>Ga0315905_10003772_pt1 | contig 15587 bp, 9 predicted proteins | sample LakEriMetagenome_5_FD_203522 | JGI IMG/M metagenome (GOLD analysis project Ga0315905, IMG submission 203522) | Freshwater fungal communities from buoy surface, Lake Erie, Ohio, United States - Buoy 4 MA121 | ecosystem: Environmental > Aquatic > Freshwater > Lake | place: USA: Lake Erie, Ohio... | reverse complement strand
GAGGCCAACAGCCGCTCGACCCAACGTGACCAAAGTTCGTCCCAGCCCCCTTCGGGTAGCAGCCGCAACTGCATTTCCAGCAAGGCCAGATCGTCTGGAGATGGAGGCAGCCCGGTGAGGTCGAAACTTGCGCGGCGCAGCAAGGTTTCGGGCGAAGCCAGGGGGGCGAACGAGAGCCCCCGCTCTTCCAGCCGCGACAGCAGGAACAGGTCGATGGGAGTGCGCGCGAGACCCATGTTCTGGGGCTTGGGGGGGAGGGGGACCGTGTGCTGCGGAGGGCGAAAGGCCCAGAACTCGCGGTCGGACGGACGGACGAGGGGATCGTCAGGCTGTCCGGCGCGGTCGTCGAGAAGCGCGGCCTCGGGAGCCCCCTGTTCAATCCAACGGGTGAGGGTCTCGATCTCGGCACTTTCGAGCGGCTTGACCATCGCCAGGGTCAACTGGTCTTTGGGAGGCATCTCTCCCGCATGGATGCGTTTCAGGAGCAGACTCGCCCCGGGATCGCCCAGGACCAATGCCGGTCCCCCCTGTCCCCCCTTCAGGGCGCTGGCCCGGGTGCGCAGATCAAGCCCGGCCTCGCTTCGCCGCCCGCCGTGGCACACGGTGCAGCGCAGCCAGAAGATCGGCAGCACGTCGTGCTGGGTGATCTGCGAGGGGGCTGTCGTCTCGCGAAACCGGGCTCCCCCGGCCAGCCAATCGCGCAGCAGTTGTTGCTCTTCGGCCGAGAGTGAGGTCTCGCCGCGGGGGGGCATTTCCCCTGTCGCGACCACTTCGTACAGCCGGCTTTGATCGGGTTCGCCGGGGGTGATGACCGGTCCCGTCTCACTCCCTTTCTGCAGAGCGGCGGCGGTGTGCAGCGCGAAGTTCGCCTTCTGCGTCTCGGCCCCATGGCACTTGCCGCAGCGTTGACGTAAAACCCCGGCCAGTTTGTCTTCGAAAATCGGGCCTTCGTCGCACTGCGCGGGGCGGGGTGGAGCCGCCAGAGCCAGCACCACGACCAAGCCCGCCCGGAGGCTGCGGGCAAAACGGCTCCAGACATTCAGGCTCAGCTTGAGCCGGGTGGTAGTCATGACACGTCGCACGGAGTGGTGGTCTGGAGAAACCGGCGGAAGAACCGGCAACAACCGATCGGGCAAGGCTTTTGTCATTGTGGGCGAACAGTGGCCATGACACAACCGCGCGGCTGTCTGCGGCGACCGCGGGTGACTTCCTCGCCAGAGCTCTTCGAATGCAGTCGGTGACTGGCACAAGGCCCTGCGTGCCTTGGTCAGTTCCCTACAATTCTGCGTCGGAAGTCATGGGCGGGGCGTTGACCCACCGGCTTCGTTTCTGTGGATGTCCACCGATAAATTTGTCGCTCGCTGTCGTGATTCCGATTGAATCCGCCGGCGACAACCGCGAAGAATGGTCTGCAGCTTGATGTCTGGTTGCGCGTGGCGTGGAAGACTGGTCCCCGCTGGGGGACCCAGGATTGTTCCTCTGGTCCTCTGCCTGGGATTGTTTGGAATGTGGCCCTTGGGAAATGATCCGGTTTCTGCCCGCGAGTCGCCCCTGCTGCAGGAAGTCGGGCTGACTCCGGGGCGAACGCTGCCGTCGGTGACCCTGTATCAGGGCGACGGCACTCCCGTGCCGCTGGGGGGAAAGAAACCGCATTTCACGGTCTACCTCGCGGGCTGCAATACCTGCCAGATTTTCCTGGGGAAGGTTGACGGTTTCGAGCAGGTCGCTCGCGATTTTGCCGACTGCAATGTGCGGTTTTACCACCTGCACAAGGGGCTGGTGCATCCCGAGTTGCGGAATCTGCTCGATCCGTACACCCTCCGGGAACGCCGGTTGTTGATCGAGCAGTTCGGAGCGGAATTGCAGTCGCAGATTCCCTGGTTGGTAGATGGCCCACAGGCAGAACTCTCCAGAATGTGGGGCAAAGCTCTTCCCAATCTCCAGTTGGTGGTCGATCCCCGGGGCAAGATTGTGCATGCGTCGGAATGGGGCGATCCGGCCGCGTTGCGCGAGGTGTTGCGATCCATCTTTCTCGGGTGGCAGACTGCGGGAATGGCCACTTCGTCCTCCGCTGAGACACGGTTCGCTCCGTTGCGGCGAGCCGAACTGCGCGACACCGAGACCACTTGGCGTCACATCGACAAGCCGCTCTATATGCCCCCGTTGGTGGTCGAGCCGGTCGTGGACGATCCAGAGCGTTCCTATTTCGTCAAGCTGAGAGTCGAGGCCGAACGCCCCGCCCTGAAGGGGAAACCGGGGAAGTTGTATCTGCGATTCGATCTCGACCCGGTCTATGGGGTGACCTGGGACAAGGCACAGCCCATCGTCAGTGCCGAGTTCCGTACTCCCACGCCCATCCCGCGGCTCTTGCAGACGGTGCCGCCCGCCGCCCGGGCGGTGGCGGGGACCGACCCCGCTGAATGGTTGCTCGACTGCCCTGCGGGGCGCGAGCCGTTCGAAGTCCGCCTCGGCTATCGGGTGACCGATTCACAGGGCCAAACCACCGAAGCGGTGCAGCGCTTCGTGGTCGAATGGCGCGAGGCACCAGGTTGACTTCAAGGGGTGTCTGTCCGGCCGCCGAGGGGACTCCTCTGAAGTTAAGGCGTCCCAGGGTTGCTTGCCTTCGCAGGGCAATTGGTGACAATGCGGGAAACCAGAGGCAACGACAGCGTTCGCTTCCTGGATCCCGCCGCCACTGTCCCTCCTGCCCGAAAGCCCTCCATGGTCCAGCGACACCCCGCCCCCCGTTTCGTGCTTCGGCAAACACTGCTCTGGTTGCTCTGCGTGGGGTCCCTGCTAATCCCTGGTTTCGCTCAGGCCGAGTGGCAGGCCGGCCTGGCCCGCAGGAAGATCACTCCCGAACGCTCGATGTGGATGTCGGGATATGCCGGACGCAACCGGCCGGCCGATGGCACCCTCATCGACCTCTGGGCCAAGGCGGTTGTGCTGCAGGATGACGCCGGTGCCAAGGCGGTACTGGTCGGGCTCGATCTCGTGGGAATCGATCGCGACCTCTATCTCGCGATCCTTAAGGATCTGAAAGATCAGTACCAGCTTTCTCAAGCGCAGGTGGCCCTGTTCTGTTCCCACACCCACACCGGTCCGGTGGTGGGGCGCAACCTGCTGACCATGTACACCCTCGACGCCACCCAGGCACAGCTGGTGGCCGATTACTCCCGGGATCTGCAGCGGAATGTGGTCGAGGTGGTGGGCGAGGCGCTCAAGGCTCTCGCGCCGGCCAAGGTGGCCTGGGGCAGTGGACACAACACTCTCGCTGTCAATCGCCGCAACAACGCCGAAGCCAATATTCCCCAACTGCGTGCCCAGGGAGTGCTGAAAGGTCCCGTGGACTACGACGTCCCCGTACTTTCGATCCGACGGCCTGATGGGCAGTTGGCCGGGGTGATCTTTGGCTACGCTTGTCACGCCACCGTGCTGCCGATCTTCCGCTGGTCGGGCGATTGGCCGGGCTACGCGCAGTTGGCGGTGGAGGAATCGCACCCCGGAACGATGGCGGTTTTCTTCGCCGGTTGCGGAGCTGACCAAAACCCGCTTCCCCGGCGAATGGCCGAACCCCCCACCGCCGCCGCACAGGAGGAATATGGCATCGCGCGGGCCGAGGAATACGGGCGGTCGATCGCCCGCTCGGTTGCCCAGGTGGTGGCGGGACACATGCCGGCGATCGACGGAAAACTCTCGACTGCCTTCCGCGAAGTTCCCCTGGCCCTCGACACGCTTCCCACCCGCGAAGAGATCGAAAAAGAAGCCCAGTCCAGCAACCAGTACGCCGTACTCCGCGCCAAGATGTTGCTCAAGAAACTCGACGCCGGTGAGCAGCTTTCGCGGACGTACCCGTATCCCATCCAGGTCTGGAAGCTGGGAGACCAGATTCAGTGGGTCACACTGGGGGGAGAGGTGGTGGTCGACTTTGCCGTGCGGCTGAAGCGCGAACTGACCGGTCCCCGAACGTTTGTCGCCGGTTACTCGAACGACGTGATGGCCTATATCCCCTCGCTGCGGGTCCTGAAGGAAGGGGGCTATGAAGGGGGCGGGGCGATGCTCTTCTACGGTCTGCCCACCGTCTGGGGTCCCGAAGTCGAGGAGACCATCGTGCGCGGGGTGCATGAATTGGTCGGACCTCCGGCCAAGTGAAGTCTGATGTCACCCGGGCCGGGTTGTTGATCGGCCCGGGCCCGTGTTGATCCACAAGGTTCATCTCATGCAGTTCGGTACTCCCGAAGCGGTGATGCGGCGGGCGATTGAGCTGGCCCGCCGGGGTGCAGGCCGCGTCGAACCGAACCCCATGGTGGGGGCGGTGGTCGTGGACCACGAATTGCGGCTGATTGCCGAGGGATGGCACGAGCAGTTCGGCGGACCGCACGCCGAGGTCCACGCCTTGCGCCAGGCCGGAGCCCAAGCCCACGGAGCGACGCTGTATGTGACCCTGGAGCCTTGTGCGCACCTGGGCAAGACCCCCCCCTGCACGGAGGCGGTATTGGCCTCAGGAGTGGCGCGGGTGGTGATTGGTTCCCACGATCCATTCCCCCAGGTGAATGGCCGGGGAATTGCCCGGTTGCGACAGGGGGGTCTGCTGGTCGAGACCGGGTTGTTGGATCATGAGGTACGGCAGTTGAATGCCCCCTTCCGGAAGCTGATCCAATCAGGCCAGCCGTGGGTGCATGCCAAATGGGCCATGACGCTCGACGGGCGGATCGCCAGCCGGTCGGGGGCGTCACAGTGGATCAGCAATGCCGTTTCGCGCGGCCGGGTGCACGATTTGCGGGGGCGGATGGATGCCATTCTGATCGGGGTTGGGACGGCGGTGGCTGACGATCCGCTGCTGACCGCCCGTCCCCCAGGGCCCCGCACGGCGATGCGGGTGGTGGTCGACAGCCAGGCCCGGCTGCCTCTCGATTCGCAGCTGGTCCGTACAGCCCGCGATGGACGCGTGCTGGTCGCCACCACGGAGCAGGCTCGTTTGTCCCGACGGACGGCCCTCGCGGCCGCAGGGGTCGAGGTGCTGGTCCTGCCCTCCGCCGCGAATGCCACCTTCCGCGGTACGGAAGCCGCCCAGCCGCCTGTCGATGCGCCCGGAGTCTCCGCCGGAGGATGGGTCGACCTCCCGGCACTGCTCTCTGTCTTGGGGGCTCGGAGGATGACCAACGTGCTGGTCGAAGGAGGGGGCGTGTTGCTGGGCTCGTTGCATGACCAACGGCTGATTGATGAAGCGCATGTCTTCATCGCTCCCCGCCTTTTGGGGGGGGCCGCTGCGCAGTCTCCCGTTCTGGGATGGGGAGTCGACCATCCTGGCGCCGGATGGACACTGGAGGAACCACAGGTCGAAGTGCTCGATGGGGATGTCTATGTGCATGGCCGGATGCGGGCCCCGTGACGCGGGATGATCGTCCGGCAACTGGCCGACGCGGTTCCCGTCCACTACGCTCTGAGGTCCGCGACACTCAACGGAACACTTCATGCGCCAGATTGGTAAGGTCGGCAGTGCGGCCGATCTCGAACGGCTGACGGACTACCTGCTGACCCTGGGAATCACGACTCAGTCGGAGCCCGAGGGAGACGCTCATCTGCTGTGGGCCCATGCCGAGGACCGTATCGACGAGGCCCGCGCTGCGGTTGCCGAGTTCCTGCGAGATCCGCGCAATCCCAGGTATGCCGAGGCGGGGAATCAGGCCCGCCGGTTGCGCCAGGAACAATCGCGGAAGGAAACCGCCGCCCGGAAGTTGTCGGTCAACCTCGGACGGAAATGGACGGGGAGACCCGCCGCCGCCCGGGTGACCTTTGGCCTGATCTCCCTTTCGGTGGCGGTGGCGGTTGCCACACATCTGGGCGAACCCTTGGCCGAGGGGGTCGCGGGACGGGCCGCTGCGGTCGAGGTCTTGAATGACCCCAGCCCCCCCCTCATTCAGAGGTTCACCATCACCCGGTTTGTCTACGACAACCGCACGGGGGCGGTTGTCTACAGTCCCCTGGAATCGAAGAAATCCCGGGTGATCCCCTGGGAGCTGTGGCGGCTGGTGACTCCCATCTTCCTGCACTTCAGCGTGATGCACATCGTGTTCAACATGATGTCTCTCTCCTCGCTGGGGCGCTTGCTGGAAGGGCGGTACGGCTCGCTGTGGCTGGCCCTGTTCGTTCTTGTCACTGGTGTGGGCAGCAACCTCGCCCAGTACTTCATGACGGGTCCGAATTTCGGCGGGATGTCGGGGGTGGTCTACGCACTGTTTGGGTTCGCCTGGATCCGCGGCTGGTGTGATCCCAGCGCCGGCTTTCGCCTGGGAGCCAACTCGGCCTTCATCATGCTGCTGTGGCTGGTGTTTTGCTTCCGGGGCTCACTTGGTTCGGTCGCCAATTATGCCCACCTGGGGGGGTTGCTGCTGGGAGCCGCCTGGGGGGCCCTCCCCCTGGTCTGGCGCCGCTGATCGGGCAGGCCCTGCCACAGCACCTCCTTCAGCCCAGCCCCAGCGGTTCTCAGACCGCCGTTTCGGCTGCCCTTGGCATGGCTCCCCGATTGGAACCGCCCGGGATTGATGTCTAGACTGAAGGCAGGCATCCGCGGTTCGCGCCCCTCCCCAGATTCCGCTAAGCAAGTCGGGAAACCGGCGGTGGATCTCCAGGAACCGCTGTTTGGGATGCGGTGGTCCTTTACTGCGAGTCGAACAATGACTGTGACGAATTGGCGTGACGCCCGGAGTTTGAGCTCCGCCGTCATCCTGGCGGCATTGTGGGCGGCGAGCATTGCGTGGGGACAGGCCGAGGCCCCACCCGACGCCGCTCCCCAGCCCCAGCAGTTGGCCGCTGATCCCGTCGCGAATCCAACCCCGCTTGGTCAGTTTCTGACATTGCCGGGAGTCATTGACGACGGAGTTCTGGGACGGGTTAGCCGGACGGCCCTCGCCCTGCAGGCCCGGGCCCAACAGGAACAGAGGCGGGCGGTTCTGGTGCTCGAAGTGGCCCCCGGTTCCAGCCCCTTTCACCAGGTGCGCGGGCTGGCGAAGTTTCTCTCGTCCGACATTCCCGGCGTCCGAACCATCGCCTGGGTTCCGGGGAAAGTCACCGGGAACCAGGTGATCGTCGCCCTGGCCTGTCAGGAGATTGTCATGGCTCCCGACGCCGAGCTGGGAGATATCAGCCTTGGGCAGACACTCGACCCCGATGAACAGGCTTTCGTGGTGAACCTCGCCAACCGCCGCCGCAATACGGCCCTCAACGAAGCACTGCTGCTGGGGCTGCTTGATCGGCAGCGCGAACTGCTGTGGGTTCGGCTGGAACCTCCCGGTGGCGTTCCCGGAGCGGTGGAGACCCGGGTGGTCCTGCGGCCGGGACTCGAAGACCTCCAGCGGGCGGGACTGGCCATCCCCGAGGTCCGAACCATCAAAGAGGCGGGAACCCCGGGGATATTCACCGGCGAACGCTGCCGGGCTCTGCGGATCCTCGCCGCCCAGATCGCCGACAACCGGCAAAAAGTCGCCGAGCTCTATCAGCTTCCCGCCGAGTCGCTGCGCGAGACCGCCGTCACCGGCGAAGCGCCGCGGGCCGTGCGCATCGCCATCGACGGACCAATCGAACCGCAATTGGAACAGTTTGTCCAACGCCAAATCAATCGGGCGGTGGGAGGCGGGGCCAACCTTATTGTGTTCGTGATCGATTCTCCCGGCGGCATGCTGGGGCCCAGCCTCAACCTCGCCTCCACGGTGTCGGAACTGAAACGCCGCAAGGTGCACGCCGTGGCGTGGATTCCCAAGGCGGCCTACAGCGGCGCCGCCATCATCGCCCTGGGATGCGACGAGATCTATCTCGCTCCCGACGCCACCATCGGAGATGCCGAGCCGATTGAACTGCAGGCCAACGGCCAGTTTGAACGGGTTCCCGAAAAGCTGGTCAGCGCCCTCGCCCAGCAGATGGAGCATCTGGCCGACCTGAAAGGCCGGCCCAAAGCGCTCGCCGCCGCCATGGCCGACAAGGACCTGCGAGTGTTCCAGGTGCGGAACAAGCAGAACGGCAAGATCTGGTACCTCTCGGAGGCCGAACTCCACGCCGCCAAAGAAGACTGGGAACAACTGGCCCCCGTCCCCGAGTGCGAGAATGACCGCCTGCTGACGGTCTCGGGGAAACGGGCGCACGAACTTCGACTGGCGGAGACCCCCGCGGCCGACTTCGACGAGCTGAAAGCCCGACTTGGAATTCCCACCGAAGACCAGGTCCCCCTGTCCCAGCGCACCTGGGTCGATACACTGGTCTTTGTGCTCAACCTCCGCTTTGTGACGGGGCTGTTGCTGTTCGCCGGGGTGGTGGCCATGTACTTTGAGGCACACTTCCCCTCGGGATTGTTCGGCATCATCGCGGCCGTCTGCTTCGGACTGTTCTTCTGGAGCAAATTCCTGGGGGGCAGCGCCGGATGGTTGGAGGTCGTTCTGTTTTTGCTGGGGGCTGGCTGTCTGGCCGTGGAGATGTTCGTGATTCCCGGGTTTGGGGTGTTTGGCCTGTCGGGAATCCTGCTCTGCCTCGCCTCACTGGTTCTCGCGATGCAGACGTTTGTGATCCCGCACACCATGAATGATGTCTACGGCTTCGGTTATGGGGTGCTCACCCTGACACTGGTCGGAGTCGGCATGCTGGTGACGGCCGGGCTGGTGGGACGCTACCTCCCGTCGATCCCCTTCCTCAACCAGATGGTCCTGGAACCCCCCGGATTCCACCTCGACGAGAATCGCCCTCGCCTCCGTCCTGACCTGATCGACGAACCAGCCAACCCGCTGCTGGTCCGCGATGCCGCCCTCGTGGGACGGCAGGGCCAGACCATGACGGTGCTGCGTCCCGCCGGTCGGGCCCTCATTGGCGACGACTATCTCGACGTCGTCAGCGAAGGGGTCTTCATTCCCCCCGGCCGCACCATCGAGGTGGTTGAGGTGGTGGGCAATCGCGTGGTGGTCCGCGAGAGGGCGTAACCGCCAACCCAGCGCATCTCGGCCGAACCGTCTGAACTCCCAGGTCGTGCTTCACATCCGGTTGCTCCCGCTCGACAGGTTCTTGAACTTGTCGGCACAACCGCCGCTGCTCCCCGGTCAATCGCCGTGCTTTTCCCGCAAACGGGCCGAGAGCCGGACGATCCAGTGAATGCGCTCGAATTCATCGAGCCAGTCCTGAACGACCGCCGCCTGCAGGTCCCGTGGCTCGGCCACCAGACCGGTCGGGCAGGCAGGCCCCAACTGGGCGGCCGCCATCGCCCGGTACTTCGAGAGGGTCCGGTCGCCGTACATCCCCAGTTGGCAGTCATCCTCGGTCAGGAACAGCACGGCGGGAACCCGGGCCGCCCCGCAGACTGACAGCGTTTTGCCCAGATCGGGATGGGCGTCGCGATCAAAGTAGCGCACCTGGATCAGCGGCTGCGCAATCTGGACATGATCGAAAATCGGGCACTGGTTTACGCAGTCACCGCACCAGGCCCCCGCCAGGCAAATCACCTTGATCTCCCGCGTGAAGCTGGCCAATAGAGCCCGCTGGGGGGCGGTCAGCGCGATCTGCTCGTGAACAGCCTGCCAACGCTTCCGTTGGTCTTCAGTGCCGTGCACATGCAGAAAATCGTGATAGCCAAGGCCCGCCTGAAATTTGTCGCCGTAGTGAATCATGGAAACGCTGGCCCGGTGTCGCGGAAGGAGGAAACGGAAAAACAGACGGGGGACATCGACGTTGGACAGATTCTACACACTGTCGCCCGGCGTGTCGGCCAGAGCAGGCTGCCGCTGGAACCAATCCACCAATTCGGCCGACTGTGCCCACAGCGTGCGCACTGCCGTCGCCATACAGCGGCCTTCGTCGGACGGACGCAACAGCACGGGATGATGGAGCGTCAACACGTCCCGGTCGGCCCGCGTGGCCACATCCAATCCACCGACCGCGCGGAACCGCCGCGACGCATGGATCTTGTGCAACGCCCGCAGGCCCGGATCGAGCGCAAGTCCCTCAGCCCGCATCGCGAACGCGAATTGATCCCGCGTCAACCCCCCCCACGCAGCAGGTTCAAACTGAAAGCCCCACTTGTAATAGACCGGTTCACAGCCCGGCCCTGGATGCGGAAACGGGAGGAGTCCCCGGGCTGATGGCCCCTCGGCGAGCTCTCTCCGCAGGGACTGAACGGTCTCGAGACGGCGAACATGACAGGCCGAGAGTTGCTCCCATTGCGGCAACAGAGCGGCCGCCTGCAGTTCCGACAGCGGGTAGGCTTCGTTGCCGCGCTGCGTGTGCAGGCGGATCCGTTGCGCCACGTCGGCCCGCCTCGTCAGCACTGCGCCACCCCGCCCGGCGGTCACCAGCTTGCTCCCCCCGAAACTCAGCGTCGCCACATCCCCCCAGGTCCCCGCCACCTTTCCCTGCACAGTCGCCAGCGGCGCCTGGCAGGCGTCTTCCAACAGACCCAGGCCCCGCGCGCAAGCCAACTCGGCCAGCCGGGCCATGTCGACATGCGCGCCGTGCAGGTGCGAGGCCACAATCGCGCGGGTCTTGTCCGTTATGGCCTGGTCCACCTGCTCGACATCGAGCGCCCAGTTGTCGGGCCGCACGTCGACCAACACCGGCGTCGCCCCCAGCGCCAGCACATCCTGGAAGTTCCCTTTGAAGTCATACGCGGCGAGGATCACCTCATCGCCCGCGGTCACCCCCAACCCCCGCAGCGCCAGTTCGACCGCCACCGTCCCGCTGCAGGTCAGGATCGCGTGTTCGAGCTCATGGCTCTGCCTCAGGGCCGCCCGCAGCCGTTCGCACCACGGACCGTGGTACCTGCCCCACGAGCCATCGGCAAGGGCGGCGGTCAGCCCCTCGGTCCAGGCTGGGTTGGGAGGAGGCCAGGTGGGGGGGCCTGCGGGAACCACTGGAGTTCCCCCCAAAATCGCGGCACGTTCGACAGACATCACCAACACGTTCACCAGAGAGAACGGATGCTCGACACGGCACCCTGCCGCGATGGTAGCGGAAGCAGACAGCTCTCCCCAGCGGCACGCTCTCGCAGGGATCCACCGACGACGATCCGCCACCCAGAGATTAAACTCGGGAGACCGGAGTGTCGCGGTTCGGGAGAATCGGTGCCGGAGGACAACGTGCGGAGAGGATGGATGCAGAGACTCAGTTTGGCCGGTTTGTTTTGTCTGGGGGGAGCCCTGTCGGCCCTCTGGCTTCCCCAGGATCGTGGCGACGCCGACCGTCCCGCCGCGGCCGAGGCCCCGGCGGCTCCAGCACCTCGCTTGGCACTGGATGATAGCCCGCCCGCGTCGGGTCCCGCAGAAACTCCTCCCCGCGCAGCCGCCCCACCCCAGCGCGTGCGTCCACCCGCAAAACCGCGCCCCGAAGCCGACCTCTCGACCCGCGATCTGGTCCTGCGCGATGATGACACCCCGGGTGCCGTCGAAACCATTCTCGATGTCCTCGATCGCAAGATCGAAGTTCGGGCTGCCGATCAGCCCCTGGTGGACTTCCTCGAAACCCTCGCCCGCACCGGAGAGTTCAATCTGCAGTTGGCGGAACACCTGCTGGCCGATCCCCAGTCGGCTTTGCGCACGCAGCGGGTGACGGTGGCCGAGCCCGAGATTCGGGTCGAGACGGTGCTCGACCGTATCCTCGAGCCAATCGGGCTCGACTGGTGGATCCATGAAGAGGCTCTCACCATCGATCTGCCAGAGGTGATTCTGTCGCATCCTGAAGTGCGCACGTACGACGTTGCCCGGTTGCTGAGACACGGCCACACTCTCGAAAGACTTCAGGAAGTACTGCAGCGGGCCGGACTGGATCCGGTACCCTGTTCCAAAGGAACGGTTTCCCCCGTCTGCCGGATCACTGGCGGAGTGGCAATTCTTTCCGCACATCAACCGGCGCAGCGAATCGCCGCGGGATTGCTGGCCGAATTCGACCGTCTTGTGGACGATGCGGAAGAGCACCCTGTGCGTGAACGGGTCACGCAACTCTCGCCCCCGCCACCGAACGCCGTCAGCGTCAACCTGCGCTTCGCCAGCCAGCGCACCTTCCGGGGCAGTCGGTTGGCTGAGCCTCGGCTTCGATCGACGCGGCGACTTTGGACTGTCGCCGACGAGGGGGAAGACGACTCTCCCGATCCCTACCAACAGATTCTCGACGCCCTCGAGGAGCGACGGCCTGTCGACTTCGCGGGGGTGCCCTGGCGAACGGCGGTTGAATCGCTGCTGAAAGAGGCTGACATTCCGTTTCACTTCGACGAGGGGGCAATCGCGGCTCTCGACCAGGTGCGCGACAGTGGTGATGACGGCCCTGCTGCGAATCGTGGTCAAGAGCCGGCGGATTTGCCCCAACCCTCCCGGCTCGATCGCGAGCTGCGGCAAACTCCGGTGCGGATGCTGCGTCGGCAAACCCGGCTCGAAGCGATCCTGAACACGATTCTTGATCCCCGCCAGTTGGCTTGGTTGTTGCTCCATGATCGCCTGGTGGTCACCACAGCCGAGCGGGCGGGGCAGATCTTCGAGACCAAGCCGTACGATGTCGCCAACCTGCTCGACTCGGGGCATGACGAGCTGGAGTTGACCGCAGCGATCCGGGAGGTGGTGCTGCGCGACGATGGTGCCAACCTGACGGGGGACTCACTGGTCATCCGTCAGACGCAACAGACCCATTGGCGGGTGGCCCAGTTGTTGGCCGAGTTGGATGAACTGGCCGAGCGGGCCGCCCAGACCGAAGAGGCCCCCCGCGATCACTTCACCTGGAAGGCGTATCGCGTTCCCGACGGGGCGAGTGAAGCCCTGTTGAAGCTGCTGCCGCAACTGGTCGCCCCGGAGAGCTGGCTGAAAGACCGTCCCGCGAACAGCGACCGGGTGGGGGGCGAACTGCGGGCCGTCCCAGGACTGTTGCTGGTGAAGCAAACCCCCAGCCGGCATCGGGCGATTGAGCAACTGCTCAACCAACCCGCGGCATCCACCGATCCGTTTGGACGGTGAGGGATCTCGGGTACGACGCACACGGTTTGCTGTCCGTAAACCAATTCGCTCCCCCATCAGGACGCCGCCTGGGTTGGGGGACAACGCGCCAGAGACCGATCGACCGGGTCGGGGCACCCCGGCGCGAAACGGGACGCTTGGCGGCAGTCCCGCTGGTGCGTTGGCAGGATGAGGGGCAACAGGCGGGCGGCGTTTGAGCCACCACACACCGACGGCAACTTCCTTGCCACTCGGAAACCGCGCGGCTAGTCTCACCAGCCTGTCTTCTTTGCCCCTGTGTGCCTTTGCGCCGCTCCCAAATTCCCAGGTCGCCCGGTCCATGCCCAAGGTTGTCATTACCGCCAAGATTGCCAAGGAAGGTCCCCACAACAAGATCTTTCATGAGCATGGATTCGATGTGGTCTATCCTTCCCAGGGCTGCGATGTCTTCCAGGAAGACCAATTGATTGGCGTGCTGCAGGGAGCCGACGCCGTGCTGGCCGGGTCCGAGCCCTACACCCCCCGCGTGATTGAGTCGCTGCCGCAACTGCGCACCATCACCCGCGCCGGGGTCGGCTACGATGCCGTCAATCTCGAGGCGTGCGACCGGGCCAACATCCCGGTCTGCATCACCCCCGGGGTCAATCACCACTCGGTGGCCGAGCACACCATCGCCCTGCTGATGGCGGTCGCCCGGGGCTTTCCCCATCTCGACCGGAAGGTGCGGGTGGGGGAATGGTCGCGCAAGAGCTTTCCCCGTGTCATGGGAAAGACCCTCGGTCTGGTGGGACTGGGACGAATCGGTCAGGCGACCGCCACCCGCGGGGTCGGCCTTGGCATGCGGGTCATCGTCCACGAGCCGTATCCCGACCGCGACTTCTGCCAGAAGTGGAACATCGAACTGGTCGATCTCAACACTGTGCTGGCCCAGGCCGACTTCCTGTCGCTGCACTGCCCCAGCACCCCAGAGAGTCGGCATCTCATCCGGAAAGAAAACATCGACAAGATGAAGCCGGGGGCCGTGCTGATCAACACCGCCCGGGGAACGCTCGTCAATGAGGCCGACCTGTACGAGGCCCTGCACACCCGGCGGCTGGCCGCGGCTGGCCTCGACGTGTTTGAAGTCGAGCCGCTGCCCCTCACCAGCCCCCTGCTCACTCTCGACAACGTGCTGGTCAGCGGGCATATCGCCGGTCTCGACGACGAGTCGGCCCACGACACGTCGAAGATGTGTGCCGAGATCATCACCGGCCTCCATCAGGGCCGCTGGCCCACCGGCTGCGTGATGAACCTCAAGGGAAAAACCGGCTGGACCTGGTAACCCGCCGGGGCCGTCACTCCCTCAATAACAGACGTACCCCTGGAAGCCCTGCGAGATTGGCGTGGCTTTCAGGGGTATTTTGTCAACAGGCGACTGTGTGATTGAGGATGGCTCGGAGGATCCCGCGCAGTCGTCCCCAGGCTACTTCTTCGGATCGAGCTGGTTCCAGAGGAAGGTGTAGGCGAGCGACCACATATAGGCCGACTGCTTGTTGTCGGCCGCTCCGCCGTGGCCCCCTTCAATGTTCTCGTAGTAGAGCACATCGTGCCCCTGGTCTTTCATCAGGGCCACCATCTTGCGGGCATGCCCGGGATGCACCCGGTCGTCGCGGGTCGACGTGGTGAACAGGGTGCGGGGGTACTCGGTCTTCGGATCAACATTGTGGTAGGGGGAGAACGTGCGGATGAACTCCCATTCCTCGGGGACATCGGGATTGCCGTACTCGGCCATCCAGCTCGCCCCGGCCAGCAGCTTGTTGAACCGTCGCATATCGAGCAGCGGCACCTGGCAGACAATCGCCCCGAACAGATCGGGCCGGCGGGTCAGCATGTTGCCCATCAGCAGACCGCCATTGCTCCCCCCCATCGTCCCCAAGTGTTGGGGAGCAGTGACTCCCCGCTTCACCAGGTCCTCCCCCACGGCAATGAAGTCTTCGTACGCCTTATGCCGGTTCTTCTTGAGGGCCGCCTGGTGCCACTTGGGACCAAACTCTCCGCCCCCGCGAATATTGGCCACCACGTAGACGCCGCCGTTCTCGAGCCACGCCGCCCCGACATTGGGCTGATACGTGGGGGTCATCGAGATCTCAAATCCGCCGTAGCCATACAGCAGGGTTGGGTTCTTGCCATTCAGCGCGATCGGCTGCCGCGACACCTGGAAATAGGGAATTCGGGTTCCATCGGCCGAGACCGCCTCGTACTGGGCGACCGACAACCCGTCAGTCTTGAAGAACTGCGGATTCTCCTTCAGTTTCTCGGCGGGACCGTTCCCAAGGTTGCCGTAGAAGAGACTGGTGGGGGTGAGGTAATCGGTCACCGTCATGAAGTATTCATCGGTCTCGTCGGGATCGATGGGACTGACGCCGACGGAACTCAGCCTGGGCGCCCCGGGGAGTTCTTCGCGCTTCCACTGGCCGTTCTCACGCGTCAGCACATAGAGCCGGCTGCGGACGTTGTCGAGTTCATTCAGCAGCACGTGGTGGCGGGTGAAGGCGTAGTCGTCGAGCGACTTCCGGTCGGTCGGCTCGAACAGCACGTCGAACTTCCGCTCCCCCTTCAGGAACTCTTCGAGGTTCGCGGCCAGCAGCGCCCCGGCGGGAT
>Ga0315905_10003771_pt1 | contig 15588 bp, 6 predicted proteins | sample LakEriMetagenome_5_FD_203522 | JGI IMG/M metagenome (GOLD analysis project Ga0315905, IMG submission 203522) | Freshwater fungal communities from buoy surface, Lake Erie, Ohio, United States - Buoy 4 MA121 | ecosystem: Environmental > Aquatic > Freshwater > Lake | place: USA: Lake Erie, Ohio... | reverse complement strand
CCGGCGCCGCCCGCGCCCACGCGCCGCCCCCGCCCGCCGCCGCCGCCGCGCCTCCTCCTCCTCCTCCCGCCGCCGCCGCCTCGGCCGTCCGCGCCGCCACGGCCGCCGCCGCGCCGCCCGGCCCGTGGTCGGCCGCCAGCGCCGCCGCCGCCGCGGACCCGGGCGGCGCGTCGCTGCGCAGCGAGGGGGGCAGGCCCGCGGCCCCGAGCGCGACGATGTAGCGCTGCAGCAGCGAGCGCCCGGCCGGGTCGCCCGGCGCGCGCCGGCGCGCCGTGCAGTTGAAGTGGTTCTTGACCGACACCGACGTGCGCCCGGGCAGGTGCGTCGCGATGCGCTCCCACTGGTTGCCGTAGCGCTGGTGCGCCTGGACCATGGCGGCCTCCTCGCCCGGGGTCCAGGGGCCGTTGCGGATGCCGTCGGACAGGTGGTGCAGGTAGCGCCCGCGGCACTGCTTGGCCGAGCGAAAGCCGCCGGCGAGCGCGGCGGCGGCCGGGTGGCCCGGCGGCGGCGGCGGGCCGCCCGCGGCAAAGCGCAGGCGCGCCGTGGCGGGCAGGGCCGCGTTGAAGGCGGCGGCGACGGCGGTCCAGTTGCGCAGGCCGTGGGTGTCGACGGCTCTTGTGTGTTGTGTTTTGTTTTGTTTTGTGGTGGTGGTGGTGGTTGGGGGGTGGGGGGGGGATTTCGGCCGGGGGGGGGGGGGTACGGGGGGTTGGGGGGGTTAAGCGGCAAGCGGGGGATAGCGCGGCGCGGAGCGAGGGCCCCGGGTGGCAAGCGGGGCGGCGGCGGCGGGAAGTTTACGCTTCGCGCGGCGGCGGCCGGCGCGCGCGCGATGACGCTCGGCGCCGGGGCGGCTCTCGCGGTGCGCGGCCCCCGCTTGGCGCGCGCGCGCGCGTGAACGCGACGCGGGCCGCAAGGGGCATCCGCGCGCGGCGCGCCTCGTCGTCGCCGCGGCGTCAAGGAAAGGATTGGGGCAAGCGCGGCCAGGGGGGGTGCAAAGCGTGTACGCTCCTCCCGCTGACATCCGCTGCCTCCTCACCTGCGCAGGACCTCGTCCTCCTCCGAGCTCCACGCGCCCTTGATCTCGGCCGGCGCGGACATGCTGCGGTCGGGCCAAGGGCGGGGGATGGGGGACGACGGCGGAGAGGGGGGGCGAGCGCAGGCCCGAAGAGCGACGGGAGGGGGTGGAGGGGGGGAGGGGCCTTCACGAAGCGGTGTTTTGAGCTGCTGGGAAGGAAGAGTGCGCTTGCGCGGTAGACGCGCGCGCGCGCAAGTGTTGCCTTTGTTGGGTTGTTCGTTTGTTGGGATGGTCGGGCGCGCGTGGGCGCGCGCGCGCGGGGGGAGATGAGAGCGCTCGCGGACGAGTTGTTTCGTCCGAGGGCCAAACCGTCCCTTGGTTGGCGTCGCGGCTCAAGCACAAGGGCCGCGAGCTTGGGCTGTGCTGCGCTTGCGGAGCGACCGGCTTTTGAGAGACCTCGTGTACAAGACGGGAGGGGTGGTGGCGATGCGTGCAAGTGCGGTGCGGTGCGGTGCGGTGCGGTGCGGTGCGCGCAAACACGCTTTTCTCTCGTCGTCGGCGGCGGCGTCGACGAAACCACGTTCGAGCGGCCGCGGCCCGGCTGGACAACGGCGCGACAGCTTTTTGAGCGCCGCGTCGCGCGCACACCACCCACAAACCTCGCAACGGAGATACAGCTCGCCGACCTCGAATCCCTCGCACGACGCACACGCGCGCGCGAGAGAGACCAAGCAAGTACCACCGCTTCGACGCACCCACCACTTGAAGAAAACCAAATGCTCCTCCCACCCGCGCGCCCGCCTCCCTCTTGCGCGACCTCGGCCCCTTTTGCGATCGCCGCGTCAGACGAGCTCGCGCTCCTGGAGCTCGCCCTCCTGCGCCGCGACGCCGCCGTCCGCGAGGCGCCCGGAGCGGCGCCCTTGCCTGCCGAGAAGCCCGCTGCGCCCGCCGCCGCCGCTCCGCCGCCGCCGCCACCTGCTGCTGCCGCTGCTCCTCCGGCGGCTCCCGCCGCCACGACCCCCCCTGCAGCAACAGCCACGACCGCTGCCGCCACGCCGCGGCGCCGCCCCTCGTCCTCGGGAGGAGGCGGGCGCGCCACCCGCGCCTCGGCCGCGGCGGCGGTGGCGGCGGGGGCGGCCGCGGCGACCCCAGCAGAAGCAGCCGCAGCGGCCCCGCCGTCGGCCGAGGCCGCGCCGGCAACCGCGACGACGACGACGACGACGACGCCGACGACGGCGTCGCCCGCCGCCGGCCGCGGATCGGGCAGCGTCGCGGCGCGCCTCCACTTTTGACCCAACCCAAAAAAACACGGGCGAAATGGCGTCCCAGGTCGAGGACATCAAGTGGCTGCCCGGCGGGTGGCCCGTCATGATCGACGGCTTCCGCTTCGCGGACGGCACGCGCTGCTCCCACTACGTGCTCACGCACGCGCACAGCGACCACACGACGGGCCTGCGCCGCCGGCGGTTCGAGCACGGCCACGTCTTCTGCACCGAGGTGACGGCCGCGGCCGTCCTGCACGACCTCGCGCTGCCGTCGATGCCGCTGAGCGAGTACCTCGCGGGCGCAGCAGCGGGAGGGGGGGCGGCGCCGCCATCGCCCCCGCCGTTCGACCCGGCGCGGCCCGTGGTGGCCGTCCCGCTCAACGTGCGCTTCCCGCTCCTGCGGGCGCGGGAGGAGGAGGAGGAGGAGGAGGAGGGCGGCGAGGGCGGAGGCGTCGTCTACGCCACGTTTGGCGACGCCAACCACTGCCCGGGCGCCGCCATTGTCGTGTTCGAGGTGCCCGGGCGCCCGTACCGCGGCGGCCGGGCGGCAGGGGGCGGCGGCGGGCGGCGGCAAGGCGCCAGCAAGGCGTCGTCGGCGGGCCCCCCTTCTTCTTCCGCCGGCGGCGGCGGCGGCGGCGCCAGCACCGATGACACCAAGCGCCGCCCCCCGCTGGTCGTCGTGCACACGGGCGACATGCGCTTCAACGCCGGGAAGATGGCCGGGCCAGGCACCCCGCTCGGCACGCTGCTCGCTCAAGGGCGGCGCGTCGACGCCCTCGTGCTCGACACGACCTACTGCGCGCCCCGCTGGCGCGTGCCGCCGCAGCGCGACGCCATCGCGGCGCTCGCGCGCGCGCTGCGCAGCGTGGCCGGCGGCGGCGGCGGCGGGGGCGGGAACGGAGGCGGCGGCGGGAGCGGACCCCCGGGGCAGCAGCAGCAGCAAAACGCCCTCAACAACGCCGGCCCCCACCGCGTGCTCGTCGCCTTCAGCGCCTACCACCTGGGCAAGGAGCGGTGCTTCTTCGGGGCCGCCCGCCTGCTCGGCTGGCGCGTGTGGCTGCCGCCCGCCAAGCGCCGCTTCATGGAGGCGCTCGGCGAGCTGTCGCCCGCCCGCGGGTACGCGTGGCGCGCGGCGCTGCTGGCCGAGCACCCTTGGGAGGCCGAGGTGCACGTCGTCGGGCGCGGGGCGCTGACGGCGGCCGCGGCCACGGCGACGGCGGCCCAGCGGCGGCAGCAGCAGCAGCAGCAGCCGCAAGAGCAGCAGGCCAGCGAGGGCGGCGCCGCTGGTGCCGCCGCCGCCCCCGACACCAACACCAACACCGCCAACACCGGCCGCGGCCGCCGCTACCGCAGCCAGCAGCAGCAGATGCCGCTCGCCGAGTGGCTGCAGGCCTACCTCGACCAGACCAACGCGCTGCTGCAGAAGGAGCGGCAGCAGTGGCAGCCCCCCCCGTTTGCCGCCGCCAACGCCGCCCCGCCGCCGCACCTCCGCCCCTTTTCGCGCGCGGCCGCCGTGCGCGCCTCGGGCTGGTGCCACCGCCCCTCGGGCCCGGGCTACTCCCTGTACCGACCGACCCCCACCACCGCCCTCGTGTCCGCGAGCTACAGCGAGCACTCGAGCTTCGACGACCTGGTCGCGTGCGTGGGCCTGCTCAAGCCCGGGCGCGTCATCCCGACCGTCGGCGCCGAGACGGAGGCCGCGCGCCGGGCGCTGGTCGACAGCCTGGCGCCGCACGGCGTCGACCTGCGGCGCGACCGGTCGCGGCTGGACGCCTACTTTGCCGAGGGCGGGGTGGCGGCGGGCGGGGTGGCGCGCGCGGCGGCGGCGCACGCGCGCGGGCGGCGGGGCCAGGGCGGCGACGGCGAGGAGGGCGGGGACGGGGCGGAGAACCGAGACCCCGACCTCTGGGAGGGCGAGCCGTGGACGGGCGGCGACGCGGACGCGCCCGGGGCCGAGGTGGACCTGGCGCGCGTGGACGTCGAGGGGCAGCGGCGCGCGCTCGAGGCCCTGGAGCGCGAGCGCGAGCGCTCGAGGCGGCCGCTGTCCGCGGCGGCCAAGGGCAAGCGGCCGCCCGGGGCGAGTGCGGTGGCGGCGGCCGCTGGAGGAGGAGGCGCGGCGGCCGGCGCCAACAAGCGCGGCGGCGGCGGCGGCGGCATCCGCGCCTTTTTCGCGCCGAAACGCGCGGCCGATGGCGGCGGCGGGTGATGATCTGTTTATTTTGCCGGAGGGGAGTAGCACAAGAGAAAGAGCCATCTGTTTGTTTGTTTTGCATCGATTCCGAGTCTTTTCCAAAATCAAATCAAGACGCGTCGCCTGCCGCGCCTGCCTTGCCGCCCCCCGCCGCCGCCGCCGACGACGCCCGCTTCCGCCGCTGCTTTTTCGCGACGCCAGCACCGCCGCCACCAACAACCCCCCCTTCCAAACCGACCCGCTTCTTCTTCCGCATCGCCAGCGGATTGGGACCCCCAGCGCGCTTGCGCCGAAACTTGATCGACCCGCCGCTGCCGTGCTGCCGCTGCTCCCGCTCCTGCCGCCGCCGCCGCCGCTCCTCTTCCTCCTCCTCCTCGGGCGTGCGCGCCTCGAGCGCCGCGCGCTCCGCCTCCGTGAGCCCACGCCGCGCCGCGTGCTGCTCCTTGTCCACGCGGCGCTTGGCGGCGTTCGGGGGGTCCGCCAGGTGCAGGCCGTTGACGGACGCAAACAGGCAGGGCACGGCGCCCGCGGCCGCGGCCGCCGCCGAGGCTGCGGCGGCCGCCGCCGAGCCGGCCTTGGCTGCTGATGCCGATGCGGGCCGCACCTTTTCGAGCGCCGCGCGCAGCGCGCGGTCCTGCGTCGCGACCCACCAGTGCTCGGCGTTGTCCTTGCCGACGGCCGCGAGCAGGCAGTCGGCGGCCGGGACGACCGGGTCGCTGTTGCGCTCGGGCGCCGCCGCCGACGCCGACGCGCCCTCGGCGCCGCCGCCAGGGCCGCGGTGGCAGCACTTGTGCAGCGGCAGCGCGCGCGCGGCCGCCGCGGCCGCCGACGTCTCCGGGCCCATGCCCATGAGCTCGCGCGTCACGCAGCGCGTGGTGTACAGCTTGACGGCGCCGCCGAGCAGGCGCGCGAGCAGCTGGTCGAGGTGCGGGAGGCTGGTGTGGTGGTGGTTGTTTGTGGTTTTTGTTTTCGGGGGAGAGGGGGTGGCGGGGCGGCCGGCGTCAGCCGAGGCGCGCGCGCGGGGCGGCCGGCGCGGCCTGCGTGGTCATGGCACACTCACTTGGCGCCCAGGGTGGCGTGCATGAAGTTGCCGTCGACGAGGATCTGTGCGGGGAGGAGGGTGAGAGGTGCATTGGGGGCGCGTGAGAGACCACGTTTCGGGGCGCGCGCCCAAAGGAGGAGGAGGAGGAGGAGGAGGAGGACGGACGGCCGGGCGGCGCGCGCGCTCGTGCGACGCCGCCGCCGCCGCCATCGGCGCGCACTGCGCGGACACACACATCGCGAAACGCGAGCACGCACCTTGAACGGCTCCTTGAATCCGTGGTGTAGCTTGTAGAAGGCCACCGTCCGGCGCGCGTGCTTGTGCTTCTTCTGCCCCATCGCGCGCGCGCGTCTTCTCGGAGGACCGCGTGGTGGCGGTCGCGCTCTTCCTTGCTGCTTTCGGCGCGCGCGCTCTCTCGCGCGCGCGCGGCTGCTCGAGACGATAAAGGACGCGTCGGTGGTGGTGGTGGTACTACGCTACGGGGTCGTGTGACTCAATTGATGCTGAGTTGTGGTGCACCGCTCACGAGCACGAAGAGGCTCTTTCGAGCGCGCGCGAGGCTGAGGCAGCAAGGGTAGGCAGTCAGCCAGCAAGCAGCGAGGCATCAAGCAAAGCGCTCGGATCGAAACGCGCTCTGGATCATTGTCCGCAAAACCAAAAACACAACAACAAGCCATGTTCGTCGCCGTCCACGCCGGCGCGGGCTTCCACTCGGACAAGCGCGCGGGCGAGTACACGGCGGCCATGTGCGCCGCCGTCGACCGCGCTTGGCGCGCGCTCTCCGACCCCTCCTCCGGCACCCCTCCGACCTCGCTGTCCGCCGTGGCGGCCGCCGTCGCGTCGCTCGAGGAGAGCGGCGTCGCCAACGCCGGGCGCGGCAGCAACCTGGCCGCGGACGGCACGGCCGAGGCCGACGCCTCGGTCATGCGCGGCGAGGACCACGCGTTCGGCGCGGTGGCCGCGGTCCCGGGCCTGCGCCACCCCTCGCGGGCCGCCGCGCTGCTCGCCACCGAGTCGGCGCTGCCGCTGCCGCTCGGGCTCGTGCGGCCGACGATGCTCGCGGGCGACGGCGCGCGCCGGTGGGCCCTGTCGCGCGGCCTGGAGGGCGAAGCGGACGCCGCGCGCGCGCCGGCGTACCTGGCGCAGTCGGAGCGGGCGCGGCGCGCGTGGCGCCGGCACCGGCGCGCGCTCGACGAGGAGGAGGAGGAGGAGGCGGCGCGGCAGCAAGGTCGGGGGGCGGCCGGCGCAGCGGCGGCGGCAGCGGGGGCCGCGGCGACCCGCGGCCGGAAGCGCGCGCGCACGACGACGGGGGCGGCGCAAGGCGACGCCGCGGGCGCGCAGAACGACGACGACCCCGACGACGGCGAGGTCGCGCTTGACACGGTCGGCGCCATCGCCCTGGACGCGCAGGGGCGCTGCAGCGCGGCCGTCTCGTCCGGGGGCCTCGCGATGAAGACGCCCGGGCGCGTCGGCTCGGCCGCCGTGTTGGGCGCGGCGTGCTGGGCCCAGGACGGCCAGGCGAGGGCCGAGGGGGGGGGGCGCCGTCCGAGCGTGGCCGTGAGCGCGTCGGGCGTCGGGGAGCGGCTGGTGCTGGCGTCGCTGGCCCGCGTGGCGGCGGCGGCGGGGGAGGCGGCGGAGGCGCCCGCCAGCTACGACGACGACGACGACGACGGCGGCGGCCTGCCGCCGCCGCTGCGGCCGCTGCCGCGAGCGTGCGACGACGTCCTCCACCGCCTCGTGCTGTGCGGCCCGCCGCCGCGCGACGCCGGCGTGATCGCGTGCCGCGCCCTCTTTTCCGAGTCGGGCGACAGCGTGCGCCGCGTCGAGTTCGCCGCCTGCTTCACGAGCCGCTCGTTCGCCATCGCGTACCGCGGGCCCAGCATGGAGAGCGCGGAGGCGCTGATCATGCACCAGACGCTGCCGCCAGAGCCGCGGCCGCAGCGGCCACGGCAGCGGCAGCGGCAGCGGCAGCGGCAGATGGACCCGCCCGCGGCCGCGGGAGGAGCGTCGGGAGCGGCCGCGTCGCCCCGCGGCGAGGTCGGCGACGTAGACGTGGTGCAAACCTTGGCGCGCGCGTGGTGGCCGTCGTAGCGTTGTTGTTGTTGTTGTTGTTGTTGTTTGTGTTTTGTTTTTTTCACACCGGCCTGCTGTTGCGCATCGTCGCGCCGACTCCCTCTCCCTCTCCCTCTCTCTCTCTATGAAGACGGCGCTCAATACGCCCCCTGCTGCTGCTGTTGCTGCTCCTCCTCCGCCCCCCCGGCGGCGAGCCCGAACGCCGCCAGCCCAGACGCCGCGCCTTCAGGAAGCGGCACCCCCGCGGGCGGGCGCACGGCCGCGACGAGCGCCGCAAACGCCTCGGCCGGCCCGCCGCCGCCGCCGCCGCTTGCCGCCCCGAGCGCGACGCCGAGCGCCGCGGCGCGCCGGCCAAACTCGAGCGCGTCGAGCAGCAGCTGCAGCGCGATCTTGTCCGAGTCGGACAGGCTCTGCTGCTGCTGCTGCGAGGCGTCCGCGACCCCGCCCGCCGCGACCGCCGCCGCCGCGCGGTTCTTCTTCAGGCGCTGCAGGGACGTCTCCGTCTTGCGCACGGCGGAGAGCACCTCGTCGGCCACGGCGCGGAAGCGCGCCGCGACCTCGGCGACGGCCGCCGACGCGAGGGCCGCGCGCGACGTGGGCGACAGCGACGGCGCCGAGCCCCCGCCGCCGCCGAGCCCCTGCAGCAGCTCGTCCAGCGGGGCCAGCACGGTCGCCGCGTAGTGGCTGTGGCGCGTGGGCGGGCCCTTGCTGGTCATGCGGTACGTGGCCGTGACGCCCTTGACCTGCTGCAGCGCCGCGCTGCAGCGCGCGACGCTCGCGGCCGACAGCGCGCGCAGCACGGGCCCCCGGGCGCTCGCCTCGACGCGCGACGCCGACGCCTCGAGGGCGGCGGCCGCGGCGGCCTCGGCGCGCTCGGCGGCGAGGCGGGCCTCGGGGCAGGAGCCGTCGCCGCCGTCGGCGGCGGCCTCGGGGCACGAGCGCAGGGCGGCGAGCGCGGCGGCGCGCACGGGGCCGCGCAGGAGGGCGGCGGCGGTGTCGGCGTCGGCGCACACGAGGGCCAGGTCGGCGGGCGAGGCCGTGGCGGCCCAGGCGAGTGGGGGCTTTGGCGGAGGAGGGGGGGGAGGGGGAGGAGGAGGCGGAGCCGCGTGGCCGTCCCCGCCAGGCAAGGGGGTGCCGTCCGGGCCGAGGAGCGGCGCGGGGGGTGCTGCTGCTGCTGCTGCCGCCGCCGCCGCCTGTTGTCGCTGCTGCTCCTCCTCCTCCTCTTGCTGCTGCTGCTCCTTGTCGCCACCGCCGCCCTCCTGCTGCTGCCGCTTGGCGCTCGCCGCGCCCACGTCCGCCACCCACGTGCCGTACCGCGCGGCGAGCTGGCACGCGAGGCGGAAGAAGCGGTCGCCCAGCTGCGGCACGTAGACGGCGGGCGAGAAGCACCGCTCGAGGAGCCCCTCTGCCAGCGCGGCGGTCGGCGCCAGCACCGGCATCGCCGCCGCCGCCGCCGACGACGACGCCGCCGCCGCCGCCGCCGCCGCCGAAGCCATCACGAGCTCCGGGGACGCGCACGCCTCCTCGAGCGCCCCCGCGGCCGCCTGGACCTGCAGCGAGAAGTAGACGGGGAGGTTCCACCGGCGCGAGAAGGCGGCCCACGCCGCCGACCCGCGCAGTCGCGCCAGCGCGGCCTCGGAAGGGCACGCGGCCTCGAGCTCGCGCAGCAGCGCCCTGGCGGCCGCGTGGTTGGCGCGGAAGGCCGGGAGGCTCGCGAAGCCGAAGGCGGCCGGGAGGAGGGCTCCGAGCTGGTCGTTGAGCTCGGCGAGGACGACGGCGCCGGGCAGGTCGACGGCGGGCGAGAAGCCGGCCGCGGGGTCGAGGAGGGCGCGGGCGCCGACGGCGGCGGTGGCAGCGGCGGTGCTGTTGGCGGCGGACGCGGCCGGCGCGTCGGCTGCCGCCGCCGCCAGCTCTGCCGCTGTCGACTCGGGCGTGCCGGCGTCGAGGACGGCTTGGAGCAGGCCGGACAGCGCCTCGGCCAGCAGGGGCTGTTGCCGGGCGGCGGCGGCGGCGTCGGCCGCCGCGCGCTCGAGGCGGGCGCGGACGACAGGTCCCGCCAGCGCCGAGCGCAGGGCCGCCTCGGCCGCGGCGCCGTCGCCCAGCTCCACGCACGCGCGCAGGCAGTGCGTGGCGCACGGCCAGTCGCGCGCGGCGAGGGCGTCCGCGAGCGCGGCGCGCAGGTGCGCGTCGAGCGCGGCGCGGGCGGCCGAGGCGCGGGGCGCCAGCGCGCGCAGGAAGGCGAGGCCGTCGCCGCGGGCCGACAGGAACGCGAGCCGCCCGGCCTCGCCCGCCGCGCGCTCGAGCAGGCGGCCGCGCGCGGCGAGCTGCTCGGCGGCCGCTGCTTGCTGTTGCTGTTGGGATGTTGTCGAGGTGGCTCCTCCGCCCCCCTGCTGCGGCTGCTGCTGCTGCTGCTGCTGCCGCCGCCCCTCCCGCTCCTCCTTGGCGCCCGCCGCCGCCGCCATCATCCCGTCCGCCTCGGCGATCAGCGCCTCCAGCTTGTGCGCCGCCGCCGCCGCCTCCTGCATCAGCTCCAGCGTCGCGCGCGCCTCGGCCGCCGCCTGCCGGCGCGCCAGCGCGCCGCGCAGCGCCGCCAGCTCGCCCTTGACCCCCCTCTGGGCCTCGCGCGCCGCCTCGGCCGCGCGCTCGAGCGGCGCGCGCATGCGCCCGGCCGCGGCGTCCAGGCCCGCGAGCTTGCCCGGCAGGGCCACGAACTCGCCGTAGTCGGCGTTGACGGCCTCGGCGATGCCCGCCTGCAGGCGCGCGAGGTGCGCCTCGAGCGCCGCGGCGACCTCGGCCAGCGAGCCGCCGGGCGCGACGCGGCGCAGCGCGGCGACGGCGTCCCTTGCGGAGGAGGCGGCGGCGGTGGTATCGTCGGCGCGGCTGTCGTCCGGGGGGTCGGAATCGGCGGCAGCGGCGCGCTCGAAGCGCGATGGGTCGTACCAAGACGGCAGGCTCGGGAGGGGGGGCGCGGCGGCCTGGGCGGTTTGTGCGGCGGCGGCGACCGTCGAGGGGGCGCCGACGCCGACGGCGCCGACCGACGGCGCCGCCATTTCGTTCGTTCACTTCCCGCGTGGTTCAGCGAGCTTTACGGGCGGCAGTGGTTCAATGGGCGTTGCGACCCATTCTGCTGAGTGCAGCGCCCGGGTCCCGTGCGGCCCGCGTCCGAGGAGAGGGGGTGCCGCGTCGACGAGGGTCGTGGTGGTGGTTGACGATCGGGTGCGCGCGCGCCGAGCCAAGCGAGAGACGGCGGCGTCTGTTGCGGCTGCGCTTGCCAGATGTTGATGTAGATGGAGCACGCGTGGGAGCGCCTGCTCGTTGGTGTGTTCTGGGGGACCGGTGTGCGAAGCGCGACAATATCGACATCGACGATGATGCCCCTTGCTGGCCCCTCCTCTTGCTCCACCCCAAGAAAACCACTCGCGTCGCCCCCGCGCGCTCTACGTCACGCACAGACCCCACACCCGCGACAACTCGCCACCGAAGCGTACTAATCCACGCGCATCCCCAGGCAAATCGGCCGCGCGCGCCTTCTCCATCCCCTGAAAGACGACACCCCCCCGCGCGAGTGTGTGGCTCTCTCTGTGCGTGAGGCCCGCAGAGCAAGAAACACAGCTCCCAAATCGCGCGTCCGCATCCAATCCCAAAGGGGCGCCTCCATGCGGGCGGCCCACGCCGCACCGATGAGGCGGGTCGCCGCCACCTCTGCGCCGCGGATACCCCTCGCGCGCGCGCGCGCGCCGGCCGCGGTCGTCACGCGCCGCGCGGCCGCGCCCGCGGCGCCGCCGCCGCCCGCGCCGACGCCGCCGCCGCTCGACGAGGAGGAGGAGCCCCGCGCTGAGAAGCAGCAGCAGCAGCAGCAGGACCTCCTCCCGCCCGCCGGGTCGTCGTCGTCAGCATCAGCGGCGAGCACGTGGCAGGCGGCGGTCCAGCGCCTGCCTTCCTTCTTGCGGGGCGGGAACGGCAGCGGCAGCAGCGGCGGCGACGTCAGGACGACGCCGGGCGGCGGCGGCGGCGGCGGCGCGGACGACGACGACGAGCCCCGCCAACCCCGAAGCGCCATCGAGCAGGACAAAGCAGCATCAGCAGCAGCAGGCAAGCGCAGCACCGGCCCGGGCGGCGGCGGCGGCGGCCCTGGTGGGGCCCGGCACGACGCGCTCCGGCGCGCCCTCGCCGTCCTGCGCGCCCTGGCGCTAGGGGCCATCGCCGGGCTGCTCTTTGGCGCGGCGCGCCTCGCGCTGGCCGCGCGCCAGCGCACTGCGCCGCGCGAGGTGCTGTACAGCGACCTGCTCGCGCTCGTCGACCAGGGGCGCGTGCGCGCCGCGCGCCTCGAGGCGGGCACCAGCCGCGTCTACTTCGACGTCGTGCCGGAGGAGGCGGCGGCCAAGGGGGCCGAGGCGGCCGCGACGGCGTCGGCGGGCGCCGTGGGCGCGGCGGCGCAGCGGCAGCGGCGCTGGCGCGGCGGCGGCGCCAAGCAGCAGCAGCAGCCGCAGACGACGACGACGACGACGACGACGACGCCTCGGGCGGCGGCAACGCCAGCAACAACAACAACAACAGCAGCAGCAGCCACAGCCGCAACCGCCGCAAGCGCGACCCTCGGCGTCACCCCGGCCTCGCGCAAGCCCCCGCTGCTGCGCCGGTTCTTCGTCAAGGTGGCCGACCGCCACGACCCGCTCCTGACGGCCAAGCTGCTGGCCGCGGGCGTCGAGTTCGGCGTCGTGCGCGCGGGCGCGGCCTCGGCCCTGGGCAACGTGCTGGTCGCCGCCCTCGCCCTCTGGCTCCCCCTCCTCCCCCTGCTCATCATGCTGCGGCGCGCCATGGACGCGCGCTCGGGGTCGTCCTCGGGCTCGTCGGCCAGCGGCAGCGCCTTTGGCCGCCGCGGCCGGCAGGCGCAGCAGCGCGGCGCCGGCGGCGGCAAGGGGGGCGCGCGCGGCGAGCCCGCGGCCCCCCGCGTCACGTTCGCCGACGTCGCCGGCTGCGAGGCCGCCAAGGCCGAGCTGCTCGAGTGCGTCGGCTGCCTGCGCGACGCCGAGCGCTACGCGCGCGTGCGCGCGCGCATGCCCGGCGGCGTCGTCCTCTACGGCCCGCCGGGCACGGGAAAGACGCTGCTCGCCAAGGCCGTCGCGGGCGAGGCGGGCGTCCCGTTCATCGCCACCAGCGCCTCGGAGTTCGTCGAGCTCTTCGTCGGGCGCGGCGCCCAGCGCGTGCGCGAGCTCTTCGCCGAGGCGCGCAAGCTCGCGCCCTGCGTCGTGTTCATCGACGAGCTCGACGCGCTCGGCGCCAAGCGCGGCGCGGGCAGCAACGACGAGCGCGACCAGACGCTCAACCAGCTGCTCACGGAGCTGGACGGGTTCGAGGGGCGGCCGGGCGTCCTGCTCCTCGCGGCCACCAACCGCATCGACGTCCTCGACCCGGCCCTCCTGCGCCCGGGGCGCATCAGCCGGCGCGTGCGCGTGCCCCGGCCCGACGCGCCCGGGCGCGCGGCCGTGCTAAAGGTGCACCTGCGCGGCGTGCCCGTGGACGGCGGGTCGCCCGCGCGCGCCGACGCGGCCGAGCGCCTCGCCCTGCTCACCGACGGCTTCAGCGGCGCCGAGCTCGCCAACGTGGTCAACGAGGCGGCGCTGCTGGCGGCGCGGGGCTCGCGCGACGCCGTCGGCCTCGCCGACCTGCTCGAGGGCGTGCGGCGCACGCGGTTTGGCGTCGAGGGCGGCGGCTCGGGCGCGGGCGGCAACGCCCAGGGCGGCGGCGTGCTCGCGGCGCTGAGCGCGTGGCTGCTGGGCGTGCTGACGGCCGGGGCGCTGCGCGACGCTCCCCTCGCGGGCTCGAGCGACGCGCTGCGGCTGGCGGCGGCGGGGGCTGGGGCTGGCGGGGGCGGCGGCGCGGGCGGCGGCGGCGGCAAGGGAAGCGGCCGCACGACGGCGGCGCGGTGAGAGAGAGCCGCGCCTCTTTTTTTCTTTTTGCTCCTGTGGCTTTCTTTTTTGCAACACATGTGTGTATTTGTACTTGCGTGTATCTGTCTGTCTCCGGCTGTTCTGCTCTCTCTGTGGGGAGGGGCTCTCCCGCCTGCGCGCCGCCGACGCTACGACGACGACAGCAAGGCGGGAGAGCGCGGTGGCGGGGGCGAAAGCTGAGCTGGCGCCTCCTCCTCCTCCTCCTCCTCCTCCTCCTCCTCCTTCATCTCGCTCGCCCCTCATCACAGCCCCGCCGCCGCCACCGCCAGCAGCCCGCCCACGGCGGCCGCCAGCGCCGCCCTGCCGCCCGACGACGACGACGGCCCCGCCGCCGCCGCCCCGTTCTTGGCGCCCTTCTCGCCCGCCCCCGGCGCCCGCTTGACCCTCACGGCCCCCGCCTGCGCCCCGCTGCACGCGATGTCCGTGCACCCGGCCGGGAGCTGCGCGAGGTCGGAGATCGGCATGCCCGTGTTGTCGCCGAACGCCACCGTCGGGTCGTAGTAGATCGACTGGAAGTACGGCAGGCCCAGGGTGAACCGCACGGGCGCCGACGGCTGGCCCGCGGGCGCGGGCGCCAGCACCGAGTCGAGCAGGATCGACACGTTGACCGCGCGCGCCCCGATGGGTGACTCGAACGCGTAGGTCGGGAAGCCGAGCTCCACGGCCGCCGTGTCGTTGATCAGCAGCTTGGCCACGCGCGTCGCGCCGTAGCCGACCTTGGCGGCCGCGCCCGAGGCCCCGAGCCCCTTGCGCCGCCCGCTCCCCCCTTCGGCGCCCGCCGCCCCCCCGTCCTCCATGTACGAGAGGTACGCCCCCAGGCCCGCCTGCTTGAGGCTGCGGCGCCGCGCGGCCGGCGGGGCAAAGGCGTCGTTGACCATGACCGACGCCGGCCCGCCGCGGCCGGCCGCCTGCGCCGCGTGCGCGCGCTCGGCGGGGGCGGCCGCGTCCTCGCTGCCCGCCGTCCACTGCCCCATCGACGTCGACGCCTTGGTCGTCGACGCGTCGAGCTCCACCGCGAGCGCGTGGTCGAACGAGCAGAACGGCCAGTTAGACGCCTCGAGGGACCACTTGAGGCCGCCGGCGGGCGCCGTGATGACGTTGCCCTTGCCGTAGGGAAAGGACGTGGCGTTGGCGAAGCCCGTGTAGAACGTGAGGGTGAGGTGGCCCTCGGTCGTCGGGTCAAAGGTCGCGCCGCCGCCGCCGCCGCCGCCGACGCCGCCGCCCGCGGCCGCGCCATAGGTCGGCGCCGGCAGGTAGGGGGCGGGGCCGTACCCGGCCGCGGCCGCCGTCTGGGCGGGCGGGCCCCAGCTCGCCGAGGTCGGGCGCGGCGCGCGCGACTGCGCGGCGTAGTAGGACTGCAGCAGGCTGCGCTTGCGGCGGCCGTAGACGTTGGTGGGCGCGACCGAGTAGACGGGCGAGCGCGGCAGGTACGGCGCGCCGCCGTAGTAGGCCGCCGCCCCGCCGCCGCCGCCGTAGGCCGCCGCGGCCGCCGGGCCCCCCATGGCCGCCGGCATCACCCCCCCGGGCAAAACGCCCGCCCCCTGCAGGGCCGCGTAGCCCGGGGGCAGGCTGCCCGACGGGAGCGCGCCCGCGGCCGCGGCGCCGGCGGGCACCGCGCCGCCGCCGCCCGCGGCGAGCGCTTCGAGCTGCGCGCGCTGCGCGGCGGCGACGAGCCCGGCGCGCGCCGCCTGCTCCTGGGCGATCGACTGCTGCGCGGCCAGGGCGCACGAGTAGGCCGTCAGGTTGAGCCCCAGCTGCGAGGTGCCGTAGCGCAGCTTGACCCACGTGTAGGAGGCCGCGCCGGCCACGCGGACGCCCGACGTCAGCGCGGCGGGCGCGAGCGCGGCGAGCGAGGGCACGGCGTGGACGGCGACCTTGCGGCCGAAGCGGTCGACCTCGAAGATGCTGCCAAACTTGAGGGTGGCGTAGGCCGAGGACGTGGCGTTGGGGTAGACGCGGACGAGGGCGCGCTTGCCGACAAAGGTGACGCGCGGCATGGTCGGGCCGAAGCGGAAGTCCTGTTTGTTGGTTTTGTTTGTTTCCGGGGGCGGGGG
>Ga0315905_10003770_pt1 | contig 15591 bp, 14 predicted proteins | sample LakEriMetagenome_5_FD_203522 | JGI IMG/M metagenome (GOLD analysis project Ga0315905, IMG submission 203522) | Freshwater fungal communities from buoy surface, Lake Erie, Ohio, United States - Buoy 4 MA121 | ecosystem: Environmental > Aquatic > Freshwater > Lake | place: USA: Lake Erie, Ohio... | reverse complement strand
AAAGGCTCGGGTTGCCATCCCCACCCTTCTGTCTGTCCGGAAATGACAGTTGAACGTATTGACGTTTAACTGGTATCAAAAACCCACCCATCCACAAACCATGGTCAAAAGCATTTTAAATCTTTTTATAATTGTAATATTATTAAGTTATCATAACAATATTATAAAAACATTATTTATTTACTATACCTGTTTCAACGTTTATTACTAATTGATCAGAGTAAAATGTGAAGATTAGTAGATCAATGGCAACATTAGAAGTATTAGTAAATGTTACGTTTATGTTTCTTGGTTGTAATTTGTCTGCAATATTGCCACGTCCTGCATTTACGAAATACCATTTGCTGGCTTTCAATATCCTTGACTGATTAAACCAGTTGAAACGCCAAAATCACTAGATCAGGTTAATTGTTCCGTTAAATTTATTTGTTGTAAAAGGGACTCATAGGTCATATTTAGAATAGAGTTGAGCACGTTTTGACCACCTACTGTAACTTGAAGATTAATTAATGATAGGGACGCAAGAGTCGCAGACTAGTATCAAAAGGTGATTTCTATTTGAGAATCTCCAAATCCGCTATTATTTACGGCGCCAATAAATGGACAGATTAGAACGGCTGTAGGATGGACAATTCCGGAATTGACTAGAGCATTAATTGAAGTTCCAGAAGTTATATTATTATAACTGTTAGTTACAAAAGATCTATACATAACTTTTTTATTTCTATTTTGTTGTACATAGTCAATAGATTTTTGAGGTTCTACTGTTAGTTGAGAATAGTATAAACGGCAATTGGGTAGAGGGTGTTGTACAACACTTGCGGCTAAATTGATACAAGCAAATGATCTTGTAGGAGGGCGTGCAATGTATAAACCGGCTACGATTTGAGTCACTCCCGTTAGTACTATACCTAATTTAGTACCACCAACATGATAATTTACCATTTATTGGACATGTATTAGAAAAAGTGGTATTTGCAGGGGTTAAATTATAACCGCAGTTTATTGCATCAGGATTGGATACAGTCACATTAACTGTGCCTGTATTGATCCATAGACGGAGTTGAGCGTCAAAACGTTTTGCTAAACTATTTTATTTAATGATTCAAAGAGATAATTGAGTTTAATTACTGCATAATCATGCCAGAATATGTACCCGTTGTTTGTAGTATAATATGGGCGGAATTCATTATTTAATTGAGTACCATTCATTAAACCTGAAGAATCACATACACCTGATCCGGTAGTTGTAGTTAAATCAACATAGCGACCAACTTTATTTGGGTCGCTGCGTTACCACTTAATGTATTTTGTGCTCCTACAGCAATTTGATTATCCGAATCAGCGGCAAACACATGATTATTAGATAAACCATTATTTGAAGCGGATGCTGTATTTCCAAAAGCTGGTTGATATTTAGCGGCTTTAGGATTGTCAAGAGTTGGCGCAAAAACTATAGAGTGTCCTAAAGTAGCTAAATAATTGACACTCGTTTCTGAAATTAATTGAAAATGTCTAGCTATATTGATAAAGGGCTGGGTTGATTCAATAGATTTTCCATTGACTGTAATATCTGCTTGATGAATTAAATTTAAAAAATCACTTTTGATACTACAGAGGGCTTGGGATCTTTCTGTAGGAGTTACAGGAGTTGGGGTACCCCCTCGGAGGGATGGGTGGTCGGATGGGTGGGTGGATGGAGGAATGGGTGGATGGGTGGGTTTGCAAAAGTTGATAACGGTTTTGGATATGAGAAATTGTGACAAGGGGGGTATAAGGTTTGGTTTCATTAATATAAACGATATGTACAATACCGATGTCGGTAAGGGGGGAGTGCGGGGTTACGAAGCTGATGAAGTAAAATAAAGGGTGGCGCTCGTTAGAGTGCCTTTTACTTCATAAATCTGTTACCGACATCGTTATTGTACATATCTATAGTACTATTGGGCGGCGCCCTCTACACCTGGGGCGAAGCTGAAGCACATTACCCTGGATCCCCGTTGCCCGGCCTGGGACACGCCCCCACCCCCCCCCCGTAATCCCCCACCCAGAATCTCTCGCTGCCCGGTCGCGGACTATCCAATTAAGTTCTTTGCACTTTGTTTATTGAGTGAAGATATTTAGTGTTTTACTTTGCTCTAGCATTCGATTCGTTCATTAACACGTATGCTCCGATTGCATCGCCTGAAGAGATATGCCCATCAATGAAGCAAAATCCACCAACCCCTGCGATTCTCGCCTCTTTGGTTCGTTCATTCAGCTCTGAATTTTGTTTCCCTTCCTCCACTTGCTGTCTGCTCCCTCCGCAGAACCTTTCTTTTCCCGTCCATGGCTGCTGCCACAGTGATCGAGATGCACTATGTTTTATGCTCGTCTGACGACAACTCTTCTGGTTCCCCAGCTCTTGAAACAGGAGGCTGCTCTTTGGCAAAGCCTGCTCCACGAACCGGAAACGCGGCATGCGAAACATCCGCTGCATCCTCTGCATTCTGAGCGGCGATCAGAGTGAATTTGATTTCCTTGAGCTTGAGCTCACGCGAAGCGGCCTCTGCATTATCCGCGGCCAGGAGGCGCGCTCGATGTGACGGTCGATGTCTCTTCAATGACAACTGCACGCCTTCGACCGACGGCTCTTGGGGTGGTGGTTTAGGTTCTTTCACAATTTCGATGGAATACGACTCTGAAATGCGTCGTGAAAATCCACGACCCTGCAAGGGCTCGCGACTGGATTCGCTACCCGTGTGGGCGTCAGAGCTGGGGCGAGGGGGACTCGTGCGCGCTGACCGCGGGCGTTGCAGTGGAGGTTCATGCCTCTCAAACAAGTTCAAAGCATTACGCTGATGAATATCTCTGAGTGCTTGCTCTGGTAGTTGCCATGCTGCCGCTAACTGTCGAAAAAAGGGGGTGCATGGAGACAAGCAGGTTAGTAGTTTATGGGTATGATATAAATACACGCCGATTAGTACTCGGACTCAACACTACATGCATACCCTACGCTATCGCCGTCGTCACCTGGGGCTGTGCGTTCAGCGCCCCTTTCGAGCTTTTCATGGGCACCACCATCAGGTTCATTGAGGGCAGCATACTAGCCATCAGGGCATCCCGAGACTGTTCCTCTCCACTGCCGACTTTTACAACTCCCCTCCCAGTGCTGTGGCCTTTTCCTCCGCTTTGCCAGGCAACTGGCGTTTGTGTAGACCTGTGATTACTGCCGGGCAATATAATGTCCATATGATCATTGTCATCAGCGAAATATTGGCCCCCAGAGTAGTTCCGTAAGATTCTTCGCTCTCCCTCCTGCGCCTTGGTCCTCGGGGAAACCTCGGGAGAGTGCTCAGGTCTGAGGTCTGGGATTCGGACGAGTGGGGAATCTGGGATGATGGACAATTTTCTGGGCGATTCGCTGCTCCGCAATGTTCTCTGTCCCACTTCAAGGTGGTCTGTCTCGTCGTTCGACTCCCATTGGTTCTCACTGGATTTTGTCCTCGATGACATGGCATCGGGCGAACCGGATTGGTTTCTCTTTGACGTTGCATCGGGCGAAATCGATGGGACCCACCTCGCCTGGCTTTGCGCTCTTTTCAACGTAAAAGTTGACTGAGACGTGTTTACATGCGATGGCGCGGTTATTTGCGAAGACGACGACGCAGTTCTCGATATAGAAGGCGACTCACGTTGTGATGTCATCCTCGAAGCACTCGGCGACTTTTCTGAAAACGAGTGCATTATCGCGAGATCTTGTTGGTTCATGGCTTTGTCCTGTGATGATGCACCAGCACCAGTGAAGATAGAGGCACACATGTTTGTGTGTGTGCGTCATCAGTCCATGCACACACATATTTGAGCATGCACAAATACAGAACGAGGCACGTACTCGGAATCTCCGTAATTCTTTCTTCAATTGAGTATTCTCCATTCTCAGCTTCACAGCGTCGAGCCGTGACAATCCAGAGGCTCGTTCAGCAACTGGGCTCGAGGCAAAATTAAATAGTGGGGAGCCACTTCCAGTCACAGATGCAATGTCGTCTTCTCCATCCTCTTCCAGCGAATTTGTATTAAACACCTGATTGTGTTCGTGCATGAATTCGCGCATGCGTAAATACGAGCATGCGTGCGTATTGTTGTGCAAGGAAGCGAGCCGTTGTAAAGTGTGCATGTCTTTGCAAGTCTGTGTGCGAACATCGGAATACGTATCTCTTGTGAGTCGGTGTGCAAAAAATTGGATTAAAAAAAGACCCGTCGCAGATGCTGTACGGTGCCATCGATTTTGATTTCAAGATCGCTTGCTAAATCTTGGGGAAGGGGGCGAATCGTTTTTGACAGCTCATTCCGACAACGATTCACCTGCTCAACAGCATATCAGTCGAAGTGCTTGCTTTCTCTGTCTCTTCTATCCTCCCTGAAGCCCTCGTCCCTCCCTCGCGCACGAACACCCGCGGTGGCTCATGCTCGCATAGAAGAAACGTTGAAATTCAGAGCCATTCGACACACACACGCACATGGTCATCGTCAAGGGACTTGATCTTTTGAAGCCGCTTGGCTTGCTCACTGGTGCGTCCTGGAAATGGTGAACCCTCCAGTTGCGATATTTGGAACTCAAGCCTCACAATTTTCGCATTTGAATCCACCAATTTTCTGCGGAGGTCCAAAAGCTGTGGGCATCCAAACACGTCAGCGGAAATTTCGGCGAATACAAAAACGAGTGAGGCTCTTGTATTGTCCAGCGGCATAGAATATCTTATCGCCAAATGCTAGCGCAGAAGATCTTTTGCTGCGCGCTGAGGGACTCCACTTCTCCTTCTCTCCCCACCTCCCTCATTCCTGACCTGACGCCCGCTCCCTATCTTCAATTCTAATTTGGTACACGCACCTCAAGCTCAGAGCGGCGTCTCTCATTGGCAACCGCTGTGCGGTCTGCTTCTAATAGTGAGTGCTCCCTCTCCATGCGTTTGTTGGCTTGTTGGCGTTCCTACAGGGACACAGTTCTTCGTTACTTGATCGCACTGAGCTGACTTGAAATGATGAAGACGCCGTCTTACTTGGAAACGATAGAAAAAGAAGGGTTTAGGTTTTAGGGTTTAGGGCTTAGGGTGAAGGGTGGCAAGCCATGTGCATATAGGCATATCAAAGGTCATGCGAGGGCGCATAGGCAATGTATAACCTTGCGAAGGCGCCGAATAGTTGAAAGTTGCTTGTTTATGAAAGCAGTGTATTCTTCACTTGTCTTTGATTGTCCTGCTTTCGCAGTCACCCAAGGTATCTTGCGATGTTCAACGAAAATGGCCAAGTCCTCCAAGTCGTCTGCGACGTCCTGCAATTTACGCCCACACAGAGTCGCAGACCATACCACAACAACCACTCATCACTTGCCATGACACAGAACACCCGACAAAAAGAGCAGACTTGCTTTGACACGACGACCACAAGGCTGACTGCAACCCCTTTTCACTTCCTTCCTATGTGTGCACGCGAGCCATTATCGTATCTCCTTGCTCACCTCACATAAGCGACGATATGCTTTGGATAGGTCAATCTGTTGCTGTTTCATAGCGATGATCTGCGTCTCCCAGTAATTTCGTTCAAGAATAGTCACATGTTCGATGACCTCCAAGCGCCCTTGCAGGGCAGCTTGCATAATCTCCTCAATTTCTGCTTCTTTATATTGCAACTTGACTTTGAAATCTTCTCGTTCCTCCTCCATTTTCTTTTCGCAGTGCTCCCGCCACGCCTGAACATCCCGTTCAAAGGACCACGTCTTCTTTTTGGAAGGAACCCTGGTTCCAGCAGGTGGTGGTGCAGACGACGATGGTGCCAGCATCAGGCTGCCATCTCCTGGCCCAGAAAAAGGCTTTATTGCTGAAAGAGTACCTACCAAGCGTGCTTTGCTCATGAGCAAACCTTTCAACGACTTTGCTGGTGCTGGTGCTGGTGCTGGTGCTGGTGCTGGTGTGGCTGGTGACGAAGGTGTTGATTGAGTATGTGGAGTTTGTGGCGGTTCAGGTGCCGATTCAGGTGCCGATTCAGGTACTTGTGGCATAGAAGCAGCAAAACACTTGGCGCAAACGGGTTCAGCAATAGCTTCCGAGCACCTCAGGCAAGTAGGCTCATTTTGATTCTTGCTTTTGACCAGTTCAAGGGTGTGTTCGAGCTCTGAAATACGATTATTTGCATTGCTGATAATCTGTTGCATCTCATCGCCGTGTGTCACTTGCATTTCTTGTATCTGCTCCGACAGAGCCTCGTTCTGAAGATTCAAGTCATTGAGTTGATCCATCAATCTTTCGGCTTCCATTTTCACGTCTTTCAGCTCAGACTGCAGCCGAATTACAGTACTTTTTTCTTCGTCTGAAAGAACGCTAACGCTAACCACCCCAGGGAGAGAGGGTCTCCCGCCGCGCGCGGCCTCTTCACCAGGCCGGGAGTTGGCACTTTCGAGGCGTGTAATTTGACTTTTGAGACGAAGGATCTCCTTCAGAGACTCTGAGCGCTGCATGCTCAGACTTGCATCTCGACGTGTCATGGCATCCTTTTGGTATTTGGCCTGTCAACACGGCGAGTGCGCATCCCCAAATGTATGAATCAGGGGAGAAGCACACGAAGTTGGTAAGTTTCAGAAACACTGCGCGGGCGCGCCCAGCATTGATGCGAGCCGAATGTAGTCGTCTATCATCCGGTAGGCAGCCAAAAAAGAGCACACGATATCCTCTGATGCATACCTCCTCGGCATACTGGCGTAAGATAGTTTCTTGGCGCATCTGTGTGTCCTTCAGGGTGGAAATAGTCATCCTGGCTTGCTGCAGCTCTGCCTCAACTGTCGTCATAAGAGCCTGGCGGGACAGAGAGATCAGCGTCAGCAACCTGCGCTCGAGACACGCGCATGCATCCTGTGTAGACTGGAACACGCAAGGCCACATGCATAACACCTTGTTGACTTTGCGATCGGGGCGTGACGTTATATGGGCAAGAAAATCGTAGATCACCTGCTCGATCGCCTGCACCCCCAGCCGTGCCTTGCCGTAATTCAGCGCCAAGTCGTCTTGCGCGTACAGTCCACACAAGACCCGCATACATAGCTTTTGCCCGCACGCGCGCGCACGCAGGCGGCGCCCCGGAGAACGGGCAGCACGTTGCCCTCTCCACGGACGCGTACCTTCATGCAGGCCTCGCCGTCCTTGGTCTCCGGCTTCACGCCAGAGATCAAGGCAATGTCCGCCTTCAGCGCCTGCCCGCTCGCGCGCACGCGGGGCTCGTCAGTGCGCGAGCTCCCTGTGTCGCTGCCGCCGGCATGCCGGCTCTCACCACGAGGCGTCCCTCCCAGGCCGAGAGCTGCATGAACCAGTGCGGCACCTTGGCCACCATCATATCCTGGTTCATGTCCGCCCCCTCCTCCATGGCTTTCTAACCGAAGTTACTGACGGTTAGGACTCCAGTTACTGAGAGATGGACATTGTGGCGCCCTGCCCGGCTCCCGCGGGTCCTTTTCGGGGAGGGAACATATGCATCGTCGACAAGCTCCTGGGTGGCCCGGCCGCCGGGTGCGACAGATCGTTGGGCTTCGCCGAGTTTGTAGCCGTGCAGTTTCAACAGCAGGCGGACGGCTCTGTGCGCCTATCTGCGGGATGCGAGGAACGGCAGACCAGCGCAACCCCTCTGGTGGGGACGGGCGTCTTGCTGCCGCTAGCGCATCAGTGGGACGCCTATGGTGCCAACTGTCCCAGCCGCCACGCGCCCGTGCCCTCTGCCGCTGTGGCCGCAGACCCGCGCTCCGCGCCTGCGCTGCTGCTGGGTGCGTGCGTGCTTGTCGTAGCAGACGAAGAGGGCGCGGACGGAGAGACGGTCTCGCGTGTGCTCCTCACGCGCCGCGCTAAACACATGCGGACATTCCCGGGCGCCTGGGTGGCCCCAGGAGGAGGCGTCGACCAAGATGAGGCAGCAGTGGACGCCGCGAGACGCGAGGTGAAGGAGGAGACGGGCATAGACCTTTCAAGAGAGTCGCTCACCCCTCTGGCCGCCTGGGAGTCCGCATTTCCCTCGAGCGTCGCTGCATGTCAGGAGGCGGGCGGGCTGAAGCGGCAGCACATCGTCGTGTATTATGTCGCGAGAATCAGCGGTGAGCTGGCGGCAACAGCAAGGCAAGGGCTCGACTGGGGAGCGGTGACAGCCGACGGCGTGGGTGCGGAGGTAGACTGTGCGTGCTGGCTGCCGCTGCACCCGCAAGCCCAGAGCGGCGGCGGGGCGCATCAGGTCGCGCGGGAGATCGGCGGCGGCGAGGAGGCTGTCAGCGATGCGCTCGGGCTCACCGCTGGAGCGTCCGTAGAAGCGCTCTTGGGCGACGGCAGCGTCCAGGGCTTTGTAGACGCTGGAGTGGAATTGCGAGGAATCTGGCCCAATGAGCACGGCGGCGGGGTGTCTAGAGGAGTGCTGTTTGCCCTCGCAATGCTCTCGCGCGCACAAGGAGGGAGTGTGCTGGTCAAAGCCAATTTTTCGCAGAAGTTGTGAAGCGTACGCATTCGAATATGCGACAATGCGACGGTGGCAAGCGCGAGGGTTAGCCCCCGGAGCATGCGGCAGCCCTCTGCTGTTGAGAGCGTCAGCGCAGCCCTCTGCTGTTCAGCTGCATTGAGGGAGGGAGAGAAAGTGAGTTTTTATTAACGATCCTCCGGGCCCCTATCGCACACACAATTTGGCGCACGCCGAATGGCCCCGTAATGGGCTGGGCCCAGTGACCTTACAAATAGCAACATAAACGCTCGACACGCACACTGTGCGTCCAGGGCGTCTTCGCCCATCACCGTGTGTGTTGAGTGTTTGTCACGGGAGAGGCATACACAGGGCCAAGACGTCTCACTTCATCCATGCAGAATCCAGAGACGCACACAATGTGTGACACAATGGGCCAAGCGCACGCTCTGGACCGGTTGAACAGACCTTGCACCCTTGCACCTCTTTCCCTCTCGGGTCGATCTACAGGCAAGAAAACAGAGCAACAGCACTAAAAAACCTTCCAATCGGGGATACCCAATAATACCAATTCCATTCATCACCCGAAACCATTACCGGAGCAGGCTCGCAAGGGGTGTCGTATTTTTTGCATTTGAGACATACGGGCAGGAACCACCCTTGCACCGGATGACATCCGACCCCTGTACCCTTCCCCTTGCGGGTCGTACAACGGGTGTAAAGAAAACAGAGCAAACCTCGCAAACCCTTTTGAAGGGCGCTGCCAAACCTCGTGACCACAGAGTGCCAACGTTTGACCTACCTCGAAACCTCAAAACCTCGAAACCTCTGCGTGGCAAAGTTGAGCCTACCACAAGGTCACCACGCGCCGTAATAGTAAGATAGTGACTCCATACTCAATGCGGGCCCTATGCGCGCCACCCACGACTCTCTTCAGTACGCTCTTCTCCTCCGCACCAAGACGATTTGCCCCGATCCCCGGTCTAGCCTGCCAGCCTCTCCTCCTCCTTCTCCTCCTGTCCTCCTCGCCGTATCGCAGCGCACGGGTGCGATCAAGACTTGGAAAAGGTGATTTTGAACGCTTTGTCGCCCATCTTGTAGCCCTGCAGCTGGGACATTGCCATGCCTGAATACATTTCGTTCTCGAACTCTGCGAATCCAATGCCGGGCCTTGATGGCACCAATCGAACTTCCTTGAAACCCGTGAGCTGCCGTGAAATCATGCACACACGCACGCACCGACACACACGTCGAACAAACACACGCACGCATAAGTCGCATGTTTTGGAACGCCAACACGCACACGCACGCACACACGAGCTCTCCCTCTCCCTCTCCCTTTTTCTTTCTCTCTATACACGCACACTTACACACTCACTCACTTTCTCCTCTTTCAGTCACATGTACTCGACGCTAGATGTTGATGTGTGTGTGTATAACACATGCGCATGCACGCAGGCGCATGCACACCATGCATGCATATACACGTGCAGAGCGCATGTGTAAACAGGTGCATGAGTGCTGACACACACACACACACACACACACACACACACGTGCGCACACCCACCCACGTGCACGCACACATTTACACAGCTAGACGTATGTGCGTGCAGCACATTTATTCGCTAATCATCTGCACGAGAACCAGAACTACAGAATACGCAGACACATTTCAACAGCTCAACGTATGCGTGTGCGGCAGATTTGTTCTCGTGTGGGTAGATACATGTATGCATGCAGGGTGTGTTTGTGTGTGTGTGTGTGTAAGATAGAGATAGAGAGAGAGAGAGAGAGATAGATAGATCGATAGATAGAGAGAGAAAGTGAGTGAGTGAGTGACTGAGTGAGAGAGTAACAGCACGCTTGTGTAGCAGCACTCTTCACCACACGGTTTGGGGTGCAGGGCACGTTGAGCATTGACAGATGCACGCAGGCATCCGCTCTCGTGTGGGCACTCAAGCGAAGCTGCTCCCAAAAAGAGAACACCGGGGCAAAGACAACAGACAAAAACAAAAAGTAAAAGGGAAGGGCAAAAAGCACCGCGGCAAAGACGGCAGAAATCTGTTCTGTCGTCGCGTCCTCGGGAAGATTCTCGAGGAAGAGAATGGGATGTGGCGGAATGACGGCCGGATGCGATGGCTGCGGGGGTCTGCCCTGAGGTGGCGCCCCATAGCCAGGCGGTCCCCCGCCAGGAGGCGCCCCCCAACCCATGGGGGGTCCTCCTGGGGGAGGCCCACCCATCCCTGGGGGGCCGCCCCACCCGGGCGGACCCCCCTGCGTCTGTGACGGCGGCGGGGCACCCATGGCGGGCGGCATCGCACCCGGGCCACCCGGCGGCGGCGCCCATTGCTGCTGCTGCTGCTGCTGCTGCTGCGGCGGCGGCTGCTGCTGACTGTATGCGTTGAACTGCGGTGCTGCTGCATAGCTGTCCGGAGCGGTTGCCTGCGGCGGCGGCCCGCTCGCTGGAAATGTGCCCTCGGCGTCCTCTTGCATCTTGTCCCCCTTTGGTTTAGCCCCTGTTGTCCATGTGTTGTTGGCCGCAGTCGCCAGCTTAGAGTGTTGCTGTGTGTCTGTGCCTATTTGCGTGTCCAACTGCTCTTACACCACTCGCCCTCTCCCAAGGACATGTAATACTAATGAACGAAACTAAACTAAAACCTTCAGCTGCGCTTACACACCCGCACTCAAGCCCTGGCGTGCTCACGCACGTACGCACGTACGCACGCACGCACGCACGCAAGCACTTGATCGTCTGAGGTTGTTTACATCATGCGACTCCGGCGACGGACGCATTATTACTAGTAATTGAGTCACCGCCCCGTGCGGGCCCTACACCCGGGTTTAGGCTTAAGTTTAGGAGGTGGGGTTCACAATTGGCATTCTGCATGTGGACTTTGGCCAACTCCGGCGGTGGCGGGGTCCCGAAAGCCTCGTACAGTCAGTTGGTGAGTTTAAAGTAGGGTGTAGTTTAGTTGGTTTAGATCAGCTTAGCTTGGAGAATTTTTGTTTTTGGCGCCACCTGTTGGAGGCGTGGGTCGAGCACGCTTTGATCTAGGCGCATACGTCCCATCTGCCTTGGCAATGGCGTCGCTTTTCGCCCGCGCAAATACTATCACCATGTCCTTCCCGCCCCCCAGTGACGGCAGCGACAAGATTTGTCCCTGTGCGCACGATATCGTATGTGTTTGTGTGTGTGCGCGCGCACTCTAGCATAGGAGGATGTATACACGCTCGCCTCCGAGACCTGAACCCTAAACCATAAATCCTGAACCCTAAATCCTGAACTCTCACCCTAAACCCTAATCGTAAAACCTATACCCTAAACCCTCCCATCGCATCGGATCATCAGACAGGTAATCACGTATTTTGTACACTGAAATAAGATGTTGTATACTTATAGTAGTCTTAGAACACGTACACACGTAAACACACACACACACGAGCACACAAGTCGTGGAAAATTTGTCGCGAACAGTTTACACACAAGACACATACACGTGAACGACATTTTTACGTGAATGCTGTATGCACATTCTGAGACAGACGTCTGTGTCTATGAGCGAGTCGTGTGTTGATGTTTGTTGGTCGGTTTAGGGTTTAGGGTTTGTCGTATGCTTGTTGATGTTTGTTGATGTTTGTTGGTCGGTTCAAACGCACGGACACTCGGGGCACGCGCGCACGCTGGGCCCATTTGACGAATAGCAGGACAACATATATGCAGCACATACGCGTGTATAAGCAAGGACATGACCGCCTGCGGCACTGCTAGATTGTGCCGCGTCATGGGTATGCGCTCACCCACACGCATACCTGCTGCTCAGCGATGGCCTTCTGTGCCGATGACAATTCCTTGAAGGCTACAAATGCCTGCGTGCCGTGACGGTGCGCGTGTTCAAGGGTATATTGTGCAGATATCAGACCTTGCGCGTTGGATCAGTCGCAATTCTCACACGCATTCGTGGGGGTCGGGATGGGGGAGCAGGAGAGACCTGCCCCTTGGCGTAAAAGTTGCTGAGGGCTACAATATCCACAATCTCCCCGTATGGAGAAAACTTCTTCCGCAGCACGGACTTGAGCTCATCTAACACCTTCGACTTGCTATATTTCTCGTTGATGTTCTTGATGTACAGCGTGTTGTTGGGCTCGCCAAAATCCACCACCTGTCAGAGCACGCGCTCAGATCCGCGTTGAAATGAGATGCCCAAGCGCGGACGCTGTTGGCGCATCCACGTATGCAAGCACAGTCCCTGCGCTTGTATACGCACGCAAACGCGCACTAGATGTGCAAACACGCACGCACACACGTGTCCTCTCTTTTCGTGTGTGGGCCATGCACGTGTGCACGAATCCCCCCGCGCGCAGCGCTATCGAGGCGGCACCGTTGTAGTTGAGCGCGCACCCCGACACATCGGCCGGCGCCCTGCGCCACGACGCACTGCTGCACACATATTGAGATGCCCGTTCGCATGGAACAAGGCCCCTCGGGCCGACCTCGGGGAGGGAACACGCGCGTAGCCGCGGCCGCGCAGCGGAAGCGCGCGGCAACCTGCGCAGGCGGAGCCAGCGGGCAGGGGAGAGGGCAAGGGGATCGCGCGACCTGCCGGGGGGCCTGATGCTGCTGCGGCATGCCATTCGGAGGAGGGCCACCCATTCCCATCCCCGGCGGCGGGCCGCCGGGAGGACCACCTCCTCCCCCAGGCGGGAATCCCATCCCAGACATGTGCCGCCAACACGCAGTTGTTAAGGGATAGAAAAGAACAGTAGGGAAAGACCGTGCGGGACACCCTTAATTTTTAGTCCACGAACGTCACCCCTCTGGCGCGCAGCGACGGCGCGAATGCGCCGGTCGTGGACACGTATGAGCCGGTTGTGGCAGCGCCCCATACGACGGCGCTGGGGCGCTTCATGGCGCACATGGCACTCTTGTACCATTAAAAATTAATGGGGTACGTGATGGTGATGGGTCCGCACGCACGCACCTAGAGGTGCGGCTGGCAAGCCTTGGCTCGCGTCAGGCAGAGCGTGACAGGAGGAGACGCGACACCACGCTGGCAATTAAGCAAGGAGGGGATGGGCGGATCTCCGAGAAAGCCGCTGCTTTTCAAGGCAATCGACTTGAGCGTCTTGAAGGACGTGGCAAAACGCACACAAGAAAGAAATGAAATGCTCGATCGATGAGGTAATTCAGCATGCACACGAGCGCTTCGCAGCATCGCTGTGCGTCCGTGCGATTGCCCCGTTCGCGCGCAGCAGCAGCGGGTCTCGTCCTCGCGATGCTGGCGCTTCAGGCGGCGCAAATTTCCTGTGATTGCTGCACACTGCGCGGGCCATCCACCCCGGCGGCGCATACCGACGGGCCTTGTTCAAACGGCGTGATGCTGCTGGAATGTCGCGACGCACGAATTTTAGCTCAGGTTCGCGGATGGATAATGCTATGTTGTGTTGGCGCGTGCACAACACGCCGCACTCTTCCCCGCCCATGCGAGTGTGCTCAGAGCTCCTCGCCCCACCGTGTGCAGCATCCCTCGTTGTCAAAAGAGCAGGCGCGGCCCCCGTTCGCGGGGACCGGTGCGGGCGGCGGCCTATGTCCGCTGATCAGGCTGCGCGGGGGCGGGTGGGCGCGGAGCCGGGAGACGCGCCAAGAGATGAACGAACGCTGGCGCCGGGAGGCGCGCGCTAAGGCCGCCGAGCGTGCCCAGCTCCCAGGCCGAAGCGACGACCGCCCCGTGCAGGCCCCGCCTCCCGTCCCAGAGCGGCGCGATCCCGCCGCGGGCGTGATGCTGTTGAACGCGGCCGGGGAGCCCGAGACGTCGCCGCGTGCTGCGCTGCTCGCGGCGCTATGCGCTCGGCAGCACTGCAGCGCGCTGGACCCCTCGCTCTACAACATGGAGGCCGTCGGCGAAGATGCGGGCAAGTACAGCTCCATGTCAGACTACATCGAGTGGACTCGTCACCACAAGTCCACGGACGAGGACGTGGGTATTGTGGCATACGTAACCAAGACTCCGGGCGTCGGCGGCCTGCTCAAGGTTAGGTAGGCCGAGCGTGCGTCGCAGCGAGTGCCGGGTCGCACTCGCCTCCCGTGACGCACTCGCTAGGCCGGCCAGATCGTGACGAACTACACGAGAGTACTCAAGAGAGAACTCTATTGTTGTTCGTTCGCACTGCATACAAAGGGCGCATGTATTAGCGCGGTGCATCCAGTCGCAAGCTTGTGGGTGTCTGCCTGCAAGGTTGTTGGGGCGTGTGCGTTGATTCAGGTGTGGTGGTTGGGTGTTGTGTGCTGTGTGCACGTGGGCAGGCGCGCTGGGCCGACTTCTATGTGCAGGAGGTTCGGTTGAGAGACCGCTCAAGAGTCTGTATCACCGATGCAGTACACGTGCCGCTCCGGCCCTGGCCTCTGCGCGACGAGCTCGATCAGATTGATCTCAGCTTTCATGTACTCGCTCCGGTGGTCGGGCGGGACGCGGCGAGCAAGTTGGTGCACTTTGCCTACAAGGTCTTTGAGCGCTTCACAAGCTCAGACACAATCAAGGCAGATTCTCCTACAAAGGCCGGAGATTCTCCTGCAAAGGCCAGCGGCTGGGGAGAGAGCGAGGGCGTGCGGGCACGCGTGGGGGGCAGCGACATCAAGATAAAGCCTCTCCATGTCCACATAGGCTCGAGGGACCCCGAGGCTATCAAGGCCGTGTGTCTGCCCTATTATCCTTTCCTCCACTTCCAGTTTCAGGCCAAGGGGGGTAAGGGGGGGGGGGACACAGTGCTGTTAGTGTCCACGAACAAAGACTGGTTTTCCAAGTGGCGCGAACTCGTTGCACAGAAGGGCGGCATCGAGAAGGTCGAGCAAGCCAAGTACCTGCGATTTGTCCTGGCCAAAGGCGGCTTCGACACCAATACACTCGTTGCCAAACTGGCGGCGTGGCTCAAGATCAAAGCCCAGCGCTTCTCCTTTGCGGGGCTCAAGGACAAGTCTGGTGTCACCGAGCAGGAGATGTGCGTCGAGGGAGTTTCACCACGCCGACTCCTCCGGGTCAACCAGCATTTTCAGGGCGTGTGCGTCGGCGATTTGGAGTACTGTGCCTCCCCCTTACACTTTGGGCAGCACGCAGGGAACCGTTTCACAATAGT
>Ga0315905_10003769_pt1 | contig 15592 bp, 14 predicted proteins | sample LakEriMetagenome_5_FD_203522 | JGI IMG/M metagenome (GOLD analysis project Ga0315905, IMG submission 203522) | Freshwater fungal communities from buoy surface, Lake Erie, Ohio, United States - Buoy 4 MA121 | ecosystem: Environmental > Aquatic > Freshwater > Lake | place: USA: Lake Erie, Ohio... | reverse complement strand
ATATACATAAATATCTTTAGGGGTTAAGCGATACAAGATCTGGTTGACGGTAGACTCAAGACACTCGGTCTTGCCGCTCGCGATGTTGGACCAGCCGACAATCAGACACGGGATTTCCTGTCAGCGACTATGTTGAGTCTTGCTATGGGCAAGAGCGAACGCTCGAGCTACCACGCGCGGCAAGCGCACGGGGTGGCACAGAAGCGTGAGTCCTGCATGCGGTGCACCTGGAAGACCCATGCGACTTTGGCATTGACCGGCACACCCCACCATAGGCTGGCTCCCGGCGCGTACCTCCCATACACCTGCGCGGAGCGCGCATGAGATTGACCCGCCGTGCGCTCGACCGTGTGATCCTTGACAGTTGCCCGTGACCGGCAGCTGCACAGCCCGTGCTTTGCGCGACGCTGGCACCTGCCCGCGCGAGCGCGCGCATGTGCGAGAAGGACCACGGACGGTCGCCGTGACTACTCACCACCTTGACGCCCGACATGATGATGACGAAAACGCACACGCCCGTGAGCACCATTGCCTGTGCGGCGCACGTGCGGGTCAGTGCTGTGTCCGTGGGTCTCGCTTGCTGTGCCACGTGCCAGACGAAGACGGCGCACCGCTGCGCGCTTCTGCGCGCCTCCGCGAGCACTGCAGGCACGCGTACCATGGCCACGCCGTCGAGCAACTCGGCGTCTGATGTCATCTCGCGCCCGCTGACCAGGCTGGCGAGCGCCCGCAGCGCCCGCTGCGTGTAAATGGCGGGCGCCCCTGCGCACGGACACAGCAGAGGGCACCAGTGACGCACGGTGCCGCTGCGGCCGCGGCAGCAGAGAGGCCGGCGCGCGATGCGTTTGCGCGCACGCGCCGGGAGAGGGCGGACCCGACACGCACATTGGACGCGGGTCCAGAGCCCCGTCTCCTGGAGCGCTGCGTCGTGAATTCTGTCCTCGAACTTGTCGCGCAGCTTGCCTTCGGTTCCCATTTCAGTGGGATGTTTGAGGGCCTCGATTCAAGGTGCAACCTGCGTGTTCGTGTGCGCGTTAGTTCGTGTGTTGGGGGCCATGGCGTTGCTCGAGGTGCTCAAGGGCGGGCGGGAGAGCCTGCCAGAGTCCTTTGCCATCCTGAAGACTCGCACGGTCATCGGCCGCGACGCAAAATGCGACGTGGCGCTTCAGTGGGACGGGATTTCGCGCGTGCACGCCTACATCGAGGGCGTGGGCAGCGACACTGGCATTTCGACCGCCGCCGGCGGGCGTATGCACACGGCGTTCCGCGTCCGGGACTGCGGCAGCAGCAACGGGGTATTTTTGAACAATGTTAAGGTGACGGAGTCTGTGCTGCGCGACGGCGACATGCTTGCGTTCGGCCGCGGCCGCGCCCTCCGCGTGGGCGAGGCAGCGCCCGAACGTTACTTTGAGTACATTTTTGTCTTCCGTGCCCTCAAGCTGCACGGGGAGTGGAACGGCCGCAGCCGCAGCGGTCCCAGTGGCGGCCGCGGGTCAGACGCACCTTTCAAGGGGCTCATCTGCCCGCCGTGCAAGTCGCACCTGCACCCGCCCTCGTCCTGGCCCGAGGGAACGCACAACCAGCGGGCAGCCGACGCCGAATTGCAGCTCGAGTGGGTGCATGGCTACCGCTGTGCTGCGGCCGTGGTGGAGCAGACAAGCCTGCCGGTGCCGGGCCAGTGCGAGAACTTGTCGAACGTCAAGTTCCTCAACAACAACCGCATCGCGTACCCCGCCGCGAGCGTTGTGGTGGTCTACGACATGTCGTCGCACGCGCAGAGCTTCATGAGAGCCCACGACGACGATTGCATCTGTATTGCCGTGAACTCGACGCGCGAAATCGCATGCACAGGGCAAGTAGCGTCTTTTGGAAACAAAAATCCGCCCATCTACGTGTGGACGACGGCGGACCTCACCGTGGTGGCCAAACTGCAAGGTTTCCACAAAAGGCGAGTGACTAAGCTCGCCTTTTCGCCCACTGCCCAGTTCATCGCTTCAGTGGGCGGCGATGACGCGCACAGCGTGGCAATTTACGACTGGCGCAAGCAGGCGTGCGTCTTTTTTGGCGCGGGGCATCTGGAGGAAGTGTACGACTTGGCCTTCAACCCCGACAACCTCGACGAATTTCTGCAGGTAGGCGGCAAGCACGTCAAGTTCTGGAGCTTCGAGACGGAAAAGGGCACCATGTCGGCAATGCGCCAGGCCAAGAACATGCAGAAGGGTTGGAGGCAAGCGGAGCCGCAGGTGGTCTACTCTTGCACTTACAGCGCCGAGGGCCTCGCAGTCTGTGGCCTCAAGGACGGGCACATTTTCTTCTTCGGCAAAGTGAAACCGTCGACACCCAATGAGTGTATTTACCGCATCAACGAGGCCCACGTCGGTCCGGTGCTGTCTCTCTGCTCTTTCAAGGGCGGCCTGGCTTCGGGCGGGAGGGATGGCTGGGTTAAGATCTGGGGCTCGAGCGCCGGGCGCCCGAAGACGGGCGCTAGTCAGGGCGGCGCGTCGTCTCGCCCTGGCTCCGCACCCCAATCTCGCAGTGGGGCTTCGCAGGATGGTGGGAGCGCACAGGCCAAGATCAAAGTTGACTTGAAGAGGCTTGCGGGGGAGATGCGTGGGAAAATGGCAGCCACGTCTCTAGACTATCTTGACGGGCAGCTGCTGTGTGGCACGTCGGTGGGGAGCATCGTGATGATCTCCACAAAGGGTGGATCCGCGGACCCTGCCATCACCACCCTGGTGCTCGTGCATGCACGCCCCATCAATTCGTGTGCTGTGAGCCCGACCGGCCTAGGGTACATGATGACAGCATCCGATGACCGCACCATTCGACGCTGGAGTATCATCGACCGTCAACTCGAGCAGTCTGTCAGCGTGGGGCTCAAGTCAACGGCAATAGCGATTTCGCCAGATGAGAGCCTGTACGCGGTTGGGCATCGCGCGGGCGTGTTCACGGTGTGGGACGCCCCGCATCCTCCACAAGTGCCGCGCTGTATTCTCAAGAACACACAGCGATCAGAGGATGTAACTGACATCAAGTTTTCGCCCGACGGATTCCTCCTCGCTGTCGCGAACCGGGAGCAGAGCATAGACATCTTCGACTTGCGCGCCGACTTCCGGCGCACCGCCACCTGCATCGGGCACAGCGGCGCAGTAAACAAAGTCGACTTCACCGCCGACGGGCGATATCTTCGGAGTTGTTGCACAGCGGCTGAAGTGCTCTACTGGAACACCGCTACGGGCAAGCAGCACCCGCGCGCCTCGGATCTGCGCGACATGGCGTGGGCAACACACTCAGTACTTTTCGGATGGGGCATCCATGCGGTGTGGCCGCCGGGCAGTCTGTCGAGTGACATCGATTCGATCACTGTCAGCCATGACCAGGAATACTGCATCTCTGGCGACGACCACGGCTGCCTGACGCTGTACAAGTACCCGGTGGTAGGCGATCCGCGAGTCATCGGCGGGCTCGGTCGTCAATATATGCTCCACAGTTCTCACATCAGCGAGGTGCACTTTACCGAGGACGATGGGCTGGTCATTGCTGCGTCCCATGATGGCGTGGTTTCGCAGTGGCGCGTGCAGCGTCTTAATGCGGGCAAGTACACGAAAGTCCCAGTTTCCCAATTTCACCCTGAGGGCGGTGTCTATCAAACCGATCGCACGCGGCCTGTGCGGAAAGGAACATACAGACACCAGGATGCCCCCTAGGGGGCGGGAGACAGGTTGATGTGGCGATCCTTGCCGACAGTAACGCCTGTGAATGACTCTGCTAGGTGTTCGAACGGCCCGATCGTTCAATTATTGTATATTCTTTTTATTTCAATAAATAAATCAAGTTACCTCTTATTCAATTGAACCCTTCGCTTGCAAGGAGTCGGGAGTGGGAAATGTGAGTGTGTACAGCTATGATTTACAGTGCACATACAGTGCACATCTGGAGCAGGCCCTGGGCGAGGCGGAGCAGCTAGGAGGGCGGAATGTTGAGATCCTTCATCATAGCCTCCACGCGATGCATCTGATCGGCGATGCCTTGTCGCTCCTGCCATTGCATGTCCCAACACTACATCAGCTCAGAGCATTTTTGCTCCGGAGAAAGACAGGGGCGGGAGGGGCGGATTGGAAAAGGAATGCTGACGCGAGGTCAGACATTGAGAGCAAGTGTTGAACGCCGGGGTTGCGGCTGAAGCGGAGGTAGGAAAAAGCGGGGGGAAGAATCCAGGAAACCGACCTTGATTAGATCCACGTTGACGGCAGCTAGTTCTGATGACCCCCCAGAGGCGAACTTGACTGCAGCAGTTCGTGGACCAGCTCCGGGAGCACCAGCCGCGAGCATCTTGGAGGCGTACGGCACGCTCAGATTCATGGCCCGTCGCTTGTGCTCGAGAGATTCACGGTAGACCTGCGCCATGCGTTCCTTGCTGCTCCGTGCTCCAGTCTCATCCTTGGATACTCCGGCAGTGAGTCCCGAGCTGGCAGCGTCACCTTGCGCCACCAGGTCTTTCGCCTGCGACAGTTTTTGCAGCTGCTCTTCACGCGCTGCCAGCACTAGCTGCTGGTCAGCAAGCCATTTAGCGCGTTCCTCTACCTCCTTGAGTTTTCCCTGCAGCTGCGCTGTCATCTTTTCCACTTGCGCTCGCTGCAGTTTGACTTCCGCTTGTCCGTCCTGCACGAACTTTTCCTGGCCGAGCAGGCGAGCCTCGCGCTCCTCGAGCACCTCCTCCTGCGCTTTCAGCTGAGCTTCGCGGCGGTCAGCCTCGCGATTTCGCTCCTGCAGCCGCTCCTCCTGCTGGCGTATGAGTTTGAGCTTGCCCTTGAGCATCTGCATTTCATCCCGGCGCACCTTCTCCAGCATCTCGTGCGCATCTTTCTTCGCACTTGGGTCCCGTGTGTGTGCTGGCCAGATGTTGTTCTCACGATCTTGCTCATGCAGCATCAAGCTTCCCTTGGACCCGCTTCCCTCTCCGCCTGCCCTCCCACTGCTGCTCAGTGGTCTACCCGTGACAGAGCGCGGGCCATCAGCCGAGGCTCTCAGAGGGCCACTGACAAAAGCCGCCCCTCCGCCCTTAGTCGGCGACGGCGCGCCCGGAGTTTGTGGACGCGAAGATGAAACGGGTTGCGCCCTAGCGTCGGCGTGCCCCCCAGACTCCAATGCTTTAGGGTAGGTCTTGGTCCACTGCGAAAGGGCGTGAATGAACTCGCCTTGCGTCAACCAGCCTGATCCTGACTTGTTGAAGCTCCGGAACAGTGCCTGATCAACATCCACATGTGTTCCACATCAATCATGGACGCATACGCAGACGTGTGTGCATGTGTGAATGCAAAGGTGTTTCAAGTGTGAGGGAGGGCGGGAGGGAGGGAGGGAGGGAGAGAGAAAGAGCAGGGAAGGGAGGGAGGGAAGGAGGGAGGGAGAGGGGGGAGGGGCGGGGGAGAGGAAGAGAAAGAGGTGGGGGACGGGGACGGGGGATCCATGGAAATGCAACTGGCAAACCAGACACGTCACACGGTCCGAACATCATGATAGACTGGCATACAGCACATGCGTACAAACCTTGCCCGTGGTACCAGCAAACGGATTATAAGCTCCGCTTTCCGGGCCCCGACCGCCACTCGCGTTGGCACCACCAGCCTCGCCGGGCGCATCCTCGTCTCGAGGGCGTATGCCGCCCTCGTCAATGCCTGCTTTTTTCAAAAAGTTGCGCGCGGCCTCGGGGGTAAGGCCCTTGGTGGCGACGAGCATGTCCTTCTTTTGCACTGCTGTGATCTGATCAGTGGCGCGGAGAAGCTGCGTGAGTTGCGCCTCGTCGGTGTTGGCCTTGAGCTGCTCCATTAGGTGCAGGCGCAGCAGCCTATATATATATACATACATACATACATACACACACACACATACATACATATACATATATATGCATATATGACCATGTACCATGGTGTGAACATAGTGTTACCCCGATGGTAACATGTTCGTGGTAACACCATGGTAATATATATATATATACTATATGTATATATATACACCCGTTGCAAAGCTCCTTCTCACTGAGGACATCGGCGTGCTTCCCACCCGCCCGGCCCTTGAGAAAAGCAAAGGCCTCGGGAATGGAGCTGTAGCTGCGCTGCAGCGTGACCCACAAGAATTTCTCCGCTTTGGGGTCAGGCTCTCCAACCTCTTCCTCTGGACCAGCAGCTGCGGCGGCAGCTGACTCGCGGCGCTCTTTCATGAGTTGCGCTCCCATCTTCTTCTGCTTGTCAGCATCACGCTTGGCCTCGGCGAGCACGCCCATCTCGAAGGCGCTTTTGAACTCGTTCATGTCTATACTCCCACCACCATCTGCGTCGGCTCTGTTGATGATCTTGCCGAACTGCTTGTCGGTGATGGGCAGCTGCAGGCGTTTGAGGCCTTCAAGCATCTCTTGCCGCGAGATGCTGCCGCTTTTATCCTTATCAAAATGCCTGAACGCGTTGGTCATTGTCTCATACTTGCCCTTGAGCACCTGCACACCCGTGCGTGCCCCAGAGACGCGCCCGTGTCAGCCTCTCAGCTTCCCTACGCAACTCCACCAACAAAAAGACGCCACCACGCCGGGACGCGCCAGGCGCATAATGTGAGACGTCGTGGTCCACTCTCTCAGCACTCCAGGCTAGCCTTCCGCCCTCGAGAGGGCCGAAGGAATGGCCATCCGCCGACACCTATGAGCAAGCAGAGTCCTACTGCAGTCGGCTCCCTCGGGAGGACACCCATGTTGCGTGTTCAACAGCGCGCTCTCTACCCCCATGCTGTGCCTGCAAGGCGAGGTAGACAGAAAGGAGACCTCGCGAATCTCCTCCTCCATTTCATCACTGAGATCGTCGCCGAGCAGCGACCCGCTTGATGCCGACAGCGAGCTACTTGACAGGCCTGACTCGCTTGTGCCCCGCAGCTTGCTGCCCGCGTAGGCACATGCACGCACGCGCACACACATGCATGCATGAGCTCAACTCAACACAGCAAGCCTAAACCCGAACCCCTAAAGCCTAAAAATCTTTTGCAGGCGTGACATCCCCCGGAGAGCGGGGAGCGGCAGAGAATCATTGAACTACTTGAAAAGCTCGAACAGCTCAACACCGAGCCCATGCCTCTCTTCTCAAAAGTACTCTATCCTCACGCGAAACCATGATGCGGCAAAACCTTGCTAGTCTCTTGCGCACTCTTCTGCGAGCACGCAACCAGCAGCGACTCTGACCTTGCACTCTCGCCGAGCATGCGAACAAAGTCAGCATAATTTACGATCCCATCCTTGCGGTCCGAGTCTGCAGTCTTGACCAATTTCGAAATGAGATTTCCCTGTGCGCAACTGACAGTCACGTGACGAGACTAGGCAGACAGTCTACTTAAGCAAGCCTTGCCGTCGCACAGCCACGCTGATAGGTGGCCAGGGGCGCACGGCAAGAGGGACACACAGAAAAAGAGAATGAAGTTAGGAAAATAGACACCGAGAGGGCAATGCGAAGTGAGGAGAGTATCTTGGACAATTCCACGCTCGTCATCTTGCTCTTGCTCTTGCCCGCGTGCATGTCAGTTTCCACAATCTGCCACCACCACCGTGATCAGCCATGCTCAATACAAGCGCTGGAGGCGCACTGGAATTCATCACAGGTCACATTATCAACGAGCAGCGGGACGCAAGGGAACCTGAAAGGCCTTGACAAGCCACTGCTTGCCATCACCTTTGCGCACCAATACATCGCGAAGCCCCACAACGATCTCTGCCTGGGCCTCTTCAAGCGTAGATGCTGTCGACAGTCGCCAACGCACCTGTGTGTTGACAGGGAAGATAACAGGTGGCGTTGGTCAGGGGGGTTGGTTGGATGGGTGGGGTCTCATACTATTGCAGCACACGTGCGCCGAGCTGACGGACCAGAGGTATTCAGACGCACACGTGTCGGCAGGGTCAAGCAGGCGGCCCCGGGAGCAGGCATGGCGCGCGGCGCAGGGACTCGAGATGAGGCAGCACCTCCTGGATGAGCTTGCTGTAGTCGACTCCTGTCTGGTCACTCATGACAGCCTTGGACAGTAGCTTCTTCACGTCTTCGGCAGACAGCCCAAGCCCCAGCTTGTTGAAGGCTCCCTGCAGTTTGTGCGTGTCGACGCTGCCTTTGCCCTCTGAGTCCGCATCTTTGAGTGCGGCACGAAGCTCGCTCTCACGAGGTCCCAGGATAACCTCCGCAACACGCTCCTCGGGCGACAGCATGCGCGCCCCCAGGGATGTCTCAGCTTGCGATCCAATCGGGAAGAGGGAGTCAGTGCGCACGGAAGCCGTCTGAGCAGCCTTATCCTGCAGCTTCTTGTAGTTCTCCTGCCGTTGACGTGCAAACATTTCGCCAGCGCCAAAGACAATCTGGAACTCCTGGTACTCTATCGACCCAGAGCCATCCGCGTCCGCCAGGTTGACGATGTCCTGCACCTCATTCGGGCGCAATTTCTGGTTGACCAATGGCTTGTAGAACTTTCCGTTGACTTCGATGAAGCTGTCCTGCGACAGATTGGACAGGCCGAACTGCTCAAACTCGGCGCGCAAGAACCTCACTTTGGTCTGCAGGCCCTCCTCAAGCCGCGCATTAGTGATTCGAGTGCCCGACGGCGCCTTTGAGGAGATGAGCTTTACCCACCGTAGGCCAACCGGCTCCATCTGCAGCGTCTCGATGAGCTCAGACATCTGCGCCCGGCTGATTTTTCCGTCCTTCGAGAGCGCATCGAACGCAGTCTTGAGAGACCCGTACTTGTCAATCACCTGTGCATTGATCCCCGCGAAGATGGCCTGGTCTAGCATGGGGCACAGCTTGCGCATGATCTCAGAGGTCCGCACGGAGTCGCCCGCCTCGTCTCTGACCCCGAAAAAGCGCAGGACGCTGCCCACCACGTCTGCCTGCAGCTCAAAGGGCGCGCTCTGGAGCATGGCACGCAGCATGTGGGCCTCGACGAACCCCCCGCTCCCGCGCGCCTCCGTCTGCTCGACGAGCGCGGCGCGCTTGTTCTTGCATGCCTCCTGCACCGCTGCGACGTGGGCAGCGTCCATCTCGTCGAGGAGGTGCTGTGACAGCTGCTGCAGTGCGGTGGCGACGCTCATCTTTGAGCCGGTCCCGTCCGTGTCTGCGCGCTCCAGCGCCGCCTGGACCAGGTCCGTCTTCTTGGCGATGGTCGGACACTCGTTGATGGCGGTCAGGATGCGTGCCCGCTCTAACACGGCCGCCGGGTCCCCGCCGCCACCGGCCGCCGCCAGGAGCCCCCTCAGCTTTCCCATGTCGCCGCAAAGGTCCGCCCGCAGCCTCTCGTCCATCTTGTCGGCCATCGCGCGGGCGCACAAGTACAGCGCGTGCGTGCGCGAAGGGGGTCGAGGGCAGGTGGGGGCGATCTGGCGAGCCGGCGAGCCCGCAGAAGAACCCCGCAGGCGTGCGGGGTTCTCTGTTCCACGCCAAAAACTTGAGGATTTTTAAATATATTACCACCCACGAACTGGATTACTCTTTTTGAGAACGAGGAGCCACACAGCGGGCGCGCGGTGAGGGCACCGCCTGCCCGCTAGGAGCAGGGACGCCCGCGCTACCCGCGCCCGCGAGCCCGCGCGCCCGCGAGCCGCGCGTGCGCCGGGCAGCGCCGTGCGCTTGACGCGCCCGCAATGCCGTCGTGGGAGCCGCTGCCCGCGTATGCGACGCTGTGCAAGACGTTCCGGGATGCCAACAACTCCAAGGACTGCACGTGGAACATCATCACGACGGTGTGGGATGCGCGCGGCATCAAGGCATTGGGCAGTAAGGGCGCGAACGACATGATCATCAGCGTCGAGCACCTGGGCGTCACCGACGATTCCAAGACTTTTGAAAAGTCCATCAATGACGTTCCGAACCGCGTCTTCAAGCGCAAGTTCAGGTGCGTGCGGCGTGCTCGCCGTGCTCGCCGCGGCAATCTTCCCGATGCTGACTGCTCTGCCGTCGGGCTGTGAGCAGCGGACAGCCGTACGACTTTTTTGCGTCGTCCCTCTTTATCAAAGTTTTCCACAAAGGCATGGTACCGCTGACCGGTATGCCGGTCATCGGGAACAAGCCGATCGGCCAGATCCAGATCGGCATCATGGATGTTTTCCTGAGCGAAGGCCACATGCTGCCCGTCCAATGGTTTCCCCTCGTGGACCCAAAGAGCGATTTGCCGGCAGAGCCGCTCGGTGAGATTGCTAGACGACTCTGCCAGCTGCAGCCAGGGGCCTCGGGAAAGTCAGACCTTGAATGTTTGTGTTGTGCCACGAGCATGCACTGCTTTCCCGATTAATCGTGCGCTGGTGATGTTGCGTGGGCAGGCTACTTGAAGCTCAACTGCATCATCAACAACATAGGCGAGCCAGGCGCGGTGCAAACACGAGCGCCAGATGACGTGATGGACTGGGAGCTGAACCGGTACGAAATTCTCCAGATTCCACGCCTCAACCTGCGCAAGTGTGCCAGCCACCAATACAACTTGAAATTCATGGTCTATCAAGGCTTCGATCTTGGGCGCGGGGGGGGAGGGCCTGCCGGCGATCCAGTCTTCAGGGTCAAAACTCCGTGCGGGGAAATCGCCACGGATCCCTTCTCGAATAGTTTGAAGCCTCAGTGGAATGCAATGCTCCAGATTCCATTCTATGAGCCGAACTACACTGACCTGGTGGTGTGTGAGGTGTGGGACGCTAATGTCAAGATGCATTCGCGGATATATTTCAGCTGGAAAGATATCGTTATCAACCAAGAGAAGTATAGAGCTCCTCGGTGGATCGACATGTACGAACGTGCAAGTGACGGCATGGCACCGGCATGGCACAGCAGCTTATTAGAAAATCAAGCTGGCATCGTAATCCCCGGAAAGGGTTTTGAAGAGCGATCCATTTACTGCGGGCGCGTGCTACTGTCCATGGAACTTGAAGAGCGCTTTTTCCCGAAAGAGCCATCGCCTGCCAATATCGCGCTCAAGCCTAAAGATTGCGCAGACATGTGGTCGGATCCGATGCAGAAGATGTTTTTCCGATTCCAAGTCTTCTACGGACAGAGCTTTGCAGCCGACACAGTTTTGGTCGAGTTTACAGTCGGTCGCAAGTCTGTCACTTCCAGTCCAGCAAAGAAGTCGGATAAGGGAATGTACGAGCTTTTTCAGGCCTTCGAGATCGAGATGGATCTGCCCTTCGATGACGTGCGCGATAACCCTGAAGGCGACAAGAAAGTGTGGGATCCGGAATATTTTGTGTCGAAATTGCCAGACTGCATCGTAAAAGTGTACGCAGTCGGCGTTTTCGGCAAGGGCGCAATGCTTGGTATGTGGCAGGGTCCTGTGAAGGCGGTGCTTGGTGGAGGAGATCCGGAATATTTCACTGATAACGTCTTCGTTGGGAGTAACAAAGATGATAACGGCACTGGCGAAAAGTACGATGGAATTTCTCAGATTATGAAAGCACCGGGTGAGGAGGCGCCGGAGCCCACCAAGCAGTATCCTTGGGGAGAGCATTCCCCAGACAAGACGCTCAGCCACAAAATTTTGAATCCCTACACCGGGTATCAGTATGTGCAGCTCAAGAGCGACGCAAATTGTGAGCTGGGACCTGACGATGTTGCTGGCTTCATTGGCTTTAGCGCTAAGGTCTGGTTTGCCACGCGAGATAAGTGCGGGAGTCAGCCCCCAAAGGGTCCTCCCATCCTCAGCCCCTGGGCGGCCTGGAACGTGTACAAAATTCCCAAACCTTGGGATGACTCGTTGCAGTGGTATAGATTCTTCACTGTGAGGGCCCACATATACCAAGCCAATGACCTACCTGCTCGCAACGAGACGGGGATTGCCAATGCCGTTGTTGACGTCAGATTCCTCAACACCGTGTCTCAACGTACACACACAGTGTACTTCACCAACAACCCCACGTTCGATACCACCCTTAACCTAAACGATATTGAAGTCTATCTGCTTGCAGAAGATCGGCAGATTGGTGCTGAAGAGTACAATCCAGATGCTGAAGATTTTACAGACGTGGACAAAAACAAATTGATGTTGAAGATGAGCCCAATGCTAGAGGTTTGTGTGTGGGAAGGGCCGGAAAACTCTCAATTGCTTGGCCGCAAATTTATCAGCCCGTCAGACCTTTTCGCACGCAAACAGAACCCCACACCCATCCCACTTTTCCGCTCAAATCCCGATGTGCTCGAAGGTACATTATTGGCCTCGTTTCAATTTATTGAGAGCACAGAGAAGCTCATGAAGGAGCCGCCAACTCCGCTCGTGCCTGACAAGTCGTGGGTAATCCCTAATGACAAAGACACCTGGTGCAGCAAGGCTCCTGTAAAGGCGTTGGAAATGATGGATTGCAAAATTCAAATCCAAGTAATAGGTTTGCGGGATCTGAATTCGCCATATCCTTTTGGTCGGCCGATTTTCTCGCCGCAGGTGGAGATCTGTTGCGATGACCCCATGACATCAACTACGACCAAGCAGAACTCACGACCCAGTGGCCAAGATGCCAACTTCCTCGAAGTTGTCGAGATCGAGGTGAGGATGCCGGTAGACAAACAATACGCCCCAACGCTTGACTTCTACGTGTATGACCACTCGGTGCTGGGGATGGGGGGGTTACCCATGGAGGACCAAGCCTGGAACGCGCCTGTTGTGGCGTATGGGGACATGAAGATGGAACAGTTCTATCCGGATGATGAAGAGGTTCCCGAATCCGACGATGAAGTTGACGAGGAAGATGAAGAGGCAATGGAGAAGAAGCGGCAGAAAGACAGAAAAAAGAATTTTGATCAGATGATGAAAGAGCTGAAAAAAAACAAGACAATCAACAAAAGGGGAGCAGACAAACTTGAACAATTTTACATGAAGAAGGACGAGGCAATTTTGCAGGCGTTTGAACAGTATGCCGATGCACCCGATCCAGCCAAATTTATAGAGCGGGTTGAGTCGTTCCTGCTGCCAAGCAAGAAAACCACGACACAGCAGACCAACGCCAAGAAGCCGGAACCCAAGAAGGCGGACAAGGAACCTGAACCCAAGCAGATAGAGGGTGGGGGCGGAAATGAGGGAACGGGAGATGGCGATGCTCCAGCAGTAACGGGAGGTGGCGATGCTCCAGCAGACGCCGGGGGGAACAAGGAGGGCGGAAAGGGCGGAAAGGGCGGAAAGGGCGAGGGCAATGATGCTGCTGCTCTTGACACTGCTGACGCGCCGGGTGACGGTGGCTTGGACGATGCGGACGCGGGAGACGATGACGGTGAAGAAGGAGATGCGCAGGAAGAGGAGGAGGCAGAGGCAGTCCTGGATGGCGAGGCAGTAGAAGGTGAAGATGATGAGCTGCCAGACCAGCAGGAGAAGGTGGACACACCCGACGGGAAGCCCAACGCAGAGTGGCTGCTCCTGCGAGCACACCCATTGTACAATTGCGAACTGGAAAAGTCCACAGTACGCGAGTACGGTAAAAGTGGGGCGTGGGAGCCCAAAATTGCACACATCTTCGATGAACTCATGCTCTACCGTGGTCCCATCAAGAACCACAAGATGAAGGAGCATGAGACGGTGGGTATTCTCAAGTGCAAGGTTAAATTATTCATGAAGGAGAGCGCGGATGAAGCTGAGCGGCGCGGCGCAGAACAGCGCTATCTCGACATGGCTGAGCTCAAACGGAACAGGGAAGTCGAGTACCAGATTCCCGACGTGAATGAAAATTACCCAGGTCGGGACGTTGAGGTTCGTGTTTACCTGCTAAAGGCCTTCCAGATGACTCCCTTGCAGGTGGTGGACGGCGAGACCAAGTCTGACTGTATGGTGGAGGTATTTGCACCCCTTCTCCCGAGCTCAGACCCCCCCTCCCCTCCTCTCCCTGCCGCTGCGTTCATCTCGCTCTGTGTGACGTCGTCAGGTGTTATCCATGTCCCTCTCCATCTCCCACTGTGGATGTCGCCATCTCCCACTGTGAATGGGATAGGCATTGATAAGTGCAGCAGGAGGCGCCACGAAGCTAAATGTGAGCGATTGTGTGTGAGCAGTTGAGGTTGGGGATGCCAAACCCATCCGTTAGATGGAAATGGAAGAGCTACTATGACCCTGTCAAGTCGCTCAACCCGCACTTTTACAGACCCGCCACTCTGATTGCAAAACTGCCAGGGCCATCGCATCTGCATGTGGCGCTCTTGGATGATGTTGACATGTTTGGACTGCAAGATATTCCCGGTTTGGACCAACTCCTCAAAGCCAAGATGATAGGTGAAACTGTCATCGACCTCGAGGATCGGTGGTTCTGCGATGAGTGGGCAAACAAGACGGTGCATAAGCCACGTGAGACCCGTGATCTCTTCAATCCCGATAGTCCAGGTGTTTCAGTGGGAAAGATGATGCTCATGCTGGATATGTGCCTGCGCGTAGATGCCCCTGACAAGCCGATCAAGGACGTCAACATAGCTGGCCGACAAATGCCTCTTGAAATGCGCCTCATTATCTGGAACCTCAGAAACGTTGCCCCCAAGTCTGGATACACGAGGTATTTGCGGCGGCGTGGCAGTGCTTGTCCCGCTGTGTATAGATCTTCGTTTCTTTGCGCTCGTCTGCTAATTCGAGGTCGTGCGTGCTGACCTACCGGCTCACGTGTGTGTGATCACAGTGATGTCAAAGTTGTGAACAACCTTCTGGGGTGGGGCAAAGTCAAAGAGACAGACTTTGACTGCGGCGTCAAGACAAGCAGAAATGCTATGTTCAACTTCAGAATTAAATTCAAGGGCATCAAATTCCCGTGCCCCGACCCCACTGTCCCGGCCAAGGACTTCATTCTCAAAATGACTGTGTGGCACAGTAATTTGTTCGGCGAGCATGCCATCGCCGAAGGGCTGCTACCGTTGCAGCCCCTCTTTCTCGACTGTATGCAGGTCTGTTTCACCCAAGGTTGCCCAACGCTTCCGGGCCTTGGTTGTGCTGTATAGCTTTGGCGCTTAAAGCGTCACGGTGTTGCTTGTCTCAAAAGTTCATGGCAGAAAAGATGACATCTCTGATGATGCGTCTTTCATTTGCAGCGGAATCTTGGGAAACCATCACCCGACGATATGGAAATCGTTTCCCTGCCACCTGCCAGTAGGCTCCCCTCTCTGACACCCCTTTCGTGCGAATATGCGTATTTGTCGCAAGACTGTTTGAATGCGAAATCGAATCTCTCTTAGAAACGAAATCGAGTCTCTTAGACACGTTAAGAGCAAGTGCGGATAAGAGGCCTCACGTTCCGGTGCATTGGTTTGACAAATGAACAGAGGATGGAGATGTGGAGGCCGATCAAGAAGGTGCCAAGTATCCTTACAAGTGGTACAAGGTATCACCTCCCTTTTCGAATATCTGAAGAGTGATGCGAGCACCAGATGATGCGAGCACTATCACTAACCAAATGACACTGGAAAGGATAAGCGCTGACATAACACCGGCGGGCAGTTATGTCACCCTGGAGGGCCTGGGTGCAAGGCGAACAAGGACTTTAAGCAGCCCGGCTACGACTTTGTCAAGAACCAGCAGGCCGAAATCCAAATCACTCTCCAGGTTTCTTCCTGCCAACGCTGTCTCGCTCTCTTTGTGC
>Ga0315905_10003768_pt1 | contig 15592 bp, 10 predicted proteins | sample LakEriMetagenome_5_FD_203522 | JGI IMG/M metagenome (GOLD analysis project Ga0315905, IMG submission 203522) | Freshwater fungal communities from buoy surface, Lake Erie, Ohio, United States - Buoy 4 MA121 | ecosystem: Environmental > Aquatic > Freshwater > Lake | place: USA: Lake Erie, Ohio... | reverse complement strand
TCTGGCTTGGCGTAAGGCATCGTAGCACGTCAGCTTGGCGAAGCGACCGATGGAGGTGGGAATGCCGACTGCGGTGAAGCCTGGGTGGCCGGTGCTGGGATAGGGGCCGCCATGATTCATCGCCGGACTGACCGCGACTCCCGTGGGCATCTTGTCGTTGAGCAACCTTCCGACCCGATGAGCCAGCAGGGGGGCCAGAATGTCGTACCACTCATCGTCGCTACCTTGCGTATCGGAATAGATGCAGCCGGTAAGGTTGCCTTCGAGCTGGAGGAGGATCTGCTGGAGTTGGGAGATGGAGGAAGCGACGACGATCAAAGCAGCATTGCCGAAGATTTCCGTCTGAAACATTTCCGGATCATTCAGGAACTGAGTTCCGGTGATTCGCAGCAGGGTATTGGCGCAGGAGCATCGGCCTCCCTCCACTGCCGGTGCTGCTGTGGTCAGCCGCTTGGCACCAGCCTGCTCGAGAAGGGAGATCCCTTGCTGGAGGCTTTTTTGGACATTGCGAGACAGCAGGGTGCCGGCGGGAGCTTTCTGGTATCGATCTGCAAGTTTCCCGATCCACTGCTCGCTGGCCTCGCTCTCCAACAGCAAAAGTAGGCCAGGATTGGTGCAGAACTGACCGGTCCCCATCAAGCCGCTGGTGACGTACTCATCCAGCAGTGCGTCGCTGCGCTCCTGGATCGCTCCAGGAAGCAGAACGACTGGATTGACACTGGAGAGTTCCAGGTAAATCGGTTTCCCGGCGCGGTCGGCTGCCTCCTTCAGTACCAGTCCGGCGTGGCGTGAGCCGGTATAGCCGGTGGCGCCGATGCGAGGATCGGAAACCAAACGAGCACCATCCTCGTGGCTGGTGCGGTAGATCAACTGGATCGTTGCCGAAGGAAGTCCTGTCTGCCGGATCGCCGATTCAGCTAGTTTCGCGAAGCGAAGCGTCGTGCCGGGATGGCCGGTATTCGCCTTGGCGATCACTGGGCAACCGGCCGCGATCGCAGCGGCGAAGTCGCCCCCGGAGATACTGCCAAAGGCAAAAGGGAAATTGTTGGGACCGAAGACGGCTACCGGACCGAGTGGTTCCAGGCACGAGCGGATGTTGAGCTTGGTGTCGATGATCGGCTGGGACCAAGAACCGGTTTGGGCGGCCTTGGCTGCCAGCCGGAGCTGGTTGGTGGTGCGTGGAAGTTCGACATCCTTTAGTCGCGGCGCTTTGGCCAGTGCCGTTTCCCGATGGGCGATCTCCACCAACCCGTCCGCGTCGGAATCGATCGCATCGGCATAGGCAAGAAGAAAGTCCGATAGCGCGTTGGGGCCAAGTTGCTGGAGTTCCCAAAATGCATCGACGGCAGCATCCAATGCCAAATCGCAATCGGCCCAGGAGCTGATGGGAAAGTGCGATTCGATCGGCAGCCCGGTGCTGGGGTCCAGCGCCTGGAAGGCAGCCTGTCCATCCAACTGACGCCACTGTCCGGCAATCCATACGGGTTCGGTAGCCATGCCAAAAGTTCCTTTCCTGTGGCCGCAGGTTCTCGTCGGCCACTGACGTCTCTTTTCTAGCGATATGTCGAAAGCCGGTGGCCCGACTCCAATCAGGCTGCCGGGGCGGGATCCTGCACGATGGGATTGGTGAGCGTTCCGATGCCATCGATGGTGATATCCACCAGGTCTCCCGACTGCAGCGTGAAGGGAGGGTCAGGGACGATCCCAGTGCCCGTCAGCAGGATGGCGCCGTCGGGGAAGTCGTTCTCGCGACCAAGCCAAGAGATGAGATCTTCGAACGTTCTGGCCATCGCCGCAATCTGCGTCGTTCCTTCAAAGATCGATGCACCTTGGCGATGGATCTTCAGCGAGATTCCGATCTGATCGCGTGGCGGCATCGCCGATGCCAGCGTGATCCACGGGCCAAGACCACAGCACTGCCGATAGACTTTCGCTTGAGGCAGATAGAGTGGGTTTTCCCCTTCGATATCCCGCGAGCTCATATCGTTGCCGATCGTGAAGCCGACCAGTTTCATCTGGGGGGAGAGTACCAGCGCCAGTTCCGGCTCCGGCACATTCCATGTGGCATCAAAGCGAATGCGCAGCGGCTGTCCAGGTCCGCTGCATCGCCCTGGCGTCGCCTTCATGAAGAGTTCTGGGCGAGGCGACTGGTAGACACGCCAGTAGCAGTCGGCCGCAGCTTCCGATTCCTCCATCCTCGCTTTCTGCGATCGTTTGTAGGTGACCCCCGCAGCCCACACCTCTTGGCGATCGATCGGAGGCAGCCATTGCACCTGGTGGATCGGAATCGCCGAGGAATCGATCTTCAGCCCGCCGACCGCAGCAACTGGGTCTTGGGCCGAAAGCAGCGACGAAAGATCGCTCAGGGATCGATCGCCAAGCAAACGCACTTGGCCCTCTTCCACCAGCACCACTCGAGGCGCCTGGTCCCAGACGATTTTTCCAAGTCGCATGATTTGCCTTTCCGGTCTGATTTTGCCATGCATCGCTGGGGCTGCCCATAGCGGCTTCCCGTCGCTCTTCTTGCGATGCCAACCGCTTAGAAATCCCCATGCCAGATGGTAGCCGACAACACCATCGGAGAGCTATGGGGGGTGACTATGGCCACCTTGGGATGCTTGGCTTTTCACCCGAGGCGACGATTCCCGGCTGGCTGATCCCGTCGATCACTCGGAAGCGCCCAGCACGATAGGGATGGTCATCTGGCGTCCTTCGCGGATGATCGACACCTGCACCTGGTCTCCCGCTTTTCGGCTTTCAATCAGCGCCAGAAGATCGTCCACCTTGGTGATTCGCTGGCCGTCGATGCCGATGATCAGGTCGGCCGAGCTGGGGTCGACTACTTCCTGTTCGAAAAGGATCCCGGCGCGTCGCCCCGAACTTTTCTTCATCTGGAAACCTCGGATCCCCGCTTGATCGGCCGGCCCACCAGGAGTCACCTTGACCACCAGGAGGCCCAGCGCCTCTTTCGTCTCATAGATGCGAGTGATTCCGATCGTCGGACGAATCACTCTGCCGCTAGAGATCAACTGAGGAACGACACGCCGTATCGTGTTGGAAGGGATCGAGAAGCCGATTCCTGCGCTATCACCGGTGCTGGTGGCGATGGCTGTATTCATTCCGATCAATTCCCCCAGTGAATTGAGGAGGGGGCCGCCGGAGTTCCCCTGGTTCAGTGCCGCGTTGATCTGGATGATCGATCGCATCGTGCGGTTGCTGCGGGAGGGAAGCTGGCGATTGAGGCTGGAGATGATGCCGTCGCTTAACGTCCGTTCCAGCCCAAACGGATTGCCGATCGCCAGGATTCGCTGCCCGACGCGAAGCTGGCTGGAGTCACCCAGGGGAATCGGATGAAGCAGTTCGACTGGGGCGTTGATCTTGAGCACCGCGATGTCGTTGTCCGGGTCCTGCCCAACTCGTTCGGCCGGATACGATTCCCCATGAGCCAGAGTCACCTGGATGTCGCGAGCGTCTTCGATGACGTGGTAATTGGTCAGAATATGCCCTTGATGGTCCAATACCGAACCGCTGCCGCTGCCAGCCACTGCGGAGAGCGTCAGGAAAGAGTCTCGCGAAATCGACTTGGTGGTGATATAGACGACTCCCGTGTTGCAGCGATCGTAGACTTCGATGTTGATCCGTTCCTCGGGGGTCCACATGTCGTGGGGGGCGGCCGAAAGAGCGGACCAGTTGGCGTTCTCCTGGAATCGGTCCTGCGCAATCGATTCAGGCAGCCACGCAAGGGAGGCAAGAGCCCAGCCGATTGCGATCCCCAAACCGATCGCCGCTATCCAACGCACGGTACCGACCGCCATGTCGCACCTCTCGATGAACCTGTTCTATCCTGTCCCCCTGCTCCATCGAGTCGGGGAGTCTGCCAACGCGAGACTATAGCAAGCGGCGTATTGGGGACCAATGCGAATTGAAGGCAAGTGGGATTCACCGAACCGGGGAGCTTGCACCGTCCTGCAGGCGTGCTGATTCGGCACGCCGTCCCTTCCAAAGCTTCGATCCTAGGGCGATGTACTGGGCCGCAATCTTTTGTTGTGTGTCGCGATGGCTTCGCTTCGATCCGATATCCGCTTGGCTGCCGACATGGAATCCTAATGATGGCAATAGTTGCTTGACTGCCGGACGCAGCGGTTCGAGACTTTTTAGGTTCATCCGACTACTGGGTGGGGCGGTGGGTTACGAGTTACCCACTGCGAGACCATGGTGCCTTGCGGCAATGGTAGCCTCATTCCTAAGCTTGCAAAGCGCCAGTCATCCATGGGGCCTAAGGGGATGCAGTGACGCGATCGCCCCTTCCGAGCCTCCCCTAGGGACCATATTTTCCGGCCGCTGACGGCAGTATTGGATCGAAGGGGGAAGCAATCGGAATCCAGCCAGGCGATTCCGTCGACCGAAGGTCTGGACTACAGCCGGGATGGGGGAGTTGGTCAGGCGATCAATGCATCGATCGGGTGGCCATGGACATCCGTCAAGCGGCGGTCGATGCCATTGTTGCGGACGGTCAGCCGAGTATGGTCGATACCAAGAAGTTTGAGAATCGTCGCGTGGATATCGTAGACCTGGGTGGGGTGATCTCGATCCAGTGGCTTGTAGCCGAACGGGTCGCTTTCTCCCACGGTGATTCCGCCGCGAATACCGCCACCACACAGCCAGTTGGTGAAGACGAACGGATTGTGATCACGACCGGTACCACCTTGACTGGAGGGCATTCGACCGAATTCGGTGGTCCACAGGATCAAGGTATCTTCCAGCATGCCGCGTTGCCTCAGGTCCTCGATCAAGGCTGCGGTGGCGGTGGCCATTCCCAGTGCCAAGGGAAAGTGGTCGCGCTGGACGTCTTCGTGGGAATCCCAATTCCTGCGAGGGAACCCATTGTCGTTACCGCTCCAGATCTGAACGAATCGAACCCCGCGTTCCAGGAGTCGCCGAGCGGCAAGGCATTTGGTGGCGAAATGATGGATTTCCTCGGGGACATTGATTTCCGCAGGCCAGGTCTTGGCAGGTTGATCGAGTCCGTAGAGCCGAAGGATATGTGCAGGTTCGTCTTGAAAGCGAAGTGCTTCGGGCGCTGCTAGTTGCATGCGAGCGGCTAGTTCGTAGCTTTCGATCCGTCCATCCAGGCGATTGTCCTCAGGCCGCTTTTGTGCATGCAACTGATTCAAGCGGGAGAGGGTGGAAAGGGTCGCTGACTCCGACTCCTTGGAGATGTAGTCGGCGGCCGGGTGTGGAAAGAGGTCAGCGATCGGCGCGGACCGCCCAGGGTAGATGATCGTCCCGCTGTGCTGACCGGGAAGGAAGGCCGCATCCCAATTCTTGACGCCGTTGGAGGCGAAACCGCGATGGTCGGGGAGGACGACAAATGTCGGCAGGTTGTCGTTGAGTGATCCCAGGCCGTAGCTGATCCAAGAGCCCATGCCGGGGAAGCCGGGCAACTGGAACCCGGTGGCTTGAAGCAGTGTCCCCTGCGAATGGACTCCCGTCTTGCCTACCATGTTGTGGACGAATGCCATCTGGTCGACCACGCGGCCCAGCGGAGCGACGGCATCGCTGAGCAGTTTTCCTGAGCGGCCGTAGGGGCGGAAGTTCCAGATCGGTTTCAGCCAGGGTCCTAAGCCATTTTGGAAGGCTTCCACCGGTTCTCCAAAGTCGCTTGGCTGACCGTGTCGGCGCACCAATTCCGGTTTGAAGTCGAAGAGGTCCAGATGGCTTGCCGCCCCAGCCATGAAGAGTTGGATCACCCGTTTGGCGCGGGGTGGAAAATCGGGAGTTCGAAGCGAGGGATGTAGCGCAGGTTCTGCGGGGGCGCTCAGCAGCGGGGTATCGCGTTCCAGCAGCGAAGCCAGTGCCAGGCTGCCGAATCCCTGCCCCAGTTGGCTCCATAGCGTACGACGCGACAGCGAGGGTTGCTCAGTCGCCTTGGTGGCTTGGGTACTCATGTTGGATCCTCTGGAGCAGTGGCAGCGCTGTTTGGCTGATCCGATGATAGCTTTGCATCTGCTCCAGGTCGATTCTTTTTGGTTTCCGCTGGCACGATACCGATGGCAGGGAGAAACGGAAGGTTCTGACCGAATCGGCCTTGACATGGTTTCCGTAGCGTTTCTAGCATCCGCCTCGTTTCCGGCCATCCGGTCTGGAGGGGATCGTGCCATAGGGTTGCGACCTGCTCTTTCCAACACTTGCTCCAAGTCATCCGTCTCGCCCAAGGCGTCTCCATCTATCTCCGCAACACGAAGGGATTTGTACGAATGAAGTATCGCGTCAAGCACATGGGCTTCCTCGCCTGCCTGGGGCTGATTCTCTCCAGCGGTGTGGGATGCAAGACGTCCTGGCAGATGCCGGGTAAGGATTTGTTCAGCTTCGGGAAGAAGCCATCGGAAGAAACTTTGGCGGGCAAGGGGCCGACCACCACCTATCCAGCCAGTCCCGCGTCCAAGTATGCCCCGCAGCAGGTGGCTAGCGCCCCCAATGGCGGGAACCAGCAAGCGATGTACAACGCGACGGCACCTGCTGGCAGCACTGCTCCAGCCGGATACAGCGCCGCATCGGCAAACCCAATCGGTTCGGCGGCCGCAGCCAACGGTTATGCTGCCGGCTACCCGACTGGCCCTTACGGAACCCAGGGATCGGCGGCTCGACCTGGATCACTCCCTGGCGGCAATGCTGCAGCTCCGGGGATGCCTGGGGCAAGTGCTCCGCAGGTTGGTGGCCCGGGCGGACTTCCGGCGATGCCGGGCAATTCCGCGGCCCCGGCGATGCCCAATTACCCTCAGGGCTATTCCACCGGCGGCTATTCCCCGGTTGGCTATGCGCCAGCTTCTAGTCCAGCGCCCAACAGCCCGGCTAATGCGCTCAGTTCGCCATATCAGCCAGCTCGTAGCATGCCCCCAGCCGGACCAGCGGCCGGCGCGATGCCAGCTGGATTTGGAGCCCCGGCTTCGTATCCTCCAGGGATGCCTTCTTCCATGCCTGGCGCGATGGGGGGGATGAATCCTTCCGGGTTGCCTGCGGCACCGATGGGCGCCATGCCGGGCATGACCGCCCCCGGCGCGCCGATGCCCCCAGCGGCCCCAGCATCGTGGGCTCCCCCGGCGTCCAATGGTTCGGCGGGAAGCATGCCGATGCCGTTTAGCCCCTCGACCCTTTCTTCCCCAATGGCTCCGCCTGTCGCTCCCAGTGCTCCGGTTCGTCAGTCGATTTCGTCTTCGGCAACCGACGGCCTTGGGGCACCCAGCATGGGCAATTCGGGCGCTGGCTATCGACCCGGAAGCACAGGCCGACCTGGTTTGAGCGAAGGGGCGGCACCCTCCAGCATGGCAACCCCACAGAATGGCTCGGGCTTCGCAGCCCCACCATCTTTGATCCGTTGATGGCGATACGCCATCGATCGTGATACAGATCTAAGAAACAGCCGCTGTTGGACAGCGGCTGTTTTCGTTGGGTGGTTTACCAGACGATCTGGTCTGCATCGAAGACAGGTCCTTCGATGCAGGTCCGTCGATAGTCCCAATCGGAAGGGGTACCGACCTTGGCAACACAGGTAAAGCAGATACCGATTCCGCATGCCATCGGCGTCTCAAGAGAGACCTGACACCGCAGGGCGTGTTGAGCCGCCAGATGAGCCACCGCCTCCATCATCGGTTCGGGCCCACAACAGGCAATCCGAGATCGCTCGGTACCATACTCCTGAATCGCTTCAGTCAGTGCATCGGTCACCCGGCCTCGGATGCCCTGCGTACCATCCTCGGTTGCCAATCGAAGGTCGATGGGTAGAGCAGAGAAGTCCTCCAGGCATGAGAATCCGGTCGCACTGCGGGCACCGTAGCAGAAGACGACGCGAGTGGCCCAGGGGGCCTGCGTCGATGCGTCTCCATAGCGGTCCAGCCCTAGTGATTGTCGCATCAGCGACAGCATCGGCGTGTGCCCGACTCCCCCGGCTGCCAGGTACAGCGTCTCCACGGGTTCCGAAGCAAATGCATTTCCCAGAGGTCCCCACAACTGGACGATCTGCCCAGGTAAAAGACGCGCCAGCGCCTGAGTGAACTTTCCCTTGACTGTGTAGACAACCGATAGCGTTCCTGGTTGGTCTGCTGTGGAGCGGCGTCGATCGTAGATGGCAAGGGCGCGTCCCAGTAATGGGTCCTGCGCATCGGCAAGTCGGACCATGACGAACTGGCCCGGAAGGAATCGGTCGGCTAGGGTTCCCGCTTCCACCGTCAGCAGGAAGGTCTGATGCCCCACCAGACGATGTTCGACAATCGGGCACCGTGCATGCTGTTTGGGCTGGCAGTCCGTCATGAATTCCTCTTGAAAACGTTGCGTCGCAATCGATAGGTTCGTGCGGGCGATCCGGGACTAACAGGCTACCGAAGACTGGCGTGCGGGCATAGTTTCCGCGGGATCCAAGATCCAACCAAGTCCTGCTCGCATTCCTGCTGTCCTGCACTGCGTTGCCAAATTGCGGTTCCATTTCAACAGCGGCCGGACAATCTCTTCGGCTCAGGGACGACCTTTGGGCGAAGGACGTCCAGTTCGCTTCCCCTTTAGTCCGGTTCGTCCCGGAGGTTTGCTCTTGGGCCGCCCGGTCGATCGTTTCTTGCCGAATTGGGGTTTGCCACCAGAGTTGCCGGCTGCACCCGAGGCTGGCCGCCCCTTGAACATTCGCTTGGGTGGCCCCTTCCCGCGGGTAGGTTTCCGTTCTCCTTCACGAAGCTCGGCATCTGGCTGACTGGCTGATTTGGGTCGGAGAGGCCGAGCATTTTTGGGGCGATCGCTGGTGAGCCGCTGTGTTGGCTTGCCACGGGTGCCGCCCAGGGGAGCTCGTCCTTGAGATCTTCCTTGGCCAGGTCGCGTGGATCCGGTCCGCATCGATCCGGTCCGCATCGGTCTGCTTCTTTTGGGAGTATCACCAGGCGCTTCCCGAGCGTTATCAAAGTCCAAACCCTCGGTCTCCAGATCGGCTTCCTTCAGTCGACCGGGAAAACGACCTTGTCGTTTGGGTTCGCTGCTACGCGGTCGACGCGGGGAAGGTTCCGATCCCTCCTGGTAGCCAAGTACCGAGCCTCGTTTGGATGCGGTGCTGCTAGAGGCGGGAACGATCGGCGAGACCTCGACGCGCTGCGGCATTCCTTCTGCTTCGATATCCGATTCCACCGGTGGTGCAGGACGTCTGGTCCTCGGGGGCGTCGATGCGACAGGGCGTCTTGGGGCGCTGCGGCCGGTTGAGGTAGCTTGAGGTTTGTTCGGGCGCGTTCTAGGGGAGCGAGTTGTCTCTCCCGTCTCGCTGGAGGCTTCGTTCTGCGCTAGCTCGTTGCTCCCTTGTCGGCTACCCTTTTTCGCGTCCTTGCGTTCCTGTCGTGCCCTTTCGACTGCGGCATAAAGAGCTGCGACTTCGGAAGCAATCAAGGGGCGATGCGCGCCTTCGGGGAGGTCAGCCAGGCGCAAAGGGCCGATGGCGACGCGTCGGAGCAAAAGAACCTTGTTTCCGACGCGAGCCAGGACTCGGCGGATCTCGCGGTTCTTCCCTTCGGTCAGCGTCATCTCCAGTTCGGTGGTTCCTTTTCGGATTGCCCGAATGCGCGCCCCCTCGACTCTCGCCACCCCTTCGGAGAGATAGATTCCTTTTCTGAGACGAAGGAGCTGCGCTGGATCCAGTTGGCCCTGCACGACGACGAAGTAGGTCTTGGGGACACCGTACTTGGGATGGGTCAGTTGCTGAGCCAGCTCCCCGTCGTTGGTCAGGAGCAGCAGCCCCTTGCTGGAACGGTCCAAACGGCCGACCGGAAAAAGTCGACTGCCATCAGGCACCAAGTCGATCGCGCGAATTCGTCCCTCTGGATCTCGATTGGTGCAGAGCACCCCTGCCGGTTTATTGAGCATCAGATAAGTGGGGCGTTGCTGTCGGAGTACTTCCCCGTCGACGCGGATCGTGCTGGTGATCGGATCGACTCGACGATGGAACTCGACGCAGATTTTCCCATCGATCTCGATGCGGCCCTGTTCGATCAGTTCTTCGACTTGCCGTCGTGAACCTAAACCTGCGGCGGCCAGGACGCGATTCAGTCGTTGGGGGCCTTGAAGCACTCCGCCACCCTGGGGCGGCTTACCCGACTTGCGAGGTCCCACCTGAATCTCCCTTTTCCTTGGCAGCAAATGGCGTTGGGTGCCACGATCGGAAGATCGCTTGAGACCGACGCATCGCGGCAGTAGTTTGACGCGACAACCTCCCATTGTAACGATGCCCGAACAATCCACCCAGTCCGTCTGCAGGTGGTTGGCAAAGTCACGTTGCCGCCAAAGGAGGCAGAAGAGCGAGATACAAGATGGCGGGAGGTGAAATTAGGCCAGCAGCCTGCGTCGATTTCGCCATAGAAGAAGCGTGACTCCGACCAAGCATGCCGAGCTGGGTTCGGGAATCGGAGAGATGGAGTAGCTGATGGCGGGTCCAATAAGCGAGTTGACAGAGTCAAAACGGTAATTGCCACCGGTCAGCATGGTGCGTTTGAGCGATTCGAAGAAAGTGATTTGAATCTGATAGTTACCTGGAGTTGCTGATGCGGTACTCAGCCGAAGGGTGCCAACGGACCTGGGGGTTCCGTTAAAACTTTCGTCCCCGCTGCCATCATCCTGCCGTCCAAAGTCGGTGAAGTAAGCAATCCCCGGGGTGCTCAGATCGTAGCTAATTGGAGACTTGCCGAAGATCGCATTCACGCCCGAGAGAAAGCTACCACCCTTCCCTGAATTGTCGTAAGGGCCTGCGGAGACCTCGTAGTCGAGGACAGCTATCGACTGAGTCGATCCATCGTGCGTCTTGAGAAAGACGTTGACGACGACCTCCTCTCCTTGGACCAACGACAACTTATTGGCCGACAATTCCATCACGAGATCGGCTTTGGCCAGTCCGCCAAAACCAAACAGCAACAGAAAAGCGGTGTAGATCGAGTTGGTGTGACGTAGCAACACGTCATTTACCTCAAAAATAAGGAATCTTGTGGGGAGGTTCCAAGTTTTCCGGTGGTTCCGCTCGGCAGTCCCTATCCCATCCATCGACAGGTGCCCGTCCAGTAGCCAAGCGCCCAAGTGGCGAAGAAAACCGATTAGGTAGTTTGAACCACTTTTACCCAGGTTAATGAACCCACACAATTTGTCAATCAAACAGTCTGCCATTCCTAGGAAGTGTGGTTCGTAAGTTGGTTCTTTTGGGGGGGTCCTTCTGGGGGCTCGTGGCGATCACCAGTAAATGAACTGCAGAAAGCGTTCCCGGTCGGCGGCTGGCAATTGGTCGACCGAAGGGACGATCCATCGATTTTCTTCGGTATCGGTGATCAGTTTGCCGTGATCTCCATAGTCGACTGCTTGGCTTTGGGTCCAGCGCATCAGAATCGACTGCCTGCCGATATCGGTTTCGACATCCAATTCCAGGAACCCATGATCGAGTTTAGAGCGATAGACCCTTTGGATGACTCGCAGCAAATAGCGCCGGTTGGCGGTCTGCCGGATCCATGACTGCTCGTCGGCCGGCCACTCCTGAAGGTCGGCGATCATCCCGATTTCCGGTTCCTCTCCGTCGGTCTTCCATTGGCGGATACTGAGATACTGATCGGGGTGGCTGGCAGGGAAGGTGCGTACGACAAACAGGTCGCCGACCTGCTGTTGTTCGCTTTGCATCGCCAGCCTTCCTTTGGAATCGAGACAGAAGTGATGTTGGGTGGGATCAAGCCAGAGGATACGAGGTTTTTTATCGGCAGCGGGATCCTTGTCTTCGGCTTTGGGAGGCGATGCCTCTGGAGTTGGCTGGTTCTCCTGGGGCGGCTCGCATTGCTTCTGTTCCACTTCCTGGGTGTCCGACTGGTTGGAGCCTGCCGATTCCGGATCGTCGGTTTCCTGAAGCTGTCCGATCAGGCGGTCGACCGTCGGGTGTTTGGAGACCTGGGTTTGGATCCGAACCAATCGAGCGTAGATGCCATCCTTGGCCAGCAGGTGGGCATGGGAGCCTTCTTCTTTGAGCAGTCCTCGTTCGAAGACCAGGATGCGATCGGCATTGCGAAGGGTGCTCAGTCGGTGTGCGATGGCGATGGTGGTGCGACCGCGAATGAGCACTTCCAGTGCCTCTTGAATGCTCCTTTCGCTTTCGGCATCGATGTTGCTGGTCGCCTCATCCAGAATCAGAATGCGAGGATCATAGAGAAGTGTCCGGGCGATCGAGAGTCGCTGTTTTTCACCGCCGGACAGTCCCGCACCATGTTCCCCCAGCAGCGTTTCGTAGCCCAGAGGTGAGCGGCACAGGAAATCGTGAGCTCCTGCAGCGGCGGCTGCCTCCAATCCTTCTTCGATGGTGGCGGTGGGATGACCGTAGGAGAGATTTTTCCAGACGGTACCACGGAAGAGGAGAGAATCCTGGAAAACGATACCGACGCGTTGTCGGAGGAGCTGGGTTGACAGGTCGCGCAGATCGATCCCATCGATTCGAATGCTTCCTTCCTGGACGTCGTAGAACCGGGCGAGCAGATTGACCATGGTGGTTTTGCCGGAGCCGCTGCGGCCGACGATACCCACCATTTCCCCAGGAGCGACGCGGAAGGAAATTCCCTGGAGGACTGGCTGGCTGCGGTCGTATCCAAAGGTGACGCGATCGAATACCACCTCGCCGCGGGGATCGTCCCAGGCCTTCGGACTGGCTGACTCGGGGATCGTCAGTGGTGCATCGAGCAATTCCAGGACGCGCTTGCTGCCTGAAAGGAAGCTGGTAAGCCACGTGGTGAAGTTCGACAATGCGCTGAGCGGCGCGTAGAACATCGCCAGGTAGGCGAGGAAGGCAATCAGCTGCCCCAGGGTCATGTCGCGACCGATGACATCGCGGCCACCCACATACCAGACGATCAGGCCGCCCAGGCTGAAGACCAACTGCATGGCGGCTGAGTAGTACGAGTTGGTGTCGTCGACCCAAAGACGCCATTGTCGCAGTTGATCGCTGGCTTTCTGGAACCGCTGATATTCCTTGTCTTCCTGAGCGAATGCCTTGACGACTCGGATGCCCGATAGCATCCCGTTGAGGACCGACATCTGTTTGCTGGATGCGTCCCAAAGTCGGTAGTAGCGGGGGTAGACCTTCTGCCAGAAGATCCAGGATCCGAGAAAAACAAGCGGCACCGGGATCAGCGTGTACATCGCCAGCTTGGGGTTGATCCACAGCAGCATGGCGCCCACACCGATCAGCTGTGCGGTTTGAAGCAGGAAGCCACCGGTGATCTGATGGAGCACGCCATGGAGCACTTCGCTGTCGTGCGCCACACGACTGAGGATGCTACCGACCTGGTGGCGGTCGTAGTAGACCACGGCCAACCGCTGCAATTTGTGCACCATCTCCGCCCTTAGGCTGGCGGTGATGCCGGTCCCGATTTGGGTTGCCAGTCTTCCCTTGAAGACACCGACGGCCGATAGGAGGATCCGAGAACCGGCAAGGGCCAGCACCACCAAAAGGAGCGCTTGGGCAAAGCTGGGATCGGCATTCGATTGAGCTCCACCTCCGAGGATATTGTCGACTAGATGCTGCTGAAGCTTCGGTGGAATCAGTTCGGCGATCACCCCGGCGATGGTCAGTCCAGTCAGCAGGAAGGCGCCGCGGCGGTAGGGGGCAAGGAGATCGAAAAGTCGCTTGAGTATCCGCCCTTTCTGAAGGCAGCGCGGGCATTGGTCCTGAGAGGGTTCCAAACGCAGACTGCAGTCGGGGCAACGCTTGGGTTCCAGTTCCTGATCGGCATCGCTACGAACCGCCGGATCGGCGGGCAGTGGCTCCCCATTCGAATCGGTGGGGCTTTTCAGCAGATCCAGATGACGGGTCAAGCGAAGGCTGACTTTGGAGAACTTCGAAGCCTGGGCGTTGGAATACCGCAGTAGATCGATCCAGGCCCCATCGACCTGGGCCTGCAACCAGCCCGAGCCGGTTCCCGCCCAGGTTCTCACCTTCTCGATTTGCGTCCAGGGAAGCCGAATGGTCGGTTCGGCCTGTCCAGGAACGGCATCGACTCGCAGTTCCTTCTGGTCGGCGTAGAGGGTTGGTGTCGCTGGGTTGCCTGCCGCGTCGATGTCGCTGGACACCTCCAGCCACATTTCCGATGCTTCCTCGATGGCCTCCGGCATCCGCTGGCTCGGTAGCTTGACGTTCATCGACCGTCCTTGTGTCGTGTGCGCGATGGAAAGGGGTTGGTTCGGATGCGACCGGCCTGTCATCAAGTGCAAGTCGCGGGGCGCTTGTGAGAGTCAAGATGCGGGGTGGAAGTTCCTGCGAATTGGCTGGAGGCTGAAGATTCCGTAAACGAACGCCAAAAAGTCGCTCAGGTAGGGTTGCTGGGGGACTGCAGCAGCGCCGCCGCAAATCCGATCAGGTCCTTTCGCTCCTGCGACTGCTCGATCATCGTACGGAAGTCCCCTGCCTTGCGGCTCAATTCCAGCAACGACGGAGCGATGCCGAAGGGGCGGGCTGAGGGGGGCATTTTGCGCACCAGGAATCGAAGGGCTTCCGCGTGGCGTCCGGTACGATCCAGCAGGTCGACATAGGTTTCGATCCCCACGGTGCCGTGCTCCTGGGGATCGAGCGATTCGGCTTTCTGCAGGAAGTACTTCAGAGAGGCTTCGGTTTGATGGCCTAGCAGGGCATCGAAGAAAGTGAGTGAGGCTGCATAGAGATCCGCAAAAGGCTCTTCGGAAGGATAGTGGTATTGCGGATGGAGCTGTTTGCCGTAGGTTGCTAGATCGCGAGCCAGAGTGAGGGTGGCGGGGTCGTCCAGGACGCGCGCGAACCGGACGGTGGAGGCCAGGTGGGTGGTGTCCAGATGGTAGGTGCCATCCTGAAGCCAACCAGGAAGCGATGCGAGGAGCTGTGGCAGCCCCAGTTGGGGATCGGCGGCTGTTCCTTGGCGTCGCTGCCAGTCCTGTTGCATCGCCGATAGCAGTTCCGCATGGACATGCCTGACCAGTTCGGCCACCGCCAGCTGCTGCTCTGGTCGTCCTCGCATCGCGACGACGCTTTCCATCATGGTGATCGTGTTGCAGGTGCCGCGGTGTTCCAGCGATAGCCGCGTCCCGCGCGCGACATCAACCGCCTCATGCACCAAGATCTGTAGTAGCAGATCGAACTGCTCTCCCGACGGTTCGATGCCTTCGAGCGCCTTGGCTGCAGCGTGGCGGTCGCCGACCGGTCGAAAGAACATCCATCCTTCCTCCAGTTTCCCCTGAGCCAGCAGTCCCAGACCGACTTCACGGCAGGCGTCGATCAAGCCACGCTCCAGTTTGTCCTGGAGGTCGCCGCCAATCGCTTCTTCCGACTCACTGGGGACGGCAGGTAGGCCCAGCAGCAAACGTTGCTGCATCTTGAGTGCTTCGAAGAGGTCGCGGTACCGCTTCTGGATCCGTAGATGCTCCACCAGGAGATTGGCAGCGGCGAGCGATCCATTTTGGTCTTTGGCTTGGCGAAGCGCATCGAAGATGTCGTCGGTGGCGATCATGGGAAAGCGATTCCTGATACACTGAACAAATTGGTCTGGCTGGGCGGTTCAGACTACCCGATTCCAGCCATTCGCCAACC
>Ga0315905_10003766_pt1 | contig 15595 bp, 11 predicted proteins | sample LakEriMetagenome_5_FD_203522 | JGI IMG/M metagenome (GOLD analysis project Ga0315905, IMG submission 203522) | Freshwater fungal communities from buoy surface, Lake Erie, Ohio, United States - Buoy 4 MA121 | ecosystem: Environmental > Aquatic > Freshwater > Lake | place: USA: Lake Erie, Ohio... | reverse complement strand
CTTCGCCATATGGCGGTGGGCTCAGCGTCACGCAAAATCTCTGGAACGGCAATCGCACCGCCAATGGTGTGCGTCGCGCCGAGTCGCAGATTTTGCAGGCGCGCGAACAGATCCGCCTGTCCGAGCAGAATATTCTTGCCAATGCGGCCACGTCTTACATGAACGTGTTGCGCGATACGGCCATTCTCAACCTGCGTCGCAATAACGTTGAGGTTCTTGAGCAGCAGCTGCGCCAGACGCGCGATCGTTTCCAGGTCGGCGAGGTGACGCGCACCGATGTGGCGCAATCCGAGGCCTCGCTCGCACAAGGTCAGGCGGATGCTTTCACAGCTCAATCGAATCTTCAGACCAGCATTGCCAATTATCGTCAGGTGATCGGCGTCGAGCCGCGCGACCTGCAGCCGGCAAGGCCGCTTGAAAAGTTGCTCCCCAATACGCTGCCTTCGGCGATCTCTCTCTCTGAGCTCGAGCATCCCGCCATTCAGGCGGCGCGTCACAATGTCGATTCCGCCGCGCTCAATGTGAAGGTGATCGAAGGCCAACTTTATCCGACGATCGGCCTGACCGGCACATTGGCCCGCCGCGTCGATCCTTTGACCTCTCCTGGCTCGAACAATATGCAGGGATCGGTCGTCACCTCCCTTTCCGTGCCGATTTATGAGGGTGGGGCTGTCTATGCCGCGGTCCGTCAGGCCAAGGAGACGCTTGGTCAGGCGCAATTGCAGGCTGATCTGCAGCGCGAGCAGATTCGCGCTCTGGTCGTCTCTTCCTGGGGCGTCTGGTCGAATTCGACCGCCGTGATCCAGGCCGCGCAGGCGCAGGTGCGGGCTGCGGAAATCGCACTCAACGGCGTCCGTGAGGAAGCCAAGGTCGGCCAGCGCACCACGCTCGATGTTTTGAATGCCCAGCAGGCGCTTCTCAATGCCCGTGTGCAGCTCGTCACGGCACAGCGCGATCGGGTTGTGGGGTCTTATGCGCTGCTGGCGTCTGTCGGGCGTCTGTCGGCAGCCACTCTCGGCCTGAATGTCGTCACCTACGATCCGAAGGTCCATTACGATCAGGTCAAGGGCAAATGGATCGGCACCAGCACCCCAGATGGGCGCTGATCGCCCAAAATAGTCCTGTCCACAAAGTCTCGGCCCAGGCGTATTGCTCTTGGGTGGCCTCGCGTTCAATGTGCTTTAGCGGGGGCGCATTGAATGATTTGGCAGTTTGCGCTCCACTTCCCGCCGTCAGGCGATCTGTTTTTAAGCGTCAGAGGCCATGAGCGCAGTCCCGTCCGCCATTCCAGAATCCAAAGCCGCCGAGCAGCGGGCCCATGAATCGTCCATGGAAGAGATTCTGGCGTCCATCCGCAAAATCATCGCTGACGATCAGGCCCTGCCGCTGACGCCAAGGCTCCCGCGCGCCGAGCCGGCGCCGACGGCCTATGGTCATCATGAGCAGGATGAGGACAGGATGTATCCGCCCGTGTCCTCGCGTCCCCCCGTTGATATATCTGGGGCCTTTGTCGTTCCACCGCCGCCGCGTCAGCCCCGGCCTGAATTGCCCCCTCTGCAGCCAGTCCGCCCGGCGGCCCCCGCGGTGGATACGCGCAGCTTTGCGCCGCCGCATGTTCTGCCTGCACCGCCTCAGCGTCCGGTTGATTCCGACATCCATTCGTCGCCTCGGCCCGCGCCGTCGGCCCTTTTGTCCGAACAGGCCAATCATGCGGTGGCGTCGGCCTTTCAGGCCTTGAATTCTGCCCGTTCTGCTGCCCCCTCTGCCGAGACGCTCGAGGCTATGGCGCGTGAAATGCTGCGCCCCATGCTCAAGCAATGGCTCGATGACAATCTGCCCACAATGGTAGAGCGTCTCGTGCGTGCTGAGATCGAGCGGGTCGCCCGCGGCGGACGCTAAGGGCAGGGTTAGCCAAGGCCTTTCATTGACAGTCCGCATCAGCTCGGGTTTCTAGCGCGCAACGCCAGATTCCTCGCGCGCCTCAGGGCGCCCATAAATGAGCTCGGTTGCCTCCCATGATGGACAAGACTTTCGATCCCGCCAGCGTCGAGACGCGCATTTCGGCTCGCTGGGAAGAGGCCGATGCCTTTCGGGCCGGTCGCGCAGATCGCAAGGACGCTGCGCCTTATTCCATCGTCATCCCGCCGCCCAATGTCACGGGCTCGCTGCATATGGGTCATGCGCTCAACAATACGCTGCAGGATATTCTCTGCCGCTTCGAGCGGATGCGCGGCAAGGATGTGCTCTGGCAGCCGGGCACCGACCATGCGGGCATTGCCACGCAAATGGTCGTCGAGCGCCAGTTGGCCGCCAATGGTGAGAAGGGCCGCCGCGATCTCGGCCGCGAAAAGTTTCTCGAAAAGGTCTGGGCCTGGAAGGCTGAATCGGGCGGGACCATCGTCAATCAATTGAAGCGGCTGGGCGCTTCTTGCGATTGGTCGCGCGAAAGATTCACAATGGATGAAGGGCTTTCACGAGCCGTTCTTAAAGTGTTTGTTGAGCTTCATCGCCAAGGCCTGATCTACAAGGACAAGCGCCTTGTGAACTGGGATCCGAAACTGCTGACCGCGATCTCCGATCTCGAAGTGCAGCAGGTCGAGACCAAGGGCCATCTCTGGCATTTCAATTATCCGCTCGAAGGCGCTGTCTATAATCCCGAAGATCCCTCGACCTTCATCACGGTGGCGACGACGCGGCCTGAGACCATGCTGGGCGACACGGCTGTTGCTGTGCATCCGGAGAATGAAAAGCTCGGGCATCTGATCGGCCGCAAGATCGTGCTGCCGCTGGTCGGCCGCATCATCCCGATTGTCGGCGATACTTATGCCGACCCGGAAAAAGGCACCGGCGCGGTGAAGATCACCCCGGCGCATGATTTCAACGATTTCGAAGTCGGCAAACGCCATAGCCTGCCGATGATCAACATTCTCAATGCCGAAGCGCAGATGCTGCTGGTGGGCAATGAGGAGTTTCTGGCGGGCGTGCCGCAGTCCGACGATCTGGCGATCGTGCTTGGCCTGCATGGCGTAGACCGCGCGGCTGCCCGCAAAGCCATTGTCGCCATGATGGAAGAGCGCGGCCTGTGCCCGCTGATCGAGCCGCATGTGCTTCAGGTGCCCCATGGCGACCGCTCGAATGTGGTGATCGAGCCCTGGCTGACCGACCAATGGTATGTCGATGCCCATACACTGGCGCAGCCCGCTCTGAAGGCCGTGCGCGAGGGCAAGACGAGCTTCATCCCAAAAAATTGGGAAAAGACCTATTTCGAATGGCTGGAGAATATTCAGCCCTGGTGTATCTCCCGCCAGCTCTGGTGGGGTCATCAAATCCCGGCCTGGTATGCACCCGATGGCGAGGTCTTTGTCGCCATGTCGGAGGAGGAGGCGCAGGCCGCCGCCGAGAAGCATTTCGGCCATACGGTTGAGTTGAAGCGCGACGAGGACGTGCTCGACACTTGGTTCTCCTCTGCGCTCTGGCCCTTCTCGACTTTGGGTTGGCCCGACGATGCGCCCGAGGTGAAGCGCTATTACCCGACCAGCGTGCTGGTGACGGGCTTCGACATCATTTTCTTCTGGGTCGCCCGCATGATGATGATGGGCATCCACTTCATGGGCGAGATTCCCTTCCACGACATTTATATCCACGCGCTCGTCCGCGACGAGAAGGGCGCGAAAATGTCGAAGTCGAAGGGCAATGTCATCGACCCGCTCGATCTAATCGACACGTTCGGCGCCGATGCTTTGCGCTTCACCCTGTCGGCCATGGCGGCGCAGGGCCGCGACATCAAGCTCGCGACCTCGCGCGTTGAGGGCTATCGCAATTTCGCGACCAAACTTTGGAATGCCTCGCGCTTTGCCGAGATGAACGGCTGCGCGCGCGTGGCAGGCTTCGATCCCAAAGGCGTCGAGCAGGACGTCAACCGCTGGATTTTGGGCGAGGCGGCCAAGGCGGTGGCCGAGGTCAGCGCCTCCATCGAGGCCTATCGCTTCAACGATGCCGCCAATGGCGCCTATCGCTTCGTGTGGAACATTTACTGCGATTGGTATGTCGAACTAACCAAACCAATTTTGCAGGGTGCAGATGGAGCCGCCAAGGACGAGACGCGGGCCACGACCGCCTTCGTGCTGGATGAAATCCTGAAGCTTCTGCATCCCTTCATGCCCTTCCTCACGGAAGAGCTGTGGGCGATCAAGGGCGAGGAAGGCCCGGCGCGCACCTCCGTTCTGGCGCTGGCGCAATGGCCCTCACTGGCCGGGCTCGAACATGCGGGTGCGGAAGCCGAGATCGGCTGGATCGTCGATCTCATTTCCGAAATCCGCTCCGTGCGTTCTGAAATGAATGTGCCGGCCGGCGCGCAAATGCCGCTGGTTCTGGTTGGCCTCCCGGCCGATGTTAAGGCGCGGGCGGAACGCGCCTTCGATACGCTGAAGCGCCTGGCGCGTGTGTCCGAACTCACCTTTGCCGATGCCCCGCCTGCCAATTCCGCGCAAATGATCGTGCGTGGCGCACTCGTGGCTTTGCCGCTCGAGGGCATTATCGACATTGGCGCGGAAAAGACGCGTCTTGCCAAAGAGATCGGCAAGCTCGATGGCGAGGTGAAGAAGATCGACGGCAAACTCGGCAACGCCGATTTCGTGGCCCGCGCGCCCGAAGAGGTTGTCGAGGAAAACCGCGAGCGCAAGGCGGACGCCCTGTCGCGCATCGAAAAGATGAAGGCCGCGCTGGAACGTTTGTCCTGATATTGGGGCGGCTGTTGCGGGCGGGCAGCGTTGCGCGCCGGCAACAAGTCTCAAACAACGGCGGGCCTCACGCCGGCGTGTGCCGCAGTGCCGCGATTCAGCCATAAAGGCCGAGCTACTTCGTCCCCGTAATCGGCTGCGGTCGGTGCTTGAGGCGGGGGGCTCCTTTGAAATGTGCGGTTGATGTTCCCAGGCGCGCGCAGGATATGCGGCGCGTTCAGCCTTTCTCCGCAGGCCGATACCAGAGATGTTTCGCGCTCGGAAACATTTGGCCTGTCTCCGGGTTTTGGCTGTTGCAGCGCCGCGACAGGTTTACGCTGTTTGCAAAAGACTCGCGTCAGAACCCTTCGAAAGGCGTTCGCCCACTGGCAAGGCAAGGCACAAGCTGGCAGAAATATCCCGCCGGCCAATCGGCCAGCGCGGCAAGAGAGATTCATGTCCATGCGGACTGAGCGGTCCTTGATTTTCGCGATTTGCGCCTTGGCCGGTTTTGCGGCCAATCAGGCTTTTGCCTTCGATGGGCGTGAAAGCGCGGCTTCCGCCAAAAAACCGCTCCCGGTCTACCAAAATTCCCTTCATGCCCTGAACCAGGCCATTGAGGGCCTGCGCGCGGGCGATGCGGCCTCTTCGGTCGATGCACTGAAATATGCCGCCGCCGGGGGGCAGTCGCTGGCCCAATGGAAACTGGCGCGCATGTATGCGGCAGGCGAGGGCGTGCCGCACGACGATGCCAAGGCCTATGAATATTTCCTCCAGATCGTGAACAATTACGACGAGGAAAATGTGCCGCGCCGCGAGATCGGCATTGTTGCCAGCGCCTATGTGGCGGTCGGCATTTATGCCTTGAACGGCCTGCCGCAAATGAAGATGAAGCCGGATGTCGCGCGGGCGCAGGAATTGTTCCAATATGCGGCATCGACCTTCGGGGATCCAAATGCGCAATATAATCTGGCGCGCATTCTCCTCGACCGGCGCGACCCCCGTCAGGCGGCGGGCTGGCTCTATCTGGCGGCTGAAAAGAACCATATGGAAAGCCAGGCCTTGCTGGGCAATCTTCTGTTCACCGGACAGGGCGTGCAGCGCCAGCGCGCCCGCGGCCTGATGTATATGACCATTGCGGTCGAAAATGCCGGCGAAGACCCGAAGCATGTCTGGGTTTTGGATCTGCGCGAAAAGGCGCTCAAGTCAGCCTCCGACGACGATCGCCATTCGGCCGCCGCCATGCTGGGCCATTATCTCAGCCGCCGCTGATCCCGATTGACACTCCGGTTTCCTGCACCTAAGCCCTCGGCATTGCCGGGGATCGTTTCATGAGCAGGCTTGCGCCTCTCGCCACGCCTGTTCTTGTCTTTGCCGCACTGATCTTTGTCGGTCTGGCGGTCCCCACACTCGCGCAGGTGCTTGATCTCGCGCTTCCCTTTTTCGGTCTCATCCTGCTCGGCTTTTGTCTGGGGCGTCTGTTCGACGTGCCGGAAGAGGGCCTGCAATGGATGCATGTTTTCGTCGTCTATGTCGCTTTGCCGGCGCTCTTTTTCAATTTGATCGCTGTGACGCCGCTTGAAGAGCTGGCCAATTTCAAATTCGTCGTCATTACGACGCTCTGCACCATGGCGGCCTTTGTGGTTTCTCTTGGCATTGGCCTGATGGTGACGCGCGGTCGTTTGGCTGATGCCACCATTCAGGCAGTTGCGGGGGCTTATTCTAATGTCGGCTATATGGGCCCGGGCCTGACGCTGGCGGCACTTGGCTCTCAGGCCGCCGTGCCGACGGCGCTGATCTTTGTCTGCGATTCCATTTTCTTTTTCACCGTCGTGCCCTTTCTGATGGGAATTGCCGGGGCGCAGAAAATGACGGTCGGCCAGACACTCTGGCTGATTGCCAAACGCATCCTGACGCATCCATTCAATATTGCTACGGCGCTTGGCATTCTGGCAGCCTATGCGCAATGGCAGCCGCCGGTTTCTGTCGGCAAGATTCTGACCTTGTTGCAAAATGCCTCTGCGCCCGTGGCGCTTTTTGCCATGGGCGTGACGGTGGCCTTGCGCCCGCTGACACGCGTGGCGCCCGAGACGCCGCTGCTTTTGTCGATCAAGCTCGTTGCCCATCCCTTGCTGGTCTGGGTGGTTTTGTCGCTGGCCGGAGATTTCGGGCGCATCTGGACATTTACGGCCGTGCTGATGGCATCATTGCCGCCGGCGCTGAATGTTTTTGTCTTCGCCAGCCAATATAAGGTCTATGTGGAGCGCGCATCCGCCTTGATCCTGATCGGGACCATTGCGTCTGTGGTGACCGTGACAGGCCTGTTGTTCATGATCGCCGTGGGCGGCGTGCCCTATCGGCTTTTTGCGCCCTGAGCCTGCATCAGGCGTGGAACCGACCCGCGCGGCATCACGCCTTCGCGCATGACGAAGCGACGCAAAGGTCTGATATTGGCGAGCGCCATTAATCCGAGACCGCGCGCGGCATCGACCGGAAGAATGCCGTTCAGCAAAGTGCGGTTGAGAAGATCGACGCCAAAGGTGCGCGTGCGAATATCCGTCTGCCGCGCAGCCGTATAGCGCGCCAGCACATGGTCGGCGCCCGGATCGTCGCCTTGGGCGAGGCAGTCAATCAGATGCGCGACATCGCGCAGACCGAGATTAAGCCCTTGGGCGCCAATCGGGGGAAAGCCATGGCCGGCATCGCCGACAAGAATAGTGCGCCGTGCTGCCAATTGCGTCGCGGCCAGCCCGCTCATCGGAAAGAAAGCGCGCGGACCTTCAAGGTGCAAACGTCCCAGCAGATGATGGCTTTGGCGCTTAATCTCGCGGGCGAGCAGCGCATCGTCGAGACGTTCGCGCCGGCGCGCCTCCTGCGGATCCATCATCCAGACAAGCGAGGAGCGGTTCGGCATGCCGGGTTTCCCTGGCAGCGGCACGAAAGTGAACGGACCCTGCCGGGTGTGAAATTCGGTCGAGACTTCGCGATGCGGGCGCTCATGAGAGAGCAGGGCGGTCAGCGCGGTCTGCGGATAGGACCAATCGCGTGTGGCAATTCCGGCGGCTTTGCGCAGCAGGGACTTGCGCCCATCGGCGGCAACCAGGAGTCGCGCTGAAAATTGACGCCCGTCATCGAGCAAAACCTCGGCGCTCTCCGGCTCATGGATGACTTGGGTCACCAAGCCTTCGGCTATTTCGAGGCCCGGCGTCTTGCGTGCGGCCGCCATGAGCCGCGTGACCAGAAGGCGATTTTCGATGTTTTCGCCGAAAACATCGAGGCCGATCTCGGTGGCATGAAATTCCACTGGTGGGACGAAAAACAGCGAGCCTGTGTCATCCACAATGCGCATTGTTGCGAGCGCGGCAAAATCGGAGCGCAGAGTGTCGATCAGTCCGAGATTTTCGAGCAGTCGCAGCGAGCCGTCGAAAAGCGCAACCGTGCGGGCATTGAGACCGGTGTCGGGACGGCCGATCAGCCTCACCTTCCAGCCGGCCTGTGCCAGCCCGATGGCGGCAGTCAGGCCTGCCGCCCCGGCGCCGACAACGATCATGTCGCTGGATTCTTGTTCGCTCATACCGGTGGTTTTAGGCCGCCCCGGACGATTTGGCGAGGGGCAGGCCATGAGCGTGTTGTCGCAAGGCCCGGTTTGTGATTCTTGGGCCCATGCCGCCTCGCAAGAAAATCCAGATTGATTCGCCGGAAATCTCTCTCACCCGCCGTATGGCGGGCCTGAGTGTCCACGCTCTCACGGCAGCCGGGGCAGCGGCGGGATTGATGGCGCTTGTCGCGGCATTCGAGCAGCAATTCTCGGCCATGTTCTTCTGGCTGGGGGCAGCGCTGCTGATCGATGGCATCGATGGCACATTTGCGAGGCTGGCCGACGTGAAGGAAACGGCGCCGGAATATGAAGGCGCAGTGCTCGACCTGATCGTCGATTATCTCACCTACGTCATTGTGCCGGTGGTTGCCATCTGGCGTTCGGGTTTTTTGAGCGGCGAGCTGTCGCTGGGCCTTTGTCTGGTGATCATCCTTTGCTCGTCATTTTATTTTGCCGATCGGCGCATGAAGATGGATGATCATTTCTTCCGCGGTTTCCCGGCTTTGTGGAATGTGGTCGCACTTTATTTTTTTGTGTTTCATTGGCCGGAATGGCTCAATGCCGGCCTCATCATCGTTCTGTGTGTTTTGATGTTCCTGCCGGTGCCTTTCGCTCATCCCGTGCGTGTGAAATTTCTGCGGCCATTAACTCTTGCCGTGACTCTCTTGTGGCTTGTCTGTGCCACCCTTGCTGTCACACAAGGATTGAAGGCCGACATGCTCGTCAAAGTCGGGCTTGGTGTGAGCGCTCTCTACTTTATGGCTCTTTCCGTCTGGCGCTTTCGGCATCGGTAAGCGCACGGCGCGCCTCATCCACATTGACGGCATAAAGGGCATGCTCTTGTGTGATGCCGTTTCGTTCCAGAACGCGCTGGACCTGCGGTTGGGCGCCGGCAATCGCCAAAGGAACCCTGTTCCTGGCAGCTTTGCGCAGCAATCCGTCAATGGTGTGGGCAGCCGTGGAATCTGCCAGCGGCACGGCGGAAAGATCCAGAATATAGAAGCGTGGATGAACGCCCATCTCGTCGAATATGCTGGCGATGGTCGTTGCTGTTCCGAAGAAAAAAGGCCCTGCAATCTTGCAGACCAGAAATTCGTCGCCTCTGGGCCGATCATGTGAGGGCTGGCCCGATGCGCTATCGGCGTGATCCTCGACCAGGATCGACTTCTGCGTGGTGACTTCGACAAGTCCAGCCATGCGGTGCATGAAAAGAATGGCGCCGAGCGTCACGCCAAAGGCAATGCCGAAAACAAGGTCGTAAAAGATTGTCAGCAAGAACGTGCCGAGAAGCACGCTTGCCTCGCCGCGATCATGGCGAAGAATATGGATGAATTCTTCACGCTCGATCATGTTCCAGGCAACAAGCGCAAGAACAGCGGCAAGCGTCGCCAGCGGGACATAGCTTGCAAGCGGTGCCCCCACGAGCATGAACATCAGAAGAAACAGAGAATGGAGAATGCCCGCGACGGGACTATGGACTTGCGCGCGAATATTTGTCGCGGTGCGCGCAATCGTTCCGGTGGCGCAGAGGCCGCCAAAAAGGGCGCAGGCAATATTTGCATAGCCTTGGGCGACAAGTTCGCAATTGGAGCGATGTCGGCGCCCTGTCATGCCATCCGCAACCACGGCGGAGAGCAGAGATTCGATGCCGCCGAGCAAGGCAATGGCAAGGGCCGCCGGCAAAAGTTCGAGCATGCGCGCCATGTCGATGTGCGGAAGGGACGGGGCGGGAAGTGAATTCGGTATGCCGCCGAATTGCGAGCCGATCGTGGCAATGGGAAGATCGAAGAAGAACACGGCAAGCCCGCCGCCGATTACGGCAGCCAGCATGGCAGGAAAACGCGGCGCGAGCCGACGCAAGAGCAGCATGAGAGCAAGGCTTGATGCCGCAAGAATGACCGAGGATGGATCAAGAGTGCCTCTGGCCTCCCACAAAGCGGCAAGGCGCGGGATAAAGGCAGAGGTTTCGTGATCGAGGCGCAGGCCGAACAGATCCCGGATTTCGCCCGAGAAAATGATGATCGCAATGCCGGCCGTAAAGCCGACAAGAACCGGATGGGGGATGTATCTGATGAAGCTGCCCAGCCCCAGATAACCAATGGCGAGAAGGATCACGCCGCCCATCAAAGTGGCGAGGAGAAAGCCGTCATAGCCATGTTGGGCAATAATCGCGGCGACGAGTGCAATGAAAGCACCAGCCGGGCCGCCGATCTGGAACCGGCTTCCCCCAAGCGCGGAAATGATGAAGCCGCCAATGACGGCGGCATAGAGACCATGTTCGGGCTTTGCGCCGGAGCCGATTGCAATGGCCATAGAGAGTGGCAAGGCCACAATGGCCACTGTCAGCCCGGCCAGCGCGTCGGCCTGCAAATGCCGAAGCCGATAGCCCTCGCGCAGGACCGTCACCAGTTTCGGCGTATAGAGTTCGGCGAAGCTCGGATTTTTGTGCATGCGACGATGGCCGTCCTGGCTGATCCGCGACTCAAGCTTTCATGTGGAAGAGTACATCGCGTTTTCGTGAAGCGCGCGCTGCATTGCGTCATTCGCTTGCCTCTGTTGGAGCGGCGCAGCATGATAATTGTGCTGAGACGGAGCCACCCATGACAAAAGCCATTCGCATTCATCGCACCGGCGGTCCCGAGGTTATGAGCCTTGAGGATGTTGAACTGCCGAAGCCGGCCAAGGGGGAGGTTCGCGTCCGTAACCATGCGATCGGGCTGAATTTCATCGATATTTATTTCCGTTCGGGGTCTTACCCCACGGCTCTTCCCTTTACGCCGGGCAATGAGGGCGCCGGCGAGGTCGTGGCGATCGGCAGGGGCGTGACTGATTTCAAGGTTGGCGACCGCGTCGCCTATGTCTCGACGCTCGGATCCTATGCCGAGGAACGCAATGTCGATGCGAAATCGCTGATCCTTCTGCCAAAATCCATCTCCTACGAGATGGGCGCGGCCATGATGCTGAAGGGGCTCACGGCGCAATATCTGCTGCGCCGCACATTCAAGGTGAAGCCTGGCGACACAATTCTCGTACATGCTGCGGCCGGCGGCGTCGGTCTTATTCTGTGTCAATGGGGCAAGGCGCTTGGCGCGACGGTGATCGGAACAGTGGGATCCGATGCCAAAGCCAAACTCGCCAAAAAGGCGGGCGCCAAACATGTGATCAATTATTCCACGGAAGATTTCGTCGAGCGTGTTCGCCAGATCACCAAGGGCAAGCTCTGCGACGTGGTCTATGACGGTGTCGGCAAGGCGACCTTCCCGGGCTCGCTCGATTGTCTGCGCCCGCTTGGCATGTTTGTTTCTTATGGTTCGGCCTCGGGCGCCATCGATGCTTTCAATATTGGCGTGCTGGCGCAAAAGGGTTCGCTCTTTGCGACGCGTCCGACATTGTTCACCTATATCGCCAAACGCGAGGATTATGTCGCTTCGGCCCGCGATCTGATGCGCGCCATCTCGCGCGGCGATGTGACCATTCCGATCCACGCACGCTATTCTTTGGCCGATGCGGCCAAAGCGCATGAGGAACTGGGTTCACGCGCCACAACCGGCGCCTCCGTCATCATTCCTTGAGCCTGACGATGAGTTTGCAAGCGGGCAAGCCGCTGGTCGCCATGCGTGGGATCGTGAAGCGCTTTGGTGCATTTGCGGCCAATGACCGGATCGATCTGGATATTTTTCGCGGTGAGGCCCATGCTTTGCTGGGTGAGAATGGTGCGGGCAAATCCACGCTCGTCAAAATTCTCTATGGATTGCTGTCGCCGACCGATGGCGAAATCCGTCTTGAAGGAGAGGCTGTTCGCTTTTCCGGGCCGCAATCGGCACGCGCGGCCGGAATCGGCATGGTTTTCCAGCATTTTTCTCTTTTCGACAATCTGACTGTTGCTGAAAATATTGCCCTCGTTTTGCCGCCCGGGGAAACGCTGGCCGGGCTCGATGAGCGCATTGCTGAAGTCGGGCGTCGTTATGGATTGCGGCTTGAACCGGCGCGTCCAGTCTGGACGCTTTCGGCAGGCGAACGCCAGCGCATCGAAATTGCCCGATGCCTGCTGCAGGATCCCAAACTTCTCATTCTGGACGAGCCGACCTCGGTGCTCACGCCGCAAGAAGCCGAGACCTTATTTGCAACGCTCGATGTGCTGCGCGGCGAGGGCAGGGCGATCCTCTATATTTCACACAAGCTCGAAGAGGTGCGCCGTTTGTGCGATCGCGCGACTGTCTTGCGGGGAGGTCGCGTTGTGGCGACCTGCGATCCGCGCGCCGAAAGCGTTCGTTCGCTGGCGGCCATGATGGTCGGTACGCATGTTGTCGATGTGCGAAGCCGTGGCGCCGATACAATCGGGCCCGAACGGCTTGGTGTTGAAAAACTCTCGCTGACGGCCGAAGACCTGCATGGCGTGGCGCTCGATCAGGTGTCGCTGAGCGTCCGTGGCGGTGAGGTTTTCGGTCTTGCAGGCATTGCGGGGAATGGGCAGGACGAATTATTTGCAGCCCTTTCTGGCGAGCGGACATCGGCCACTGCCGGTGCGATACGGATTGACGGAATTTCCGTTGGCCGCGAGGGGATCAATCTGCGTCGTCAATATGGCGCGGCTTTTGTTCCCGAAGAGCGCAATGTACATGCCGCCGCGCCTGATTTTACATTGTCGGAAAATGTCATTCTGTCGCGCCATGCGACGGGCGATGTCATGAAAGGCAGTCTGGTTGATTTGCCGGCTGCTGGGCGGCTGGCGCGCGAGATTATTGGCAGTTTCGACGTGCGCGCCTCGGGTGTCGATCCTGCTGCCAGAACCTTGTCGGGCGGAAATCTGCAGAAGTTTCTGGTTGGACGTGAAGTGTCGCGCCGGCCCGGCGTGCTTGTCCTCAATCAGCCGACATGGGGTGTCGATTTAGCCGCCTCCGCTGCCATTCGCCAGATGCTGATCGATCTGGCGCGTCAGGGCGCTGCGGTTCTCGTCATCAGCCAGGATCTGGATGAATTGTTTGAAATTACCGACCGGATCGCAGTCATTCATCATGGGCATGTGTCTGAGCCGCGTTCGACGCGCAAGGTCACGCGTGAGGAAATTGGTCTTTTGATGGGTGGCGCGTCGCAACATGCGCATTGAACTGGAAACGCGTCCGGTCCGCTCGACCGCAATGGAAATCATCTCGCCGCTCGCGGCTTTTGCGATCGCTGTTCTGATCGGCGGCGGCATTATCGCCATGCTCGGCAAATCGCCGACACAGGCGTTTCATGTCTATTTTATCGCGCCACTGTCTGAGATCTGGTCTCTGCAGGAAGTGGCAGTCAAAGCCACACCTCTTGTTCTCATCGCGATTGGTCTGTCTTTTTGCTACCGCGCCAATCTCTGGAATATCGGGGCCGAGGGGCAATTTGTTGTCGGCGGTCTCTTTGGCGGCATGGTTGCAGTCTATACGCATGGCGCGATCAATGATGGACTCATCGGCGGCTGGTGGGTTTTGCCCGCCATGCTTTTGGCAGGCACGCTCGCCGGTATGTTATATGGGCTCATCCCCGCAATCTTGAAGGTCAAACTCGGCGCGTCTGAAATTTTGACGAGTCTGATGCTCGTTTATCTGGCCGAATTGCTGCTCGATTATCTTGTGCGCGGCCCCTTGCGCGATCCCAAGGGATTTAATTTCCCCCAAAGCGTTCCCTTCGATGAGATTGCCCGCCTGCCGTATATTGTGCCCGGCGACCGCTTGCACGCGGGCCTGCTTCTCGCGCTGGCGGCGGTTTTTCTGGCAGCCTTCATCATGCGCCGCACTTTGTTCGGTTTCGATGTGCGTCTGGTTGGATCGGCGCCCAAGGCTGCGCGTTTTGCAGGCTTCAGCGATGGACGGCTGACACTTGCTGTCTTTGCCATCAGCGGCGGTGCAGCAGGCCTTGCGGGTATTTGCGAAGTGGCGGGTCAGATCGGACAATTGCAGCCGGTTATTTCTCCCGGCTATGGATTTTCAGCGATCATTGTCGCCTTTCTCGGCAGGCTTCAGCCAATCGGCATTCTGTTGGCCGGACTCGTTTTGTCGATCACCACGATCGGTGGCGAGAATGCACAAATCCTGATGAAAGTGCCGCTCGATACGACGCGCGCCTTTCAGGGGATTTTGCTGATGTGTGTTTTGGCGGCGGATGTTTTGACGCGCTACCGCATCAAGATCCGACTGGGGGCGTCCTCATGAGCCTGCAGATTTTCGAACTGGTTCTCTTCACCATTCTGGCGGCGGCAACACCGCTTGTGATTGCAGCCATCGGAGAACTCATTGTGGAGCGCGCAGGCGTTCTCAATCTTGGCGTCGAGGGCATGATGATCTGCGGTGCGGCGACCGGCTTTGCCGTCGCCATTCTGACGGATTCATCCGAGATTGGCGTTCTGGCCGGCATTCTTGCCGGCATGGCGCTTGCCGCGCTTTTCGGCCTGCTCACCATTTTCATGGCGGCCAATCAAGTGGCGACAGGCCTCGCGCTAACAATCCTTGGCTTGGGCCTGTCAGGTTTGATCGGGGCGCAATTCATTGGCCTCAAGCGTGAAAGTCTCGGCCATCTCTACATTCCCTTGCTCAGCGACATTCCGCTGATCGGCAAGCTGGTCTTCTCGCAGGATGTTTTCGTCTATGCGGGTTGGGCCCTTGTTGTGGGGACGGCGTGGTTCCTGTCGCGCACGCGCGCTGGGCTGACATTGCGTGCGGTGGGCGAAAATCACGCTTCCGCCCATGCGCTCGGCATTCCGGTGCGCAAGATTCGTTTTCTGGCCGTTCTCTTTGGCGGCGCCTGCGCTGGTCTGGCCGGCGCTTATTTGTCGCTTGCCTACACGCCCTTTTGGGCACCGGGCATGACGGCAGGGCGCGGCTGGATTGCGCTTGCTTTGGTTGTCTTTGCATCCTGGCGCCCCTTGCGTGCTTTTGCCGGGGCTTTGCTGTTTGGGGGAGCGACCGTTTTGCAATTGCACGCGCAGGCAGCCTCCATCGGTCTGCCGGGCCAATTGCTGACGGCGGTGCCCTATGCGGCCACGATTATCGCATTGATCATATTGTCATTGCGGCATCGCCGCGGCGGCGCGGCTCCGGCTTCGCTCGGCGTAGGCTTCGTGCCCGAGCGGTGAGATAGACCAAAAGTATGTGTTTGATTTGACACGTCTGTCGCGCAAGCGCCGATGAAGCCGAAAGTCTAATCTTCGCTTTTCGCGCAAAGGCTTAACCTTCGACTCGTCCCGGAGCGGGGTTCCTCCCTCCTCGAAACATCCCGGGGCCAACTTTTCTCAATCCGGCGGTTTCAA
>Ga0315905_10003765_pt1 | contig 15597 bp, 19 predicted proteins | sample LakEriMetagenome_5_FD_203522 | JGI IMG/M metagenome (GOLD analysis project Ga0315905, IMG submission 203522) | Freshwater fungal communities from buoy surface, Lake Erie, Ohio, United States - Buoy 4 MA121 | ecosystem: Environmental > Aquatic > Freshwater > Lake | place: USA: Lake Erie, Ohio... | reverse complement strand
CAATTAGAATAAACGTTATGTCAACAACAGCAATTCCTGCGGGAACAAAATGGTGGAGTGGAGGAAAAAGTCCATTCAACGTCAGCTATGGTAAGGTCATGATGTGGTATTTCTTGATGAGTGATGCGTTTACTTTTGGCGCATTCCTAATCAGCTATGGTACCATTCGTTTCAGTGTGAATCATTGGGCCGATCCGAACCAAGTATTCAACTCGTTTCCGTTCGCGGGACATGCCAATCTTCCGTTGGCATTCGTGAGTTTGATGACCTTCATCCTGATCTTCAGTTCCGTAACCATGGTGTTGGCGGTACATGAAGGACATCACATGAATCGTAAAGGCGTAGAAAAATATATGATCCTAACGATCATCGGTGGTTTAGCATTCTTAGGCTGTCAGGCTTGGGAATGGACGCACTTGCTAACCGGCGAACACGTTGCTTTGATGCAAGACGGCACTTTGAGTGTAATTCCAACCACTGTATCTATGAACCCTTGGGGTGCGGCCATATCACATGAACAAATGGTGGCAGCTTTGCAAAAAACTTCGCATGAACAACTGTTAGCCATCGCCGGCACACTTAATCATGGTGCAGCACATGGTGCACATGAAGCTGTGAATACATTAACCAATCAAGAGTTGATCGCTAAAATATCTGCTTCAGGAATACATGCTACTCAAACCGGACCGATTGCTTTTGGCGGATACTTCTTTGGTATCACCGGATTCCACGGATTCCACGTATTTAGCGGAGTAGTTATCAACATTGTAATGTATATCAAAACTAAATTAGGTCATTTTGATCAGCGGGGTCATTATGAAATGATCGAAAAGGCCGGATTGTACTGGCACTTTGTAGATCTGGTATGGGTATTCGTATTCCTTTGTTTCTATCTTGTTTAATCTATTCAATTAACGCATTATGTCATCACAACCATCTTCATCTGAAATTACTTTTCAACCGGATCATTCCGGTGGAACATCCAAGATCTGGCGCATATTTTGGGTACTCTCTATCCTAACGATTGTTGAACTTGCGTTGGGTTACTTCTTGTATGCCAAAGGTGCTGAAATGAGCAGCATGGTTGTTTTAAGTACCAAAATCCTCATTGGCGTTTTAACCTTAGCCAAAGCATATTATATCGTATCTGTGTTCATGCATTTGGGGGATGAAATACGTAATTTCATTATGACAATCATTGTACCATTGGCTTTATTCATCTGGTTTATCATCGCATTCTTGATGGATGGGAATAGCTGGAAAAACATGCGCAATACGGATGCCGGATCCCGTCCTGCACCTACAGAACAAGTGCAACCTTCCAACCAAGGACATTGATTTAACCGAAACTGTTTTCAAAACCATCGTATCCAACCATACGATGGTTTTTTTTAAGAACCAATCAAACTGTTCATAGATATTCTTGTTGTAGATTGTCAAACCATGATGAATCGGAAAACCATACTCTCTTTAGCACTCGCGATGCTGATGCCATTGGTCGGATATTGGATCGTGAAATATTACAGCAAGGATGCGGTACAAATGCCCAAGCATTATTTCTATGACTCAGTTGGCATAAAAACAGTTCGGGGAAAACAGATGCAGGATACCCTTTGGCATCAGGTAAAGGATCAATTGTTCACAAACCAATTAGGTCAAACGGTTCGGCTGAGTGATTTACAAGGGAAAATTGTAGTGGTCAATTTTTTCTTTTCTCGTTGTCCAAGTATTTGTCCCGGACTTACCCGTGCCATGAAAAAATTACAGGACTCATATCGAAACAATCCGGATATAGTTCATTTCCTGAGTGTAAGTGTGGATCCGGAACACGACAGTGTTCGGGCGCTGCGGAAGTTTGCAGATCGATTTCAAGTGAATCATGACAATTGGTGGTTTGTTACAGGAGATAAAAAAGCACTTTATACTTTTGCACTGAATGAGATGAAGGCAAGTATTGCAGATACTGAAGTAGACACTGCATTTATTCATACAGAGAATTTTTTCCTGCTCGATACAAATCGCGTTGTTCGTGGTTGGTACAATGGATTTGATTCTGTGAAACAAGCGCAATTGGCGAAAGATATCCCAACGCTGATGTTGGAACGAGGAAAAAAGAGTCCATCCATTTTTCGTGAATTCATTCCGTATTTACCGGTGATTTTCATCGGCATCGGATTAACGATATTTATTACAACCTATCTTTCACAAAAAAGAAAAAAATATGATTAAGCCGGTATTGGTCGCGAATGACAAAAAAGCAAACTTGCTCATAACCATTGTATCAGTTGTGGTTTTTGCTGCTGTAGTGATTTTAAATCGCATTCAGTTGGATTTAGATTTGCCATTCAATCCACATATATTCGCTACGATCAGTGCATGGATCAATACCATGGTATCCATATTGTTATTGGTTGGATTATCGACTGCGAAGCAAAAAAAATATGAGCTGCATAAACGCATCATGCTTTTTGCAATTGTATTGTCTGTGTTGTTCTTATTGAGTTATATCGCACATCATTTATTAGCCGGTGAAACAAAATTTGGAGGAGAAGGAATTTCAAAAACCATCTATTATCTGATTCTGTTTACACATATACCGTTAGCAGGAATTGTATTACCATTTATTTTATTTACGGCATATCGTGCATTGACTGGAGAATATGACCGCCATAAAAAGCTAACACGCATAACCTGGCCAATCTGGTTTTATGTAGCTGTAACTGGCGTAATTGTATATTGGATGATTTCGCCTTATTATTCATAATGCAATTATTCGTGTTTGTTTTACTTCTTCTTATTGATATTAAGGGAGAGACAATCGTTGATAGTTCGTTTCAAAATAAAATTTTTAATGACTGTGCTGATTTTCCATGTTGAATATCAAAACAGTCATTTTTATTAACTTTAGCATCCATGTCTTATTTACCCAAAATACTAATCATTACAGCGCCATCCGGTGCAGGAAAAACCTCTATCACCAAAAACCTGATGGAACATTATCCGCAACTTTCTTTTTCGGTATCTGCAACCACGCGTAATCCACGCGGCAATGAACAAGATGGTATTGATTATTATTTTATCAATGTGGAGGATTTTAAATCTAAAATTCAGAAAAAAGAATTTGCTGAATGGGAAATGGTATACGAGGGAAAATATTACGGCACACTAAAAACAGAAATGAAAAGAATCTGGAGTTTAGGAAAAGTACCAATTCTCGACATTGATGTTAAAGGGGCGCTGCACATCCGCCAACAATATCCTGAAAACACGCTTAGCATTTTTATCGAGCCCCCTACGGAAGAAGCGCTGCGTGAAAGACTTTTAGCACGTGGCACTGAAACGGAAGACTCCTTACAAACGAGGTTAAGCAAAGCAGCCTATGAAATTTCGTTCAAGTCTGCTTTTGACAAAGTTATACTCAACGATAATTTGCAAATTGCATGTGAAGAGGTTCGGGAGGTAGTAGGTCAATTTCTTGCTTCGTAACGTTGAGTTATTGATTTGAATTTTCGTTTGCTTATTTTTACAATATGGATTGGATTGCTTTTTTCGCCATCATTTTCTCATTGCTACTTATCGGTTTGCTTTTCGGTATTGAAACTGCATTCATTACCGTGAATAAGTTCTCCTTGGAACTTCGAAAAAAACAAGGAACAAACAGCGGAAAAATATGGAGTAAGTTTTCAGATCGTCCAACGCGATTTATTGGAACCTTGTTGCTTACGGCAAATCTTTTACTTGTTTTATACGGACTATTGATTGGAGATATGCTCATGCCAATTTGGATTCGTATCAAAAGTATTCTGCCGCCGGAGGCCAATGATTATGTACATTTCATTCAGCTGATTGTTGAGACCTTATTGGCTGCCACCATCGTATTGGTGGTTGTTTTGTTTTTCCGTGCAATTTTCCGTGCACAAAATGAACGCATCATCGCTTCCAATCTGATCAGTAAGATCACCCAATTTTTTTACGGAATTTTCTCTTCAGTTGTCGGAATGTTTGTTGATGCCGCCGAATGGATGTTGAAGTATATTTTGGGTGTCAAGATTTATCCCAAAAAAGTTGTTTTCAGTAAAGATGATTTGGAACAATTTTTTCATCAGAGCAAAAATGAAGAAGAGGAAGAGGCCAGTGAAATCAATAAGGAATTATTTGAAAATGCACTTTCACTCAGTGAAACAAAATTGCGTAAGTGTTTGGTGCCAAGAAATGAAGTAGTTGCTGTTGACGAAAATACAACGCCCGAAATACTGAAGGAATTATTCATTGAAACAAAATTGAGTCGGATTATTGTTTACAATCAGAATATAGATAACATTACCGGTTACATTCATCACCTTGATTTGTTTAAACAGCCTGCAACCCTCAAAGAGGTTTTACATAAAATTCCCATGGTTCCCGCATCTATGAGTGCAACTGATTTAATGAACAAATTCACCAAGGAAGGAAAAAGCATTGCATGGGTGATTGATGAATTTGGTGGTACAGCGGGCATCATAACAATGGAAGATTTGCTCGAAGAGATATTTGGAGAGATAGATGATGAATATGATCAGCCTGATCAGAATAAGGATCGTCAAATTGGTCCGGACTTATATGAATTATCCGGTCGATTGGAATTGGATTATTTGTCTGATAAATTTGATTTGTTATTTGATGACATTCACGGCACAGAAACCCTTTCAGGATATATCATTCAACACCACAATGCCATTCCCAATAAAGGGGAAACGATATTTGTAGGGAAGTATGAAATTGAAATTTTGAATGTCAGCGAAACTCGTATTGAGACGGTTAAACTTCGCATCGTTTCATAGTATGCGCATTGCTTTCTTATCTCAACAGCCACTCGATGAAATGCAAGTATTGTCCTACGCCCTTGCTCAATATAAACCAGCGTCGGAGTTTTGGTTGTTTACTTCCTATGAGAATCATCCTTTAGAGAGAAGCAAGCCGGATAATTTGCATTGGATTGTATTAAAAAAGCCTTCTACATGGATTTCGGGTTGGATCTATCATTCGATCCATCAAAGACTTCAGCCTATGCTTCGTATTCATCAGATTGATACGTTGGTTTGTAATGAGCTTCTTTGCAGGCAATTGAAAAAAATTCGTGTTTTGATGCGAATTACAAAAATGTTGACCGATCGTACATTGGGAGTGGAAACAGATTGGAAACATGTGAAAAGAACAATACCAGTTACCCCTATGGTTACCCCTAGATTTTGCATATCTAAAACTATACCATTATACATGGGTACAAAGTCGTTGGTGCATCCGATTTTGGAATTATACCCACAGCATCACACGGTCAATGCAGCATATTTTATGGCAGATGCAGGAAGTTGTGATACGTTGGCAATGACTCAGTTTTTAAAGGGATATACGCAGTTTAAAAAATTTCAAAAATCTTCCATGAAGCTCGTGTTGGGCATTCGTTCAAAAGACCGATCGCAATGGGAGGGTTTGCTGGAACATTATATGTTACGTGCGGATGTTAGGTTAGCGGAAACCGAGGCTGACCGAAGGGATGCGATGTTTGGTGCCTATGCGGTTTGTTTTTTACATCACGACAAAGGCATAGAAAACGATTTATTGAATTTGATGTTGGTTAAAAAGCCAATGGTGATTTTGGAGAACAAAGTGCTGAGAGAAATATTTGGACAAGGGGTGGAGGAAATGATGCTGACGGAGCAGGATGTGGCCAAGCATCTCATGCAATTGTATAAAGATGAATCGGCGCAGCAGACTAAACGCGACTGGATGGACCAATGGACAACTTATCATCAAGAAGCGCGTATTTTGGAAACCTGGATGAGTTTATTATACAGTTGATAGGCATAAAAATTACCTTTGTAAAAATTTTAGCATGAAGAAATCAACGATTTCAATAGATGTTCATTTGGATGCACATCAAGTACCTGAACAAATTCACTGGCATGCCACCGACAGCACTGCTGATGAAAGGCAAAAAGCCAAAGCGATGTGTCTCGCATTCTGGGATGGAGCAGAACGTTCAGCATTGCGTATTGATTTATGGACCAAAGACATGATGATCGATGAAATGGGCGATTTTTATTATCAAATGTTGATGACCATGGCAGATACACTTTTACGAGCAACCCGTCAGGATGAGCTCTCTGCCGATATGAAATCTTTTGCCAAAACGTTTCAACAGAAGTTTCAGAAAAAACTTGACGAAGAACAAAATGCATAATTAAACCAATCAAAACACTAATATGTCACTCGAACAAAACGTAATGGCTGAAATGAAAGAAGCCATGAAAGCGAAGAACGAAGCGGCTTTACGCGGCTTGCGTGCTATCAAAGCGGAAATCATCAAAGCAAAAACAGAGCCTGGAGCAGGTGGCGAACTTGATGAGGCAACCGCCATGAAATTCCTTCAAAAAATGATGAAGCAACGTAAAGACGCACTAGAAATTTTTGAACAACAAGGCCGTACGGATCTTGCAGAAAAAGAAAAAGAGGAGATGGCGATCATTGAGAAATTTTTACCTCAGGCCATGACTACGGAAGAGATTCAGGCGGTATTGAAAGAGATCATCGCAGAAACAGGTGCATCCGGTGCTGGAGATGCCGGGAAAGTTATGGGAGTTGCCAGTAAACGCATGGCAGGCAAGGCTGATGGAAAGTTAATTCATCAGTTAGTGAAGGAGTTGTTGGGATAATCAAAAACTTCGTATGTTCATAGACGTGATTTTTCTGATTCTGATTTCTTTCGCCTGTTTTCAGGGGATGAAGAAAGGTTTGGTCAGATCACTGCTTTCTTTTGTCGCGATTTTCATTGGTCTGGCATTTGCCATGAAGCTTTCAACCGTTGTTTCTGAATACCTCTCACGAGCCGGTTGGGAAAATAAAATATGGCTGCCTTTCATTTCTTTTATCATCGTGATTGCCATCATATTTATTGGCATTCAGTGGTTGGGAAAAGTTTTGGAAAAAACAGCAGAGGCTTTCATGTTAGGATGGGTCAATAAATTGGGTGGTGTTTTGATTTATCTGTTTTTGTATGGACTCTTATTTAGCATTTTCCTCCACTATGCCAAACAGTTTAATTTGATTTCAGATGAAACCATTGGGCACTCCAATTTTTATCCATACCTGGCACCACTTGCCCAAGATTTGTTTCTTTACATTGGTAAAATTATTCCTTGGTTAAAATCTGCAGTGACCGAATGGGAAGGATATTTAAATCAACCAATCAACAAATCGCCCTAAAGCATAGATGTTTGTGTAATTTCACGTAATTTTATTGATATTGGGTCAGCAATTAGCGCATGACTTAATGTAAAAATTGTAACGCATGCAATACACGATTCGTGAAGACGGTAAGTTCAAATATATAGAAGAAGGAAATGGTGAAGTTTTGATGTTGCTGCATGGACTTTTTGGTGCACTCAGCAATTTCAAAGATCTGATTGAACATTTTCGTAAAACCCATAAAGTGGTTGTGCCGATGCTTCCATTGCTGGAGATGGATTTACTGCACACATCTGTAAGTGGACTACAAAAATTTGTTCACAAATTCATCGAACACAGAAAATACGATCAAATTCATTTGTTGGGAAACTCACTTGGAGGTCATGTTGCGTTGGTGCATGTTTTGAAAAAACCGGAACATATTCGATCATTGATTCTTACAGGAAGTTCCGGTCTTTTCGAGAATGGAATGGGTGACACATATCCCAAGCGTGGAGACAAGGAATACATTCGACAGAAAACCCAACAAACATTCTTTGATCCAGCAGTGGCTACAGATGAATTAGTGGATGAAGTTTTTGAAATCACCAATAATCGTTTAAAAGCGATTAAAATCATCGCTTTGGCCAAGAGTGCCATCCGAAATAATTTGGGTGACGAATTGAATCAGATCAAGACACCTACATGTTTGATCTGGGGACAAAATGATACCGTAACCCCTCCGTTTGTTGGAGAAGAATTTAATAAACGGATTCCAAACAGTGAATTACATTTTATTGATAAATGTGGTCATGCACCCATGATGGAGGTTCCCGTTGAATTCAATCGAATCCTGGATGGGTTTCTACAAAAAGTAGCCGTTCCGGCTTCTTGAGTAATTGCCTAATTGAAAACAAAATTTCATGCTGACGGCTCAACTCATCAATCCAAACATACCTCAGCTAAGTTTGGATGATTATATACTCAAGGCACAACAACTGATCAGTGATTACAAGCTAACTCATTTGCCGGTGGTTGCTGATAAGAAATTTCTTGGATTAATCAGCGAAGAAGATTTATTGGACATGGACGGAGAAAAAGCTCCATTGAAAAATGTGCAAGATCTTTTACAGTTTCTTTTTATACTCGATGATATTCATTTTCTGAATGCCGTCAATTTTTGCAATCAACACGAAACCAATATAGTACCGGTTTTGAGCAAGGATGCTGAATTTCTTGGTGTAATAACAATCGACAACCTTTTAAAAGCATTGGGTGAGTTTGCGGGAGCGCATGAGATTGGAGGAATCATCATCCTTGAAATACCGCGTATTCAATTTGCCATTTCTGAGATCAGCAGAATTGTAGAAAGTAACAATTGCACTATACTTCATTTGAATTCAACGATGAATGCTTCCACAGGAATGATGTCGATTACATTACATTTGGACAAACGTGAAATTGAAGCAGTGGTAGCTACTTTTGAACGCTATGAATATACGGTAGTACATCATTTTGGTGTCCGTCATTTTGAAAGTGATGCAGCAGCCAATTTTCGCAATCTGATGAAATATCTTGACCTCTGATTTTCATAAAACCGGTTTGCATATGACACGATGCATGAATGGAATCCGGATTTTATCCATGTTATTTCTTGGTTTCTTTTTTTATAATGCAGGAATTGCACAAGACAATCCAGTCGTTGATTCTTTCCAAAAATATCGTGTTGCGTCAATTCGAATCATCGGAATTAAGCACACTAAAATATCTATCGTTGAGCGCGAATTATTGTTTCATATCGGCGACTCATTGAATCAAACTGACATTGAAAAACAATTGAACGAAAGCAGATTCTTATTGCAGAATACGAATTTATTTTCTGAGGTAGAGCTACATGCAGATTTGGATAGTTTCGGAGCATGGAACACACATATCAAACTTCGGGAAAAATTATTCATATACCCTTTGCCTAAATTTTACTTGCTGGATAGAAACTTCAATGAGTGGTGGTACACATTTGATGCTGATCTTAATCGAATTATTTATGGAATTCAATGGACGCATTTGAATTTGACTGGTCGAGCTGATCCGTTAACGATAAGAATTTACAATGGCTTTACCAGAACGCTTTCTATATCTTATGCTCAACCCAATATTGATAAAAAAATGAAATGGGGTCTTGCATTTGGAGCAGGGTTTACAGAGAATCGTGTATTGAGTTATAAGACCGGTACTGATAATCGACTACAACAATTACAGTCTACAGAGTCTCTGCGAGAAACATTCGCTGCATCAGCCACATTGCGCCATAGAAATCTATTATACAATCGCTCTTCGCTTACACTGCAATTATCTCATGTAAAAATATCAGATCAAGTTTCTGATACGCTTTTTAATCCGAATTATTTGAACTCAAAAGGCAACGCCTTATGGTTTCCCGATATCAGTTACAGCTGGCAGCATTTGCATGTAGACAATATTAATTTTCCACTTTTAGGGAATGCTTATGGCTTTGGGATTTCAAAACGAGGCATAGGTTGGAAAGGAAATTTGAATATGCTTTCCTTGGATGCCAATTGGAAGTATTATGTTCCATTGAAAAAACAGTTTTTTCTTCAACTACAAACAGCCGGACAAATTAAACTTCCTTTCAAGCAAGCATATATGAATCAACGTGCGTTTGGATACGGCGATTTTTATTTGAGTGGATTGGATCGTTATGTGATTGACGGGGTTGCTAGTGTATTACTGAAAACAGCATTGAGCAAGAAGATTTGGTCAACGCAGCTGCAACCACCTTTCAGGTCACATAAAATTCCAACAATTCCTTTGGGCGTGTATTTGCGCATGTTTACGCATCATGGCTATTCCTACCTTCCGGACGGAAATCAGTATCTTATGAATAACCGTTGGCTATATACTGCAGGGATTGGATTAGACCTTATCAGTTTGTATGATATGCGTTTTGGATTGGATTACAGTTTCAACCAATTCGGTGAAAAGGGGTTATTTTTACAATGGAGAAATTTTTTCTGATTCGCCTGTTCAGCATTTTTTAACTGAACACAAATCATACAGAAAATGAAAATAGCTATTTACAGTCGTGGTATTGAAAACGAGCAGATGAAAGATATACGTCAGCTCTTTGATGAGTTGATGAAAAATGGGGTAGAGCCTGTTTTCTTTCAGGATTTTTTTAATCAATTTTACACTTCCATCGAACTTAAAAGTCCTTATTCTACATTCAGCTCACATGAGGATCTTGATCCAAATACGGATTGCATGATTAGTTTGGGTGGTGATGGAACCATGTTAGATACCATTACCTTGGTGAGAGATTCGGGTATTCCTGTTTTAGGAATCAATTATGGAAGACTTGGTTTTTTGGCAAACCTTGGTCGGGAGGAAATTCAAGGAGTCATTGAAGCGATTGTTGAAAGAAAATATGTGGAAGACACGCGGTCGTTGATTCATTTGGATGCAAATCTTCCTTTGTTTGGAAAAACACCATATGCATTGAATGAATTTACAATTCATAAAAAAGACAGCTCTCCGATGATCAAGATTCATACTTATTTGAATGGAGAGTTTTTGAATACATATTGGTCAGACGGATTAATTGTATCAACGCCAACGGGCTCAACCGGTTATTCGTTGAGTTGTGGTGGTCCGGTGGTTTTTCCGGATAGCAATAGTTTTGTGATCACACCGGTTTCTCCCCATAATTTGAGTATTCGTCCCATCATTGTTCCAGACAATACGATTATTTCGTTTGAACTGGAAGGAAGAACGGATGGCTTTTTAATTACGCTGGATAGCAGGAGGGAGATTGTTGGGAAAGAAGTGCAGTTGGCTGTAAAAAAAGAACAATTTGATATCAAGCTGATCAGACTCAACGAGAATAATTTTTTACAAACACTCCGCAGTAAATTGAGTTGGGGATACGATAAACGAAACTGATTCATGAGTAGACGTCCCTTCAAGATCAGGCGGATTTACATTTTATATTGGATACTGCTGGCTTATGTGATGTCTGCATTGATATGGTGGTACATTGCATTGATGCGTCAGAATGAATCTATGCAAGCGCTTCGGACAAATGAGCTATCGGTAACGGATAGACGATATCAAGAAAAACTTGAAACAATCCGTGAAGCATCTCGTAGAAAAGAAATGCAGTATATCGGTGAGGGTACAATTTTCTTCATATTAATTGCAGCGGGAGCAGTTGTGTTATTTCGAGCGGTGAACATACAATTCAATATTACACGTCAGCAAGAGCATTTCATGATGGCTGTTACACATGAATTGAAAACACCAATTGCCGTTACCAAGCTCAATCTGGAAACGCTTCAGAAGCGAAAATTGGTTCCGGAGATGCAAGAGAATCTGATTCAAAAGACCATACAGGAAAACAACCGAATGAATGCGCTTTGCAATAATTTGTTGTTGTCCACTCAAATGGATGGAGGACATTATCGTCCTGCGATGGAAAAAATCGAATGGTCTAAATTCGTTGAACAACGATTACGAGAACACGAAGATCGATTTCCGGATTGCAAGGTGATATTCGAACACATGGAAAGCGGATTTATTTCAGGGGATCATTTTTTGCTGCAGATCGCCATTCAGAATTTATTGGACAATGCCAGAAAGTATAGTCCGAAAGGCCAACCCATTTCAGTGGGATTACATTTAAAAAATCAGTTGCTGATATTAGAAATTGCAGATGCCGGGATTGGTATTCCGGATCAAGATAAACAACGGGTTTTTGAAAAATTTTATCGATCAGTCAGACAAGAAAACCAGGCTGCTAAAGGAACCGGACTCGGCTTGTTTTTGGTTAAACGGATTATAGATAAACATCAAGGAAAGGTTTGGATCAAAGACAATCAACCACAAGGAACTACCTTTGTGATTGAATTGAAAAAAGAAGCGCAGGCATGACCAACCGAAACAGCATTTTAATTGTAGAAGATGAGGAAAATTTGCAGGAGGCTTTGAAGCTCAACTTGGAGCTGGAAGGATATGAGGTATCTGGGTGTATAAATGGATCTGCAGCATTGGAACGCATTCACAAGGAGCATTTCGATTTGATTATTTTGGATGTGATGTTACCGGATATGGATGGCATTCAAGTTTGTGAATCCATTCGATTGCAACAATACACAACGCCTGTTTTGATGTTAAGCGCCAAAGGAAGTAGTGCGGATCGTGTCTTGGGATTAAAGAAAGGTGCGGATGATTATCTGGCAAAGCCGTTTAACTTGGAAGAATTGTTGTTGAGGGTTGAAAAGCTGATTCGAAAAAATGAACAGGCAAATTCCAAACAGGAAATTGAGACAGTGGTATTTGGAAAAAACAAGATTGATTTTCCGGCCTTAACCACTCAGAATCATCAAGGGAAAACATTTGAGTTAACGAAGCGTGAAGCGATGTTGTTGAAACTTTTGATTGAAAATCCGAATGAGGTGGTTACGCGCGAAAGGATTTTGCAAACAGTTTGGGGCTATAATGTTTATCCAACGACAAGAACCATCGACAATTTTATTTTGAATTTTCGAAAATACTTTGAGCGCGATCCGCGTCAACCCAAACATTTTTTATCCGTAAGAGGAATGGGATATAAGTTTATCCCATAGGATCAGAGATCTCCTAATTGTGGACGAAGAATAATTTCTTCAACGACGGCTTGGTTACTAAGTTCTGTGGCAGAAACGATCATGTGAGCCACATCGGAAGGAATCATGATGCGTTCTTGGCTGTTATCATAATCGCCCCAGGAATCGGTAAGTGTTGCGCCGGGATAAACGGTGGTTACTTTAATGCCTTTTGATTTGAGTTCGTGGCGAAGATTTTTACTGAATCCATCCAGTGCGTATTTGCTGATGCTGTAACAACCGCCTCCATCATAAGGCTGTAATGCTGCGATGGAACACATGTTGAAAATATGTCCTGATTTTCTTTGAATCATTGCAGGTAAAATGGCTCTGGTCAGGTGATATGCGGTATAAAAATTCATAGCCATCATTTTTTCTATATCGCCTTCTTGGGCATCGCTGCAATTTCCGGGAATATAGCCACCAGCATTGTTGACGAGTACATCCGGAAGAAAACTATTCAAACATTTTTTTGCAAAAGATGCAACCTCTGTTTGAATGCTTAAATCAGCGATATGTATGTCAACAATAATTTTTGGAAACTGTTTCTCAAGCGTTGTTTTAGCAAGATTCAATGATATTTCATTTCTTGCGCAGAGCATGAGGTTATGACCTTTGGCGGCAAACGCATGTGCGGTTGCTAATCCGAGCCCTCGATTTCCTCCTGTGATGATGATATTCATGAATTGAAAATGGTGTGAGTGACGTATTCCAAATTGGAATCAAGAAATAAGAAATACCTTTAGCGCTTCAAAGATAATTCCATAAAACAACAAACAACATGCGCAAGTATCAGCATCTTTTTTTTGATTTAGATCATACACTTTGGGATTTTGATACCAATGCCCGTGCATCTTTGGAAGAATTATATCTTGAATTTGATTTGCTTTCACGCTCGATACCTGATTTTGAAGCGTTTTATGAACATTATCTGCATCATAATAAAATTCTATGGGAGCGTTATCAACAAGGATTTATCAAAGCGGATGAATTGAAGTGGCGTAGAATGTGGCGAACATTACTGGAGTTTAAAATTGGAGATGAGGCATTGGCCAAAGAAATGAGCATTCGTTTCCTCGATTTGCTGCCACAGAAAAGACGGTTGTTTCCATACACCCAAGAAATTCTGCAATACTTGCGTGATAAAGACTATGTTTTGCATCTGATTACCAATGGGTTTCAAAAAACACAATGGCAAAAAATTAAAGCCAGTGGAATTGATCAGTTTTTTACTGAAGTGATTACATCTGAAGCAAGCAATAGCATGAAGCCGGAAGCAGAAATTTTCGCTTATGCATTAAAATCGACGTCTGCCCAAAAAGAAACATCTATCATGATTGGCGACAATCTGGAAGCTGACATTCGCGGCGGAATGAATGCTGGCTTGGATACCATATTTGTCAATCATCTTGGTGTTAACACAGATATTAAACCAACCTTCATCATACATCATTTGAAAGAGTTGGAATCTATTTTCTGATCAGCGTCATTGTACAAGAACATTGTTTTCTATAAAATTGAATCTGCGTAATATAATTTCGCGCAGGTTGAATGAAAGAAGAAAATACTCTAAGCACAGAAGAGCCCAATAAAGTATATATATCAGGAGCGGATATTCGTGAAGGTGTGTTTAGGTTGATCCAGAAAGACCGTCCTGAATTTTCAGGACTTAGTCAAATTAGTTTAAGTGATTTGAATGTTTACAGAAGAATTTATTTATCCAAATTGGTTGAACAGGAGCGAGGCGAACTGGCACGCATAGACGAAGATGTGCTGCGTGTCATTCATGAACATGCGATATTATCTGAGAACATAGAGCCTGAGATTGAATCTGCATTGACCAGTGGTCAGCGTATAGCAGACCGCGTAGCAACGTTTGGAGGAAGTTGGACATTCATCATTTTCTTTTTTAGTTTCATATTGATTTGGATGATGGTGAATGTTTGGATTTTAGCCGCTCATGCGTATGATCCTTTTCCATTTATTTTATTGAATCTGATTTTGTCTTGTTTGGCAGCTATTCAGGCGCCCATCATCATGATGAGTCAGAACAGGCAAGAGCAAAAGGATCGCCAGCGAGCCGAGCATGATTATAAGATCAATCTGAAAGCAGAATTGGAAATCAAATTATTGAGTGACAAGATTGATCATTTGCTAATTCATCAAAATAAAAAACTCTTAGAGATACAAGAGGTACAGATAGATTATTTAGAAGATGTATTCAAGCAGATGGAAAAAGATATGCGGGGCAGAGGTAATCAATAATCGGATTAGATCTTAGTCAAAATCCATTAAATAAAAAGAGACTGCCCATTTAGAGCAGTCTCTTTTTATAATTAAAACGTGAACGTTTCTCTTAGAAATGTAAGTTTACGTTGATTGAAAATGCGTCATTCAATCCCAGGTTGATTCCTGTTGAAGCTGCTCCGGTTACATCAGGTTGACCTGTTACCGATGTAGTTGATTTTCCACCAACGTCAACCATCAAACCGTAAGAATACTGCGCGCCCATAGAGATCTTAGGGAAGATGAAGTATTCAGCGCCAATAAATCCGCGAGCGCCAATTCCAAAGTTTAAGCCTGATTTTACAGTTGTGGTAACGGCACCTGCAACTTCTTTGGTACTGTTTGAGTTAACGTTCAACATAGCATCAGCTCCATAGAAACCCTGCAAACGGGTTTTTCCTCTACGCCATTCCTTACCATATCCTACTGTTAAGTCAAACCCGCTTTC
>Ga0315905_10003764_pt1 | contig 15598 bp, 10 predicted proteins | sample LakEriMetagenome_5_FD_203522 | JGI IMG/M metagenome (GOLD analysis project Ga0315905, IMG submission 203522) | Freshwater fungal communities from buoy surface, Lake Erie, Ohio, United States - Buoy 4 MA121 | ecosystem: Environmental > Aquatic > Freshwater > Lake | place: USA: Lake Erie, Ohio... | reverse complement strand
CATATGTATGTGTATGTATGTATACATGTGTGTATATATATATATATATCACGAACCCCTTACCACTATCAACCACTTCAATCTACTACTACTACTACTACTACTACTACTACACACACACACACACACACACACACACACACACACACACGTGTATACATGCAAAAGTGCTTGTACACACACGTACATACGTAGTGTATGCACACATACAGACATATGTACCTACACGCACGCACACGCACCACGCAGCATACATACATGTACATGTCACTACACAGCATACATACATATACATGCACTTGTCACTACACAGCATATATACATGGACTACAACACAGCATACATACATATCAGTACACACGTGGGCACACCCAACGGGGTGGGGCAGAAACTAAACTCTACAGGCAGAAACTAAACTCTACAGAAACATGCATAGGAGTCTGTCTGTGGGCGTGCAGGTTATCGTGTGTATGCACGTATGTAAGTGGGGAGGGGTGAGGTCGTATGCGATTGGTGTCTGAGACCCTGCAGAGAGAGAGAGAGAAGTTTATTGACAATCAATAGATGACTGAAGGTCGGTAAGTACAAGAGAGAGAGCGCAAGCGCGCGCGCGAGAGAGATTACTAGGAAGGATACTCGATGCACGTGCACCAACCCACACACATGCACGCACCCACCCACACACTCGCTCACGCAGCCGAGGTCGTGTGCGATTGGTTTCTGAGATCTTGGGGGGTTCTCAACGGGATGCGTTACATCGCTACTACTACTACAGTGTCAAAAGAGACCTACTACAGTGTCAAAAGAGACCTACTACAGTGTAGTAGGTCTCTTTTGATGCGTTACATCGCTGTTGCTTTGTAGCCATTCAAGGTACATCAAGGGTTACTCAGTAACTACTTCCGGGGAAGACAAAGACAACGTTTGTTTCTTAATAGGCCTTGTTCGACACTGTAGTAGGTTTCTTTTGACGTAGGGTGCTAATTGACTACTTCCGGGGAAGCCAAAGACAACGTTTGTGGATAGCAGATCTCTTTTGCCTCTGTAGTGGGTCTCTTTTGCCTATGTAATAGTTCTCTTTTGCCTCTGTAGTAACTACTCATGGGGAAGACAAAGACAACGTTTCATTCTCATGGCTATTCCCGGCGGGGACAGCGCAACGCAAGTGATTTGCTGTTTTTGGTCTTATTATTCGCAAAAATAAATTGCACGGGGCTCATCAAGCGGCGCTGCAGAGCAGCACGCACATTTTGTCGTTGGGCTTGATCATGACAATTCCTGATCACGTTTTAACAAGTCAGGCCAAACAATTTTGAGTGCGGCAAACAGAGGGTTTAGCCCCTAATCCCGAACCCTGAACCCTAAACCATTTTCAGTTCAGCAAACCACCGCTAAACCAGAGGGCACCACGACCTAATGTCTTTCGTCTCTCCTTAAAAACAAAAACCTCTCTAAAACCTTTCCCCCCTCCTCTCCCCCACTTACCGTCCTTGGCCTCGTACAAGTGCGGATTGTGGTCCATGAGCATCTTTACCGTAGTCTTCATCGTTGCTGCACACACGCACACGCGCGCGCGCACACACACGCACACGCACACGCACACGCACAAGCAGACACATACACATCACACGCACAGAAGTCAATCAACACACGTCACGGCCAACGGTAGTACCCACCCCCACCCACCCGGGTCCACCCAACCACCCACCCACCCACCCACCCCCAGATAGTTAGATACCAGCAATGGAGAGCAACGTGTCGCCAGGGGCGACAGAGTAGACGGGGCCGACTTGAATGGCTTGATCCTCTAACAGTTCATCAGGGTTGGCCACTCCAGGATTACTATTATACAAGCGCAACCAATCCATGTTGAGCATGTAGTGCCGCGCAATGCTCTGTTAATTGTTCGCAATGTTAGTGTACACGCGCGCGCATGCACCGTGGATGCCCGAAAACGTTGGGCGCATGGCCTGTGACGAGCATGTGGATTCGTCGCATCCTCGATCTACAACTAAGCATTTCTACCGCCCCCCTACTATAAGAACTCCGGTAAGGGACAACCGGAACGTATCTGCAAGAGCACAATAAAGTGCACGTGCGCGCATTTACATGAAAGCACGTGCGCGCATACATACACACATACTCACAGTAAACACGTGCTTGCATACAAACACACACTCAAAACACCTTGAGAGTGGCGCCCGGAGGCACGCAGTAGCGACAGCTCTCGACTTCAAAAACCATGCAAATGGAAGGGGCAAGATCCCTCGTGCGTTTTTGAGCAATCACAGCCGTTCCTGCAGACCATTCGAAGACGAGACGCGGTATTAGGGCCAGTCTTCTGTGAACTCACGCGCACACGGAATCGCGCATGCTGCCTCATTTCACCTGCAACGTCGGTGGTTGCCTCAACACAAACAAGAACGTCGCGGCCCTGCTGTTTTCGTAGTGGGGTGAAACGGAATTCTGCACCATCGTTTCGTGTCAGTGACTTTTCGGATTTTGCACCTGGGTACCGTAAGTTGGACCCAGTTATACAGTTTCAAATTGTTTTTTAGGAATGCGCAAACCTGCCTTGCTGTTCACATCCAAATAACGCACAAGCGACACATGATCAGGATCGCAATCCTCTGGGCACCCTGCATTTTTTTTAGTGAATCCATATGTCACCTTCGGACCTTAGAGAGCACCCATCAACTGCCGCAGTGACACACATGGAGAGTACTATATATGATAACAAGCTGTTCATTCAAGTGATTAGCTGCCACTGTTTGTTAGGAGGGATGGACCAGACCAGTTCCCGTTTCAGCGCCGTTGCATTTGCCGTCGCCGCAGCAGGCGTCGGTTACATTGTCCCCACACTTCACGACGCCAATTCGCTTGTTCAAATCAGTCACATAGTAGCAATTAGAACATTCCGGGTACTTTTGCAGCCCCAACTTGATATCATAATAATTGTTGTGTTTGGCTTCAATAAGCGACACGATCGTGCAGCCTACTGTCGCCTTGCTAACCCCCGCCGCGCGGCAGTTGCCGTCTTGCTTCGGGAAAGGACACGGGTCGGCCACCCAATTGATACTTTCCCTATACACGTAAAAATCGTAGCACAGCATTGTTGAGTCGATAGGCTGGTTGGTGGTTGTCTGCACCGTCGAGGCAGTGAAACACACTGTGAGCATCATGCCCGTCTGTTCCACCGTAGGGGTGTACTCGAACGTCCGCGAATAAGTCCCATCGCCTAGGTCCACCAGTTCCGTCATGTGTGACCCATCTGGAGCGCCCGGGTCAGCCAAAATTGAAATTTTCGTGATGCCTGAGCCCAGGTTGCGCGTTGTGAGTTTCAACTGTGTAGTTTTGCCTACCGGTGCATTGATGGGGTCCTTATTCGGGACCAAAAACTCAGGCGGCCAGACGGGAGAATTGATGACATTCAACATGAAGCACGTAACGCAGCTCTGCGACGTCGGCTTAGCTCCATATAAATCAAGCCACGTTTGCTCATCGACGGAGGGAGGCGAGGTCTGAAAAGCTTGATAGCAAATGCGATTGACATTCTGTGTAATCTGAAGTGATTTCACTGTCAACTTGATTGCCACCCTGTCTGTCACGAGAGGATTGCTTGTGCATGTGTCAAAGTCGGTGTGTGAGCAACCCCACTTCGGAGCTGACAGATGGAACGGCTGTATGTTGTCAGCGTCAGGATAAAAGAACCTGATGTGCGTTCGGAAAAAGTCGTTTTCCGACACAGCCGACACCACAAGCGTATAGTCGTCGCATGGCGTACTGCTGCAGCCCAGAACATATTGGTCCCCAACCTTGATGTTATTGTCGGACACAACTCCAGACGAGGCACAGGGTGAAAATGACTTCGAGTTTGCACCCATGTCAGTTCCGCAGCAGGTCTTCGGGATCGTTTTGTCCGTATCCATCACGGGAGGTGCATTGGGAGCAGGACCCAGGCTGTTCAAGAAGATGCACGTCGGATGGAAGGCCCTCGCACCAGCTGATGGTATGCTCCACGTTGCCGGATAGGGTGAAGGAAACGAGTATGACGGAGCAAAAAGCCCTTGGTTCTGCGCTACCTTGTCCTTGGCGTAAAAGCATAGTTGGAAAAGCCCCACTTGCGATCGGTCTTCGCACACCGGCGTCCACGAAATCTGGACTTTGCTTACTCCATTCCTGGAGTTGTGCGTGGTCCTTGACACCTCCAACCCCTTCGGCAGCATGCCTGCCGAGTCAATAAAATCAATAGTCTGGCCCACGTACTGCTGGCACGTTGTCAAGCCGGGGCGGGAGAAGTCTGGGTCGACAAATGCAAATTCAATTTGCTGTCCGAGATTCCGTCCGTTTCGATTCAGCGCTCCCACTGACTTCAGGTAGAACTCCGGACGTCCGCATTGGACCTCGACCGCAGTCTGCTTGATGGGCAAGGAGGGTGTAGACTTGCAGGAATCTTGAAAAATGTCAACAGGCTCCTGATTACTACCCTTCACTCTCTCCACGCAAGTATCGCCGTCGATCTCCAAGTCCGGCATGTACGACTGAGGTTGGTCGTTGAAACTCAAGTCTACAACCCGCACCTTGTAATCCAGCACTTGCGCCAGTTTTTCGCCGTTGGGCAACTGGATCTCTGCCACCATCACGGAATGGTACTCACCAACAGGCTGCTGCATGTCAAATCTGACAACTCCTGCCGTTGAAACGACTCCTGCCGTTGACACGCGTTCGTTGTGCAAGTATGCATCTGGTGAGAACAGTTGTGTTTTGGCCCTCGTGAACGAATTAGTAGTGTGCCCTTCGGGACACTGCCCCGCTACCCAAATAAAGGCGCTGTCCTTGTTGCTAGGGTCTTGCTTGGCCTGACATTTATATCTGCCCATTTCGTCAAATGTGCCCTCGCGGAACTTGACACGCTCGTGCCAATATGGGTCCTCGTGGAAGCCCTCCAGCTGATAGTCGGTGAAGCAGTCATTCGGTCGGCAATACACCTGTCCGCACGCCCCGGGTCCCTCGCGCTTGAGCATCATGTCGGGGGGGTGAATGAACTTGAACGATGCCATCGGGAAAAGTTCGGATTGCATTGAGTTGACATAGACTTCCGTGCGCACGTGGAACACAAGGCCCTGCAAGGGAGTGGGTGTCAGCTTGCCATATCATCTGGACATCGGCGTGAAAGGGCGAGACAGGGGCGCCAGCAGGGGCATACGAACACTCAGGGATGCGGTGGTGATGAGAAGGCACTCGATAAAATGTAGACAGAATTGGGTGCAGGTAGAAACAGAGTATTACCTTGTTGTTTGCCAAGGATAGTGGGCGGCAGCAGCCCTCAAAAAACACTGTGTAAAACTCCCCGCTCTGGTCGAATTCGATTTCGAACGAGTATCGCGCGTGCATCAACCGGAAGTCTCGGCTTTCGCGCTCAATCACAAAGTTGTATCTTCCTGGCTCGCGATCACGAGAATTCGCAGCGGCTGAAGTCACAAACCCACCGCCCGGAGGGGGAATTGCTTTTGTTCCCTTGTATTTTAACCACCCGATTTTCCTCATCCTGGCCGGCGAAGCTTCTGCACCGTTCTGAGACACTGTGAGGTAGCACAACTTATTCATTCCGGGCACCGGGGAATACTGGAGGGTGCCGTTGCACTTGTCGCGGAAATCGGCGATTTGCCTATTGTAATCTTCCAACATAGACAGCTGGTCCCAGGAGCCCGTGGGCCATGACGAGTGGATCGTAAACCCGACCTTACGTTCGTTCCCCCTTCCTGCGCACACCTCTGGAAATGCGGGATCGTAAAATCCAGGCACGACTGTCCCGTGGCGCTTAGTATCCGCGCACATCTTCCAGTCTATGTGCGCAAAGTGAAAATTTTGAGCTTGTCCTGAAGACGGCAGCGCACACGTCATGGTGCTGTTCTGCCTTCAGCGTACGCCACCCGCGGCGGCGCGCTACGCGACAGGAGGCGGCCGGGTGGTGCAGAAATGGGTGCCACGGAGAGCCGCCACGCGTGTGTGAGCCCGACCCGTCTGAACACTCGCCACGGCCTGCCTCCCGGCTCGTGGCGGGAAGGCGGGCTGATATATAGAGCGGCAAGTGCGGGCGTCGCGGCATCGCTGCGTCGGCAGCGCCACGCCCGGCAGCAGCACCGCCAGCCGCAGTAGTAGTAGTAGTAGTAGCAGCAGCAGCAGGAGCAGCAGCAGCGCGCGTGCACGTACGCACCTGAAACCGCCTTGAGCTGCGCTGCAGCCAGGAGCACCGCCATCAGGCCGCCCGGGCCTGCGAGACGCCAAATCCACATGGCCGCGCCTTACAGTGGCGACTCGAGCGCGACGCAGGTCACCGACCCTTAGGCTACACGCGGCGCCAGCAGCCCGCACCCGATGCACCTCGCGAGGGCGCCCCCATGCCGCGGCCGCCTCCCCGTGTGGCAGGGTCTCGGGAGCTCTAGAGAGCGAAGTGTCAAAACAAATGTCCTCACGAATCGTGCCCGTCAAAAGGTTTCGATTCCTCTTTGGAAGGCTATGAGCCCGCCGCAGGCATAATGCAGGGGCCGCGCAGCGAGTCGTCGGCGTCATCCGTGAAGTCGTGAGTGTCCACTGTGCCGGCCGCGCCGCCGCCTCTGCGCCCGCGCGGCGTGCGTCGTTGGTGTATGCGCGTCCTGGCGCTTGCCGTAGCGAACCGTGACGCAAGCACCGCTGCGCAGGGAGGCGCCGGCGGGCACGCGCGAGCACTTGCAATGGCTGTTTGAAAAGGAGCGGCGCGATCGGGTTGCGCTGCTCGAGCGCTACCAGAATGAAGCCGGGGGGCGCTGGGACGCGCGCGGCGAGACCGCTTCGAGCGAGCAGCGGCCAGGTCAGAACGCCTGCGTCCGCGCGCGCACGCGCATGCCCCTGTCCCGGTCGCGGCTGACACGCCCCGAGACGGCGGTATGGCGACAGACATTCACCGGCCGTCAAGCCCGACATGTTTCGACGAGGACGACGCAGCACACGTGGCGCAGGAGTCGCAGATGGACGCTGCCCACAAGGCGGAGTTGAAGCAGATTCTGGATGTGCTCGAGGGCGATGAGATCAGGCTGGACGACCTCATCAGTGCGTTCATGGTGTACAAGGTGTTGGAGAACCCTGAGGCTATGGAAGTGGTGTTGCGCGATCACGGTGACGGTGAAGAGGACAGCATCGCTCGCCACAGGGTCAAACAATTGTACCAGGAGGTCAAAATGCTCGGCGCCGGAGTAGGGGCAGACGACACCAGTGGTGCCCCTGTCATTGGCGAGAATATTCTCGTGCTCACACAGCGCGCTCAAGGGAAAGATTTGATTTCCGCAAAGGTGCTAGATGTCGTGGCAAGCGAAGGGCAGCGTGCCACGTATCAGGTTCAGCTGGCCGATGGCAGCGAATCGTCGCTTGCCCGCTCCATGATTTACACGCTCAAGGAGGCATCAGTTCCCCACCATGACGTCACACCGATGGACATTCTACCCGAGACAAAGGAGCTGGAGCCGCCATCGGCAGCTGAACTACACGCCTTGGGCCTCCAGCCGGACAAATTCGCCGAGCACCTGAATTTCGCCTCCAGGCACCAGTTCAGAGAGATTTTGTTTTGCAGGAACTTTGCTCCGTTTATGGTGCGAACAGAGACGCTGACATTGACGCCTGACGACATTGAGGCTTTTTTGAGCCATAACATGGACCATCTGCAAGAGACTGTGGCACCGCAGGTCGCTTCCATGGTGTCGCTGTTTATCACAGCGAGCTACGGCGGAGGGAGCGAAGTGAGCGGAGGGAGCAACCGTCGTAGCGATGGTGGGAAATCAGGTGTTTCGGGCACGCATAGAGAAGACAGCGAAGTTGGTAGCCAAGTGAGCGGGGCAAATCGATCGCAGGCCCCTGCAAAAAGTCAGGTCCGATGTGTCTTATTTTTAACCCCCTCTGATGTGCGCATATCAGCTTACGCAAATGCCCCCCCCTCTACCTACCGACTCCCGCCAGCGTTTGAATTGTTCCGGGCCACCTTCTCCTGACATTTGCAAGATGCAGGCCTCATTCGGAACAGGCTGTGCGCTGTCCCCAAGGGGCAGCGAGGCAGGAAGTCAACACAGTGGCAGCGCAGCGAGCAGCCGGCGGTCGGGTAGCAAAGCAAAGAGCGATAAAGGGGGGCGAGGCTCTCGATGGCGACGGCAGCATGGCTTGCTCGTTTTCACTGACACGAGCAGCTCGTTAGACAAACCCCTTCATTGCCCACTAACAACGCTCGAGGATAATCTGCTTGAGGCCGAAGCCAAGACAGAGGTGGTCGTGAGAAGATCTGAAAATATTTCCAAGCATTACAATCTCAGCCGCCAAGAGGCACACACAGTGGGCTTGGCGGTCGGCACAACTGTCACTCCTGAGCTTGTCAAGTGCTTTCGTGAGGAGGAGCAAGCGATTCGCGACCGGCTGGTTGAAGCGAGACGGGAAGCTGGCCGGCGCTATCTTGTGGACCATGCCGTGGAGGTGATGGACAAAGCGGTTAGGCTTGACGCGGTAGAGGCAGAGTTCCAAGAGACAAAGAAGGGCATTGAGGACGCGATGACCCAGGCCAAATTTGAGATCGCAAAAATAGAAGAAAACCTTTTTGGCGAGAGCAAGGAAATTTGCGCCGAAAAGATGCAGACGGCAAAGAGGAATCTGAAACTGCTCGAGGCGCGTCTAGATTTTGCCAAAGCAGAAGTCAAGGCCAGGAAGTTCAAGATCAAAGATGAGGATGAAAACCTCGCAGCAGCTGCATTTGCCATCACCCAAGAGCAAGAGCAGATGGAGCTTCTAGTTTGGTTGGTCGAAGAATATGCACGGCAACTCACCGAGGAAGAAGTAGAGAGACGGAAGACAGAAATTCTCCAATTTGAGATTGCCATTGCCAAAGAGCACCGGGATGCCGTCATACATGCACGTACTGTCGAGCCTCCTCCGCAGCAGATTTTTGACATGGCGTGCAGGGTGCAACGCGGCGTGCGCTGCTACAGAGCCCGTCAGACCTTCAGTGCTATTACAAACTTCTGGGGAGGCGCGAAGGGGACGATCAGCTTTCAAGGTGTTTTGCCACCACTTGAAACCAATTTCCTGCTAAGCGACGGGCCGGAAATATGGCATTACTACCGTGACTATGGCATCAGCATCGTCGGTCCAGATGAAAAGGAGGGGACGCAGGTCATCAAGCGCTACAACAATAACAGGCAGGTACAGCTCGCTGGACCTTTCGATTTTCCTATTAGTCAGGGCATGGAGTACAGGATCCGATCCCCTGATGATCCATCGACGGTCAGAGCCATGCTCTCTAACCTGTTTGTGCGCGAAGATATTCACAACTCGGGCTTGATGGGGCGGGCTCAGCTGAACCGCGCATTGATGTCGGTGGGGGTTACTTGGGATCAAGAGGACCTTGATGAATTGATTTCCACATACAGTAAGGTGGCACCTGAAAAACTCACGTGCGATGAGTATCTTTTGGCCCTCAAAGGCCATGAAAAACTGCGTAATGTTATGAACGTCGACCTACTACGTGCTAAGAAGAGCACTCTTCCTGGCACCAAAGCACCTGGGTCTGATCGTGGATCCGGCAAGGGAGCAGGCAGCAAGGTCTCTGCAAAACTGCCGAATGCAAAGCTCAAACGGAATGGCTCTATCCCAAAGTCTACAGGACCCTTGCTGAGACAAAAATCAATTTCGTCTGGGGTCTCACGAAAGAGGACAGACAAAATTGGTGGTGCCAATTTTGGTAGTGATGAAGCCCAGCAGGCGCAAACAGCTGAGGAGAGCCGTGTCGCTGGTGAGGAGGCTATACCTATGAGCTTGGAGCGCGAAGAAGCTGAGGCCAACATGCTGGCAGATTTTGACTTGCAGAAGACCATGACAGAAGAAATATTGTCGGTTGGCAGCAATGAGCTTGACCACGAAGTGGAATTCAACGAGCAAATAAGCGCAAAATGGGCCTATTTCGGGAGAATGAATGATTTTTCTGGTCTTATAGATCGTGTGATACCAAGTACTGCATTTGAAGACGGGCAGTACTTTGTTTCCCAAGATTTGACAGGCAAAGTGGCTGTGGTGGATACTCTGATGGACGATGAGGGCCGTGTCGATCCATCTGGTCATTCCTTTTGGAACCAGGCCATGGCAGTTCAAAAAGCCGGCGCAGTTGCATGTATTCTTGTGAACATGGAGGGCTCAAGAGTTGTCAGAAAGCTAGAGCCGTTGCTGCAGCGGGCTAAATCTGTCGAGTTTGCCGACGATCATCAATCCAAAGGACGTCGACCCGCTGTCGAGTCCTCTGCAGGCGGAAAGTCAACCGCCGTCAGTGAACAATTCGTCAGTGAACCGCGAGAATTAGGAAAGATGTTCGTGATGCCTGGCCGGTCAACTGACGATTTCGAGACTGAAACTAGTTTGGGAGAAGATGTGAATATTCCAGTAGTCATGATCGAGTACCCAAGCAAGAAAAAGTTGACCCAGGACTCTGTTGTGGACCTCAAACTGGTAGACCCGGAAAAGCGAGTTCTCTTGAGCACGTGGCCGATGCGCGCACTTTCGTTGAATGATGTGGCACACGATGTCTATAAGGACCGCCAGTGCATCGCCAATATCATCATGACAGCCCTTCACCGTGGTCAACATGAAATGTCGGCAGTGGGTTCCACTATGTTTGACCAGGGGGTATGGACCAAAAATGAGCTTCAAGAGGCCCTTGCCAATGACAGTTGGAAGGCCATACCCCATAAAGAATACTCAACCAGAGATCTTGTTCAAGCAGCGCGAAACATGGAATGCCTTTTCCCCTCCGTGCGTTCGGAAAGGCTAATACAAGTAACCGTGGAGCGGGGGAAGAATCTACCCAGAGTTCCCACATCTGGGCTGCCCCCTGATTCATACGTCCTGGTAGCCTTGGAAGGAGTTGAGAGCAAGAGTAAGATTAACCTTGCATCATGTGACCCATCCTACAATGAACGTTTGAGTCTGCTCGTGAATGACACCGAGATGCGGCGCGACGAATTAGCGGTGGAGCGAGGCAAGTTCGACACAATCTGTCAAGCTCAAGCGTCCGCCGCTAGGGTGGATAATATGTCAGACAATAATTTGGGGGAAGACGACCATGCACATAAAGCCGACCTGCACAATCACGGTGAATCGGAGTACCATTTGATGGCGGCGGACTTGCCGCTGATGTTTTCTAACGAGAGGGAAAAGGGCCTCATCATGCTCGGGGGCGAAGAAGGTCTCAAGGCCATTATGGAGGAGTACGACGTGAATCGTAACGGCTTTCTTGAATGGGAAGAGTACGTACGCTTTTATGATAACACTGTCCCCCGTCCAACGAATCTCGGTACACACACACACACACACACACACACACACACACACACACACACACACACACACACACACACACACACACACAAACACACACACACACACACACACACATATAAAGTTTCATATATACATATAGTTATGTCTATCTATTCAGTACCTCGCTTGGGGTGGAATCTCATTGTACGAGCTGCAGCTCTTACAATGCGCATACGAGCTGCCGACGGGTCGTAAACCGCGTATTCGAGCTGCCAGCAGCTCATTCAGTGCGTATTTGAGCTGCCGGCGGGCTGTATGCCGCGCTTTCGAGCTGCCGGCACCTCGTATACCGCGTATTCGAAGTGCTGGTAACTGGTACGCCGCGTATTTGAGCTGCCGGCGGGTCGTATTTGAGGTGCCGGCAGCTGGCACGCCGCGTATTCGAGCTGCCGGCAGCTCGTACAATACGTATTTGAGCTACCGGCACCTCGTACATATTTGAGCTGCCGGCAGCTCGTTTGCCGCTGCCGGCAGCTCAAATACGCGCCGTACCACCCGCCGGCAGCTCGAATACGCGTTGTACGAGCTGCTGGCAGCTCGAATACGCATTGTACAAGCTGCCGGCAGCTCAAATACGAGGCATACCACCCGCCGGCAGCTCATTGTGCGGCATACAACCCGCCGGCAGCTCAAATACGCTCGTACAGCACGTATTTGAGCTGCCGGCAGCTCGTACACTGCGCATATGAGCTTCCGGCAGCTCGTACGCCGCGCATATGAGCTGCCGGCACCTCGTACACCGCGTATTTGAGCTGCGGCGGGTTATACATCACGCATTTGAGCTGCCAGCAGCTCGTACGGCGGGTATTCGAGCTGCCGGCAGCTCGTACAACACGTATTTGAGCTGCCGGCGGATTGTACACCGCGCATATGAGCTGCCGTCACCTCATACGCCGCGCATATGAGCTCCCGGCACCTCGTACGCCGCGTATTTGAGCTGCCGGCAGCTCGTGCACCGCATATTTGAGCTGCAGGCAGCTCGTGCAACGCGTATTCGAGCTGCCGGCGGGTGGTACGGCGCGTATTTGAGCTGCCGGCGGGTCGTCCGCCGCGTATTTGAGCTGCAGGCAGCTCATACAATGCGTATTCGAGCTGCCGGCAGCTTGTACAACGCGTATTTGAGCGGGTTATACGCTGCGCATATGAGCTGCCGACGGGTCGAGATATTCTCTCTCTCTTTATATATATATAGTGATATATATAGTTATATCTATGTATTCAACACCTCGCTTCAACGTCCTTGGGGTGGAATCTTGAGATACTCTCACCGCCAGACAACAGCGGCTTCATCGCCTCAAACGTCCCGTCCGCCAGTCTGTATTATATATATACACATATTACACACACACACACACACACACACACACAAATGGGTATTACATACACATATACACACACAAACACACACGCACACACACACACACACACACACACACACACACAGAGATTTGCATTATGCGAAGAAAACAAGAAGGTGAGGAGGAGAACCCATGCCTTGGGCTACTGGTAGTGTCATTGGATGACATTGACCAGGGCCACCTCATCGTCGAACCTTTGCTGAATGAAGATGACAGTCATGTCCTGGGCAACGGGGACAAGATTGCCACACTCAGCTTTCGTGTACAGGTATTCAACCTTTCGTCCGAGACAGGAGTGAGTCCAAGCGATGATCCCGCGACCGATTCTCTGAGGCTCTTGCTTCAAAGCTCCCGAGTGCTGCGTGAACTTCAGTATTGCCGCACAATGGGTGCTGACAAATATCCTATCTCCCTCGTCTTCCGTCAATTCGATCCGGAAATCGCGTGCCATCCTGAGAGGCACTTTCGAGTGTTCGTGTATGACTCTTCAGTCACGGCGATCTCCCAAAGAAACAAGCTGCTCTATTTTCAATATCTCAACACGGGTCTAAACACATGTCATTTAAAAGAACGGATCATCTCCTTTTTTTGGACTACAATCTTCGCCCGCATGCGCGATCTGTCGTACACCAAGTACATCTTCGACGTGTTCGTACACATGGATGATGCATCCAAACAAAATCTGCATACGCATCACTCGGTGCAGTCGGAGAGGATCACTCTTCTCAGCTTCAGCCCCTTTGACGAGGTCACAGACGCGTGCATGTATGACTGGAGCTCGGGTAAAGACGTGGGTATTTTGACGATGGGACGCTTGTTTGCTCCCTCCAACGATCGCAATCTTCAGCCTAAGATCACCTTGCCCAACGGACAGGTTGTATCGAACGTGGACATGAGGTTGCGGACAGAGCCAGTCCCGGATGCGCTGACTTCTCTGCCTGCCGTTTGGAGAAAGAGATTGCGGAAAGTCATGGACAAGCTGGAGGCAAAATATGAGGGACGGTTCAACGAAGATGTTGTAGCCGTTAAGAATCAAGAGAAAGTGGCCCTTTTTTCCTGTAATCCTTACTCGTTCCTACCAAAGTTCATGCAACCTTCTCGTGCCATCAAGTCTCTCAAACACCAATTTCGGGATGCAGCAGCCCTAAGCCGGGATGCTGCAGTCCGAAGCCTCAGCTTGGCAGGTTTTCTTCTGCTTATTTCTGTGTACGGCTTCGGTACACACACACGCACACATGCACACGCACACGCACACGCACACGCACACGCACACACATGTTCACGCACTTCCACGCACTCGCAAACACATACATACACACGTACGTGCAGGCATGGACCTTGAAGTTGCAACGAAACCAGGCCAGATTGATTTAAGTCGCCTCTCGACCCCTGACTCCTCCTGGACTACAAGCTGGGGCGACAAAAATCGTTCAAAGTATCGTCTTGCCCCTTGCCCCAACCCCCCCCTGCGCACTTTTTTGTCGTCAGAGCTCGACCTCATATGTGCACACACACGTGTGTGTGACTGCATACACGCAAATTTACATGTGTCATACGCACAGCCTGTCAACGCCAGGAAGATTCTTTCGACCACGTTCGGGGGACCAACACACCGGAGTCAGGTTGCAAGCCGCTCACGAACTCTCTATCGCTCACGAACTCTCTATCTATCTTTCTCTCTCTTCTCTCCCTGCACTCACGAACTCATTCACGAACTCTCGCTCTATCTTTTGCAGGCACGGCTCCCACTCCCGCCACAGCGACGCCAGCAGTCATCAAGCAGCTGTCAACGGTAGTGACGGTACGTGTGTGTGTGTTTGTGTGGTGTGTGTTATGTGTTGTGTGTGTTGTGTGTGTGCGTGTGTGTGTGTGTGTGTTGTGTGTTATGTGTGTATTTGTGTGTATTTGTGTGTGTTTGTTTGTGTGTGTGTGTTATGTATCAACAGTAGTGACGGGATGCGCTCGATCCTGCAGGCGGACACGTGTCCGAAAGGACCCAGAATATGGAGAGCAAGATGTTGCCAGAGCATGGCTCGCGTGCGGGAATCGAGCCACAAGATGGGTTTAAGAAGAAATCTTCCCTTTGCGTGCTCTCATGAAGGCGTGTGGGGAAGGGGGAGATATGAATAGGTGGATAGATAATTCTTTTACATGATGTCCAAAATGATAAAAATTGATAGCTTTTTTTCATGTGTCCAAAATCATAAAAATTGATAGCTTCCTCTTCGGACGTGTTTTTGGTGATTTAGTTTAATTTAGTGAAGTTTTGCCATAATTCAAATTGATAGCCTCCTCGTCGAACGTGTTGTTGGTGTAGGTTTAGTTAAGCAATTTAGTTTAGTTTAGTGAATTTTTGCAATAATTTAAATTGATAGCGTCCTCTTCAGACGCCAGCACGGAGCAATGGGAGCGCAACATGGACAAGTTCGAAAAGTTTTCACGGCTGGCGCGCTTGGAGCAGCTCCTCGACACTAGGTAAGCGTTTCCGTATCAGGAAGATTCCATCTCCTGGTAGTAGTATAGATATGTACAATAACGATGTCGGTAAGGAATCAGCCCAAAAATTCATGAAGCAAACAGGCGTCCTAAAGGCCGACACCCTTTATTGTACATCGCGCTGCGCGGTCGTTGCATTGAAATCTTGCCCCCATGCTTTTGACGGAGGGATTTTGAGGGTTCAAGATTAAAACCAAGGTTTTATAGAGCCTAAAGGCTCTAAGGCTGATGGGTGGGCGGAGGAATGGGCGGAGGTATGGGTTTAAGGTGGTTATCACGTTTCAAACTAATCGCCTTCGGCGATTAGTTTGGCGACGTTCGCCGCCTTCGGCGGCGCTCACAATGAATAGGCGGAGGTATGG
>Ga0315905_10003763_pt1 | contig 15599 bp, 18 predicted proteins | sample LakEriMetagenome_5_FD_203522 | JGI IMG/M metagenome (GOLD analysis project Ga0315905, IMG submission 203522) | Freshwater fungal communities from buoy surface, Lake Erie, Ohio, United States - Buoy 4 MA121 | ecosystem: Environmental > Aquatic > Freshwater > Lake | place: USA: Lake Erie, Ohio... | reverse complement strand
TACTATGTCCGCAGATTAACTTCTGGAGATGTCCAACAAAAATATTTGGATATGAGCCAAGTTCAAGACAGTTCCAATAATCATTTGGATGTCGTTGGTGTTACCAGAATATTTCCAATCTACGATTCACTTGCCACTTTTAATATGTTTGACCTGAGATACCAACTCCGATTGAATGAGTTGTATGACTTCACCTCTGCGTCCTACGTGAATTATACTTTGACCATGCAACACCTTAGATCTCTAGAGTTGATGTTCTCTGGAGAGACTCCTATTCGTTTCCAGAGACATATGCAGAAACTCTTTATCGAATGGTCTTGGGGAACTTCACAGGCACCAGTAGGAATGGTAGTGGTATCAGAGTGTTATGCCAATATTGACCCTTCCGTTTATAATAGAGTATGGAATGACCGTTGGATGAAAGAGTACACAACGGCATTAATCAAAAGAACTTGGGGAAATAACCTCAAGAAATTCTCCGGCTTACAGTTGCCAGGTGGTGTCACAATGAACGGCGATAAAATCTATGAAGAAGCCGTTGGTGAAATAGAAAAACTAGAAACAGAAATGCAATCCGAATATGGTGCACCGCTAGAATGGTTTATGAATTAAATGCCAACCAATCTTTATTTCAACAACTACAATTCTAATGCAGAACAAAGGGTCATTGAAGATTTAATAGTTGAATCTATCAAGATCATGGGCTTTGAGGCATTCTATTTGCCAAATGATAATGATATTGCAAGAGATTTATTATACGGTGAAGATCCTATTAAAAAGTTTCAATCTGCATATCCATTAGAAATGTATCTTTCTTCTGACCCATTGGATTACCAAGGTCAGCAAGAATTCTTTTCTAAGTTTGGTTTAGAAATTAAAGATTCTGTAAATGTTATGTTATCAAAACGTTCTTTTGCACAGAGAGTACCACAAACAATAATGACAAGACCTCGTGAAGGTGATCTTGTTTATGTGCCATTTTTAAATGGTACCGGCGAATTGTATGAAATTACTTTTGCAGAGCAGTCGAAAGATTTTCATATGTTGGGCCGCAAACAGCCATATTTCTATGAATTGAAACTAGAGAAATTCAAGTATTCACAAGAAGTCATTGATACTGGTACTGAAGAAATTGATGAGATTGTTGAACAAAATGCATACACAATTAAATTGATTACTGGTGCAGGAACAGGCACATATGAATTAGATGAAATTGTATATCAATCAAACGATAATACTTTTGCAAATGCTACCTGTCAAGCTGTGGTACAAACTTGGTCACCAAATACTAGCATATTAACAATCACTACAATCAAAGGTACGTTTGCAACCAATATGAGAGTTATCGGTCAAACCAGTAACGCACGGTATTTCTTAACATCATATGATCCATATTTGGATAATGTTGCAGATAGTTCTTATGGCAACAAAACAATTAAAACAGAATCAGATTCAATAATTGATTTCTCTGAATCTAATCCTTTTGGTAGTCTATAATGTCAGACATTACATACAATAGAGTTATAAGAAAATTGGTCGTAGGTTTTGGTAGCCTATTTGACAAGATTACACTTGTTCGCTATAATACAGACCGTTCAGAACAGCAAAGAGTATTAGTACCTTTGACTTATGCAACTAAAGAATTGTATGTTAGAAGATTAGAAGATGATCCTAATCTTCAGAAAAAAATACAAGTTGCTTTACCTCGTATGTCATTTGAAATGAATGGTTTAACATATGATGTAACAAGAAAACAAAATACAAATATAAAGCAATTTGCAAGAACTACCGAAGGTGTTGTATCTCAGTATAATCCAGTACCATATAATTTTGATTTTTCTCTATACGTTTATGTTCGTAATATGGAAGATGGTACACAAATTATAGAACATATACTTCCATATTTCACACCAGATTATACTATTAAGTTAAATCTTATACCTGAAATGGGTATAACAAAAGAAGTGCCTATTATTTTAAATTCTGCAACGCATGATATTGTTTATGAGGGTGATAAAAATTCAGAAACAAGAATGATTATTTGGACTCTTAACTTTACGGTTAAAGGATTTATATTTGGTAAAATATCTGATACTGGTGGTTTAATCAAACATTCAATCACAAATATATTGAACGGATTGCAATCGACAGATATTGTGAGATTTGATATGGCTGCATCAGGAATTGGTAGTTATAAAATTGGAGAGTTTGTTTATCAAGGTTATACTTATCAATCTGCTACTGCAAGTGGAATAGTAGAAAGTTGGGAAAACGGAATATTAAAAATAAAAAATATACAAGGAAATTTTGTATCAGACAAAACAGTTATTGGCGCAGAGTCTAGTGCCAGATACACCTATACATCTTATGAAGTTTCTCCAGCATTAATGGCTAGAATAGACATTCGTCCAAATCCATTAACAGCAAATGGAAATAACGATTTTGATTATGACATCAGAATTAATGAAAGAGATGAAATAGAACCAGTTGGAGATTTGCACGTACAATTTGGTGCTGAAGAATTACAAGATGATTTATCCTTAAAAAACACAGACTTAGATTTACAAAAAAGGTATTAAAATGTCAAAGACCTTACAATTTAGAAGATATCATAGTTCAAATACCGATACAATTGTTGCATCCAATGGTGAAATTATTGTTGATCTTACCAGAAAAACACTCTCAGTTCATGACGGTGTAACTGCTGGAGGTTCCAGACTTGCAACAGAATTGTATGTAAATACCGCAGTATCTAATGCAACAACCATTTTACTTGGTGGTGCTCCTGGTGCATTAGACACATTGAAAGAATTAGCAGATGCAATCAGATTAGATCCACAATTTGGTAATACTATTCTTGCGTTTGCAAATACAAAAGAAAGTATTGCTAATGTTAGCAATTCAATTAATACTGTAACTGCATTGGCACAAGCTGCATTTAATTATGCAAACACTATACCTCTTATAGATTCTACAGCTAGAAATATAGGCAACTCTGCTTTTATACACGCAAATGCAGCTTACAATGCGGCAAATTCTTTTACAATAACAGTTAATGGTCCTTATGTTGACGATGCAGATGCGGCCAATAATTCTGTTGCTATAGGATCGTTGTATTATGTTTCGGGTGGTAGTGTAAAAGTAAGGTTAACATAAGATGGATTTTTTACTATGAGTGAATTTGATAAAAAAATGGAAGAAATATTTGATGTGACGCCTACGGTGCCAGAAGAAAAAAAGGCACCGGTGGTGTTGCAACAACATTATAATGAGCCAGATTTAAAACAAGATTTGACTGATGCTTATCAGCAATCAAAAGAAAATTTACAAGGCATTATAGACCAAGGCAAAGATGCAATGGAGGAAATACTTAACATTGCAAAAGCAGGTCAACACCCAAGAGCCTTTGAAGTTTATGCAACTCTGTTAAAAAATATGACAGAGGCAAATGACAGACTTCTTAAAATACAAAAAGAAATTCGTGACATGGAAGGTGTTAAAAAAGAAACTAATAACACCAATATCGACAAAGCCATATTTGTTGGTTCTACTGCCGAATTAGGAAAACTCCTGAAAAATGGCAAAGCAAACTAAAAATACATACCGTGACAATCCGTTATTAAAAAGGGTTGGCGTACAAATCAATTACACTCAAGAACAACTTGATGAATATATCAAGTGTGCTGAAGATCCTATTTACTTTGCCAAGTACATAAAGATCATTACACTAGATCATGGTGTCACACCTTTTGATATGTATGACTTTCAAAGAGACATGATTAAGACATTTCATGAAAATCGATTTGTTATTATGAAGTGTCCTCGTCAGGTTGGTAAAACAACAACTACGGTTGCATACCTTCTTTGGGCTCTTATTTTTAAAGATTCACAAAGTATTGCAGTTCTTGCTAACCGTGGTGAAACTGCTCGTGGTATTCTTGGTAAACTTCAGCTTGCATATGAGAACCTTCCTTTGTGGATGCAACAAGGCGTGGTTGAATGGAATAAAGGTCGTGTCGAATTAGAAAACGGCTCGGTAATTGTCGCTTCTTCTACATCATCATCTGCGGCTCGTTCTGGTTCTTTCAATATAGTTTTCCTTGATGAGTTTGCTTTCGTACCTGGAAACATCGCAACAGAATTTTTTACCTCAGTTTATCCAGTTATTACTGCTGGTACAAAAACAAAAATCATTATTGTTTCTACACCTAACGGTATGAATCTGTTTTATAAGATTTGGACCGATGCAATTAATAAAAATAACAACTATGTTCCATTTGAAGTTCATTGGTCCATGGTACCAGGCCGTGATGAAGATTGGAAAGAAGAAACAATTAAAAATACTTCTGAGAGACAGTTTAGGCAAGAGTTTGAAACTGAGTTTTTAGGATCTACAAATACACTTATCTCTGGAATAAAATTACAACAGATGGCATGGAGTCCTCCTATAGCGAACCATGATATGTTGAAGATCTATGAATATCCATTTAAAGGAAATGACGGAGATAAAAAAGACCATTTATATGCAATCACGGTAGATGTATCCGAGGGTCGTAATCTAGACTGCCAGGCTTTTTCTATTTTTGACATATCAACCACTCCTTATAAACAGGTTGCCACATATAACAGTTCGTCTATATCACCAATATTATTTCCTACTGTAATCGTTAATGCAGCCAAACTATACAATGATGCGTATATTTTGGTTGAAATTAATAATAATCCACAGGTTGCAGACATAATACACCAAGACCTCGAATATGAAAACCTTTGGAAAGTCTTTACCGGTAACAAAAAACCTCAGCAATTAAGTGCAGGTTTTGGTCGTGGTGTACAGATGGGTGTTAAAATGTCTACTGCGGTCAAAAGAGTAGGGTGTTCAAATCTAAAGACCTTAATCGAAGGTGATAAACTTCTGATACCAGATTTTGACACCATATCACAATTGACCACTTTTGTTGCAAATAAGACTTCTTTTGCGGCAGAAGATGGTGCAAACGATGATTTAACCATGACTCTTGTTCTTTTTGGTTGGGCTGCAACACAAAAATACTTTAAAGAAATTGTAAATCACGATATTCGTAAACAGATTCAGTTAGAAAATATGAATCAAATTGACGAAGAATTAGTTCCAGAACCTATTATTGACAACGGTTTACAGCATTCATTTGAGGTCATAGACGGAGATTTATGGGAAGCAGCAGATGGTTCTGAAATTTATTCTAAGTTTATTCGTGATGCTATGCGGAATCTATAAATACGCATCATCATAAATATCATTATGGTATCTAATTGCCAAATAACATAATAATCAAGGAGATAATAAAATGGCATTTCAAATCTCTCCAGGCGTAAATGTATCTGAAGTTGATTTAACGACAGTCATACCTTCAATACTAACTACAGCCGGTGCCTTTGTTGGTAACTTCACTTGGGGTCCAGCAGAAACTATAAAAAATATCGATAGTGAGATTGCTTTAGCTGCAACTTTTGGAAAACCAGACACTAACACAGCAATTTCGTTCTTTAGTGCTGCAAGTTTCTTGGCATATGGTAATAATCTTAAAACTGTTCGAGCTATTGGTGATGCTACCTATAATGGAATATCAAATGCAGGTGGATCATCAACACAAATTAAAAATGAACAAGCATTTGAAGCATCTTATTTAAATCAAAATAATGCAAATGCAATTGGTCCTTTTGCAGCAAAATATGCAGGAGCATTAGGCAACTCAATTACAGTTTCTTTACTTGATGCAGGTGGCACATTTAGTACTTGGACAGTAAACAGCATTGGTATTTCAACATATTTTACTGGCGCACCAGGCACATCTGTACAAGCTACCGCAGCAGGAGCAACAAATGATGAACTACACATTATTGTTACTGACGCAGGTGGTGCAATCACAGGTACAAAAAATACAGTTCTTGAAGTTTGGCCATATCTATCAAAAGCAAGTGATGCGGTTGATTCTTTAGGAAACTCAAATTATTATAAAAATGTACTTTACAGAAGTTCAAAATATATTTACGCAGTTGATCCAGTAGATTATGCAAATACTGTGGCTACTTGGGGTCAAACCATGAGTGGTACAACATTTAGAACAGTTAATGGTGCTCAAACTTATCGCTTAACAAAAGGTGCAGATTCAACACCAAGCGATGCTAATATTCAAACTGGTTGGGATAAATTTACAAACGGTGAAGAAGTTGATATTGCTCTTGCTATTACAGGAAATGCATCAACAACAGTACAACAATATGTAATTGATAATATTGCAAATTCAAGAAAAGATTGCGTAGCATTTATATCTCCACCATCATCAGCCGTGGTTAATAATGCCGGTGATGAATCTGACGACATTTTAACTTGGTATGGTAATTTAAATCGTACTTCTTCATATGTTGTTTCTGATACTGGTTGGAAATATACTTTTGATAAGTATAACAACGTTTATCGTTGGATACCATTAAATGGTGACATCGCTGGCCTTTGTGTGTATACAGACAATGTTCGTGATCCATGGTTCTCACCAGCTGGTTTAAATCGTGGTTTTATTAAAAATGTTGTTAAACTTGCATGGAATCCAAACAAGTCCGAGAGAGATTCATTATATGCTAAAGGTATTAATCCTGTGATAGCGATGGCAGGTTCTGGTATAATTTTGTTTGGTGATAAAACTTTACAAGATAAACCATCTGCATTTGATAGAATTAACGTTCGCCGACTTTTTATTACTCTCGAAAAAACAATTGCTCGTGCAGCAAAATATTCATTGTTTGAATTTAACGATGAATTTACCCGTGCTCAATTTGTAGCTTTGGTAACACCTTTCTTGCGTGATGTTCAAGGTCGCCGTGGTATCTATGACTTCCGTGTTGTTTGTGACAATACAAATAATACCCCACAAGTTATTGATTCTAACCAATTTGTTGGCGATATCTACATTAAGCCTGCTCGTTCAATCAACTTTATCCAGTTGAACTTCGTTGCTGTTAGAACTGGTGTTGATTTTAGTGAAGTCGTTGGTAGATTCTAATAAATAATTCAACGATATAGGAGAAAAGAATGGCATTCAATGTAGCAGAATTTAGATCAAACATGATAAATGACGGCGCTCGCCCAAATTTATTTGAAGTGACTCTAACAATTCCAACAATTGCAGACAACGCAATCGCAGCAGCACAGAAATCTGTTTTTATGTGTAAAACTGCACAGTTGCCAGGTTCTACAATAGGTCAAGTACCACTCTATTACTTTGGTCGTGAAATTAAATTTGCAGGCAATCGATCATTTACAGATTGGACAGTTCAAATTCTTAACGATGAGGACTTTACAATTCGTAATAGTATGGAATCTTGGATGAACGCAATTAATAGTCACGCAACAAATTTGCGAAATCCAGCTGCTAGAGGACCTGGCGGTTATACTGTTGATGCGGTTGTTAAACAATTTGCCAAAACTGGCGAAATTTTGAAAACATATAAATTTGTTGGTATGTACCCATTAGATTTGGCTCCAATTGATTTGGATTGGGGTTCAAATGACACTATTGAAGAATATGCGGTTACCTTTGCATATCAATGGTGGGAAACAGATACAACAACCTAAATTTTTATTATACTACAGAGAGGACTTCGGTCCTCTCTATTATGCTTTTTTGATTTGGATATAAAATACGATGGCAAATAAATTTTCACTCTTTGGTTTTACGATTGCACGAAATAAATCTGAACAAGATGAAGAAGTGCAACAATCTTTCACGCCTCCATCAAATGAAGATGGAGCGCTTACTATTACTTCTGCCGCTTATTATGGTACATATGTTGATCTAGACGGCACCGCAAAAAATGATGTAGAACTAATCACAAGATATCGTGAAATGGCTATGCAGCCAGAAATAGAATCTGCAATTGATGATATCATAGGTGAAGCCATATGCCAAGATGATAACGGTAAAACTGTACAGATTATTCTTGATGATTTAAATCAACCAGATAAAATTAAAAATGCAATTAAAGAAGAATTTAAAACTGTATTGAGATTGTTAAATTATAAGAATATGTCACAAGATATATTCCGCAGATTTTATGTTGATGGTCGTTTGTATTACCATATGATTATCGACCGTCAAAGTCCAATGCAAGGTATTAAAGAACTTCGTTATGTTGATCCACGAAAACTAAGAAAAGTCCGTGAGATTAAAAAAGTAAAAGATCCAAATACCAATGTAGAAATGCAAAAAGTTGTAAATGAATATTATATTTACAATGATAAAGTAACAACAGGAACATCGTCCAATTTTGGTCCTGTAGGCGTTAGAATTACTACAGATTCTATTGTCAATGTTGTTTCTGGTTTAATGGATTCTCGCCGTGCAATCGTTCTTTCTTACTTGCACAAGGCAATTAAACCATTAAATCAGTTGCGTATGATTGAAGATGCAACTGTTATTTACCGTATTTCTAGAGCACCAGAACGCCGTATATTTTATATCGATGTAGGTAATCTTCCAAAACTAAAGGCAGAACAATACCTCCGTGATATCATGGTCAAGTATAAAAACAAACTTGTCTATGATGCGAACACCGGTGAGGTTCGAGATGATCGTAAGTTCTTGTCAATGATGGAAGACTTTTGGTTACCTCGCCGTGAAGGTGGCAAAGGTACAGAAATTGATACTCTACCTGGTGGTCAAAATCTTGGCGAATTAGAAGATGTAAAATATTTCGAAAAGAAATTATATAAAGCTTTATCTGTTCCAGTTTCTCGTTTAAATCCAGAAACATCAGGTTTTTCTCTTGGTCGTTCAAATGAAATTACTCGTGATGAATTAAAGTTTTCAAAATTTGTTGATCGTCTGCGTAATCGTTTTTCAGATTTATTTGACCAAGCATTAAAGACACAATGTATTCTTAAAGGTATTTGTACCAAAGAAGAATGGGAAGAATTTAGAGAAAACATATATTATGATTTCATCAAAGACAACAACTTTAAAGAACTTAAAGAAGCAGAATTGATGAAAGAACGTCTTGCTTATCTACAACTGGTTGACCCATACACCGGTCGTTATTTCTCTCAGACATGGATACAAAGAAATGTTCTTCGTTTATCTGATGATCAAATTAAAGATATGCAAGAACAAATGGATGAAGAAAAAGAAGCTGGCCTTGGATTGCCAGTTGGTGTTACAAATGATGTGGCACAAGCACAGATGATGGCTCAAGTACCATCACAACCAACACATCCAGATGACATTCAGGCACAACAAGATTTAGCGGCAGCACAAGCAAAAAGATCTTCTACAAATGAAGAATCTACATTTCACAAATTAAAACGTATATTATAAATATTTTATTGGAGACATTATGACAGATATTACACGACAAATTATTGATTATGCAGAAAATGATGATGCAGTTCAGTTTAGACAATCATTGTATTCTGCAATTCATGATAAAGTTACTGCACATTTAGATGCAGCAAAACAAGCGGTTGCTCAAAATTACTTTAACAATGAGCAAGAAGAAGAACAACAAGAAGTAACAACAACACAGGATACACCAGTTGAAAACGCTGAAACAAATCAAAACTGAATCAAACCATCCAACAATGGAACCCCCGTCAGTTTTATTGATGAAAAGAGTTTCAGTTAGACAGTTTGCTGATGGCCGTAGAGTTGCGTTGTACCACATAGATAAGTTAAATAAATATGTAACAATACCATATGGCAATTTAGCTTGGTCTGGCCAAGCGCCAATACAAGCAGAGGAATAAAAAATGGCAAACATATTTTCATATCAAGTTTTAAAAGATGATACGCAAACAGCAGTTATTAAATTAACTGGTGCGTTTGATGGAACAGGACAAGAGAGTAATGTAGGTAGAGTTCAAGCTAACACACTTTATGGTGCATTAGCAACCAATGGTTTTCCTGTTGCAAATATCCATGGCGGTGCAGCAAATACTACTCTATCGTATTACGGGTTAACAGTAAACCGTGTATGGTATGATACTGATACTGGCAGCGGCAGCGTAGAACTTTATTGGAGAGACACATCAAGTGGAAGTCCAAGCGGTGGTGTGCCTCTATTGTTTTTACAAGGCAACGGAGAATATGACGGTGCAGGAAACTGGATAACAATTAAAAATCCTTCTGTCACAGCAAACAACAATGGCGACATCAGTATTGTAACCAAAGGTCAAGTTGCAAATGCCACATATACTATTATTTTAGAATTAAGAAAAGATAATGCACAGTATCAGCGTGGACACTTTAATGATCCTGCTGCATTTAATTATGGTGCATATTCATTAAAACCATAATGAAAGATTTTGTTTCTAAATTATTAAACGGTAATGTTTTAGAAGCTAAAGAAATATTACAAAAGAAATTAGATGAGTTGGCTGATGAAAAGTTAACTCATCGAAAAGCTGAAATTGCTTTATCAATGTTTGATGTTTTAGATGAAGCCAATGTGGTAAAAACAGGACGAACAAAAGTAATTAAAGTTCGTTTTAGAAGAAATGCAAAAGGTCGTATTGTTGTACAAAGACGTAAAAAATTATCAGCAGTAAAAGGGTATACGACAAGAGGTGGCAAATTAGTAAGAATGTCACCATCAGAAAGAAGAAATAGAAAGTTAGCTGCAAGAAAAAGTAAATTTAAACGCCGTGCTAAGCTTAGACAGTCAATTAGAAAAAGAACAATGACTATGCGTAGACGGTCATCAATGGGATTATAAAGATGAAACTCATCAAAGAAATTACCGAAACAGTTAGTTATCTGATTGAAGAATCAGATGGCAAAAAAGCTTTGCATATCGAAGGACCTTTTTTGGTTGCCGAGAAGAAAAACCGCAATGGTAGATTGTATGAATACAATACCATGAGAAAAGAGGTCGCTCGATATACAGAGGAATACATCGACAAGAAGCGTGCGTTTGGTGAATTAGGTCATCCTGAAACACCATCAATTAATCTTGATCGTGTATCACACATGATTGTATCATTGAGAGAAGATGGTACACAATGGATCGGTAAAGCAAAAATCCTCGATACACCTATGGGAAATATCGCAAGAAGTTTGATTGAAGGTGGCGCACAACTAGGTGTATCTTCAAGAGGTATGGGTTCTTTAAAATTGAACAAAGAAGGTGTTAGTGTAGTTCAACCCGATTTTTATCTAGCCACAGCGGCAGATATTGTAGCAGATCCTTCCGCACCTGGAGCATTTGTACAAGGTATCATGGAAGGTAAAGAATGGATGTTAGTAGATGGCGTTTGGACCGAAGTAGATCATTCAAAAGCAATACAAGAAGTCAAACAGGCTTCAAGACAGGATATCGAAAAAGTAAGTCTACGCATATTTGAAAACTTCATTAAAAAACTTTAATTATAAATATCCAATATAAATCAAGGAGATTTTCAAAATGGCAAAATTTAATCTGTCTGAAGCCGCTAAAGAAATTTTGACTGCATCTGTCGCATCAAAAAAAGGTGGTCAAGATAAAACAGCAAAATTATCCGGAGATGTTGCTTATGGAACTAAAGAAGTTGGTGACATTGGTACAGAAGTTACCAAAACAACCGATGCAGCTCCAGATGCAACCAAAGGTGTTCCACAAGCAACTCCACCTGGTGCAACACCACCAGTAGGTTCGGAGCCAGCTAAGAAAATTACTGGTCAACCTGCACAAGCCGGTTCTGTTGAGCAGCCAGAAGGTAAAGCTAGTAAACAGAAATTTGATAAAAATCCAGGCGCTACATTCCAATCTTACGGTGAAGAAACAGAAACCGAAGAAGAAGTAGTTGCTGAAGAAAAAGAAGAAGAGCATGAAGATGAGGCTCAAGATAAAAAGCTCATCAAGAAAATGATGAACAAAGAAAAAATGAAAGAAGATATTAATGCACTTCTTTCTGGTGAGAATCTCTCAGAAGAATTTGTTCAGAAAGCTTCTACAATTTTTGAAGCAGCTGTTATTGCTCGTGCAGAAGAAGTTATTGCTGAAGCAGAAACACAGTTGGCAGAACAGTTTGAGGCAGCAGTTGAGCAAGTTAAAGAAGATTTGGCATCTAAGATTGATGACTATCTGAATTACATGGTTGAAGAATGGATGAAAGAAAATGAAGTCGCTATCGAGCAAGGTCTCCGTGCTGAGATTACCGAAGATTTCATTTCTGGTCTGAAGTCTCTGTTTGAGGATCATTACATTGATATTCCAGAAGAAAAAGTTGACATTGTTGGTGAACTCACAGACAAAGTTGGCGAGTTGGAAGAATCATTGAATGAGCAAATCAACCGTGGTATTGAACTTCAAAAAGAATTAAATGAGAAGAAAAAAGTTGAGGCTATCTACACAGCGTGTGAAGGCCTGACCCAAACCCAGGTAGAAAAACTAAAATCACTCGCAGAGGGTGTTGAGTACACTACCGAAGAAGAATTTGTAACCAAACTAAACACTTTGAAGGAATCATATTTCAAAGCAGAAGTTAAAGTTGCCGATTCGTCCGCTTTAAATGAAGAAACTCCTATCGAAGAAGAAAAGAAGCCAACAACTTCTGCTGATACTCTGATGGAAGTTTACAGTAAAGCAATTTCACAAACTTTGGTTAAATAATTTAACCATTTTTTAACAAGGAATAAAAATGTACTTAACAGAAGAACTCCAATCAAAATGGAAACCAGTTCTTGAGCATCCAGAACTAGACGCCATTAAAGATCCATATAAGAAAGCTGTTACAGCTCTTGTTTTGGAAAATCAACAAAGATCCATGTCGGAAGAGCAACGCCAGTTGTATGAGGCAACTGCTTCTGCACCAACCAACGTAACAGGTTCTGGTATCAGCAATTTTGATCCAATCTTGATTTCTTTGGTTCGCCGTGCTCTGCCAAACCTGATTGCTTATGATGTTGCTGGCGTTCAGCCAATGACAGGTCCTACAGGTTTGATTTTTGCAATGCGTGCTCGCTATGCTACACAAGGTGGCACAGAGGCATTCTACAATGAGGCAAACACAGTATTCTCTGGCGCATCTTCTGCTGCTAACCCATACGGTTTCCGTGGCACAACAACACCAGACAATGACATTCTGACAAATCCAGTTGCAGACTTGACTGCTAACGCATTTTCAACTGGTATTGGAATGCCAACAGCTACTGCCGAAGGCCTTGGTGCAGACGGCAACGCAGCATTCAAAGAAATGGCATTTAGCATTGAGAAAGTTTCCGTAACTGCTCAAAGCCGTGCGCTGAAAGCCGAGTACTCGCTTGAACTTGCTCAAGACCTGAAAGCAATTCATGGTCTGGATGCTGAAACAGAATTGTCAAACATTCTGTCTACAGAAATCCTTGCTGAGATCAACCGTGAAGTTATCCGTACAATCTATTTGTCCGCAGTTGCAGGTGCTCAGTACGGTACAACTACCGCTGGTTCTTTCGACCTTGACACAGATTCTAACGGTCGTTGGTCAGTTGAGCGTTTCAAAGGTCTGATTTTCCAAATCGAGCGTGATGCAAACGTTATTGCAAAACAGACTCGTAGAGGTAAAGGTAACGTTCTGATCGTTTCTTCAGACGTTGCATCCGCAATGGCGATGGCTGGTGTTCTTCAGTACACACCTGCTCTGTCCGCAGACCTCCAAGTTGACGACACAGGCAACACATTTGCTGGTATGTTGCATGGCCGTATTAAGGTTTACATCGATCCATATTTCGGTGGATATACAAGCAACCAAGAACTGGTTACAATCGGTTACAAAGGTGCTTCTCCATATGACGCAGGTCTGTTCTACTGCCCATATGTTCCTCTGCAAATGGTTCGTGCTGTTGACCAGTTCACCTTCCAACCAAAAATTGGATTCAAGACTCGTTACGGAATGGTTCCAAATCCATTCGCTAAAGGTCCTCTGTCAACAGGTGCTGGTACTGCTCAGATTACACCACGTAGCAATGTCTACTATCGTATCTTCGCAGTTAAGAACCTTATGTAATATTAAGTCACCGCAGAGTGATAGTTTAAAAGGACCTCTTCGGAGGTCCTTTTTTTTGGTTCATAAATAGAGATATGAGCGAAATACTTCTTATGTCTGATCTTCTGGACATTCGTGCCAGAAAACTAAAAGAACTGGAATTCTATAATCAACAATTAAAAGAACTCCAGTTAAAGATGGTATTCATCCAAAAAGAAATAGAATTAACAAATCGAATAGTCGATATGATACACAAAGAAACAGTTATCGATATTGGTTTGCACATAAAAAAGACTTTGTAATATGGACGCAATCACTAGAGTTCCACAAAACACAAACTACTTACAGCCCACCAAGTTTTTATTAACATTCGAAAGAATTGGTTCTGTACAGTACTTCTGTCAGTCTATAAACCTACCTGGAATCAGTTTAGGACAGGCCCCAATCAATCTTCCAACTGCGGACATATATGCACCTGGTAACAAAATAACATATAATCAATTAAATATTGATTTTAATGTGGACGAAAATTTAGATAGTTGGAGATTATTGTATGATTGGTTTCTTTCTATAGCATCTCCTACTAGTTTTGAAGAAAGAAAAAGACTTACCAGCTTGCAAAACAGGTATACAAGAATAGAAAAAACTTCATTAAAAAATTATTCTGATGGTACATTAACCGTACTAAACAATTTAAACAATCCAAAATTGAGAGTTAGATTCGTTAATGCATTTCCCATCTCCTTATCAGACTTACAATTTGATACCAAAATGTCAGCCGATGATATTATGACCGCAACGGCAACATTCAACTATGATTACTTTGAATTTGAACCTCTAACATAAAGCTTGACTTCTAACATTAATTATGTTAGATTATAGGTTTAATGTTACTTTTTTATTATTGATTATGGAAACCTTAGAACAAGTACTAAAGCATTGGGAAAAAGACACAGAGATTGACCAGACTGAACCTGGAAAAGAACTGTTAAAGATACCAACTCTGCACAACAAATATCTTGCAATTCTTACCAAACACAAGATTGCCTCAAAGAAGGCACATTTTGATTATTTGCGTATGAGGAAAGTCAAATGGGAATACTATACTGGTAAGATGTCACAAGAAGAACTTACGGAATATGGTTGGGAACCATTTCAATTTACTCTCAAATCAGACATCAATACATACTTAGAAGCAGACGGAGATTTAATCAAACTTTTGGAAAAGAAAGTTTACCATGAAGAAACCATCTCTGTTATAGAATCAATTATGAATGAATTGAAGCAAAGGACTTGGCAGTTGCGTGATTTCATTTCTTGGGAAAAATTTATAGGAGGCCAGTAGTGTCTTTTCTAGTTGCAAACATACCACCTGTTAAATGTTTTGTTCGTAAAGAGTTTCTTTATAACCACGAAAAAGGCCATGGTGAATTAGAACCTTGTGTTTGGATTACAGCCAAGGCAATTAAAGGTCAAGCATTTCGTATTGAGTGTATGTTGACCGAATATGGTGCTCTGTTTGACAAACTACCAATTTCTGCATATGTATGGAAGCCTGTAACAGAGTGTTTGCCTCTAGATCATTTGCAAATTTGGGATTGTTTATCATATGATATGGCAGTAATCG
>Ga0315905_10003760_pt1 | contig 15608 bp, 8 predicted proteins | sample LakEriMetagenome_5_FD_203522 | JGI IMG/M metagenome (GOLD analysis project Ga0315905, IMG submission 203522) | Freshwater fungal communities from buoy surface, Lake Erie, Ohio, United States - Buoy 4 MA121 | ecosystem: Environmental > Aquatic > Freshwater > Lake | place: USA: Lake Erie, Ohio... | reverse complement strand
CTGTCGTTAGACAGTTGACTCACAAGTGTTGGGATAGTGGGCTTGCCAGTTAGGTCAGCATAGGCACCTGTAGTAGCCACAGTGGTCAATGCAGGTTTACCAGTCAAGTCAGCATAGCTTGTGGTCCCAACTCTACTGCCGCTGACTGTTAGATTGCCGCTAGCATCTAGGCCTACCGCTGTGCCACCAATATAAATTGTGTTGTTGCTCACATACAGGCTACGCCAAGGCAGTGTGCTTGAGCCTAGATCGCCACCAAGAGCAGTCTGTGGCAGAATATCTCCACCCACTGACAGGTTGCTGGTTATGGTAGCAGCTTGGTCAATTACAATGGCTGAACTGTCCGTGGTAGTCATAGTACTACCCGCAAATTCAAATGCCCCAATGTTTAGTGTATCGGCATCTAGACCCAATGCATTATACAGTTCTGTAAAGTTGTCATTTACTTTTACAAAGGCATTCTTAAGGCTGTCACCAGTTGGGTCAGCAGTTGTGCCAGTTCTAATTATTTTCTTTGCCATCTATCGCTCCGATTAATTTAATGCTACCCAACTAGAGCCATCGTAGCCTCTAAATTGGTTCGTACCGTCGTCAAACACTATCATGCCTTTTGAAGGCGTAGGCAATGCTGCGGCAATGGCTGTAAGGTCTACATACACAGCAGTCTGAATATATGAACTTGCTACAACACTTGCTGACTCAACTGGGCCAACTATACGACTGTTTGTTCCGTCAATCAACATTGTTGAGTTGTCACCAAATACACTGCCGGTCATATCGCCAGTTTGATATCCAGTTAAGTTACCTGTGACATTACCTACCACTGCTCCGGTGTGTGTTCCTGCGCTGTTACCTGTTAATGTACCTGTGACATTGCCAGTTACATCACCTGTCACATTGGCAAACACTGGACCAACGATCCTACCACTGGTTCCGTCAACCAACATGGTTGAATCGTCGGCAAACAAACTGCCGCGGAAATCACCACTGTCTACGCTTACTGTAATATTTCCTGTGCTACCGCTTAGGGTTACACCGTTGCCTGCTGTTAAACTCAGTACCCCAGTATTGTCTAATGTTATTCTATTTGTAAGTCCGCCCGAGGCCACAGTGTTGGTAATGTTTATACCAGAACCTTCTATGAGTGTTATGGTATCAGCTGTACTTCGAGCAGTTAAACTGGGTTCTCCTGCCGTGGCAAATATACGATAAGCATTACCTGCTGGAGCAGTATTTGTAACAATAACCTTACCAGTTGTTGCATCTCTAGCACCAACGCTGATACCATTACCTGCGTCAACATCAACAATGCCTTCGTTAACAATGGTCACGGTGCCTGTTGCAGTATTCCGACTCATTCCTAACCCAGCCGTGATTGCAGTAACTCCTGCATTGTTAACAGTAACCACTCCAGTACTAGCACTAACTGTCATTGCGGTTCCTGCAACAAGACTGGTAACACCAGTGTTAGTAATGTTGATCTGATCGTTGGTTGAAGTTACAGTTAATTGGATTCCTGTTCCTGCATTAAAATCTAACACATCATTAAATTGATCAGCAACTACTGAAGTATTGCTGTTAACTGAAAACTCTTTAAAAAATGCTTTATCGGGATCAATAATTAAATTGCCGCCAACTGTGGTTCCACTGGGTAAATTGATAGTTAACCCTTCATTGGTTATTGCTGCACCTCCAATCATCAGCGTATCGCTGAGATATAAGTTAGCCCATTTCTTCTGTGGAGATCCAAGATCGTACGTGTCATTATTAGCAGGTATAAGATTACTTTCTAGTGCATCAAATCCTATACTGCCTGTTTCACCTATACTGGCATATAGTTCTGTAAAATTTGCATTTATTTTGGTAAATGCATCCTCCACTGTGCTCCATACAATAGGAGCCTTTCCGGATGTAATTGATTGTCTAGACATTATGCTCTCCCTACAGCTACTTCAATTGTGCCTATGTGATCTGAGTCATAGTCCTCGAGTGCTTTTCCTATCATAGATCCTACCTTAATGTCGCCGGAAGCAGCAACCGCTACTCCTGGAATTCCACTGGTAACCATGATGTTACCTTTCTTGATCTTGCCCGCAACTCGACAAGGAACACGACCAGCTAGCGCAACATATGGATGTGTGTTATCTTCACCTGCTTCGCAGTTCATTCTAAACGCAGGGTTAGCAGAAATGACACCTGCTACCGCAGTATCCATTTTGATGTTGGTTGTTGTGATTTCTTTGTCACCACCAAACACCACAACAGTACCTACTGTGTATTCTCGATCAGCGGCGTATCGTTCTGCCAAGTCAGCGTAGCGTGCCGCTGTGGCAGTACCAGTCATAATGTTTGCAATAAAGTTGCCACTAGCATCACGGAATACAATGGTATTTCCTGTATTAGCACTGGTAGCATTTGATGTAATAGTGTACGCAGTAGCATCATCTGCATTAGCAGCGGTACAACTTAATCCACTTCCACTTACTCCAACAGTGCTAGCATATTGTCCAGTGGTATCTGTACCTAGTGCTACTGAGTTAGCAGCAATGGTAGTGGCAAAGCTAAGATTGCCGCTGCCGTCAAACGCTGCCGAAACTCCGGTAACATCACCAGTCAAGGTAATTGTTCGACCATTAGCCCAAGCACTAGCAGTACTTGCATTGCCACTTAGTGCCGCAGTAATAGTTCCAGCACTAAAGTTACCACCGCCATCACGAGCAACAACAGCATTTAATGTGCTAGTACTTGTGGCATTGCTGGTAATAGTATAGGCTGTGCCGTCAGCGGCATTGGCAGCAGTACAACTTAAACCTGTACCTGAGACAGCCACGGTACTGGCATATTGACCAGTTGTGTCTGTACCAAGTACTGTGGCATCTGCTGATATGGTTGTAACAAATGAAACATTACCTAAATTGGTAACTGTACCCGTACCGGTTACATCTCCAGTTAGTGTAATGCTAAAATCTGCTACATCAAAGTCTAATGTGTTATCTGCATCGTCATAGGTAACTGAAATACCAGATTCTGTGTTGCTGGTTACCATGGCACCAACAGTGTCAGCAATCACTTCTGCCAAGCTGTCTGCGCCAATAGTAAGTCCTGTGACCGTTACAGCACCAGCTGAGAAGTTGCCACTGGCATCTCTTAGAACGATTGTGCTGCCTGTGTTGGCATTGGTAGCAGTGGTTGTTGCAGAGTTTGCTTGACTCTGAATTGTGGTAGCAACAAATGTACTACCTGTATCAACGGTCCATGCACCTGTAACTAAACCGGCTGTACCACTAGCTCCAGTAGTTAATGTATCAGAATATAGTGTACCTGTGCGTACATCCAAGTAACCAGTACCCCAGGTAAGGTTACTGGTAGTATCCATACTCCAGTTACCTGTAATAACACCAGCTGTTCCTACAGCACCTGTGGTCAGTGTATCAGCGTATAGTGTGCCAGTCCTTGCATCTATATAACCAGTACCTAGCGTTAGGTTACTTGTGGTCAACATGCTCCAGTTGCCTTCTAGAGTACCTGCCGTTCCAGCCCCTCCTGTTGAAATACCAGCAGTGACTAGTGTGGTAGTACCAGTGTCAATTTTACTGCCAACTGCAACACTCCACTGACCTGTAATAACACCAGCTGTGGCAGTTGCACCTGTAGTCAATGTTGTTGACTGTAATGTACCGTTGGTAAAATCGATCTTACTGGCCGAAGTTAAACTCCAGTTACCAGTTAGATTACCTGTGGTAATGTTTGCGCCTGTGGTAAGTGTTCTTGACTTGATAGTACCTATGGCAAAATCAATTTCACTGCCAGTTTGTCCTATCAGTTTACTTGTGGTGTTCAAACTCCAAGCGCCTGTTATGGTACCAGCAGTTCCTACTGCGCCTGTGGTCAATGTTGCAGACTGCAAGGTACCTGCACTGGCGTTGATAGTGCCGGTGCCCAGTGTTAGGTTACTGGTGGTTGTCATTGACCAGTTACCGGTCAACGAGCCTGCTGTACCTACACCACCTGTGGTTATATCGGGAGTAATGATCGAACTAACTTGAATTGGTGCAAATGCACTGTCATCATTTAGACGGAATCTATGACTGTTATTTCTATAACTAGAAACTTTATCACTAGACACACTACCGTCACCAATACTGACACCTAGTACTCCACTGAAACCGTACAAGTTAATAGAACCGCCTGTGGCAGTTACTGAAGTATCAGCAAGTTTCTTATCAACGCTGGCACTGGTTCCTACATAGAATGCTCTTGTTGCATACAAATCTCTAACACCAATATCACCGTTACCGTCTCTGATAACCAATCGGTTATTGGCATTAACATCGGTAAATCCAGCATAGGCACTAACAGCTTCAACAACACCGTAGTCGCTGTCTTGGCTGCTGGTAGTTGCACCAGTTCTGCGTAAGAAACCTAGACTGCTGTATTGGCTCTTCTTGACTGCAAGACCTTCATCCACAATAGTACTAAACGCCACAGCACTGACATCACCTGTTCCTGCTGCGCTACGACCTAAAACAGTGTCTGTGGCAATTTGTGCAAATTTACTTAACGCAATGCCGTTGGCTTTTAAATTTATCCAACCAAAACTGCTGTTAAATTCGTTGCTGTTAAATGCTGATAATCCTAACTCTTGCTGACCATCAGTTAGATCAAATGCAACTCCAGTGCCACTGCCTGCACTACCGTTAGCTGTAGCGACGAAGATTTGATCGAGGTCGTTGTTCGGAGCCCCTAATAGGGTCCAATTAGTTACAGCACCACCGGACGTACTAGTACTAAGAATTAAATACCTATGACCTGCGATTACGGCCGGTGCAGAAACTGCAATTTCACCAACCAGTTCGGACTGGGCACCCTCGCTTTGTAGAAGGGCATACGATGCTGCAACACCAGCAGGATTTAGTGCTAGTTTAGTTTGAGCAATATTAGCAGAACTATTGATATTAGCGTTATCAATAATATCAGGTTTGATATAAATGTTATATTCGTTTAGAGTAGAATCAACTCCTGTAGTAATAGCATTATCACCAGGTACAGTTAAGTCACCCGCAATTTTCACAGCACGACCTTCGTTGCCAGCGCCAGTAAATGCAATAGTATAACCTGCATCCACAGCCTGACCCGGGAAACTGTTGGCAATAATAGCATCAAAACTAATACTGCGTCGATTAACAGCATCAGTTTGATCCACCGGATCGGCCACATTTCTAATTCTAAAGTCACTCATGTTCAAGGTGTTCTTCATGGCCAACGAACCATTTAGAGCCATGAAGCCACCAGTGTTTTGAGGAATGGTTCTTCCAGAATCGATAGTGTCGCCACCGTGACTTACACCCAGTCTACGATCTATGTAACCACGAGTTGCGTTTTCGGTTGGCACAGTATCTGTAGCATTATCACTGAATGTGGTGTCTGTTGAGAATTCACTAACTGGAACACCTCGTTTAAATCCCAAACCACTCAAGTTGCTCAATGCCAGTGACGCACTAAATGTAACCGTACCAGTACCTTGGTCAACTCTAAAGAATGGTCCGACTGAGAAGTTACCAAATTGGTCAGTGGTCACAAAGAAGCAACGACCTTCACCTCGCTCAACCACTTGACTGTATTCGATTTCGCCTGTGGTATCCAACAATGTCTCTGTGGCAATGCGTACAGGAGGACCGTAGATCTCGCTTGGATAGTTAGTATCGGCATAGCTACCAGTACCAATTTCTAATAGATCATGTCCTGTAACACGAGTCAACGAAATACGAATTGTCAGTGTGCCTTGACTGTCTTCGGTTCTAGCTGTTACACCAGCAAATAAAGTAATTGGACTGTCATAGGCAATCACGCTGTCTTCTAGTGGAGTGCTAAGATAAATTTCGCCATATGTCTCTCCGGTTATATCAGCATCGTTGTATTGTGTAATAGAATAATTACGACCCTTGAATGTAAATCTGCAACCAACAATACGGCCTGCATCAATGGGTCCTAGTTCTACAACAGACAGTACAGAGTCTCCAACTCGACCCAGTACCTTGCCTACAGCAAAAATACCTGTACCGTTATCACTAAACTCAATTGCTGCTCCACCAGAATAGCTAGAAAGTTTAAAGGTATCGGCAGCGGAATCTCGAACAATGTATTGTCTTGTACTAAACACTCCTGCCGGCATAGCACCGCTGGTTTCAAATCTAATGACATCACCGTTGGCAAATCCGTGACCTGTCTTGTTAATTCTGTCATTGGTATGATCAAATGTGCAACGAGCTGAGTCAACAACTGCTGTGCCTGTACCAGAACCAATAGCAGCCGCAGTTATAATATCCCCTACAGCATATACAACCGATACTGTTCCTGCAACAGTATTCCAATTAGTGGTTCCTAAAACTACAATATAATAACTATAACCGCTGACTATTCCTACTGGATCTACAATCAATTTTGAGCCACCTGGATTAACAAGAGCAGTTGGTACCGGCACAAACTCTTGCCTTGGCCATAGTGTGATCTCAGCATAGTTGTAACCGTCTTTCAGTGCAGTGCCTGCAAGTTGTGTAGCTTCAAAATAATGACTGCCTGAGCCAGCACTAGTAGTTTCTAACGGCTGTCCGGTTTTAGAAGTTGAAATTCTAAAAGTAGAATCAGTAAAACCATCGTCTAGAATATAATAAGTGTCCCCTGCCAAAATACCAGACGGCAAAGTTCCACTAGTTGCAAATTTTATAGCATATCCCGGTCTCTGGCCATGAGCTGGCTTGGCAGTTGGCCGGGCAGTACCGGTTCCGGATCCTATAGCTCTAGCAATAAATACAATCCCAATAGTTCCCGATGTTGCCCCGACATTGCTCCAAACAGTGTCACCTACAGAGGTAATGGTATATTCTCTACCAACAACAAATAAACCAGCAGCAACTGATGAGGGATTTGTAACAGTTCTAACCAATGTAGCAACACCAGTGACAAACTCAACGACCACTGCCTCTATTGCAGGAGGAAAATAATCTGTAAATTCTAAAACACGATACAGTTGGCTATCAAACAATTCGTTGATTTTTAATGCAGTTGATGGTCGAACTGCAACGCCAACAACTCCACCTGTAAGAACAAGTTCATTGTTGGATCTTAGTGTGACTCTGGTGCCGTCTGGAACTGAGGCCACTAGTCCGTCTGTGTCACTGTTTAAGTTCAGTCGATACAATCTTTGTCCAGTTGAGTCTATAGGAAAATCATTTTCAGTTACTGCGCTAACCACTGGATATCTTACTATTCCAAAAATTCCTCCGTGATCAATTTCAACTTCACTTTGATCTCTTGGAGGGTAATCAACATCAGTAATATAGATAATAAACCCTTCGAATTCGTTGTCGTAGGTTCCTAGATCATTATATACAACAGCACCTTGGCTAAGTTCATAATACAGATCAACTCCTGTTGGAACTTCTAATGGATCTGATCCTTCCGCAGCCAAAGCATACACACCGTGAGCTGAAGATCCGCCCACGCCACGAATCTGTCCACCAGTTACAGAATAATAAGAAGTATAACAATAGTATGTAAACATACTGACACATTCTGTTAATCCACCGTTGGCCGCAATCAGCCCGTAGCCCATGTCGTTGATCTGTGTAAAGTCATTTGACAACATTGATCTGTTACCAGGCATCAACACTTCGAAGACATTGGCATTGTCATTAACAAATGTAATTACATTGGTTTGAATAGTTGCCTTAGCAGCTTCTAGAGCATCTCGAGCACTGATTCTATTAGCATCGTAAATTCTGCCCGCGCCGCTGGAAACTATGGTTGGATAGGTAGAAGCTGCAAGGTTTGCCGCTGCAACACCGGCTGCAAGTTTAGTTGCAGTAGTTGGGCCACCAGCTCCGCCGTTGGTTCTATATTGCAGTAGTGCATTAGTTACAATAGAGAACAATGTTTCTAAAACAGCTACAACTGTTCCGTCACTTGCAGAACTTGTTACTTGACTTGAGGTTGCCCCATAAATCGGAGACACTGTGGTATTCACAATCACCTGCTTGGCTGCATTTTTTAGTGTGCCAATTGCATTTTCATAGGCCAATGCCTGTTCATCTAATATTTGTAAAGCAAGTACAGCAGCTAGTTCAGGTGGACCACCTACTCCGTTGAAAAAACCAAAAGCTACTTTACGAGTTTCGCTGTCACCGCCGTAGACCACATCGTAAGTTACACTTTCTATTATTCTTTCAAATATTCTTTGACCGTCTGGTACAGAAAATGTTGTTAGACTGGTATATGTTGTGGTAACATAACCAGAACTCAACTGTTTCAAGAAATCTGTATTGGCAATTAACAGAGCCTTGGCATTGGCAAAGTTTGAAGTTAATCCTGTTGGATTAGGAATACTTAATAATGGGGCTGCTGTAGTGCCTCGTCTAATAATATTTCTTAGGTTAAGTTTGCTTTGATTGACTACAGCTAAACTGGCGTCGTACTCTGATGATACAGCAATAGCTTCTAGTGTTGCAGTTGCACGATCGTGTGCTCGATCAATGGCTCGGATAGTTAAATCTAGTTGATCTTCAATGACTATTTCGGCGTTGGCATCTCTATATGTTTGCCCTGCTCTCCTACTGTGATAGTTGGTATTGAGTGCAACATCGTATCCTAGGCCAGTGATGATCAATTCAACATCTCTATTACAGATAGTTTGATCATAGCTAAACACATCAAAGGGCCACGGAGTAACTTCGTCTAGTACAAAGGTAGCTGTACTGCCACTGGTTCCGTAGGTAAAATCTCTAACATAGTTGATGCGATAAACGTTATCCTGGACAATAAACGAGGCAGGCAGTTGCGGGAATCGCTTTAGTTCAGAAACTACCAGTCTTGTGTTGCTGATCTTACTGGTAATTTTAAACCTAATGTTACCTGTAAATCCATCAACAAACATACCGCCGCTAAATGTGTGACGGCCTGTGCTCTTTGAAAACACTGCACCTTCTTGAGCATAAGGCGACTTGGCAAGAATTTGTCCTTCGGGATCAAGTACTAGAGCAAAGCCGCCAGAACCTTGAACCGTTGTGGCTCGAAGAATGGTAGCATCATTCATCAAGAACACATCTATTTGATCGTTGTCTAACGGAACATTAAATGATTCGCTGGAAGTGTCGATGATGTCAACAATAACATCAGTAAGTCTTCCAATAACACCACCGTTGGGCACACAGTCTCCTGAATTGACAGTATATGCACCAAATGTTGTACTAACAACGTTTGCTGTTCTTGCAGAGTCGGTAAAGATATTAAACTGTGTACTATTTGCCACAGTAATCCAATAACTATTTCCGTTCAACTGAGTAAGACCGGTCATGTTACGGAAGGTTACAATTTCTCCGCTGTCGAGTCCGTGAGCTGGTGATGTTGTAATTGTGGTTTGATTTCCTCTAGTTACTTCGGATACAGTAACTGGGGTGCCACCAGCACCTGTTTCTGCTGTATAAGCAGTGTCAATAACCTGTGGTTCTGAATAGGTAATCAGGGTTCCTGTAATTGGAGCAAGATATTGTGAATTTATAATGTCAAGGTTACGAATAACGGCCTGTGCCACAGTTTCCAATCTACGAATGGCTGCAATAGTCTGTGCCAACTCAGTGGTAACTGCCAGTGTTAAGCTGGCATTGGTTGTATCTTTGTATTTCAATGCTGCTGAAATTGTTCGAGGAGCACTGCCATATCTAAGGTCAAACACCATGGCATCAATTAATATGCCTATATCTTGTTTTCGATTATCGCTGTTATATTCAAAATCAACAAATGGCGCAGTTTCTTCAGCAATCTGTTTGTTAATCCAAGCAATAACTTCTTCTTGTATAAATTGTTTGTTTAGAGACAATAGGTCAGCTGCTGATCTGTAGAAACCTTTGTTATTGATACTTGCTTCAGGATAAACAGGTTCACCTGCATTGCTTAGATAGTGATATCCAAATGTGTCCTCTCTGTCAGCATTAAGTTCGTTTCTTGAAGTGTTCAAGCCATCAATGACTTTATCTCGTCTAAAGTATTGGAATGCCCAACAGCTAGAACTCATGCCTTTCTTTGGACGAATAATTGTTCTACGGAATTCATCACCAATAAGGGCTACGTTTTGAGAAACTTTTAACGGTAAGTTTTCATAGTAGATACCAGTTTCAACAAAAACTGAAACCTGTCGAGTATTGGCAACATCACCATATGAAATTGCTTCTCCGTTAACAAATGTGCCATACTTGATGTCAACATCAAACAGTTCGTTTCCATTAGTATCTAATTCACCTTGATGTGAAAGAATCTGTGCCAGTGCTCCAGAAGTTTCACCTAATAAGTAAAGACCTTCACGAATGTCACGACCTCTACGAGCCACGGCGCTGTCTGTGGTAACATCACCGGTAAAGTCAGTTCTTTGTCCTCCGGTATAGATTTCAAATCTAGGTAATGTTACTATAAGATCTGGAAATTCTGTAAACCCACTGCCCTGATCTGTAATAGTAATACCAGCAATAGTTCCACCAACAATGTCAGCAAAACCAAAACCTGCAACAGCATTAGTGTCTAATATATCAGGAGTTACGCGAACAGATACCAAACTGTAGCCTGTTCCAGCAGAACTAATAATAGCCGTGCTGACCTTGTAGGTAACAGCAAATTCTGCGCTAGTTCCAAATTCGCTTCCGTTGGCAACACCAACAACAATACGGTTAGAAACGTTGGTTACAGGTAGCGTTAAATCAAATTTACCACCAGTTAATAATTGAAATGTAAGGATAGGACCGTTTGGAGTGCCAGGCTCACTGTTTACTGTGAGAATTCTTACGGTGGCAGCATCAATGGCAGCACCGCCTACTTTATTGATTCTTAAAGTTTCATTAACTTTAAAGTTGTAACCACCAGTTACTAGTCTAATAGTATCTATGGTTAAAGTAACTCGTCCCGCAAATCCCGATCCGTTATCCGGCGACACTGCAATATCAGTTAATGCGCAGTTGCTGATAACACCGTTATCAGGATTAGTCCAAGTTAATACCTTACGATAAGGTCCAATTTCCGGTGGACTTGATTTGATAATCTCTTCTGCTTTCTTTAGTGCAGCTTCAACAGTTCTATAAGCAAATGACAACGCACGACCTTGCGTATTAGCACCAACACCGACTCGTTCATCAGATCCAGATGTAGCAACATATAAGTTGGCTACAGAAGCAAACCCGGCATTGTCGACATAATTTTTGGTAGCAGCGATTAGGCCACCATAGGTAACATCGTCTTCTGGTTCTGGATTTCTAGCTAAAATTAACGGACCAGTCATGGTTCCGAACGCACTATTAGCAACATTGCCAGCTGCGGGATCTGGAGCAAATACACCCCCTAATGCAATTTTTGTATCAGTGTAGCTTTTATTTGCAGCTTCATTTGAAGTGATAGGAGTAGTTAACGATTGTATGCGAAATTGCACACCACCCGATTGTGCTTGCAGGTTTCCTCCTAAACTAGGAGAAAGATCGTTCGCTACCGAAGATCGAGTATTGGTAATTACTATTTGATTTTCATTAGTAAAATTTAAACTGATACCAGTTCCTGCAGTCAACTGTTTAAAAATCAATCCAGATTCACTAGGATTGACCGCAACTACGGAATTTTCGTACCCTTGATAATAATCTTCACCTTCGCCACCTACCGGAGCGTCTTCTAGAGTAGAAAATTTTAGTCTACTGCCGAGACCTAATGCTCCGTAGAGTTCTCTAAAGTTTTCATTTACCTTGCGAAACGAGTCGCGTATGCTATCACCGGTACCGTCATTGCCCACAATACCTGTATCAATTACTTTTCTTGACATAGTAGAATCCTAAGATTTAATGCTTACTCTACTATTTAGTTTGAAAATTTTATAAGCCGAATGTAAATACAGCATGTTCCTAACAACAGAACTTGTTGAAACTCAATACGTTAGACACAGTAAACTAGGGGAAGAACACAATTACTCCCGTAGCAAGACTCTAGCGGTATTTCGTTGTGATAATTGTGACGAAGTATTCCGCAGAGATCTAAAACATATAGATAGAAAAAGGTTGAGCAACAATTATTTCCACTGTTGCACAACCTGTGATAGTAAACGCTTTGCTCAGAGAAAAGGAGTTGAAAAGAAGAAAATTTGGGATATGCCAGCTAGCAGTACATTACCTGTAGGCAAATACTAAATAAAAACCTAAGGAGACTTTTAATATGCTAGGATTAATTAAAAAACTATTTGGAGCCAAAGATGCTGCACCTACACCAGTAGAAGCTGCACCAGCTCCTTATAAAGTTGATGCGCCTGCTGTTGAAGCTGCCCCTGCTCCTGTAGTAGAGGCACAGCCTGCTCCTGTAGAACCAGCACCGGCTGCAACACCAGCCAAGAAGCCTGCGGCCAAAAAGCCAGCTGCTCCTAAAAAGGCGCCTGCTCCAAAAGCAGTCCCTGCTAAGTCTACAGGTACCCGCAAGCCAAAAGCTAAGCCAGCTGCTTAAAACTTTGTTCGTAGAGTGCAAAGCTGGATAGATTTTTAGCCTTGCTTTCGCACATGATGTCAAAGTTGTCACGGAAGCTCAGAGCCCATTCATTCACTGCTGTATTCCAGTAAAATTCTGAATGTGCTCTGAGTTTTTGTTTTTTATAACCTTGCTCTAAGAGGGTCGAAAGATTGGGGCGGAGGTGTCCGGGATGGTCAATAATACAGTCTTCCCGTGATACACTATAATGTAAGACAGGGCGAACACCACGCCAACTATCAATAATCCTTTTAACACGATCGTCAGTTGCTTCAATATATTCTCCAGAGTTAATCCAATGATGATGTATGTCCATGACCAGGGCACAGTCTTTGACCAGCTCAATACTTGAATCAATGCCCCAGGTCATTTCGTCATTCTCGATGGTAAGGCAGTTGCGGGCCTCGGGCGTCATTTTGCTCAGTGCATCACGAACACCCTGTGGGCCTTGCTTGCCGGAGATATGCACATTGATCTTGAAGTCTTGGAATGTCTTGCCATATCCCATCCAACGAGCCATGTCCACATGATACTCAAACTCTTCTATTGAGCGTTCTACTATGCCCGGGTTAATAGACGCCAACACGCAAAACTGGCCAGGATGAAAGCTGAGCCTAACATTATTCTTCCTAGCCACATCGCCCACTCGGGCAAATCCTCTTTCTGCAACTGCCCTGACATCGGGTTGCCGCCAAAACCACTTCCAACTAGGCTCAGTGTATACAGGAAGTATATCACTTGAGAGTCGTACCATTCTAAGATCTTCATCTAGTGTTCCCACCCTACTAACCAATTTGTAGCAGGCTTCTATGTTTCTTTCCATTAGATCCCATAGTCGCTGTTCAGCTTCCGCAGGATGTTCACGCAACCAACGGACTGTGGTAGCACCCGTATTTAAGTCACGATCACGAGCATTAATCTTCATGCCGTTAACTTCTTCAGGATCGTTGATCCACTTGCAGGCAAAGCCAATTCGTTTAATCATTAATGTACCGCTGCTTTCTCATTTACTGTGCATTCAATTACCCAATTGTTAAATTCGGTAAACTTGTTTACTTCTACTCCTAACCCAACAGCTTCGTTAACAAAATGCTTTAACAGTGCATTGTATAATTCATCGGGCATAGTTTCTTTGTTAAATTGAATTTTCATCTTTAGCTTTTACAGAAATTACATTGGCGATACGGAAGGAACGCCATTCCTTTTTGTCCAAACACCAAACACTCATGATATCTGGATTTTGTTTTTTTTCCTTTTTAGGAGCAGGAAAGTCTATAGGATTATCTGTGTTTGTGATATGCACAGGTAGCATTGGAAGAAGTGCTTCATTAAGTGTACATGGCATGGAACGAACGGCACCATCTACTTTAGTAAATTCTACTACACACTCTCCTGTGTGTAGTAGGGCGGATAATTGGTCACGAGTAAAAGTAGTCATGCTACTATTGTAACACAATTATCGCCAGTTGTCAACTACAAAAGGATCAAACACAGCATCAGGATTTGGATCTCCGTGAAATACCGCTATAGAACATTGTGGATGTACTACTAGATCATGTGCTACAAATTTAAATCCACTTTTTCCTGTTCTTATAACTAGCTCTTCTCGACTGCGGATTTCCCATTTATAACTCTGTATCCAATCAACGGGCCAAAATTTAATACGGTCTTTGGCTATATGCCATGTCCAATCTTGATCTCCATGCATTCTTTGTGCAGTTGAGGGATTGGTAACAAACCGTTGCCAAATTTCACTCTGTGTGCCATGATGCCAACTCATTACACTACTGTTCAGCATTCTCCAACTTGGATGAAATTTTCTATTAAAGTCCTGAATACCCATAAACTCATATTTTAAATTTTCAACCAATTTGTTAATGTTGTTGCAAATGACCACATCTAGATCAAGATACAATATTCTACCTTGTATATCCAGGGTAGGATCAAACATATGAACTTTATGCCACCAGGGTTTGAGATAGCCTGCACTCCGCTGAAGGATAGTTCGAACTCCAGTGATTGGATTAGGGTCATCGGTTAGACAGGCAAATTCATAGGGCACAGTCATATGGCGAGCAACCATATTGCGTAATCGTTCTACATAGTTTGGACCGTACTTGGTACCAAATTTTACACAAAGAACTGTGATCTTCTCGGTGGTAGGATCAATTGGCATTGATAGATTAGTCTCTGCCGCCGGAAGATATCCGTTTTGTTTATAAAAACGAAACTGTTCTTTAGTTAGACTGTCTCTTACTTCTTTTGACAATTTCATCTATGGCAACCAATTCTTCAAGTATGTTTTTTAAATCAGCTAGTTTGATCATGTTAGGACCATCGCTAGGCGCCCGATCAGGATCTTCGTGTGTTTCCATAAACACAGCACTCACGCATCCGGTGGCCACTGCCGCCCGAGCGAGGTACGGGACCATAGTTCTATCCCCTCCGGAGACTGAGCCCAGTCCTCCGGGCTGTTGTACAGAATGTGTGGCATCAAAGACCACTGGATACCCGGTGCTTGCCATAATAGGTAGGCTACGCATATCCACAACCAAATTGTTATATCCATGAGTGTATCCCCTTTCACATAACATAATGTGTTCATTGCCTGTACTAGCAATCTTTTCTGCAACATTCTTCATGTCGTGAGGAGCAAGGAATTGTCCCTTCTTGACATTGATTGCTTTACCAGTAACTCCGGCAGCTATTAACAAGTCAGTTTGACGACACAAGAACGCAGGAATTTGTAAAATATCTACACCAGCATCACTGACTTCTTGTGCTTGCCAGGACTCGTGAATATCGGTGAGAATAGGCACTCCAAGTTTATGCTTGACTGTATTAAGTATTTCTAAACCTTCTTTGATACCTAGACCTCGTTGAGTGGACACACTGGAACGATTGGCTTTATCGAAGCTGCTTTTGTAAACAAATTTAATTCCTAGCTCGCTAGTAATGTTTTTAATTTGTTCAGCTGTATCGAGAGCATGTGATTGACTCTCAATTTGACAAGGGCCAGCAATCAACACGAATGGTTGATCGTTGCCCATGATAATATTATGAATATTAAATGT
>Ga0315905_10003759_pt1 | contig 15614 bp, 24 predicted proteins | sample LakEriMetagenome_5_FD_203522 | JGI IMG/M metagenome (GOLD analysis project Ga0315905, IMG submission 203522) | Freshwater fungal communities from buoy surface, Lake Erie, Ohio, United States - Buoy 4 MA121 | ecosystem: Environmental > Aquatic > Freshwater > Lake | place: USA: Lake Erie, Ohio... | reverse complement strand
TTACTATTCTTATTCTTACTTTGTTTTTTCTTGTTATGTACTCCTGGTCTTTTTTTCTTTGGTTTAGCGATAAATGTTCTAGTCGCTGATAGTTTTGCTTTTGCCATTTTTCTTTCGTGTGGTTTTAGGTGTGTTTTGTTTTTCTTTTAAATAATTAATTGCTTCTACAATTCGAGTACAATCTTCATACTGTTCATTCTCAACATAGTATTTAAGATTCTCTTGCAATGTATCTGCGAAGTATTTTCTTTCAAGTGTGATATCATACTCAGCATTTTCTTCTAAACATACTACTGTTATAACATGAATATGCTGTTTACGAGTATTTAGATTAGCGAGTAATGTTTCAACAACTGCTTTAGCTATTGAAAAATCTCTTCGCTCAACCATGTCCTGGAACTCCTCACTGTTGTTAAGTCTAAATTCAGTAGCCATATCAAAATAAATTTAGGAATCCAGGATCAATTTCTTTACCCTTAAGTTGATTCATTTTCTCATCCTTCTTTAACATATCAGTAGCTAACTTTTCTAAATGCTTTGCTTTAATAGCATCATAATTAGTTATTACTTCTTTATGTTTCTTACTCTTTTTCATTCAACTATAAATATTAAAGTCTACTGATAAACTCACTTCCATCATCTATTGGTTCTGATTTATCTAGTCCCAATTCTAATAACCGCTGTTTAGTATACTCATCTAACTCCCAATCTACTTCACTTTGATTCATTGGTTTATGGTCTTCCAATCCTTCAAGTTGCTTACCACTAAATATATCACCTACCATTAAATAATAACAATTGTAACAAAGCATCTCCATATTGTCTAGCCTGTAATGTTGTTTATTACCGTCCTTGAAGTGTAAGATCAGTGGAGATTTATAATCTGAAACCCGGCGTTCATGGAAGCCGCAATTGTTGCATTCGTCTTTTAAATAACCCTCTGTTATCAACCGATACTTAATCTTTTGTGGGTTGAAGTGAGATGCATCTATTCTACCTTCTACAATATCTAAAATCGCAGGTTCTTTTTTATTAATGGTAGATACTGATAAGAATTTAGGGATACCTTTACCTGATTGATTCTTATGAGCGTCAAATAAAGATACTCCATTCTCATCAACATATAATTTCATCCATTTCTTTATATGCTGGTATGAACAGTTTAAGTAACGAGCAGCAGCGCGAACGGACTTTGTTTTGTCCATCGCACTGATGATTGATTCTTTTGTTAATGGTCTTGCTTTAGGCATGGTCTACATCTGGCTCCATAGCATCTTCTTCTAAATCGAAGTCGTTTAATGTTTTAGTATCATCATCTACATCTATTGAGATAGATTCAATTGGATTCTCACCTTCAATCAATTGTTTTCTAAAGTTCTTTTCTGCTTCTTCAATCTTACGAAGATCATCTCTATCAACAGCATACGTTTCAATCCAGGTGTGATCACCTTCTCCCATTTGTACTGTTACAGCTGCTTTTTTCTCAACAGTTGAATGTTGAGTGCAAGTTTGCGTATTAGGCAAAATGGCTATTCGTCTTGGATCAATTTCAACCCCACATACGATACATTTTCTACTCATCTTTTTTACCTTTATTTTCTATTTTATCTATTTTCTCTATTATTTTCCATAATTCTTCAGCTGTCTTTAACTTATATTTTTTAGCTGGTTTGTCTTCAGGTGTGATTTCTAGATCTAATATATTACCTTCAGCATCAATTCTATCATATACAAACCATAGAATAAGATCTGCTTTCCATTCATCAAAATGTAAGTAAATTAAATCCTCAATTATGTGGTAGAAATGTTCTTCATAATTCCAAAAATCAACTTGTAATTGGGAATGTAAAAAACTAGTTCTAATCCAACAATTATCTAATTCAGTTACAAGTCTAATAAATGTTTGCTTTTCTTTATTCTCAGCATTCTTACTACTGTCTGTAATTCTAAGTTTATTTCCAAAATTATTTAGATTCATCTTTCTCCTTTATAGAATAAATTTTTAAAAAATCACTCATTTCCATTTGTTTCATTGATGAGAAATGGATTGCTGCTATACCTATTGTACCTGCATTACAATGTCCTAATGGTTCAGCAATTGAATCAACTGATGCGTAATAATAGTAATCTTTGTTTCTCATAACTTTTATTTATCTAAATATAATAAAAGATAAGTAAAAGCCAAATTATATTTTAATAAGAGTATTTTGATACTCATCCATTGAATTAATAGTAATCTTTAAATTATCTAATTCAAATGAACCTACCTCACCATTGTCTTTAATAATATCATTTAATTGTTGGATAATATTAAAATCTTGTTGAGTAAAAGTATTTCCATTCACTTCAACAATTATATCTTCTCCTCCATTAAACCATGGATTTAAAATTTGTTCTAATTGTGGGTTTGAGTTTATTATTTTAACAGACTTTCTATAAACAGGAGATACTATAGGTTTCATTAATGGTGTATGTTGAACATTAGTTCCCCATTTCTTAATAAATTCTAAGGTTGAGTTGTTCATATCTTCTTGCCATTTTTTATGTCGTTCAGAATCTCCATCAAAACTACCAGCACCCCTTCCAGTTAAATGATATACTAAACTATTCCATGGTTGTACAAAATCAAACCCAGCTAATAACATTCTATTAAATAAATCTGAGTCTTCTCTACATGAGTGTAAAATAGGATCATGTCCTCCAAGTATATCTAAATACTCAGACTTATATAACATCCATGGAGCAAATATACCCTCTGTTATTTTATCATCATCTAAATGTTCATTAACATACTTATTAAACTCTTCTTTCTTCCATTCTTCAGGCCACATCCCAAAATCTAACAATATTTTTTCTCCTCCATTTGGATGGATAGGAGGTTCAATTCTAGTAGAACAAACTACCGTTTTAGATTTTAAATGTTCAAATGCCTTCAAATCAGCATCTTTCCCTAACATCATATCAGCATGAAAAATCATAAACACATCTGTAGTTGAATGTTCAATACAGTAATCATATGCTTTACCTATACCGAATAAACTTTTACCTAGGTTTGGGTTGATATAGTATGTTAGATTATATTCGTCTTTAACTTGATCCAACCATTTAATTGTTCCATCTTCATCTGAATCTACAAATATAATAATTTCATGATCATTGCGAGATGCATTTTCTCTAATTGAAGGGATACAAGTTTTAAGATATCTTAAATTTGATTTACTTGGGATACAGAATGTTATTTTTTCCATATTTAAAACCATTGATGTACTATAACACCAAAACTTTCTATTTGTTTAACTAATTCTCTTTCAGTTTCTGGGGACTCAGCTTCAATGAATCTCTCATGAAACTCTATATATAATTTTTTGATTTTGGAAATTGTTTTTTCCTCGATCATATGTCTTAAAACAGAATATTCACTTCCTTCAATATCCATTTTACATATTATATTTGAGTTTTCTGGTAAGTTAGATACAAACTTACTAAAATTTATACTTGGAATTTTTACTTTAGTATCATAACCTGTATGATTAAATCCAATTCCATCTACAGAAGAACCCCATCCATCTATATCTGAGTAACCATCTGTTGGTGAACCTGTTTTACTTTTTTGATGGTTTTCTTGATTGAAGTAGACAAATCCATCTTCTATCCATACTGCTTTATTATATGGAATAATATTAAGAGGGATTTGTTTTATTCTTTCCTCTATATTACAAGCTGGGTTAGCTTCAAAGGTATGGATTTCAAATTCATCATTGATAACTCCTTTATTATAAAAATCAATTAGTCCCTCACATAAATGGGTACCACAATCTAAAAAGATATTTTTCATATTTCTATTACTGGTTGGTTATTTGATTGGAAATGACATATTCCCTCAATCATTATATTTTTATGACTACAATCATGTATGTTATTATTCTTTATTAATTGAAGTAAACATATGTACTTTTCTTTAGGAATTAAATGATATTTTAAAAGTTTATTTCTTTCTACACAATTTTTTAAAAAATCTTCACATGACCATCCTTTAATATATTCCCATATTTTTCCATTGTAATTGGAAATTGTTTGAGCATATTCATAGGTTTCATTTAAATATTGTTTATTGTTAAGATAATCAGTTTTTAAAATGTTTATAAAATAAAAGTTAGTTTGAGGATAAAATTCTTCATTTATTATTCGTTCAAAATTAAAATCATATGGAATCATTCCTCCATATCCCATTCCATTTAGATAATAAAAATCACCTTTATCTATTTGTTTTTCTAAAATTGACTCTTGAAAAATAATATCATTTGTTGATTTACAGAGCCACTCTTCATTATTTTCTTTACACCAATTAAACACTAAATTATCTAAATCAGCTGTCCCAAAATTATGACCTCTATTTATTTCAGAATCTATTATAACACAATCTGAGAAGTATTTTTTCCATAGTTGTGTATTTTTGTTTTGTAAAGGAGAACCATAATTAGTAGCTACTACTATTTGTTTAAATTCTTTTAAAACTGGGAGGTTATATAGAATGTAAGATTCTAGGAGGTCAATATCATCTTGGGAAGTAATATAACCAATAGTTCCATAAATTGATTTATTAACTAATTCTTTCAAGAACATATTGGGCTAAGTTTTTAGTTGTTAAATTTTCTTTAGTATAATTAAACATTTCATTTAATATAGTAAAATATCTTTGCTCATCAAAATTATTTGCTAATTCTCTTCCTTCAAGTAATAAATCTTTAGGTAGGTTAGCTAATGTATCTTTAGGACAATCTTCTAATCCTATAAAATAAGGCATACAATAATTACCTAATATTTCATAATGTCTCATACAATCCCAACCTGCTTTCTTCATTGTCACACCGTAGTATGATTTTTGATAATCTTCATAATATGGTTGTTCTGTTTTGAAAATATATGTCTCAGGTTGTCCTGGTAGGCAGGTCGCGTATTCCTGTATTTTATTTTTATTAGGTTCAGATAATTTACAAGTAGGTATACCAAATGTGATAGGTAATAAATTAGGATGAGATTCTTGTAATTCTCTCTTAAAATAAAGATGTTTAGTATATAATGGATCTAATTCAGGTTCATCATTACCATCTATTAAAATTACCTTATTAGAAGGATAATATTTAGAAACTAAATCATAATATTGTTTACAACGTTTAATTGCTCCATATATAATTAAATCATAGTATCTATCTTTAATTTTTTCCTCAATATTAGAACGATCAATATTATTTTCTCCAATTAACCAAAATGTAGTCATACCACCCCATAAATGTTGGGGGTGGATTTTATTCTCATATTCCTTATATAATGAAATAATTTGAGTACTGTCTACAACATCATCACCAAATAATTCTCTTAATCCATAAAATATTAAATCATTTTGATAATCACTTATAAAACCTCCGCTTGCGTTAGCTATATCAATATGATTAGTTATATAAAGAATTTTCATTTAATTAAGTCCTTTATTAAAATTTTAGTCCAATATTCAATCATTTCATCCATCATACTTTCAAAAGTATAAGTTGGTTCCCAACCTAACTCAGTACGAATTTTTGTTGAGTCACCTTTTAAATACGGTAATTCTTCAGGACGTAGAAATTTTTGATTTTGAATGACATAATCTTTATAATCTAAATCTAATTTCCCAAACACATATTCACACATATCTCTTACTGAACGAGTTTCTCCAGTTGCTACTACCCAATCTCCAGGTTTATTTTGTTGAACAATTAAATGCATTGCTCTAACATAATCATATGAATGACCCCAATCACGGTAAGCATCCATATTTCCTAATTCTAGTTTATCTGAGATATTTAATTTGATTTCGACTGCTCTTTTAACTACTTTATTTGTCACAAAATTTGATCCACGTCTAGGTGATTCATGATTAAATAAGATACCATTTGAAGCATGTAACTTATAAGCGTTGCGGTAATTACGCACAATATTATATCCAAACACTTTAGTACAACCATATGGTGAAACAGGGTTCATTGGGGTTGTTTCACGTTGGAACCCATCCTCATCTACACTACTTCCAAACATTTCTGAGCTACTCGCTTGGTAGAATTTAGCGTTTGGGCATGAGCGTCTATATGCTTCTAATATATTTAATACCCCAACCGCATTTGTTTGAGCTGTGAATTGAGGAATATCATAACTGATTCGTACATGACTTTGGGCTGCAATGTTATATATTTCATCTGGTTGGATTTTGTCTAATAGATGTTCAATACTGCTTTGATCTAATAGATCTCCATAATAGACATGAATTTTATCTCTAACTGATTCAATCCTACTTTGTTGATGTTCGGGAACTGAGTTTCTTCGGATAATTCCATGGACTTCATATCCTTGTTCAACTAAATATTCTGCTAAATAAGAACCGTCTTGTCCTCCAATACCTGTAATAAAGGCTTTTTTCATATAACTTATTTTTATTTTGTTTATTTAAATATATTCATCTGGGTTAAATCAGGCCAGTCATTTATAGTCCATTGGCGAGGGGGAGTTAATTTTGCTTGGGGCAATTTGTCTAAACCAAGTTGAGCAGTTTCTGGGGTCATATAATAATGATAACCTATAGTATCAATATTTTGGTCTCTCCAAGGTGTGTTAGGTAATCGCCCATCATAAGACATCATTTTTAATTGCAACGCATCATGTTCATGGTATAATAATATAATACCTCCTCTACCTAAACTTAAATGTTTTTGATATTGGAATGATAGACTCATAAATGTACCTGGGATGTAGCTATTTGGTTTCCATAACACTGCTGCGTCAATTACTTTATCTGCTACATAATAATAGTCAACCCAGTTCTCATCTTTCCATTCTAAACCAATACCTAGCTTACTTGCTAAAAATGGGATTGATAGATAAGTATTCTTTGGTACTGTGATTTTATCTGCTTTAGTATACCTAAGGCATAACTCAACTCCATGAGTACAACTATCAACCGCTACAGCATATGGCGCTCCAAAAAACTCTGAGATTTGGTTTTCAAATTCAGTTACTGTATTAAAATTCATATCCTAGTTTTTTAGCGTAAGTTAGTATTATATCTTTTTTTCTTGTTTTAATAGGTCTAGCTGGGCTCCCAACATATATAGTCCATGGTTCTAAATTCTTAGTTGCTAGAGAATTAGCTCCTAATATTGATCCCTCTCCTAATATTACCCCAGGCATTATAGAACAATTAACTCCGCAACCTGAGAATTGTTCAAATATTATATCATGTAAGATTAATTTTCTATACTCCGATGGTATAGTAGGTCCCACAAGACCTTCACCAGTATAGTCTTCACTTCCTACTACTATTTTTGTCCCAGCGGCAGCAAATGAAAAATTTTTAAAGGTAACTTTATTATTTTTACCTCCTATAGTACAAACATAAGGGGCAATATGTACATAATCTTGTAATACTATTTGGGTAGAGAATGTTACTCCATTATCTATGGCTACATGATTTCCTATCTCACACATATGGGGATGTTTGATTATAGCACTTTCATGAATAAAAACATCCTCTCCTTTAAGTTTAAAATCAATCATAAAAATATTTTATCTAAAGTCTGGCCTTCATAAGGGCCGGTTTTATATTCGTAAACTAATGTATTATCTTCTTGAATTTCATAGTTATGTCCACCTTCTAAAGTAAAAGAAGCATCTCCTGGGTGTAGAATTGGGGTAGATATAATCTGGTTATCTATATCATAGAAAATACATTTTACACTTCCTTGAATCACAATCCAACTCTCTTGGGCTATGACAGCCCTACAGCGATCTTTCCAAATATGTTTATGTGGCTTAAAAGTTTTATCTTTTTCCATATTAAGTAAGGCACATTGGAGAAATTGATCCTCAGGTACTACTTCTACTCGACCAGGTGTTAGATCTTCTTTCCGAACTACTATATGTAATAATATTTTTGGATCTACTTTACTATAAATTTTTTCCATTGGTTTATAAAAAATTAATTAATTTTAGATTTTCATTTACTAACCCCCAGTTTTCGTCATTAGCTTCAAATCTAGGTGAATTATAATTTGGGTTAATTCCGTTTTGTCCTTTAACTTGTATACTATGATGATCCAGATGAAAAAAACTTACACCATAATCTTCTAAATCACCAACACAAGAATATCTAGTTAATAAACGGTGATGAATTTCTATATCTAACCATCCCCATTTATTTAAAACTTCATAATATAAAGTACTTTCTTCACAAATATCTCTACTTAAAAGTAAACCCATTGCTGTTCCTCCAAAATCATGAAGTTTTATTTTATCATGTCGCCAATTTTGTTTTTGATTTTGTTCCCAAATCTCAATATTTTTATCAATTTCTCTTATATCATTAGTGTTAGAATGTATTTCATATGGTAAATGATATCTTGAAGCCCAAAAGAATGTTTTTTCTTTTTCTTCATCTAAAGACAAAGCTATATTATAGATAAGAGCTAAACTTTCATATGGAACATAACTATCACCATCAATAAAAAAAATATATCTTCCCTTACTTCTTCTAAACCCAGCATTTAAAGCATGCACTATTGAAAAACCAGAGTCAGGACTATATTTTTTTGCTATCTCAGATGGTATATGAAGAAATTTAGTATGAGTAAAATTACTTGTATTTAAAACATCTGATAATTTTTCCTCACTTCCCCAATCAACTGCTATAAGTTCTATTTCATTAGTATTAAGTTTATTAATACTGTCATTAAGTTTATCTAAATTATGTTGATGACGTTGTTTAAAATTACCAGCATATTGGTCATTTTTGCCGCTTGTAATTATAGATAATAACATGTTTATTTTGAGTTAATTTTACTATAAAAATTGTTTTGTGATTCTTGTCTTGATATATGCTTGTGATGATATAAAGCATATTCTTCAAGCCCAGGTAAGTAAGCGTATGTTTTATACCCATCTAACACCTCATGTAGTTTATTTTTCCATTTAATATCAGGAGTATTTTTAAATATTCTCCATTGATAATCAGGAAATTGAACCCATCCTTTTTCATTCTGTTTCCAACCCCACATTTGTAAATGTTGGGGTGTAATACCTTCTACAATATTAATTCTAGGAGTTAAAACAACATCAGATTCTGAATTAGATAATATATCTGGGAGTGCTCCTAGTAGTTCTTCATTAGGTAATTCATCAGCGTCAATTTGGAAAATATAATCACCGGAACACATTCCATTTAATTCATTTTTCCAATCAGCAAAATGTCCTTGGAATGTACTTTCTTTTAAGGTGATGATATCTTTAGATGACCAATAATAAAGTTCATCTAGTAATTCTTGAGATGCTTTTGGTTTATCTAATAAGACACAAATCTCATCTTCAGGTCGTTTATATTGGTGAAGGAAATTAAGTAAACGACTTATTTCTTCCAGTTCATTACAGACTGTAATTGCATAACTAATTTTCATATAACCTAATATAACAATATTACCCTATCAAGCCAATGTATTCTAAAGTATCAATAAAATCTCTTTCTTCAAAATGTTGGAGTGTTTCCATATCCATTCTGTATTCATAGAATTTACCAGGTTGTTTAGGGATTGGGAATTTATGTTTTTCTTCTTCTGTTACAGCTACTGCTTTCACAGCTGCCCACTTCCAATTATCAATTCCTGTCCCATTAGCAAACACCATACCTTGTTTAGGTTCATTAATTGTTTGTGGTAACCAAATTAAATTGGTTTTAGGATCAATCCAAGCTAATACTTTATACAACTCAGGAAGTATTTCCATCTGTTCATTATAAAATTCACTTCCTTCAGTCATAAGTGAGTTAGTCCAAAACCCACATGATAATGACATCCAATTTGTTATCTCAGGTGTGACCTGTGTTTCATAACACAAGTCACCTCCTGATTTAGGACAATTAATAATTTTATCCATTTGCTTCTACTTTTTGTAATTTAGGTAATTCAATTTTCTTTAATGTAGGTAATTTTAACTCTACTTGTTTTGGAAACTCAGGAATATATTTAGTAAATAATTCATCTACTTTATCTTTCATTTTATCCCAACTAAACTCAGTTTTACTTTTATGAGCTTGACGTTTAGCTCCATCGACATATTTTTTATAATCTTCAAATACATCTTTAATAACAGTTCCTGTATGCCCTAAATCAGTTGAAAACCATTGTGATTCTTTTAATAACCATTGGTTAGCAGCACTTGGATGCACATTTGTTAATTTACCTGGTAATAATGTAGTAAATTCTGGGTTTAAAAAATCTGTATGTCCACTCCAATTAGTTGTTATAATTGGTTTCTTAGTTAAACTAAATTCAAGTAGTGGTCTACCATAACCTTCTCCCTTGGTTAAATTAATCATTGCTTTAATTTTAGAATGATTATATAATTCATTCATCTCAGCATCTGTAAACTCGCCATGTAAAACATAAATGTTAGGTAAATCTTTAGAATTAACTGATTTTTTAATTAAATTAATTTTTCTTAAAATTTCATCTCGATCTAAATATGATGAACCCATTTGGCATGTTTTTAAAATGAGTGCTGGTTTATCTTTTTTACCTTTAAAGATTTCATAAAACATTTTAATTAACAAACCTACATTTTTTCTATCTTCACCTACATCTCCATTAATCCAATGTCCAACAAATAAAAATGCAAATTTCTCTTTAATATCATTTAACTCAGGAAATGAATCTACTTTATCAAGTGGTTTATAAACATTAATATCTGCTCCTTCAAATAATACTTCAATTGGTTTTTCAATTTTAGCTTCTCCAATTGGTTGATTAGTACGTTGGTCTACTTTTTGTAACACAGTATCAATAAATGTTTTCTTTGAATGCTCAGAAGAAGTTAATACTAAATTCATTCTATTACATCCTTCAATCCAATCACCTGGTGCTACAGTTGTTTCAATACCTGCTGTCACTCCAATATTATACTTTCCTATTGGTTGAAATTCACTTGGTATAGTAATCTGCATCCATATTTCTGGTTGTTTTGGGAGTTGAGGTTGAGCCCAAATGTGATGACTTAAAAATTCCCATTCTGGGTTGTCCGCAACAAAATTCCAAGGTGTATTACCCCACATTTGAGGAATAATTTTAACATCATATTTGTCTGTGGCTATAATTGCTCTAACTAAATCTCGAGAGCGTGCTCCATAACCACTATAAGTGTCAATAGGGCAGGAAATAAAAAACAATGGTTTACTCATAACTTTATTTTAATATACTAATTTGTGTGGTACTACTTTATCTTGAGTTTCATTTGCATTTACTAACTCATATTTTTCTCTTGGTTTCCAAGTCTTAAACAATTCATCTAATGTGTTAATAACTTTTTTACCCATATTCTCAGCTGTGAATCCTGCTTCATCTGATAAAGCCCATTCACGACCTTTTAATCCTCGTGCTTGTCTTTCTTCTTTAGATAAGTTATAAACAGCTTTAATTTGTTCAGCTGCGTCTTCCGCGTTACATCTGTCATCCCAAATATATGGTGTTAATGGAGAACCTTGAATTGATCTATTAGTTGGGTATACTGGGAATGCCCATTCACCATGTTCTTTAATAGTACCATTATGGTTTGAAGGAAAATCAGCATCAAAATCAATCCATTTATCTTTCTTACTAAAACGCATTTGGTCTTGCATTCCACCAGTCACGTTTGCAATAATTGGATTACCTGCTAAAATTGCTTCAGTTAAACTTAATCCCCAACCTTCATTATTAGTTAATAAGATTTGAACATCAGAACAATTATATAACATATTCATTCCTCTAGGATCTAACACTTGATTAGAGAAGATAATATTATATTTAGAGTCACTTCCAAATAACATTTCTCTTACTGCTTCCAAATCAGTACCATTATCATCTACTACTTGAGTATGTAATACAAAAGCACATTTTCTTGCTTGTTCATCAGTTAATGAATCAATAAAGATTTTATAGGCAAATAATGTATCTGGGATTTGTTTACGTCTAATATTTCTAGAATTAAAGAACATAACAAAATCAAATTCTTTACCTCCAAATAATCTCTTTTTAAACTCAACTAATTCTTTATCAGTTTTATCAAGTGGTTTAAATGTTTCTTCATTTAATCCATGAGGAATATATTCAATAATCTTATTTTTAGCTTTATCACCTAATACTAATTCATTAATATTTTTAGTTTGTTTTGATATAGCTAATAAAGCATCACATGACTCATAATATCCTCTATTATACATTGGAGCCGGATAATCATCCCAAATGTTAAGATAGATAATAGGCATTTTCTTTCTAACCTCATTTTCAATCTGAAATAACCAAATGAAATATCTTGGATCTGTAATTAAGAATATAGCATCTGGTTTTTCTATGCTAATCAGCTGTCTAATTAAATTAGCATCTCCATATCCGTTAGTTGGATATAAGATAATTGAGCTGTCAGTTAATCCAGTGTTATTATTAGTGTCTGGGGATAAGTCTAATCGTTTACCTTGTTCAGGATGATTAATAGCACCTCCTACATTTACCCAATTAAAATGTTGGGCTGTGTTTAATACTAATTCTCGAGCAACTGTAGCTACACCTGAGTGTACTCTAATGTCATCACAGATTAGTAAGATTTTCTTCCTCTCATTTTGAGGAAGATAAGCAAAACTTGAATTCATATAACTTTTATCGGTTTAAATTATTGTGATTATGGATATTCTTGCGAAATTCTTCATCTGTAAGATATAAATGAACTGTGCGGTCTACAAGCTTTTGTAAAGAAAACTTATGTTTTACACAACTCATTTTAAAATCATCGAATAACTCGCTTTGTACTTTGACACTAGTTAGTGTCATTTCTTTTTTACTCATAGCTTTTATTTATTATTAACGTATATAAATATATATGAGATAATTACTTGTTACAAAGATCTTTTTTATCATTATAAGGGCACCATTGGCAATTCTTTTGTACAGTAATTGGGTGAGGAATGTCCTTATATGATCCATCAGTGTTAAAACATTGTTCAAGAAAGTTATTAATTGCTGTCACTGCTTTCTTTATTTTAATTTTACCACTTGGTGGTGAATATTCTTGAAGACGACTCTGGGGGAACTCACTTTCCTCCCATATTTTTCTCTTTAATATAAGAAAATCTACTTCAATTTGATCTTCAGGAACATTGAACTGTTGACTAAAGAAATACTTATAAAGTATTAATTGAAATTGTTTACCTTCATCCTTTTTAGTCTCATCATTCCATCCTCGAGTAGACGTCTTAAAGTCGATTATCTTAAATGTACTTGTAGGTTCGTGATATAATACCAAGTCGATGAAACCCTTGAATAATACGTTTTTAAACGCGTTATTAGGCGTCATTACAATTGGTAACTCAACCTTAACTAAATGCCATCCTTTCTTACTAAAATACTGTCCTCGTTTCTTTTTAAATTGGCTAAGTATGTTTAACCCGTCTTCGTAGAACTCTCTCATTTCAACAGCTCCGCTAAAGTGAGTACTTTTATTTTTCTTGTACTCGTCTAGATACACCTTACGAAATGTCTCCTCAAACTGTTCCTCAATATCAACTCTATCAGCCGCGGCTGCGCTTTCTTCAAACATCACAGTTAAGTGACTTTGAAGTACTTCATGCATTGCAGTTCCAAACACTGTATGAATTGTAGGTTTATACTCCTGTAATCCGTCTTTATATTGTAGTTCCCATTTGTGAGGACATTCTTTATAGACAGAAAACTGGCTGTAAGAGATAGTCTTATGGTAAGCATAATTTATCTCTTGAGGAGTATAGTTCCTGATAGTTTTAACTATCGATGGTATTTTAGTGCTCAAAATTTGATTTATTTGTTTTCTTGAATGAACTGTTGTTTCAGTTTTTCAAGGTATAGGATAGCATCCATATGTTCTTGTTTAGCATGCTCAACCCACTCTAATAGAGATAGATCTGTTCTGTCTAAATCAGTACCATACTTTGTTTTACCTACTGCACTTCGTTCTTCGAATTGCTTAATTATTGATGTAACTATACTATCCATTTTTTAATAACTTTTTTTGTTCTTTCTCTTCAATACCTAATTTAGTAAGTATACTTTTCACACCTGATTCTCTTAATATGTCAATATATTCTTCTGCTTCACCAAATGAACATTCAAAGTAGTTAGCAATATGTTTAAGCAATGATTCTTGCTTTTTCTTTTTAGTGGATTTGATATATTTGAAAAACATATTATTTTTAGGTATCATATATAAATATATATTATATGTTTTCTCCTTATCAGAGTATGGAAAAGTCTGCACTAAATTCACGAATTCTATGTACTCAGGATTCATACTGAGGAAGCGATGAATCATATAGCAATTAAATGACTCTTTGTCTTCCTCAGTAAATGATTCCCATTTTGATTTATTATAGGTAATTTCCTTTAACCAATCAAATATTGTCATACTCTTCTCTAACTTCTTTAGGTAACATTTCTACTAATACCTTTCCTGTCACTACATCATAGAAACATGGAATAGGCATAATAGCATCTTCTGTTGAACCAGTTAAGAATTTAGATACCTTACGTAAAATTACTCCCTCGGCAAATACATGATTTCCATCAGGTGAGACAATTGGTTGTGTTTGCTTGAAGTCTACATTGACATTAAGCTGTTGTGGTTTTGATTCACTCATAACTTTATTTATTATTTATTATTTTTAAAATTGAGGCTAGTAAAGCCATTACATTGATTTCTTTATCAATTCTGAAGTTAGCATGGTACATATAATTTTCTATTTCAATAACAATCAATGCTTTTGATAGATCATTATTACCATACTCATCTAAACTATCATATAGGAATCTATAAATCTCTTCAAAGTCATCCAAATTACTATCAGCAAGTATTTGTCTAATGTTTTTAAAACTAGATTTAGTTGGTGATTTAAGTTCTTTTAATACTCCATCTTTATAACTGTTTGATGATAGTATTGCTTTATCTATTTTAAGAGTACTATCAACAGTATTTACTTGACAAGTATTAAGTATTTTTCTAACATCAGGATAATGCTTATTAACTACTAATGCTAGATCCTCTAGTTCATAATTAATATCTTCTTTATCTAAAATGATAACAACATGTTGTGCTACTTCTTTTTTAGATGGAGGTGTAATTTTTAATACCTGGCATCTAGATTGAAGTGGATCAATAATACGCTCAAGATAATTACATGTTAAGATAAATCTAGTAGTACGAGAATATGTCTCAATAATGTTTCGAAGTGATGCTTGTGCTTGTATAGTTAAGAAATCAGCTTCATCTAAGATAATAATCTTAATTGGTTTAAATGAAGCGCTTGAAGCGAAACCTTGAACTTTATCTCTAATAGTATCAATACCTCTTTCATCTGAAGCATTAATATAAAGAAAATCACAATCAAAGTTGTTTACAATTAATTTAGCTAATGTTGTTTTACCTGTCCCAGGTGTACCATACAATAGTAAGTTTTGTAAATCGTTTTTCTTAATATATTGAGCAACAATAGATTTTAGTTGCTCATTACCAATATAGTCTTCTAATGTTTTAGATCTATA
>Ga0315905_10003757_pt1 | contig 15617 bp, 15 predicted proteins | sample LakEriMetagenome_5_FD_203522 | JGI IMG/M metagenome (GOLD analysis project Ga0315905, IMG submission 203522) | Freshwater fungal communities from buoy surface, Lake Erie, Ohio, United States - Buoy 4 MA121 | ecosystem: Environmental > Aquatic > Freshwater > Lake | place: USA: Lake Erie, Ohio... | reverse complement strand
GACATCATCTGGGCCAGCAAGCTCCTCGACCACGGCAAGGACCAGGTCATCGAGTTCACCGCCCCCGAGAAACCCGGCGACTACCCCTACGTCTGCTCCTTCCCCGGCCACCACGTCGTCATGCGCGGCATGCTGAAGGTGAAGTAAAGCCAGCGCGCAGCAGATCTATGAAGAGCGGCAGGGCTGTGAAGGCTCTGCCGCTCTTTGCGTTTTAGGCGCGGATGCGGGGCTTTTCGGCTGGCGGGGATGGGGCAGGGTGGCGGGATGAAATGGATGTCTTCTCTTTTGATGCCGGTGGTTTGCCTGGGGCTCTGTGTTGATGCGGTGGCGCGGGAGGTGGTGGTCAAGGATCGCACGGGGCTGGTGCTGGCACTGCAGGAGGCGAAGCCGGGGGATGTGGTGAAGGTGGCGCCGGGGAAGTATGCCGGGGGGCTGATGGTGACGGGATTGCAGGGCACGAAGGAGAAGCCGGTGGTGGTGACGGCGGCGGACCGGGAGCAGCCGCCGGTGATCGAGGGCGGGGCGAGCGGGATGCAGCTTTCCGGCTGTCAGTGGGTGGAACTGAGTCACCTGCATTTCACCGGCGCGGAGGCGAATGGCCTGAACATTGACGACGGCGGGGCGGGCAAGCCGGCGTCGCAGGGGATCGTGCTGCGGCACCTCACGGTGCAGAATAGTGCGCCGAAGGGGAACCGCGATGGCATTAAGCTGAGCGGGCTGACGTCGTTCACGGTGGCGGATTGCACCGTGGAGCGGTGGGGCGCGGGTGGTTCCGCTGTGGATATGGTGGGGTGCCGGGAGGGGGCGGTGGAGGATTGTGTGTTCCGCCACGATGGCGCGGCGGCTCCGGAGGCTAACGGGGTGCAGATGAAGGGCGGGAGCGAGTCGGTGACGGTGCGGCGCTGCCGGTTTCTCGGCGCGGGCGGCCGCGGGGTGAATCTCGGCGGCAGCACGGGCGAGCCGTATTTCCGGCCGCTGGGGGCGAAGTTTGAGGCGCGGAATCTCACGGTGGAGGACTGCCTGTTCGTGGACGTGCAGGCACCGGTGGCGTTCGTGGGGGTGGACGGGGCGGTGGTGCGGCACAATACGCTCATCCGCCCGGGCCGCTGGGCGCTGCGCATCCTGCAGGAGAACCGCGGGGACGGGATGGCGTGGTGCCGGAAGGGGGTGTTCCGCCGGAATGTGGTGGTGTTTCAGTCTGTCTCACTGCGCGAGGCGGTGAATATAGGGCCGGACACGGAGCCGCAGAGTTTTCAGTTTGAGGAGAATGTCTGGCACTGTGAGGACCGCCCGTCCGATACCCGTCGGCTGGTGCGCCTGCCGGTGGCGGAGAAAGGCGGCCGCTATGACGTGGCTCCACAGTTCCTGAATGCCGAAGCGGAGAACTTCTTCCTCAAGCCCGGCAGCCCGGGCAGCGATGCGGGGATGAGGCCGGGGAATCGGTGATACGGGGAGTGGATAATGGAGGATGGAGGAGCCAGACGAAGCGGGTGCCATTATCGATTTCCCATTCTCCAATATCTCCGCTCCCGCTCTTGTGAGGCGGGGTGAAATGGGTATCAGCGCCACGGCTTTCACATCCCCCTATCCTCTTCCATGGAACTCATCTCCCAGGCGTGGGACTTCGTCAAACACATCAACGACTACCTCGAAACCTGGGTGCAGCAGTATCCGGTGGCGGTCTTTGTGATCCTGTTCGCTATCATCTTTGCGGAGACCGGGCTCGTGGTCACGCCGTTCCTGCCGGGTGACTCGCTGCTCTTCGCGGTGGGAGCCGTGGCGGCGCGGCCGGAGATGGGGCTCAATGTGTGGCTGGTGAGTCTGGTCATCCTGGTGGCGGCCATCATCGGGGACTCGGTGAACTACGCCATCGGCCGGCATCTCAGTCAGTGGCTCATGAAGAAGTTCCCGCGGGTGGTGAAGCAGAGCCACATCGACAAGACGAATCTCTTCTTCAACAAGTACGGCGGCAAGACGCTGATCATCGCGCGGTTCGTGCCCATCGTCCGGACGTTCGCGCCTTTCGTGGCCGGCAGCGGGCGGATGGATTACCGGAAGTTCATGTATTTCAATGTGACGGGAGCGCTCCTCTGGGTGGCGCTCCTGATCCCGGCTGGTTATTTCTTCGGCGGACTGCCGCTGGTGAAGAAGCACTTCGAACTCGTGATCATCGGGATCATCATCGTGAGCCTTATCCCGGGCATCGTGGGTGTGCTGCAGGCCCGCGCGGCCGCCCGCCGGGACGCCGCCGCGGAACCGAAGGACGGGGAGCCGAAGGCGGATTAAGTCCGCTCCAGTGCGTGCACCCATGCAGCCGCGGTGCGGTGCGGGATTTCGTCAGGAACCGGGCGGCGGTTTATCCAGGACGGCATCCCAGCCGGCGCGGCGCATTTGGAGAATGAGGGCGCGCTCTTCACCTTCGATGCGGTCCGGCAGCGGCGCGCGGAAGAGCACGAGTGCATTCACGGCTGCGACGAGGGCGGTGACGGCGATGACGCCGGTGACGTGTGGAGCGCGGAGCGGGTGGATTTCCACATGGCTTTTGGCCGCGCGGTCCCAGAGGGTTTCGCCCTGCCGCTGGAACTGCCAAAAGGAATACAGCCACTGAGCCGGAGGCAGCAGGGCATTGAAAGGCAGGCCGAAGCCGAGGCCGCCGGCCCACAGCAGCACCGAGCGGCGCAGGGCTTGCTTGAAGCTGAGCCGCCCGCCGTCCTCCGCCAGCACGCGCTGCCCGAGGATGAGGCGTCCGGGCGTCCATCCAGTGAGCGGCAGCAGCAGGGAATCCAAAAGAATGAGTGCGATGCCGGGGGCAAAGAGAATGGCCAGTGGCGCGCGGTGGATGGCCCAGAGATCCGTCCAGCCTGCTGCGGTGGCGATGCCCACGATGGCGAGCATGAGCAGGGTGAGGTCGATCTGCTTGGCAAAAAAGCGGCGCCATGCCGCGGCCTTGCGCGATGCCAGCACCTGCAGGGTGAGAACAGGGGCCTCGTCAGTGCGCGGCAGTGGCGGCGGACCGGGCGATGCCGGCTCCGGCGGTTCCCCGGCGGTGTCGGTTTCTGAAACAGCAGGCGGCTGCCGGCGCAGCACCGTGCGCATGGATTCCGCCTCTTCCATGGGCAGCCATTCATCCATGCCTTCGTGCCAAATAAGATCGCGCGGCGTGAGTTCGCCATCCTCCAGCATCTCTACGAGCCGGAACGGCTGCCATGGGCCGAGCCGCTTTCCATCCTTCATGACATACACATCCATGCCGCGGGAAATCGCCGCGGAGGCCAAATCCGCAATGGAGATTTCCGGCACCGGTGGCAGGGCTGGTTCCACATCTGCGGAGGTGCATTCTGTGCCATCCGCTGCTCCATAAGGCCGCTATGCGCATTCTCCTCTCTTCTGTCCTGCTCTCCACTTTGCTCTCCGCCGGCGTTCTGGCGCAGTCGCCGGGTATTCAAACCAACCGTCAGTCCAGCAAAGTGCTGCCGCTGCCGAAAAGTGAGGATGGCTTCCACTTCATGGTCTTTGGCGACCGCACGGGCGGGCCGCAGGAGGGCCTGCAGGTGCTCGCGCAGGCGGTGAAGGACAGCAATTTACTCGACCCGGATCTCGTGATGACCGTGGGCGACCTCATCAACGGCTACAGCAACAGCGAGGACTGGATGAAGATGATGACCGACTACCGCGCGGTGATGGATGGACTGCGGATGCCGTGGTTTCCGGTAGCGGGCAATCACGACATCTACTGGCGCGGCCCGGGCAAGCCGGCGAATGAGCATGAGTCCGCCTACGAGACGCATTTCGGTCCGGTGTGGTACTGGTTCGAGCACAAGAAGAGTGCCTTCATCGTGCTCTTTTCTGATGAAGGCGACGGCACAGGCGCGCCGCGCGATTTTACGAATCCGGCCCACCAGCGCATCAGCCCGGCGCAGAAGGCCTGGCTCGCGGAGACGCTGGGGAAGACGAGGTCGCTCCAGCACGCCTTCGTGTTTCTCCACCATCCGCGCTGGGTGGAGCGGACCTATCCCGGAGCGCAGTGGAATGAAGTGCACGACATGCTGAAAGCCGCGGGCAATGTGCGCGCGGTCTTCGCCGGTCACGTGCACCGCATGCGCTACGACGGAAACCGCGACGGCATTGAATACATCACGCTGGCGACCACCGGCGGCTCCATGCCGGGGCACTATCCGCAGGCGGGTTACGTGCATCACATGAATCTCGTGAGCGTGCGCCCGGAGGGCATCAAAGTCTCCGCGCTGCCGGTCGGCGAAGTCTTCGACCCGAAGAAGTTCACGCCCGAATTCATCGCCGAAGTCGAAGGCCTGCGCGGCCTGCCGCTGGGGCTGACGAATGTGCCCATCGCCATTGATGCGCGTGGCCGGGGCGCAGGACTGGTTGAATTCAAGATCACCAACCCCGCCCAGGGGGACCTGGAAATCACGGTGCTGCCCGCAGCCGCTTCCGGTGAGTGGATCAGCACTTCCGAGCAGGTGCAGCTCCTGCTCAAGAGCGGCGAGACGAAGCAGGGCTCGTTCTCCATGATCCGTGTGCAGGATGGCTTCAGCGGCCCGGTGTCGGTGCCGTCGGTGGAGTTCCGCACGGAATTGATCCGCGACAATGCCCGCATTCCCCTCCCGGCGCGGAAGGTCAATGTGCCGGTGAAGCTGCAGGCTCTGCCGGATGATTTTTTCAAAGCGGCCGCGCCCCAGGTGTTGCAGCTGGACGGGAAGTCCGCCATCCGAATCGAATCCGGGGACCACCCGCTGCCGGACGGTCCCTTCACGGTGGAACTGCGAGTGCTGCCGCCCTCGGCCAGCGTGAGCGCCGACCTCATTTCCAAGGCCGAGCAGTCGGAGTATGCGCTGAACCTCGCGAGCAATGTGCCGGGCTTTCACGCGTTCATTGACGGCCGTTATGTCAGCGCCATTGCGACGGAAGCCCTGCCAGCGGGGCAGTGGGCACATCTGGCCGGCGTCTATGACGGCAAGGCGATCACGCTCTTTGTGAATGGGAAGACGGCGGCGACCGTGGCGGTGTCCGGCCAGCGAAAGACGAATCCGCTGCCGCTCTACATCGGGGCGAATCCGGACGCGCGCTCGGCGCCTGCGCAGTTCTACACCGGCGTGCTCGATGAGGTGCGCCTGTCCTCGGTGGCTCGCTACGCCGCGGACTTCACTCCTGCTGCGGTGCATGCCCGCGACGAACACACGGTGCTTCTGTTCCACTGCGATGCCGCGCTTGGTCCCTATCTGCCCAGCGACTCCGCCGGCGGCCGCTACGGCACCTTCAGCGGCGTGCCGCAACTCAAGGCCCCCTGAACATGACTGTGCTGCCCGGCATTGACCTTGTGGAAATCGACCGCATCCGCCGAGTGATCGCGCGCCAGGGGGAGTCGTTTCTGAAGCGCGTCTTTACTGAGGCCGAGCGTGCCTACTGTGAATCGCACGGCGACGCCGCGCCTTCGTTTGCGGCCCGCTGGGCGGCGAAGGAGGCGGTGGCCAAGGCGCTGGGCACAGGCATCGGGGCGGAGGCTTCACTGGTGGAGATCGAGGTCGTCCGGCTCGAAAGCGGGCAGCCCTGCGTGCGCCTGCACGGGGCGGCCGCCGCGACTGCTGCGGAGATGGGCGTGCAGGAAGTGCGCCTCAGCCTCACGCACACCGAACATTACGCTGCGGCCTTCGCCGTCGTGACCACCCGCGCTGTCGCTGCGGGTTCTTTATAACACTATGCGCGTCGCAGGTATTTCCCGGCACACGGTTTGGCACGATCCCGCCGATCCTGCGGCTGTCTACATCATCGACCAGCGGGCGCTGCCGTTCCGTTTTGTAATCGAACGACTGACCACGGTGGCGGAAGTGGCCGCGGCCCTTCGCGACATGCACGTGCGCGGTGCCGGTTGCATCGGGGCCACGGCAGCGTGGGGCATGTATTTGGCAGCGGGGGAAATGCCTGAGGCGCTGGCTGCGGCCGGAACTGCACTCATGCAGACACGGCCGACAGCGGTGAACCTGGCGTGGGCGGTGCAGCGCCAGTTGCGGGTGCTCGCAGGGTGTTCGACGGCCGAGGAGAAAGTCACAGCAGCGCGCCGGGAGGCGGAGGTGATTTGTCAGGATGACATCGCCGCCTGCCGCCGCATTGGCGACTACGGTCTTGGGATCATTCAGGAAATCGCCGCGCGCCGTCCAGGGCCGGTGAATATCCTCACGCACTGCAATGCGGGCTGGCTGGCGTTCGTGGACATTGGCTCGGCCACGGCTTCCATCTACGCGGCGCACGATGCCGGTATCCCGGTGCATGTGTGGGTGGATGAGACGAGGCCGCGGAATCAGGGCGCACGGCTCACGGCGTGGGAACTCTCGCAGCACGGTGTGCCGCACACGATTATTGCCGACAATGCCGGCGGTCACCTCATGCAGCGCGGCCAGGTGGACCTTGTCATCACCGGGGCGGACCGCGTCACGCGTGCCGGGGACGTTGCGAATAAGATCGGAACGTATCTCAAAGCCCTCGCGGCGCGCGACTGCGGCGTGCCATTCTACGTGGCGCTGCCTTCCTCCACGTTCGATCTCTCCATCGCCGATGGACAGGCGGATATCCCCATCGAAGAGCGCAGCGCGGACGAGGTCCTCTTTATGGAGGGCCTTGATGCTGGTGGGAAAGAAACCGCCGTACGGATCACGACAGCCGCCACGGGCGCGGCGAATCCTGCCTTCGATGTCACTCCGGCACGGCTCATCACAGGCCTTATCACCGAGCACGGCATCGTGGTGCCGGCAGAGCAGGCCATCCTGAGAGTGCTGGCTGGCAGTTGAGTTTGCTGCCTGAGGGCGTCGTTGCCGGCTTCAGCCGCGGGCTTGATTATTCCGGCGCAGCGGGGGCTGCGGCCTTGGCACCTTTGGTCTGCGGGAGAATGACTTTACTGAGGTTGAAGATCGGTGAGTAGATCGCGTAGATGAGGAAGCCGACCATGACGCCAAGAACAATGATCGTGATGGGCTCAAGGATTTTGTCGATCTGGTTCCCGATGATGTCTAGTTCCTCTTCGTAGTCGTCGGCGATTTCCTCCAGCATGTCGGTGGAGGAGCCGGTCTCGCTGGAGAGTTGCATGAGGCCGGAGATGGAGCGGCCATCTTCGCCGAGCCGGTGGGATTCGAGGAGGAACGATTCGTGGAGCGAGATGCCCTCTTCGATGTGCTTCTCCACTTCCGAGAAGAACTCACGGTGGCTGACATTCGGGGCGCTTTCACCGGTAATGCGCAGAGCCGTGGAGACGCGTACATTGCTCTCAATGAGCATGGCGAGCGTGCGGAAGCTGACGGCGGCGGAAGATTTGCGGACGATGTTCCCCACGGTTGGGAGTTTCAGCCAGAAGCGCTGCACCGCGGGCACGGCGCAAATCTTGCCCCAGTTCTTGAACAGCATGATGAGACCGATGACCGGCAGTGCGACCAGATACGGCTGACCCAGCAGGATTTCCGAGAGCGTCATCATGGCTTTCGTGGCTCCCGGCAGCTCACTGTTGAACTGGCCGTAGAGATTCTTGAGCGAGGGCACCAGGGTCATACTCATGGTGATGATGACGCCCACCCCGATGACGAGCACGATACACGGGTAGATCATCCCGGACTTGAGCTTCTTGAGAATCTTCAGCGTCTTCTTCTGGCCTTTCGCAATCCGGGAGCAGACTTCCGGGAGCTGACCGGCCTCTTCACCGGCGCGGATGAGCGCGAGCATAGCTTCGCCAAACAGGTCGCCGTGCTTGCCCATGGCATCGCTGACCTTCTCACCCTGGCTGATCAGGGCGGCAACGTCGGCGATGACGCCCTTATAGCGCGGGGAGCGGACCCGGTTGGCCTGCAGCTCAAAGCTTTTGATCGTGGAGATGTTCCGCTCCAGACACCGGGCCACACCGGCAAACAGATTCACCCGGTCCTCCAGGCTGGGCTTCTTCACCGACAGGCGGTAGATCTTCTCGTCGGCTCCGCTAATGCTCGTGATCTTGGCGACCTCATTGGAGGCCTTTCCGGAGCCGATGAGAGCCTTGGCATCATCGTCGGTATCGACGACGATTTCCTGGGTACGGCCGGAGTTGACGTTGGTGAGAGTTACTTTTTTGAGCATGGCGTGGGTCGGTCAGCGGTGAGCGGCGATAGGACGGATAACCTCCAGCGAAATGGTGGCGGTATTGCCGGCGGCATTCCCGTAGGGCAGGTAGGTGACGGTGACGGTGGCTCGTTCGACGGTGCCTTCCGGGATGCCGCCATCGTACCCGAGCGGAACCAGGCTTGGGGTGGAGATGGTGAAGCTCATCGGGTTGTAGTCAGTGGCTCCAGGGGCGCCCTGAGTTTGCGTCAGGAGGACGGTGGAGGGGGCGACGCCCAGCTGCCAGACACGGGCAATGGCCTCGGCATAGCGGATGGCGGATGCCTGGCCGCGGGTGAGTTCCTCCTGGGAAGTCATGTTCATGCTCAGGGCGGAAGCGGCACCGATGGCGGCGGCCATGAGCCCGGATGCGGCGAGCACTTCCACCAGGGTGTAACCGGCGCGGCGGCGGGTCTGAGAGGGATGGAGCGCTTTCATGGCGGTTACCAGGTGTTGTCGGTGGTGGTGCCTGGGATTTTGTCAGGCATGATGGTTTCTACCCATGCTGCGCGCGGGGTGAGCTTGATGAGTCCGTGGGTGTCGGACTGAAGGACAATGGCGAGGTCCTGCCCGCCGCCCGGGCCGGTGAGCGGGGCATCGGTTTGAATGCCTCCGGCGAGCTTGATGGTGGAGACCTGGGGGGAGGCGGTGAAGACAAGCGGGGTGTTCTCGGCCAGGATCACGAGATTCCACTCGCTGACGGAATTGGTGTCCTCGATAATAATATTCACCGGGGTTCCCGCGGCTGGCCCCTCCTGCTTGATGGCCAGGATCATGCGGCGGCGGTCCTGTTTGCGCAGGCGGATGGTGTTCAGCTTCCGCACGGAGCCGGCATCCTGAACGTAGGCGACGGCGAGCGCCGGGCGGTATTGAGCATAGCCTGTGAAGTTAGTGCCGTCTTGACCTTCGATGATGAGTTCGCTGACTTCACTGTTGATCACAACGCTGGGGAGGTCGGCGGGCTTGGACGGGCCGATGCAGGGAGTGATGGTGACGGTGCCGTTACCATTGTTTTCGAAGCCGCGGGAGTCGGAGAGCGCCGTGCCGCCAGTGCTCTGGAGGCTGGCGGCGCTGGCTGTAAGTTCCTGCACGAGCGAGTTGCCGCCGTTGGTGGGGTCGTCGATGACGTTGAGCCCGCCGGTGAAGTCCGTGACGTTGTCAATTTTGCCGAAAGTGATGGGTGTCCATGTGAGATTGCTGGGGGGGATCGCGACGCCATTCAGGTCTTTGGGCTGGAGAGTCATCGGGCTGGTTCCCGGGGCAGCGACGAAGCGGGCGGAGAGAGCCGTGTAGCTTCTGGCCTCGAGTTCCGGAACGAAGTGCATCACGCGGCCAGAGACCTTGATGTTTCCCGTTACGGTGGGGTTGGCCGCAGGCACGGACCGGGAGCGGTGCAGAATGAGGAGGTCTCCGCCAAGGATAGGGCTGCGGCTGCGGATGTAAGTCTTGTAGTAGGCGGCGCTGTCGGTCAGGTCCTGCTCTACCCGCCCGGTGCCGGTGGTGGTGAAGCCCAGCTTCTTCATCCCCGCGGCCACATCAATGACCTTGGAATAGGGGTAGTCCCAGGTGGGCGAGAAAGCATTGAGGCCGGCGAGGCGGGTCGCGCTGTCCATCGGATAGCCCGCCCATGCGGCGGAGGTCGTAGAGCCCCAGCCGGAGAGTTCATCGAAGGCGATTCCGTCCGTGTCGCCGCTGGAGGCGATCATGCGGTCCAGAGCGTAGGCCTTGATGGCCGCCCGGGCATTGGACGCGGCGATGCGGCGCTGGGTGGCGTGCTGTTCGATTTCCGCACTGCGCCCGCGCTGGGCGAGCAGCCCGACCCACGTTGAAAAACCGACGGTGACAAAGCCGATGGCGACGAGCGCGATGACCATCACGCCGCCGGCCGGTTTGCGTTTGGAGAGGGGTGTTGACCTCATGGTTGCTTAGAGGGCGGGGAACTGCGGAACGACGAAATAATAGGACGTCTGGCCTTCGTGATTCGCGTACGAGGCCTGCGGGGAGGTTGCGGTGTAGGCGGTGGCGGCTGTTCCTTTGAGCCGCTGCACGCCGGGGTCCGGCCACCAGACGAGATAGAACGGCTGGTTGCCGGCTTTCTTGAATCTGGCAGGCTCCGATTCTGCGAAGACAGCGCGCTCTGCACGCTCAAAGTGGACGCAGGGAATTCCCACGTCAGCTGTGGTCGCATCGCGGTAAACGATGTCGTAATAATGCGTCAGCATGTTGCTCCCGTAGCGCCGCACGGAGGCGAAAACGCTGTTCACGTCCGGCGCAGTGGCTACGTTAGGATTGGCTGCAAGGCCCACGTAGTCGATCTCATAAACACAGCGGACCCAGAGCTGCCCGTTGGAGCCGGAAGGCTGCAGCAGGAAGATGGACGCATTGGTGACGTTGTTCGTCGCCGTGCTGGTGACGTTATTCGTCGCCGTGCTGGTGACGTTGTTCGTCGCCGTGCTGGTGGTGGTGGTGGTCCTGGTGTCAGGAGCAACAGTGCTGACCGTCGTGGTGGCGCTGGCCGGAGGGGCACCGCGATAGGACGAGAAGACTTGGGCGGCGGTGGCGGTGTCGGGATTCGACAGCAGGAAGGACAGGAAGGCCTGGGGGGTATCGAGGGACTGGGGAAGTCTGCCGTAGAGATTGATCGTGCGGCCGCGTATCGTATTGATGTGCGGGCCGCGGGGCAGAATGAAGACGGCGACAGATTTTTCCACTTCCTCCAGGAAGAGTGTCCGCAGCGTGTCCGCCTGCGAGCAGCGCCCGTAGTTGGGGGCTGTGTAGCTGTCCACGGCTGTGAGTGAGGAGTCGGGATAGAAGTTTTCCCCGACGTCGGCCGGCAGGAACACCTCCTGAAAGGCGCCCACGGAGCGCTGGTTGGCGGCGACAACGCGCAATGCGAGCGCTCCGGCCGTGAAGACGATTGCTCCCACCGCCGCCACGAGCATGAGTTCCATGAGGGAGAAGCCGCGCGGATGGTACCGGCGGGAGGAGTCACGGAGACACAGCTTCATGGCGGATGGCGGAGCAGGAGTTATTGTGCGGGCGGGCCGGCGGGAGCGGTCCTGGATTCAGCAGGCGGCGGAGCGAGATCCGGATCCGGCTGTACGCTGTCCTCCGGGTTCTTCGGGGGAGGGGGCGGCGCTTCGCCATTTTCAGGCTGTGGTGCCGGAGCGGGGGGGGCGCCGGGCAAAGCGTCAGGCACTACTTCGGGAGCCGGAGCGGGACCCGGTGGCGTGTCGATCGCGGCCACGGCTGCTTTCATCTGTGCCTGCTCGTCGGCGGTCAGGGTGGAAAGCGGATTGATGTCGCTGCTGGGCGGCAGATTGTCCACGAGGGCAGAGGGATTGGGCAGTAGCCCTTCGCGCGGTGGCATGAGTACTTTGCCGGTGGCATCGAGGGTGACGGTGTTGGCGTTCTCCCCGGTGTTGTCTTCGGAGGCGAGCACCTGAATGATCTTTGGCGTGAGGTCGATCTTCTTGATAATCTTCCGCGGCACGCTGGTGTCGTAGCCGGCTTCCTCGACCCATCCGATTTCAAGGAGGTTGTCCTCGACGCGGATGACGCGAAGGATTTGGGTCTGGTTGGCGATCACCGACGGCACGATCTGGCCTGCTTCGAGGGTGAGTCGGCCAAGGGTCACGACGCGCTTGTCGCCTAGTTCCATGAGGCCGCTGACCTGCAGTTTGTCAAAGAACGTGCGGAGCTTGCTTTCTTCGGTTTCGACCTGTTCCGCGGGGCGGCTGGCCACGATTTTCTTGCGCTCGGCAAATGGGTTGCGGCGCTTGATGTCGATCTTGTTCTCCGGGCGGAGGTCAGCTTTGTCCTGCGGGAGGAAGCCGATGCGGCGGAGTTCCGCCATGTTGACTTCCACATCAGCACGGGCGATGGCCGCGGAGGAGAGCACTGCGGCGGTGAGAAGGAGATGAACTTTCATGGGTGTCGGGCCGGTTATTTGATGGCAGGCGGGGTGGCGAGCAGCGGGAAGTCCACGGCGAGGTCGAGTTCGACATCATTGCCGCGCTGGCCTTTGCGGATTTCCAGCATGGAGATGCGGCTGGTGGGCAGTTCGCGCTCGATGGATGCGAGGAGCTGGATGGTCTTCTCGGCGTCGCCCTCCAGTTTCACGGTGCTGGTGATGCGGCGGTTCACGTAGGCCATGTCCTTGTTCTCCGCAGGGGCGGAGGTGTTGGTCACGAACTGAACAAGGGAGGGGAAGCGCTTCAGCATGCGGCTGAATTCGTTCTTCGCAGTGATGTCCGTGCCGCTCTGTTCAAATTGCGGTTTCCACATTTCGAGATATTTGCGGCGCGCGGCGGTGTCCTTGCGGGCGGTTTCGAGAAGCACTTTAGCCTGATTGTGCTCTGTGTTGGCAGTGAGGTGGCGCGCACGGGCGTCCTCAGTGGCTTCCATGGCGGTGACCATGCGCTGATTGAGCATCATGGTGCCCTGGAAGAGGGCGCACACGACGGCGAAGAGCAGCACACAGGCGAGATGTTTGGTATTCATGTCAGCAAAGTCGGGCTGGTGGCTATTCTTCGCCGGTGGGGCTCTTCACGAGCGTGGCGGTGTAGGTGACATCCCCGAGGCGGTCGTTCTTGTCGCGGGTGATCAGGTCGTCGCGGAAGGTCTGATAGCCGGCCTTTACGAGGGCCTGGACGGTTTCCTCTTTCTGTACGGTGCCGCCGGAGTTGATCTCGACGCGCATTTCCACGTGGTCCGGCTTCTCCAGGCTGCGGGAGAGGCGCAGGGAGGACAGTGTGTTGCTGGGTTTGATGCTGTTCACCACTGCGGTCACGATATCCATCATCGGCTGGGTGCTGTCGATCCATGACTCCACCTCCCGGGCGCGGCCGTGGGTTTCGTCGATGACTTTCTGCTCGGCGTGGGTGTCGGTAATCTGGCGGCGAACGTCCTGTTCGGAATCAATTTCGCGCTGCTCGTCAGCCTGAGCCTGCTTTGTCTCCACGGTGAAGAGCGCACCAAGTCCCACGGAGCCAACGGCGGCGAGATAGAAGAGCACCGGCAGCACCATCATGATGGCGGGCAGTGGGGGCGACAGATCCGGACGGTCCGGCTTGAGGTCGTGCATGATGTTGGTTTTGCTCATGGGTCAGGAGTCGGTTAGGAGTTTCCAAAGCTGGGCGGGTGCGGTGACGTCGCTCACGAGAGCGCCCGGCAGCCGCTGGCGGAGAAGTTCCGGGAGCGCACAGCCGGCTTCGTCGTTCATAATGACGACGTTGGTGTTGGGGCCTGCGTTTTGGATGAGGGGGAGAATGATATCGAGCGCCGGCGTCATGTCGTCGGTGTAGAGGTCGGTGCGGGAGCGGAGTTCCGCCCACTGTTCCTCGCGCTGGCTGAGCACGCAGACGGAGCCTTCGTTGCAGGCCACCATGACCACGCTGCCGAATGGTTCGCCGGGATTGGAAACGGCGCGGGCCCGGCGGGCTTCCGAAACCTGCTCAATGAGGTCGAGCATTACTCCATAGACACCCACGGCGACGCGGCCGGCATGCAGCCCCGCCTCTTTCATCATGGCGATGGTCTTGTTGATGGCCTCTTCATCGCAGGAGAGCAGCACACTGGTATTGCTTTCCGGGTTGTGGAGCAGGTTGTATTTCTTGCCGCGCTCGGCCTTGGCGCCGAGAACGGCTTTGGGGTTGGTGCGGAGCTGTTCCTCCAGGCCGGCACGGCGGCTGAGGTTCACCTCCAGCGTGATCACGAAGCGGTGATTGAGCGAAACCGAGCACCAGCCGTTGTCGGTCATGGCGCGCCATTCCGGTCCCATCTGGGCGACGATGTCCTTGAACTCACCCTCCATGGAGCCGGCGTCGCGGAATTCACCGCGCTTATCGAGCGCCGTCCAGCTCACGCGGCGGCGGCCGATGTTCAGCGCCAGGGTGCTCTCCCGAGTGAAGCGGCGCGACCATGGGGCGGTGCTGTCGTCCGGCTCGGGGCGGAAAGCCCGGAAGCTCAGGACGTCTTTGATGTCTTTCAGTTTCATGGGATCGGTTGGGTGGTTTTGGAATTGGAAAAATGATTAGCGGCCGTGCTGGCTCATGTAGGCTTCGACCTCGTCCTGGGTGAATCCGCTCTTGTCCTGCACCGGCACGTTCCAGCCCTCGGCGGCGCGCATGTCGATGCTGCGCTCCCACGAGATCATGCCCTTCTTCCAGCCGGTCTCGAGTTCCTGGTCGAGCTTCTTGTATTCCCCGCGGCGGATGAGGTTGGTGGTGGAGTCGTACTGGAGGAGGAGTTCGTGAATGGCGAAGCGACGCTGGCGGATTTCATCAAACTGCAGTCGCTGGCAGAGAATGGCGCGCAGGGTGTCCGCGAGACTGGCCTGTGCGGTCTCAAGGCGGTCGCTGGGCACCAGCTTCAAAAAGCGCTGGACCGTCTGCGAAGCTGAGGAGGTGTGCAGCGTGGCCACCACGACGTGACCGGTTTCCGCCGCCTGCAGGGCGATCTCCGCCGTCTCACCGTCGCGGATTTCACCGACCACGATCACGTCCGGCGCCTGACGCAGCGAGGCGCGCAGGGACATGGCAAAGTCGAGGTCGTCCTCACCGATTTCCCGCTGGGACATCAGCGATGGGGTGCCGTCGGGATAAACATATTCGATCGGGTCTTCAAAGGTGACCACGTGCTCATGACGGCGCTCGGCACGGTGCAGGATCATGGAGGCAATGGTCGTGCTCTTACCGGAACCGGTGGCCCCGCAGATGAGAAAGAGGCCGTTCTTTGCTTCGAGGAAGCATTTCAGGGCCGCAGCGGGCACCGCGATGTCCTGCGGCCGGGGGATTTTCGTCGGCAGGAGACGCAGCACCCAGCGGAAGCGGCCCTTGGTCACCATCCGGTTTACCCGGAAGCGGAGGCCCGCGAACGACATGGCGTAGTCTACGCATCCCGGTTCCACCTGCAGCGTCTGCTCCGGATGATAGACGAACGAATCATACACCAGACTCCCGTTGTGCTTGTAGCACAGCGGCTCCCAGGGGGTGATGTATAAGTCACTGACGCCGGGAAGCTGGGCGATCTGATACACCCGTTGACCCAGTGGACTGCGCTCGTCGATATAATCCATAGAATAATGTCAAAATTCCTATGGAATTTATAACAGCCATGGCTGCTGCGCAAACTAAAAATTTCTGATTTCTTTAATTTCTAATAAATTTTATAGCTGATCAGATTATTAAGTCGCGCCTACTATCGGGCAGCAGGACGGTTAGGTTTGTTGTTATCCGTTGAAAAAGAAACGGTTGCGCGCATTAGTGGGCCTGTGGATGCAGGCCTTTGGATCAGTTCCCCGCTGTGAACCACTCTTCCATCATGCGCCGCCTCACCCGACGCCTCTCCGGTGGCCATTTCCGCGGCCCCGCTTCCAGTCGCTATCTCTCCGGTGGATCTGTGGCACACGGCGGACAACGGAAATCCGTCCGACTTTGGCGGGCCGTGGTACAACATGCCGAATGTGGAGCTGTGGCCCCCGGGGG
>Ga0315905_10003755_pt1 | contig 15619 bp, 9 predicted proteins | sample LakEriMetagenome_5_FD_203522 | JGI IMG/M metagenome (GOLD analysis project Ga0315905, IMG submission 203522) | Freshwater fungal communities from buoy surface, Lake Erie, Ohio, United States - Buoy 4 MA121 | ecosystem: Environmental > Aquatic > Freshwater > Lake | place: USA: Lake Erie, Ohio... | reverse complement strand
GCATCCTCCCCCACCGCTACCCCTTCCTCATGATCGACCGCATCGTCGGCTTCGAAGGCGAAAACAAATGCACCGGCGTCAAAGCCGTCACCATCAACGAACCGTTCTTCCAGGGCCACTTCCCAGGCCACCCAGTCATGCCAGGCGTCCTCCAGGTCGAGGCCATGGCCCAGGTCGCTAGCATCCTCATGCTCAGAAAACCCGAAAACCAAGGCAAGATCGGCTACTTCATGAGCGCCAACGATGTCAAATTCCGCCGCCCCGTCGTCCCCGGCGACATGCTCTTCATCGAAGCAGAAATCCTCAAGGTGAAACGCAACATCGGCGTCGCCCGCTGCCGCTGCACCGTCAACGGCGAGACCACCTCCGAAGGCGAACTCATGTTCGGTCTCCTCGAACGCTGACCCCCTCCCCGCAGCCCCTCGCTGCCGCCTTGCCCGCCACCAACTCTGTGCCAGCGTTCCCTCCATGAACGCCACAGCCGACCCGCTGCGCCTCCGCTCCACCGCCACCGACCTGGCAAGGCGGCTCTCCGACGCAGGCCACACCGCCTACTTCGCAGGCGGCTGCGTCCGCGACGAACTCCTCGGCCGCCAGCCCCACGACTACGACATCGCCACCAGCGCCACCCCAGACCAGGTCCTCGCCATCTTCCCACGCGCCCAGCTCGTCGGCGCCCACTTCGGCGTCGTCGTCGTCCACCTCCACGGCCACCTCTTCGAAATCGCCACGTTCCGCTCCGACGGTGCCTACCTCGATGGCCGCCGCCCCGACCACGTCGTCTTCTCCTCCCCGGAAGCCGACGCCGAACGCCGCGACTTCACCGTCAACGGAATGTTCCTCGACCCGCTCTCCGGCCACATCATCGACTTCGTCGGCGGCCGCGACGACCTCAAAAACCGCCGTCTCCGCGCCATCGGCAACCCTTCCCTCCGCTTCTCCGAAGACCGGCTCCGCCTCCTCCGCGCCGTCCGCTTCGCCGCTTCCCTCGACTACTCCATCGACCCGCCCACATGGGACGCCATCCGCTCCCAGGCCCACTCCCTCGCCTCCATCAGCATCGAACGCATCCGCGCCGAGTTCCTCAGAATCATGCTCCACCCTAACCGGGTCCGCGGCTTCGATCTGCTCGACTCCTCAGGTCTCCTCCAAGTCTTCCTCCCCGAAATGGAAGCCCTCAAAGGCTGCACCCAGCCACCCGAATACCACCCGGAAGGCGATGTCTGGACCCACACCAGACTCATGCTCTCTCTCCTCCCGGACGTCGTCTCCCCTCCCCTCGTCCTCTCCGTCCTCCTCCACGACATCGCCAAACCCGCCACATGGTCCTGCGACCCCGCAGAAGGCCGCATCCGATTCAACGGCCATGACAAGCTCGGCGCAGAAATGTCCGCCGACATCCTCCGCCGTCTCCGCTTCCCTAACGAGGTCATCGACGCCACCGTCACCGCCGTCGCCAATCACATGAAATTCATGCACGCACGCGACATGCGCCCAGCCAAAATCAAACGCTGGGTCGTCGAACCCACTTTCCCCGACGAACTCGCACTCCACCGCGTCGACTGTCTCGGCAGCAACGGGCTCCTCGATAACTGGGAATTCATGCACAAGGCCCTCAACGAAGCCCCCGCCTCCGCTTCCCTACCCCCCAGGCTCCTCACCGGCCGCGACCTCCTCGCCATGGGCTACCCCAGCGGCCCCCGCATGGCCGTCATCCTCACAGAAATCCAGGACGCTCAGCTCGAAGGCCGCCTCACCTCCCCCGAGGAAGCCGCCGCATGGATCAAAGCCAATCACCCGCTCCCATCGTAACAAGGCCGCCCCGCCCTTGTCTCCACCCCAGGCCCTCAATACATCGGCCGCCACCCCGTATCGTACCCCGTCACCGTCTCCGGCCTCCGCCCTTTCCCCGGCCGCCACGGCGCATCGTGCCGGAACATCGCCACCGCCAGAATCAAGATCACCGGCAGCGCCCCGAACCCGCACGTCACCACCACCCCCGCAATCACCATCATCGGCAGAAAACACAGCAGCGCCATCATGTTCCCGCGCGGACTCATCTCATACGGCAGCAGACTCAGCTTCAGATGGCTCCTCCCTAGCTGCAGCCCCGTCGCCGTGTACACCACATAAAAACTCAATCCCGACACCACCCCATACAGCACCATCCCACCTCCCGTCGCCACCGTCTTGATCATTGTCTGATTAAATGTCCCCACCCCCAGCACCCAGAACCCGCACGCCGCCACCGCCACCAACCGCATCGTCACCGACCGATACCCGCTCGCCCCGATCACCCCGCCACTCATCGCCGACGCCGCCCCAACCACATTCAGCATCGTCATCACATTCTCCCACACATTGAAGCCTCCCAGAAAATACCGCACGATCAGATAAGGCGTCAGCGACAGCAGCACCAATCCGCAGAACAGCATCTGCACACACCACTTCCCTCCCACCACCTGCCACCGCGACAACCCACCCAGCAGCAGCAGCTCGGACTGCCCCGCCCTCACTTCCTCAAACAACGACCCGAAACTCCGCAACGGCATCACCACCGCCGTCACGACCGCCGTCACCACCCAGAACGGGCTCCCCCCCAACTGAATCACCAGCCCCATTCCACTCCGTGCCCCACCGCCCGCTGCCTCACCAGCCGCCGTCATCTCCACCATCAGCGCCACCAGCACACACAAGTGCACCAGCAGAAACGGCAGCACAAACATCGGCGACCGCAGCCCCTGCCGCAGCTCCTTCACCAGCACCGGCGACCACCGGTCCGAAAAATCAGTCAGGACAGTGCTCGGCGGCTTCATCGTCGTCAAAGCCGTCTCCGCCTCACCCTCAGATCACCCGGTCATTGCCTCCATCCACCGGAATCTGCGCCCCCGTCGTCTTCCCGAACACCGGCCCAGCCATCGCACACACCATCGCCGCCACATCCGCACTCCGGATCTCCGTCTTCATCAGATTCCGCGTCTTGTATTCCTCCACCGTCACCCCGTAACGCTCCGCACTCCGCGCCAGCGCCTCCGGCGTCCACAACTCCGTGTCAAACACCGCGTCCGGATGAATGATGTTCACCCGCACCCCCGCCGGTGCCAATTCCAGCGCCGCCACCCGCACCAGCTGCGTCACCGCCGCCTTCGCACACGAATAACTCCCCGCACCAGCCCCCGGTGCCTTCACGTTCCGGCTCCCCACAAAAATCGCCGTCGGCTCCACCCCTAGCTTCAAATAAGGCACGCAACTCTGCAGCAGTCTCATGTGACTCGTCAGATTCACCTCAAGGCTCTTCGCCCAGTTCCCAGCATCCATGTCCTCGAAGTTCGCCCCCGCCGTGAAGATCCCCGCATTACTAACCAAAATATCCAGACCTCCACTCGCCCTCACCACTTCCTCCACCGCCTCCTTCACCCGCTCATAATCCGTCAGGTTGATGATCTTGCCGCTCAACCCAGGCACGCCACTCAACCGCTCCGGGGTCTGCGGATTCAAATCCATCCCCGTCACCACCGCCCCCTGCGCCGCCAAAGCCACCGCAATCGCCCGGCCAATCCCCGCCGCCGCTCCCGTCACAATCGCCGTCTTCCCCTGCAACGGCAACGCCGCCGGCGCATTCCTCAACTTCGCCTGCTCCAGATCCCAGTACTCCACCGCAAACAAATCCTTCTCCGGCAGCGCACACCACCCGCCCGCCGCCTCCGCCTGCTGAATCGTCCGCACCGTGTGCTCCACAATGTCCCTCACAATCCCGGCCTCTCCCATCGTCGCCCCGAACGAAATCACACCCTTCCCGCGCCACACCGCCCAACGCGGCGCCCCATCCAACTCAGTCTGCCCGCTCGCATGCCGCGCAAAATACTCGCCGCACGCCGCCGCATACCCAGCCACATCACTCGCCCCACTCACCACCGCAGGTATCCGCTTCGTCCGAATACTGTGATCCGGCGTCAGCGTTCCCCGCGTCGCCAATCCATCCACATCCCCACGACCCGCAAACCCTGCCGATTCCTCCCCTCCCTCAAACACCGCATGACACGCCCGACCCCGCAATTTCGACACTTCCCGCCGGATCGCCGCCAGCTCCCGCAAATCCTCCTTCACAAACGTCCCCGCCCCGCGCGCCACCGACCCCACCCCGCCACCGCGACGCTCCAGCGCCACCTCCGCCTCACTCACCAGCCGGATCATCCGCTCATAACTCTCCCGCGCCGTCGACCCGAACGTGAAAATCCCATGCTGCATCAGCACCAAACCCTCCACTTTCCCCCAGTCCGCCCCGGCCGTCGCCGCCGCCACCGCCTTCGCCAGTAGAAAACCAGGCATCACATACGGAATCACAATCACTCGCTCACCCCACGTCGCCCTCACCAGAGCCTCCCCATCCGGCTGATTCGTCAGCGCAATCACCGCGTTCGCATGCGTGTGATCCACAAACTTCTGCGGCAGCACCGCGTGCACAATCGCCTCAATCGACGGATTCGGGGCCGCCGGATCCAGCAGCGCCGCCCGCTGCTGCGCCACCATGTCCGGATCACTCAACTCCCCAAGCGCCCCCAGCTTCAAAAGCGTCTCCATCCGCACCGCCGGAAAATGCTTCGCCTCAATCGTCGCCAGATCACCCCCGCTCCCCTTGATGTACAAAACCTCCACCGCCGCCCCGAAAAAATCCCGCACCGTGCTCTTCACAGACGTGTTCCCTCCCCCATGCAGCACCAGTTGCGGCTCCCGCCCCAGCAACCGCGACGTGTAAACGCGGAGCGCTAGATCACTCTCGGAAAACAAGGCAGCTTCAGTGTCGGACCAGTGGCTTTGCATGGATTTGTCAGGGTTTCCCAGGCGCTCCGCCCGGCCCTCCAGACTGCTCCTCCACCCCACCCGCGCAACCGGGATCATCACGCTTCCCTCCCCCCTCCATCAGCTCGGAATTCCCTCCAGCTACCCGGAAAATTGTGTGCGCCAGGACTTGTCAGCCCCGCACTCCTGCCGAACCATCTCCGCACCATGTCCTCCGACTCCTCCAATCCCTACGCCTCCCCAGTCGCCCCTCCACCCGTCCCCACCGACGCCCTCTCCACCCACCTCGAAGGCATCGCCTTCCCCCTCCGCGTCACCTTCCGCATCCTCACCCTCGCCCCGCGCATCGACATCACCGACGCCAACGGCCGCTCCGTCCTCCACGCCCGCCAGAAGCTCTTCCGCCTCCGCGAACACGTCGAACTCTTCACCGACGCCTCCCGCTCCTCCCGCCTCGCAGAAATCAAAGCCGACCGCATCATCGACTGGTCCGCACGCTACCGCTTCACCGACGCATGGAACGGCGAAATCGGCACCATGGGCCGCAAAGGCTGGCGCTCGCTCTGGCGCGCCCACTACGATGTCTTCAACCCCGGCGACTCCATCCCCGACTTCACCATCCGCGAGGAAAACCCCTTCGCCAAAGTCATGGACGGTCTCTTCGGCCAGATCCCCATCCTCAACTTCCTCACCATCCTCCTCTTCCACCCGCGCTACCTCGCCTCCCGCTCCTCAGGCGACCACGCCCTCCGGCTCGTCAAACGCCCTGCCTTCTGGCAGGGCAAATTCGACATCGAACAAACCGGCCCAGCCAGCCCACGCGAAATCATGAACCTCCTCCTCTCCTTCCTCATGCTCGTCCTCCTCGAACGCCGCCGCGGCTGATCCTCCCAGCATCACATCGCCCGTGGCCTCAGACACCCCCAATCCCTACACCCCTCCAGCCCCACCTCCGCACCTTCCCAACCGCGACCTCATCGCCCAGCACCTCGACGGTATCGCCTTCCCTCTCCGACTCTCCTTCCGCAGTCTCGCCCTCGCCCCGCGCATCGACATCACCGACGCCAACGGCCGCCACGTCCTCCACGCCCGCCAGAAATTCTTCAGCCTCCGCGAACACGTCGACCTCTTCACCGACACCGCAGCCACCACCCGTCTCGCCCAAATTCATCCCGACCACATCCCCGGCTGGTCCGCACGCTACCGCTTCACCGACGCTTCCAACACCACCACGGGCACCATCGGCCGCCAGCACCGACGCTCGCTCTGGCGCGCCCGCTACACGCTCTTCAACCCCGACAACTCCACCCCGCCCTTCACCATCCGCGAGGAAAACCCCGTCGCCAAAACCATCGACCGCACCCTCAGTCAGATCCCCATCCTCAACTTTCTCACCATCCCCTTCTTCAAACCCCGCTACCTCGCATCCAGCCCCTCAGGCACCCCCGCCCTCCGTCTCATCAAACGCCCTGCCCTCAGACAGGGAACCTTCGCCATCGAACAATCCAGCCCCGCCAGCCCCCTCGAAATCCTCAACCTCATCCTCTCCTTCCTCATGCTCGCCATCCTCGAACACCGCCGCGGCTGACCTCTGGGTGCATACAGCAATGCGTTGCCCGCATCTCCTTGCCCGCACCCACCACCTACCCTAATCACCATCCAGTTCCACTGTCCCCTGTCCCTTTCCCAATCCATTTTTCTCATGAATCACCTCTCTTCTCGCCGCTCATTCCTCCGCACCACCGCCGCCGCACTCGCCGCCCCGGCCTTCATCCCCAATCTCCGCGCCGCCTCCCCGAACGGTAAAATCCGCCACGTCTCCTTCGGTGCCTCAGGCATGGCCCGCGCCGACCTCGAAAGCATCTCCCGCAGCCCCAGCGTCGAGGTCTTCGCCGTCGTCGATGTCGATAAACGCAACTGGGACGGCATCACCAAAGCATGGCCCAACGCCAAACTCTACCAGGACTTCCGCGAATTCCTCGCCAAAGAAGGCGATAACTTCGACAGCGCCAACGTCTCCACCCCGGACCACATGCACGGCATCATCGGTTCCGCCTGCATCACCCTCGGCAAACACGTCTACGGCCAGAAACCTCTCACCCAGAACCTCCGCGAGTGCCGCCACATCACCAACCTCGCCCGCGCCAAAGGCGTCATGACCCAGATGGGCATCCAGGTCAGCAGCGACTTCTCCGAACGCTGGGCCCAGGGCCTCATCCGCGAAGGAGCCATCGGCAAAATCAAGGAAGTCCACAGCTTCAGCAATAAAGATTGGGGCGACATGGGCACCGCTCCCACCAACGCCGACCCCATCCCGCCGGAATTCGACTGGAACCTCTGGCTCGGCGTCGCCACCGACCGCCCCTTCATCAACGGCTACTACCACCCAGGCAACTGGCGCAAACGCCGCGACTTCGGCACCGGCACCCTCGGCGACATGGGCTGCCACATGTTCAGCGGCTGGTACCGCGCCCTCGACCTCACCTCACCTCTCTCCGTCAAATACTCCGGCCCCACTCCTAACAAGGACAACTGGGCCATCAACGGCAAGGTCGTCTACTCGTTCCCCGGCACCGCCTTCACCGCCGACAAAACCGTCAGCGTCACATGGTACGACGGCTCAGCCCGCCCACCCGCAGAACTCGCCAGCCTCGTCGGCGGCCGCATCCCCGACCAGGGCAGCATCTTCGTCGGCACCGACGGCATCATGCTCTTCGGCCACGGCTCCCGCCCGCTCCTCTATCCGCTAGACAAATTCAAGGGCCACCCCTACCCGAAACTCGAACCACGCGACCACTGGCTCGACTTCGTCGACTGCATCCTCGACGGAAAACGCAAGCCCAGCGCCAACTTCGACTACGCCGGCCCGCTCACCGAATCCGTCCTCCTCGGCTGCCTCGCCAGTGTCTTCCCTGACAAGGAACTCACATGGGATGCCGCCAATCTCACCTTCCCCAATAACCCGGAAGCCAACGCCCTCATCGGCCGCTCCTCCTACCGCAAGGGCTTCGAAATCCCAGGCCTGGCATAACCCGCCGCACCTCCAGCCCCTCACGGCGCTCCGCCGCCACCCCCTTCCATGCCCTCCCCGTTCGCTGCACGTCGGCACCGGCTAGGCTCCCTCATGGACAAGGGCGACCTCGCCGTCATCGCCACCAGCCCCCAGCGCCGCTCCCCCGGCCCGGACTCCGCCGACCCATGGCCTGACTTCCACTACCTCACAGGCCTCGACCACCCAACCTGCGGCCTCATCCTCGAAAAACCCGACACCGGCCCGCTCCGCGAACGGCTCTTCATCCCCGAACCCTCCGCCTCCCTCTGGGACGGCGCCATCCCCCCAGATCAGACCGCCGCCGCCGCCATCCCCGAAATCTCCCCCTTCCGGCTCTTCGAACCAGCCCTCCGCTCCCTCGCCTTCAGCGCCCGCAGAATCCTCGTCTTCACCGGCGGCAACCCCTTCGCCCCGGACAGCGACGACCCATGGCTCGCCTCCCTCTGCGCCCGTCTCCTCCCAGCCCACCGCATCGACCGCCTCGCCCCCCTCCTCGGCCGCCTCCGCGCCGTCAAATCCGACGCCGACCTCGACGCCATCCGCTCCGCCGCCGCCTCCGCAGCCTCAGCCATGCGCCGCGCCGCAGCCACCATCAAACCAGGCGTCCGTGGCTCCGACCTCAAAGCAGAATTCCTCCACGCCATCCACCACCGCGGCTCCCGCGGCCCAGGCTGCCCCATCCTCACCGCCTCAGGCCCAGAATCCCTCACCCTCCACTGGCACGGCGACAAACGCCCCGCAGATCCCGGCGACATCATCCTCTTCGACGCCACCGCTGAACACGACCGCTGGCACGCCGACCTCGCGCGCTCCTTCCCAGCCTCCGGCACCTTCTCCCCCCTCCAGCGCACCGCCCACGACGCCGTCCACCGCACCCTCCACGCAGCCATCGCCTCCCTCAAACCAGGCCGCCTCCTCTCCGACTGCCACCACGACACCCTCCTCTTCCTCCAGCACGAACTCCTCCGCTGCGGCCTCCTCCCAGCCACCGACGTCCCAGACCCCTCCCTCATCTCCCCAGCCATCCGCCGCATCTGCCCACACCGCATCTTCCACCACATCGGCATGGAAGTCCACGACCCAGTCCCAGACTCCGAACCCCTCTCCCTAGGCGCCGCCCTCGCCGTCGAACCAGGCATCCTCCTCCACCACGCCGGCTTCGGCCTCCGCCTCGAAGAAACCATCGCCCTCTCCCCAGACGGCCCCGAAATCCTCACCGCCCCCATGCCCTCCTCCGCCCCCGAAATCGAAGCCCTCCTCCGCTTCTAACCCCATCCTCCCCTCTCCGTACCAGCTAGCCGAAGGCTCTGGACTGCTGGGAGATTCACAGCTCTCAGGGCGCACGCAGTGCGCGAGGCCCGCCCTCCGAACAAGCCCCCTCTGCGTGCGAAGCGCCTGCAAGCCCCGGGAACACCGACGTCCCCGTCGGCCCCTCCCCCTCACGCTCCTCCGAACCACCCAGCCGAAGGCCTTACGCACCCCGAAGAGGTCTGTCCAATCATCCTCTCCGCCCCAGCCCTTCGCCCCTTCGCGTGATCCCCCTCTCCCCGCACCCCCAAGAGCCCTGTCCACTTATCCTCTCCTGCTCACCCCGAAGAGGTCTGTCCAATCATCCTCTCCCGCACCCCTGCTCACCCCGAAGAGGTCTGTCTAATCATCCCCTCCGCCCCAGCCCTTCGCCTGCAGGCAATGCCTGCGGCATCTCCAGCTCCACCCTGTCCGTCTGTCTAAGCATCCCCTCCGCCCCAGCCCCTCGCCCCTTCGCGTGATCCCCCTCTCCCAACCCGCCCCCTCTCAAATTTCAAATCCCCCTGCCCCCCTCCCTCACCCGGAGCTTGCATTCCTCCCAATGGCCGGGTTCAATACCCCCATGCCCGCCCTCCTCCGCCTCGTCTCGCTAATGGCCCTCCTCACCGGCTCCCTCGCCGCCGGCGGCCGGTCCACCCCACTCTATATCGGCTTCCACTCCGAAGCCGACGAAACCGACAACCCAAAAATGATGCGCCAGGAGGTCATCGACGGCGAGGTCTACCGCTTCCACGTCTCCCCGGACCTCGTCACCAGACACTTCTCTGGCTTCTACTCCTTCGCCGCCGACGACGGCTCCATCGGCGTCGCCCTCAAGCTCACCGAAGCCGGCCTCCAGGCCCACCAAGTCATGGTCTCCATGGTCCGCGGCAAACTCACCCGCGTCATCGTCAACGGCCGCCCAGTCGACGTCCAGCGCATCACCGCCCCTCGCAACTTCGACGGCTACATGGTCATCTGGCAGGGCCTCACAGAAGCCGACCTCAAACTCATGTCCAAAAAACTCCGCCGCCTTGACCCGCCGGAGCCTCCCATCGAGTAACCCCGACACGGCTCCCTCCCCTCGCATGCGCCTCCCGCTCCCGCGGCCCCCCCGCGCCCTCGCCCTCGCCGCGTCCCTCGCCCTCGCCGCCTGCCACCGCGCCGACGACCCCATACCTCCTACCCCGGAACCCGTCGTCACCCCGGCTCCTGATCCCTCACCCGCTCCTCCGCCGCCTCCCCAGCCATCCCCCGCCCCGACGCCGCCCAAACCTATCCGCACCGGCCCGACCTTCTCCCTCCCCACCGACAACAAGGCGCTCTTCTCCAACGACCCCGCCTCGTTCTTCATGTTCGTCGACCGCTACAAGGACGGCATCACCTCTCAAGTCTGGGAAGGCGGCTCCTACGGCTTCGTCAGAAACTCCCGCTCCACCGCCCACGGCGAGGTCTTCACCAAGTTCCACGAAGGCATCGACATCGCGCCCACCTCCCGCGACCCCAAAGGCGAACCCACCGACCCAGTCCGCGCCATCGCCGACGGCACCGTCGTCTACACCCTCAAACCACCCCTCACCAGCAACTACGGCAACTACCTCGTCGTCGCCCACCCCTGCGGCCCCAAAGCCGGCACCTACTACAGTCTCTACGCCCACCTCCACCACATCGAAACCACCACCGGAGCCACCGTCCGCCGCGGCGACCAACTCGGCGTCATGGGCCACACCGGAGCCGGTATCGATCGCCGCCGCTCCCACCTCCACCTCGAAATCGCACTCCTCCTCACCGATCGCTTCGACGACTACTACACCAAACACTTCCGCAGCCCCAACGGCCACGGCAACTTCCACGGCACCAACCTCACCGGCATCGATGCCGCTGCCTTCCTCATCGCCGCACACCGCGACCAAGGCCTCACCCCTGCCGACTTCCTCAAAAACGACCAACCCCTCTGGCGCGCCCTCGTCCCCTGCCGCGACGGCGCAGAACTCGACATCGCCCGCCGCTACCCATGGCTCCGACTCCCCGGCCCCCCATCCGCCTCATGGGAAATCTCCCTCAACGGTGCCGGCGTCCCCCTCTCCATCTCCCCGTCCCCACAATCCGTCCAGTTCCCCGCCGTCTCGTGGGTCCGCCCCTCCCCAACCTCCCACTCATGGGCCTCCCGTAACCTCCTCTCCGGCTCCGGCAACACCGCCACCCTAGCCACCGAAGGAGCCCGCTACCTCCAACTCCTCTCCGGCGACTTCTGATCTGATCCCCCCGCCAATTGCCGTCACCACACGCCACCCATCAAGCCGCATCCCACCGCTTGCCTACAGCCGTCCAACCCTGCCCGGGTCTACCCCCTCACTTCTTCTGCTCCTTCGCCAGCACCTCCAGATAATCCAGCAGACTCGCAAAATCCTTCACCGTCAGCTGGTTCATCAACCCCGGCGGCATCAGACTCGTCGGCAGCTTCTGCCGCTCCTGAATATCCCCCACCGCTAGCTTCTGCTCGGCCCCAGTCTGATTCCGGATCGTCACCTCCGTCGCACTCTCCTGTACCACAAATCCCATCACCGGGTCCCCCTTCTTCAGCACAAAGAAATTCGTCACAAATCCCTGCGCCAGCGTCTTGTTGGGATTCAGAATCGCTTCCGCAAGCTCAGGCCGCTTGTACGTGTCCGCAATGTTCCCCAGATACGGACCCTTCTGCGCCACATCCTTCCGCACCGTATGACAATTGTTACAGGTCGCCTGCGCAAAAATCTGCGCCCCCACCACCGCATCCCCCTTCGTCTTCACCACCGCCGCAATCACATCCTCCAACTTCATCGTCTCGATCTTCGGCAGATCCGCGTCCGCCGGATCCAGCTTCAGCGCCTTCACCGCCACTAACGCCGCCGCAGCCACCGTCTTGTCCTCATCCTTCAGCGCCGCCAGCACCTTCGACGCAAACGGCCGGTGCTTGATCCGCGCCACCGCTTCCAGAATCTGCGCCCGCCTCCGCATATCCGCCCACCCAGCCTCCAGCGACTTCACCCCCTGCTCGCGCGCCTCCGGCGCACCCGAATTCCTAGCACTCAGCGCCAGCACCGCCGCTTCCGCCCACAAACTCGTCCCTCCATCCACCTTCGCCGCCAGTTCCTCGAAATAAGTGTGGAAATTCTCCAGCTTCGGAGCCCCCAGAAACGCCGCCACCGCCCGCTCGCCAGCCTCCCGGTCATTCCCGAACCCACCCAGCGCCACCGGCATCGCCCGCCACGCCTCCGCCCGGTCCGTCTTCGTTAGAATCGTCACCGCATCCGCGCGCTCAGCACCCGCTGTCTCCCCGGCCGTCGCGGCCTGCACCAGCACCGGCACCGCTTCCTGCGGCACCCCGTCCTTCTTCATCAGCTGCCCGATCAGCGCACTCCGCACCTTCCCATCCGTCGCCGCCAGCACCACCATCTGCCGCGCCGCCGCATCATCCTCAATCCGGTTGCGCGTCATCTCCCCAGCCAGCCAAGCCGCTTCCTCTCCCTTCAAACGCCCTAGCACTTCTTGCAGCACCGCCAGCACCTTGCCCGACTCCGCCCACGTCTCCGGCTGATAATATGGCCCGCGCGTGTCCGGCCGCGTGCCCCACGAATCCCCCTTCCAATCGCCCTCGTGGAAATGCAGCCGGCACAACGCCGCCAGCAATCCCCTCAATCGCGCCGAATCCCCTTCCTTCGCCACCCGCGCAATCAACCCGTCCACCACCGCAGGCTCGTGCATCCTCATCAGCGCATACAACGCTCCCTTCCTCTGCTCGTAACTCGCATCCGCCCGATCCACGACCGAGAAACACGCATCCGCTGCCTTCAATTCCACCAGCGCACGGAACGCCGTGTGCGCAATCACCGGATCCGCATTTCCTAGCAACGGCACAATCGCCCCCGCGCCCTCCACCTTCCCAGTCCGCGCCAGCGCCACCATCGACTCCAGACGCACCCTCACATTCTCCGACTCGCAACCCGTCCGCAACACCGCCAGCGGCGCACTCGCCGCAGAAACCGGCCGGTCCGCCAGCGCCCGGATCGCCCAGGCCTGAATGTCCCCGATCTTCGCCAGCGCCGCCATCGTCTCCGTGCTCTCCCCATCCAGCGATTCATTCAGCGCAAACACCGCCGCCACTCGCGAAGCCAGCGGCACCGATTCCTTCGCCGCCAGCGCGACCAGCGCCCGCGCCGTCGCCTCCGAAGGAGCCCCCCGCCGACCCAGCGCCCGCACCGCTTCCAATCGCCGCCGCGCACTCGGACTTTCCAGAACCTTCACCAACTCCCCATCACTCGCCTTCTCGAAATCAGGCAATGCCTCCGGCGTGTACCCCTTCGGCTTCACACCCACAATATACCCCACATCCTCTCCTCCGTAATTGAACGTCGCACCCCTCCAGCTCGCCGCATACAACCGGCTCATCGCGTCAGGATCCACATCCGTCACCCGCGTCATCCCGATGAATTCCCTCACATCATCCTTGAACGTCGCCCCGTTAGGCGTCACATGGTGACTGTACGTGAAACTCCGGCCCCAGTCGCACGTCAGCGGCACATTCGCATACCGCTCCGGATAACCCGGCTCGTTCAACCACGCCCCGCCGCACCCGGACCCGCCGCCATACTCCGCCAGCGGCTTGATGTGCTCATCCCCGAAGTTCATATACAGCCGCGGATACCCGTGGTCCTCCAATCCCGTGAAATGGTGAAACCGCATATCCCAGCCACCGCCATCATTCGTGTTGTCACGGCAGAACCCATCCAGCAGCGGGCTCATCGCCACATCCAGAATGTTCCGAGTCCCCGTCGCATACACCTGCAGATCCGTCCCGTCAGGCCGCACCCGCACCACCCCGCCATAACGGAACTGCAGCTTCTTCCCGTCCGTCCCTTCAGCCTCCCTGAACCCGAAATCCCCCGTCGCCACATACAGCCAGCCATCAATCCCTAGCGTCAAACCGTTCGTCGTGTGGTCCGCCGGCCGGTCCGCAAACCCGAACGCAATGTTCTTCACCAGAATCTTCTGCTCGTCACTCACACCGTCCCCGTTGTGATCAATGAACGCACTCAGATGCGGCGGATGCACCAGATACAACCGGTCGTGATCCCACACCGCCCCACGCGGACTGTCCACATCCGACACATACAGATTCGACTGATCCGCCCGCCCATCCCCATCCAGATCCTTCAACCGGATGATCGAACCCCGCAGCGGCTTCCGGTCCAGTGACCCGTTCTTGTCGCACGACACAAACAACGTCCCGTCCGGGGCCGCCGCCACATACACCGGATAATTCGCCGCCGGCGGCGTCGCAAACACACTCACATCAAACTCCGCAGGCACCTTCACATCCGACAGCACTTTCCCGTCATCCGCTCCAGCCCCCGCCGCCGCGCTCACCACCTCCGTCTCCGTCCCATGCACCGCCAACTCCCAGATGCTCCCCCAGCCGCCCGCATCCGTCCCCAGAAACGTCACCCTCACATGCCTCACCCCATCCCGCTTGAACGCCACCTCGCTCGTCCCCTTCAACACATTCTTCGACCCGTCATACAGCAACTCCCACGCCTTCCCGTCCGCCGATCCCTCCACCTTGTACCGGTAAATCGCATGCGATCCCTCCCACGCAATCCGCGCCCCCGTCACCATCTGCACCTTGCCCAGATCAACCTCCACCCACTCACCCGCCTGCGCCCCGTTCGCACACCACCGCGTCGCCGCCTTCCCATCCACCGCATTCGCCGCCACATTGCTCTTCCCACCCTCCTCCGACGACGCCTTCGCCTTCTTCCTTAACGCCACATTCACCGGCACCCGCTTCGGCTCCGCACGCTTCACATAATCCTCCGGACGCTTCCCCGCCGACCACACAATCCCGCGCGCCAGCAGATCCAGAAACTTCCCGTCACTCACCGTCTCGTTATGGTGCCCCAGCGTCGTCCCGAACACCCGCGCCTTCCCCATGTAATTGCTCGTCCACACACACGGCTCCGCCTTCCCGTTCTCCTGATTCTTCGCCTCCCCTAGCACCGTCGTGTCCGGCCACACCTTCTCAATCCAGTAAAGCTCCCCGGCCGGATTCGCCCACGCCGGCCCCCATCCCTGCATCACCGCATGCCCCGCGTTCACATTCCGCACCTCATGCGGATAATGCGCCCCGTGCCGATGCGACGTCACCCCGCAGAACTTGAACCATTCCTCCGTCCCGTCCCGGTAGCAATGCATCGCACAGTGAATCACCACACCCGGCTTCCCTTCCTTGTGCGGCTTCAGAATCCGCTGCGTCCACTCCGGATCCTTCACGTCCGCATAACACTCGTTGTGCACAATCACATCGTACGCCGCCGCCCAGTTCGCATCCTCATACACCTTCATCTTCGACGCCGTCGATGCATTCGGATCCAGAAACACCGTGAACTTCACATTCGCCAGCTCCTCCACACCCTGCGGAATCAGATCCGCCTGCGCCGGATA
>Ga0315905_10003754_pt1 | contig 15620 bp, 24 predicted proteins | sample LakEriMetagenome_5_FD_203522 | JGI IMG/M metagenome (GOLD analysis project Ga0315905, IMG submission 203522) | Freshwater fungal communities from buoy surface, Lake Erie, Ohio, United States - Buoy 4 MA121 | ecosystem: Environmental > Aquatic > Freshwater > Lake | place: USA: Lake Erie, Ohio... | reverse complement strand
ATCGCGTACAGCACGGCCGCACAAGCGACGAGAGTGTCTGCGGCGTTTCCGGAAAGTTGCAATCGATTGCAACATTTGGACTGGACGCATCACTACGTCGTCGCCAACCACCCGCAGGCCGGCGAGCATCACGCTCGCCGGCTCCGCGAGGCGGACGCGAAGCGGTGGACGCAGGAGGCCGTTGGGGCGCTGCTGGGGGTCGATCAAGCTACTGTTTCGAAAACGCGGCAAAAAAGAAAACAACCGCTGGTCACGATGATCAGCGGTTGAACGGGCGTTCATTTCCTTTGCGTCTCGCTTCTGCGGCGAATCTGTTTTCGTATTCACCGCATGGCGAGCCTTCGCCGCCTCGGTCGCCTTCGCCTTGTCGAACTTCGACGCCTCCCCCCGACGCTCGCGTGCAGCGTGAGTGCGACGCCGAGACGGTCGAGGCCGTGATCCGAGACGACCCGGAGGCGCTAGCCGCGTTTCGGGAGGCGATGAAACATCAAGGGAAGGCCGACGACTTCTCTTACAATGTAAGAGAAGAGAGCAGCGGCAACTCCCGCGCCTACTCGATCTCCCGCGTGCAGCGTGAGTGCGACGCCGAGACGGTCGCGGCCGTGATGGCCGGCGAGCATCACGCCCGCCGGCTCGCCGCACCCGCCCGGCCTTCCCGCTGGGCCCGCCTCCAGGCCGTCGCCTCCAACCTGTTCGGCGGGCACGAGATCGCCGGCCTGCCGGCCTTCTCCCAAAACCTGGCGAGCCCCTCGACCATGCCCTGATCTAGCAACCGCAGGCCGAGCAACGCCGCCACCTTGGCCGCCTGGCCGAGCGTGAGGGCATCGTATCCCCGCATGAACCGGTCGAGGGTCGCCGCCGCGATGCCAGCGGCCCGGGCGAGATCGGCCGAGCAGTGTTCGCTCCAGGCGATCGCGTGGCGGATCTGGTCGTCGATCGGGTCGTCGAACCGCTCGCCGCGGGTCGGCGAGCCTGTGGGCCAGCTCATCCGGCCATCCTCCAGGCGGATGCCCTGCCCCCAGCCCCGTGCTGCCGGCCGCCGCCGCACCGACACCGTCCGCGAGATCGCCGTCGTGCTCACCCTCATGGTCGCGCTCATGGATGCCTCCCGGTTGAATGGTCTACCTCCGACACGGGGGACCGTTGTAGCGGAGTCGCAAATAACCGGCAACCCGAGCGCGGGGGCACCTGTCGAGGGGATCACCGCCGGGGCCGCCGCCGCGGCTTATTCGCGGCTTTCTTGGCCACCGCCGGCCGGGCGGGCCCGCGGCCGATGCGGACGAACCGGGCCAGGTCTTCGCGGAGCACGACCCACGAGCCGCCGATCTTCTCGCCGCGGATCTGCCCCCTGGCCGCCATCAACCGCACGTAGGCGGGCGACACGCCCGCGATGCGGGCCGCCTCGGTCACGGAGCAGTAGAGCGCCAGATTCATGCCGGAAGCGTACCGGCGACGACCTCGAACCGGCAAAGCCGGGCCCGGCGCCCGGGATTGGCACCATACGGTGCGATTGACTCGCGGGCGCCCTGCGGTCTTATCGCGTAGCCCACGGAGGGCACCATTCACGGAGGATCACCAACATGATCGCGATCGAAACCATGTTCACGAAGGCCAAGTCGACCGCACTCGCCAAGTGGCGGAGTTGGGTCAACGACATCGTCGACGAGGGCAAGGCTCCCGCCATGCTCGAAGTCCGCGAGGCGGCCGAGCTGCTGGGCGTGAGCAACGCCCTCGCGGAGCTGGAGGCCGACGCCAAGGCGCTCCGCGACGTGCGGCTCCTGGAGCAGCGGCTCGCCGCCACCAAGCAGGCGATCGCCGACCGCACCGCGGCCGACGGCGACCAGGCGACGATCCGCACCAAGCTGGCCGCCGCCAAGGCGGAGTGCCGCCGCCTGGAGAAGCTGGTCGGAGTCTCGCCGCTGCACTACCGCGTGGCGGATCTGGTCCGCAGTGTCGACACGATCCGCCGAAACCGGTGGCGAGTGTTCGACCGCGAGACGAAGCGCCGGCCGACCGGGAAGAAGAAGACGACCTCGAAGCAAAAGGTGACCGCATGATCGAGCACGCCCACTTCCGCGACCATGACCGCACCGGCTGGCACCCGCTGTCCGGTGCCCCGGCCCACATTCGCGCCGCCGTCAACCGGAAGCGATCCGCCGCCGGCCTCGATCCGATCCTCGGGCGCGAGGAGCTGCTCGAACTAGAGCGGCGGGTCGACCGCGTCAGGGCGGAGGCGATGACCCTCGCCCGCGGCCCGGCCGTGTGGATCGACCCGCAAAGCAGGCTGGCGCCGAAGGGCGTGGCACCGGCGGGGAACGGCCTGTTCCCGGCCGGCGGCATGGCCGCCTCGAAGTCGCCGGCGGCGATCCCGCGGACGACCGACTACCGGACGACCGTGCTCCTGGTCGTCGGGCACGGCCTGGCCCGCGGGCACGGGAGCCCCGGCACCATCGGCAAACGGATCGACCGCGGCGCCTACGGCAGCGCCGACCAGCTCAACGGCGAGCCCGGGTGGACGCTCCGCGACGGGCACGATGGCGGGATCGTCGCGCTCGCCGGGCCGGCCCTGCGGGCGGTCGCGAGCGACGTCGTCCCCCTGGTCGTGCAGTGGACGCCCGACATGGTGCGGGCCGATCACCGCGCCATGGTCGAACGGATCGAGAAGGGCGAGCGTGGGGTGTCGGCCAACTACATCGTCGAGGAGCGGCGGACCATGCGACTGCCGGAACCCACCGACGTGATCCTCCGCGGGCGGTTGGTCCACGTCGCGCTCCTCCCGGCCGGCGACGCTCCCGCGTTCCCGGCGGCGTTCGCCACCGTGTTCCGCATGAGGCCCGACACGCCCGCCGAGCTGCGGCGGCAACTGGCGGAGGTCGAGAAGGCGGCCCGGTGGCGGGCCAATCAAGCGGAAGGAAGTGGCCGATGATCGCGACGACGACACCGGCGATCACGCCACGGCAACGCGAGCTGCTGCACACGATCAAGCGATTGTCGGCCGACGCCAAGGGCGTGCCGCCGACGCTCCGCCAGATTGCCGGCGAGATGCGGATCCACTGGACGGCCGCCCGCAAGCTGGCCCAACGGTGTGAGGCCGCTGGCCACCTCCGCCACACGCCACGGGCGGCACGCTCGTGGGTCGTGCTCGACGAGCACCAGGAGGGCCGCCGGTGATCACACTGAACTGGGACGGCATGAACGGCGAGATCGGGGCGCTGATGGCGCGGTTCGGCGAGCTGCCCCGCCACATCGCGAAAAAGCACCTCCTGGCCGTCGTGAAGCGGGTCGGCCGCGAGGGCGTGCCGATCCTCAAGAGCAACACGCCGGTGGGCCGCACCAAGCGGATCAAGTCCACCATCGTCCGCGGCGAGTTCAAGCAGAACGTAAAGCGACGCGGCGGCGCCCTCCGCCGGGCCGCCACCGTCCAGGCCCGCTACAAGGGCCGCAACCGCGACGGGTTCGTCACGGGCACCCTCGGCTACAAGTTCGGCTGGGAGTCGCGCAAGGCGATCTGGCTGGAATACGGGACGAAGACGATCGCCCCGCGGGAGATGGTCGGTAAGACCATGCGAACGTACCGCGGCCCCCTGGCCTCGAAGCTGGCCGCCGCCATGGCCGTCGCCCTGGAGAAAGCCGCCAAGGAGTTGGAGAGCGGCATGAACCCGGGCACGGGCTACCGCCGCGTGACCTGACCAGGCCGGGCCCGGCCTCGACCTCGACCTCCAGGCTGCCACCCGGTTCTCCGTCCGGGGATGCCCGCCCCCAGCGACCTCCACCGCGGGGGCGGGCGGCGGCCCGGGGGCGGTGGGCCGCCAAGCAGGGGATTCCCCCGTCGAGTGACGCTGACCACGCACGCGTGAACAGGTATCATGCGTTGCATAGGAGGGAGCCTATGCGAGTCGTCAGCTACATCAGAATGAGCACGGGCCGGCAGGAGGCGTCGCCGGGCCAGCAACGCGCGGCGATCGCCGCCCACGCCGCGAAGCACGGCTACACGATCGCCCACGAATACGCCGATCTTGGCGTGAGTGGCGACCGCACCGACAAGCGGGTCGAGTTTCAGCGGATGATCGCCGACGGCGCATCGCGCAAGTTCGACCGCATCGTCGTCTATGACCGCAGTAGGTTCGGCCGGTTCGACTCGATCGAGTTCGGGAAGTGGGTCGCACCACTGCGCGACGCGGGTGTTGAACTGGAGACACTCGACACTGGAGTCGAAGACTGGAGTGATTTCGGCGGCCGCGTGATCGGCATGGTCGCGCAGGAAGGTAAGCACCAGTTTCTGACGGACCTCTCGCGTGCCACACTCCGCGGCAAGATCGCCAAGGTGAGCAGCGGCCACGGGTACTGCGGACCAACACCATACGGGTACACGCGACTCACGACAGTGGAGGGCCGGAATCGCGTTTCGAGCCTCCAGGTCGACAAGGCGACCGCGGCGATCGTGCGGGACATCTTCAACGCGTACACGCAGCACGACGGATCTCTCGCGGGCGTGGCCGCCATGTTGAACAGGCGAGGCGTGCCGACGGCAAGGGCGGGCCAACGCTGGCGGCCCAACGCCGTGCACCGCATCTTGGTCAACGAGGTCTATATGGGTGACGCCGTGTGGGGGCGACGGCAGAAGGGCCGGTACCATGGTCGCGACGGTACGGAGGTCGTCCGACGCAAGCGCGGCAGTAAGACCGGGTACATCGAGCCCATACGCCACCGCAACGCCGTGCCGGCGATTGTCTCGCGTGACCTGTGGGCGACGGCGCAGAAGCTGCTGGCGGAGCGGACGAAGCAGACCAGGGCCCCGGCGGCGATCCGCCCGTTGTCTGGGCTCGTGTTCTGCGCCTGTTGCAACCGGCCGCTGCACGCCGAAGGGCCGGCCACAATGCGGTGCTCGTCGTCGCGGACCGAGATCGTCGAGGCCGACCGGTGCCCGTCGATCCGCATTCCGACCGAGCCGCTGGTCGCCGCCGTGCTCCGCGGCCTGCACGACCGCCTGGCGACGCCCGCGGCACGCGCGAAACTGAAGGCGGCCATGATCCGCCGGGCCGCCTCCCGAGCCGCCGCGATGCCTGCGGGCGCTCGTGGCGACGTCCAGGCCAGGCACCGGCAACTCGAACAGGAGGTCGCCGCCGGCCTGGAGCGGATACCGTCGATGCCGGCCAGCCTGGTCGCCGACTACGCGGCCACACTGGAGCGCAAGGCCGCGGAGCGTGACCGCCTGGCCGCCGAGCTGCGGGCCGCGCCGGCGAGCCGCCCGGCCGTCCCGCATATGGCCGTCCGCGAGGCCCTGGCACGGGTCGACGACCTGCTCGCCCGGGCCGCCGCCGGGGGCGGATCGCCGGCCGTGAACGCGGCCCTGCGGGCCCTGGGCGTGCGGATCACGGTTGCCCCCGCCAGATTGCCACTGGATGCTGAAATTACGGTAGGCGACTCATCCACACTGGGCTTACAGTGTGAACAAGTCCCCTCGATCCGCTGGAAGCAGCGAATTGCCTGAAAAACAGGGCTAAAACGCACGCGGCGGCCCATCATTTTCTACCGCCGCCGGCGGCCCCCGTATCGGGTGTTGACTCGCAGGGCCGTTTCTGTCTTATCGCGAAATCAGGCAGGTGACCACCTGCCTGCGAGAGCGAAAGATGGACGCGATCGCACAACACTCCGCAAGCAGTAGCCGCGCTCGCCGGCGAGCTGCGACGCATTCAAACGTCGAGATCGTGATCGGCGATCTCGACGACGCCGCGCTCGATCTGCTTGCCGATCTGCTCCTCGACCAACTGGAGCAAGAGCACGCCGCGACGCCGCTGGGCCACCAGGAGCCCGCGGCATGAAACTCCCCAGCCGGCTCGCCGACGACATCGCCGCCGCCCTGGTCCTCGACGACCTCGAAGTCGTCGAGGCCGTGGCCCTCGCCGAGCGGGCCCTCGCCGCCTGGTCCGCGTTCCCGCGATCCGTGCGGCTCGCCTACCCGCGCGAGGCCCACCGCCTCGCCCGACGTGCCGCGGCCGCCCTAGTCGCCGTGCTCGAAGCCTCCAGGAGTCCCGCCGATGCGACGCATTGAACGACACCGGATCGCCTGGTTCCCGCGCGGCCTGCTCAAGCGCCGCCGGGCGGCCGCCGCGGCCGCTGCTGCTGCCGCGGAGGAGCCGGCCCCGCCGGAGGCCACCACCGAGGAGCCCGCCACCGATCCGCCGCCGGAGGACGACACCACTGGCTCGTGATCGCACACCGCCGGCGCGTGCCGGCGGAGAACGGAGAACGGAGATCCCAAGGAACACAGTCATGGACGAAAACCCCAACTGTTCGAGCTGCCCACGGTGCCGCCTGCGGGCCAACCTGGAGGCGGCGCTCACGACCGACGCCACCGAGCCGGCGGGCGTGATCACCGACGCCCTGGTCGACACGCTGGCGGCCCTCCGCGAGCTGCGGCACGACCACCTCGACCGCCAGGCGATCGCCGCGGCCGTCGACGAGCTGGTCGGCCTGGTCGACGTGATCGACGACATCGGCCCGCCCTGGCCCGACGACCAGGCCGATGCCCCTGCACCGCCCCCGGCCGCGGAGGCCGCCGGCTGGGGCGACGACGAAGACGACGACGAAGACGATCTCTACGCCGACCCGGTCTTCGAGCACGACGGAGTGATGCACCCCGATCCGGTCGTGCTCCGCCGGCGGGCGGTCGTCGCGGCGCTCCGCGAGATGCACGAAGACCGTGGCGAGGAGTGGGGATCGACGATCACGCCGCTGATCGTCTTCCTCGGCAACGCCGTTCACAACCTCGCGGCCCTGACCGGTGAGCGGGACGGGATCGCCGCCATGCACGACGCCAGCGAGCACGGAGCGTTCGACGGCGCGACCAACGCCCTGGTCGCGGTGTGGCAGATGGTCGGCACGCTGGGGGAGGAGTGAGCACAACACCGCCCACCAGCGGCGGCCGGGTGCAAGCCCCGGCGGGCGGGATGACCGTGGCCGTGGGCCGCGGCGGACGGAGGAACGGAGGAATATTCAATGGACGGTTTTCTGTTGGTCATTCGATGCGAAGTGGACGACGTGCCTGTGGGCTTGTTTGAAAGCAAACAGGACGCAATCAGCTTTGCAAAGAGCATCACGCGCACCCAGTTCAGCAAGATCGCGGGCACCGCGGGGTTCCCGGAAGACGCGGCGCCGATCGGCGAAACCCCGATCCACGTCGTGCAGTTCAAGTCCCACAAACCGATCGCATCACAGCAGTTTGAGGATGCATTCCCCAAGCCGCTGTCGCGGCAGATCGCGGACACCGTCAAGCCGCTGATCGACATGGCGATCGGGAAGATCGACTGCGACGACAAGGCGACCGCCTTGCTTCTCGCCGTGGCTGACGCCGTGCAGGATTCATCCGCCGAGGTTGGCGAAGGCGCCAGCGACGAGGCGGACGACATTCGGCGGCTTGTTGAAAGCTGGCGGCGGCGCCGCGTCACGCTGTGACGTGACCACCGCCCCCGCCGCCGCGATAGGCGCGGCGCCCGTTCGACCCGGGCCGGCGACATCGGCCGCATGCGGCGGCCGTCATGGAGGACCACACGCATGCCGCAGATCATGTTGTTCGAGCCCGTCGACCAGGCCGTCGACCTCACGCCCACGGCCGCCCCGGCCCGCGGCCCCCGACTCCAGCGAGCCGCCACGAGCCGCGTGCAGCTGTTCCGCGAGCTGGCCGACGAGCGGGCCCGCCGGGCGACGCCGCTGCGGCTGGTCGACTACGTGGCGGTATACGCCACCACCCGCGCGATCGAGCCGGCGACCGCCCGCCAGTACCGGATCACGGCGACGCGCCTGGAGGAGTGGGCCGGCGAGCCGGTGCTCGTGACGGACCTCACCGAGCTGATGATCTCCGCGTTCCTCCGCGACTACGGCCAGGCCGCGAAGCCCTCGACCGTTCGGTCGAAGCGGTGCCAGATCATGGCGCTGTGGCGGGCGGCCGCGGACGAGTACCTATGCGAGCCGCCGACCCGCCGGGTCCGGTCGACACCGATCCCATGGGAGCCGGTGGACTGTTTCACGCTCGCCGAAGTGGAGCAGCTGGTCGCGGCGGCCGCCGGCCTCCGCCGCGGGCACCGCTGCGGCCTGCGGCGGTCGGTGTGGTGGGACCTGGCCATCCGCGTGGCCTGGGACACCGGCCTCCGGTGGGGCGATCAAGTCCGCCTCCGCCCCGGCGACATCCACGGCGACACGGTCGTCGTCTGCCAGCGGAAGACGCGGCGACCCTACTGTGGCCGCCTGCGGCCGTCGACGATCGCCATGCTCGCCGAGAGTCTCCGCCGCCACCCGCGCGAGTACGTGTGCCCGTGGCCGGCGTCGCACGAGACGTTCCGCCAACAATTCCGCCGCCTGGTCGCCAAGGCGGGCGTGCGGCCCGGCACCTGGAAGTGGCTGCGGCGTGGCGGGGCCACCGACGTCGAGATCCAGGAGCCCGGCCGCGGCATGGCCGCCCGGCACCTCGGGCACGCCCCAGGGTCGCGCGTGGCGGAGCTGCACTACATCGACGCCCGCGTCGTCGCCGCCAACACGCCGGCCGTCGCGCCGCGCGAGATCGGCACCGCCACACGGGCGTGATCGCCACCGACATCAACTTCGCTGGGCCGCGAGTCACGGGTCTACTCGCGGCACGGTTCGCACAAGTGACCCGATTCATAGGAGAAGCAAATGGACACCGCCGCCCGCCCGCTAAGCCCACGGCAACGCGAGTTGTGCCAGGTCGTGCACGAGCTGTCTGGTCGCATGGGCTACCCGCCGAGCATGGAGGAGTGCGCCCGCGTGCTCGGGTGCTGCAGAGTGCACTGCTTGCGGCTGGCGCATGAGGCCGTCCGCCGCGGTGCCCTGGCCCACACGCCCGGGTGCACTCGCAGCTGGCGGGTCGTCGACCTGGAGGCGGTGGCCGCCCGCACCTCGAAGGGCAAGCGCGGCTGACATCACACCACACCGCAACGGAGGGCGGGAACATGGACGATCACGAGACAACAGTCTGGGAGCGCCGCGACCTGTTCGCCCGCTACCAAGCGCAGCGCGAGCTGGCGATCCAGCTGGGGGACATCTTTTTCGAGCTGGCCCGGGCGTGGATCTGGAACACGGGCCTCAACGGGCAACCAAACCTGCGCCGTGCCCGGAGGGCCGCAGGGCTCCTCGTGCGAGCGGCCGACCAGTACGCCGCCGCCGGCATGCGGCGGAAGGCGCGATCGGCATGGCGATACGCCCGGCTCCTGCACAACGCCGCAGCGAGGGCCTCAGCATGAGCGATGCAATTGGACTCGACCCGCCTGACGACTACGTCTTAAACGCCCTAGTCCGACTCCTCGCCGACGGCCGGCCCGCGGCCGCCCGCACCGCCGTCGCCAAGGCCGACGAGGAGCTGTTCGACCAGGCCGTCGACCGCGACCTGTTTCGGGCGATCCGCCGGGCAGTCGAGTACGCGAGCGAACCCGGGCTACTCGAGGTCCAGTTCCTGATCGAGCGTGCCGAAGACGGCGGTGCGCCGATCGACGACGTGCTCGCCCGCCTGCGCCGTGCCAAGCATGTTGCGCAAGCGATTAACTGGGAGTACCACCTGGACGGCTCGATACGCATCCTCGAAGCCCAGCGTGCCGCCCGGCAGGCCCGCGAGCTGGGCCGCGAGCTGGCCGCGGCCGGATCGAGCCCGACGCCGGAGCGGTGCGAGGAAGTGATCCAGCTGGCCCGGTCCATCCAGGACGGGATCGGTGCCGGCGGCCGGGCCGGGGCCAATGGGCTCCTCTCGATCATCGACGAGTGGAAACGCCGCAAGGCGGAGAAGGTCGTCGTGACCGGGTTCCGGCCGTTCGACTCGCGGTTCGGCGGCGGGCTCCCCACCGGCCTGCACGGGATCGCCGCGGCCCCCGGCATCGGCAAAAGCGCCCTGGCCGTGCAGCTCGCCGCCGGCGCCCTGCTGCACGACCGCGACGCCAAGGTCGTCTGGCACCGCGGGGAGATGACCAACGACCTCCTGTTCTCCAGGCTCCTCGCCTGCTGGGCCCGGCTCCGCGATCCGGCCGTCGATCCGGTCGACGTCGGCGAAGCCCTCCGTCGCGACCAGGCGGTCGTGCCGGTGTGCCAGGACATCGCCGGGATCGTGGGCGACCGCCTGGTCGTCGTCGATCCGCCGATCACGCCCTCGTCGATCGAGCGGTCGACCGAGGAGGTTCGGCCGACCATGGTCTTCGTCGACTACCTCCAGCAAGTCGAGGCGGCCGGGTTCAAGGACAAGCGGACGGAGATCGAGCACATCGTGCAGCGGCTTGCCAACATGGCGACCAGGCACGAGATCCCGGTCGTCGTCGTATCCAGTGTCGCCGGGACTACGACGGCCGACTCCTCGATCGGCCGGCTGACGAAGGAGTCCAACCGCCTCGACTACGCCGCCCACACGTTCACGACACTGTGGCCGGAGGGCGGCGACGGCAGCGGCACGAAGCGGATCTCCATGCGGGTCCAGAAGAACAGGACCGGCACCACCGGCACGGAGGAGCTGTGGCTCCACGGGCCGACCCAGTATTTCACGCCGGCGGCGGCGGAGATCCACGAGGAGTTCTCGGGATGGCCAGCTCGATGACCGCCACCGCGTACACGCTGCCCGACGGGTCGCTCCTCCTCGAACACAAGGTCGACGGAGACGGGCGGCCGTTCGGCCTCGACGAGAAGACCTCGAAGCGGTGCGCGTACCTCGGCGACGAGCACGGCGGCCGCCTGGTCAACCGCAACGGCGACACCGTCCGCGAGATCGTCCCGCAGGCCGCCGCGGTGCCGACGCCCGCCAAGGTCGCCGCCTCGACCTCGAAGTCGACCGGCGGCCGGGGGCGGTGGCTGACGTTCAACACGTTCGTCGACCGCGTGGCCCGCCACCTGGAGCTGCACGAGCAGGCGGTGTGGATGGTGATCTACCGCACCGTCCAGGACGACACCGCGGAGATCGGGGTCGAGGACATCGCCACGAAGATCAACCGGTCGACCAGGACGGTCAAACGGGCCGTCGACCGGTTGGTCGCCGTCGGGCTCCTGGAGCGCCTCCGCCGTGGCACGAAGCAGAGCGGGCCGACCCGCTACCGCCTGGAGGCCGACCCCGCCGTCGCCCTGCCCCGGCTCACCCCGGCGACCGCCGCCCAACGTGACACCAGTGACACGTTGAAGCGGACCCCGAAGCACCAGAAGCGCGACCGCCGCGGGGCGTTCTCAACGTGACACCCGTGACACCTTGGAAGGAAATCCCAACGTGACAAATACGGTTCCCCAACGTGACACCGGTGTCGGCTATCTCAGAATACAGAAGGGGGCGACGCCCGCCGCCCTGTCGGGACGGCGGTCGTGCCCCGGGCAAAATGACCCCGCCGCAGGCATGGCCGACGCCACTGCTCCCGGCCGCCACCAGGCGCCGCCCGGGAGCGGCTCCTCGACCTCGATCTCACCCACACCCGAGATCCCGTGGCATCTCCAGGTCAAAGCCCTGGTCGCCTGCGCCTACACCTGCCGCGACTGCGACCGGGCGGTCGTGACCGACGACGACCCGCCGGTCGTCCAGTACGAGTTCGAGGGCCGCGAGCGCCTCGACCGCCTGGTCGTGCTGTGCACCTGCTGCGCCGCCAAGCGCGACGAGCTGCGGGCGGCATGGCCGCCGATCGAAAAGCACCGGGCGCCGACCAACTGGGGCGACCCAGGAGCCCCCCCGGGGTGGGGTGATCCCGAAACCTGCCATTTTGTCCCTGACCCCGCCCCCCTGCTGTGATGGCGCGCTGAACCTTGGCCACAGGACCCTATTCCCTCCAGGAGCCCCCACGATGCCCCGTAAGCCTCGATCGACCTCGAAGACGACTCCCGACACCCCGCCCGCCGCACCGGCCCGCGTAGCGGCCGCTGGCACGGTCACCCTCTCGGCGGAGGCGCAGGCCCTGTTCGACAGCGTCAGCCGGGAGTGGAGCCTGACCTCGCCGGTCCGCCAGCTCCTGCTGCTCGCCTGCACGGCGATCACCAAGGCCGGGGAGTGCGAGGCGATCACCGCCGTCGAGGGCATGACCGTCGCCGACCAGAAAGGCAGCTCGAAGCCGCACCCGGCGGCGCTCCTCGCCCGCGACTACCGCGCGCAGGCGAGCGGCACGCTCCAGCGGATCCTCTCGAACCTCCAGGAGTGACCCCATGCCCCGCCGTGTCGTCCCGAAATGCGCCCGCCGCAACACGCCCGCCGACCAGCTCGACGTGTGTGTCGAGATGAATCTCACCGACGGGCATGCGTTCGGCCCGTGGGATCTCCAGGACCGTGCCGCGTTCGCCCGCCCGTGGGCGGTCTGGGGCGAGGAGATCACCGCCCGATGGATCGAGGGATTCCCCGGCTCGAGGCCGATGGCCGCCTACCTACTCGGCGAGATCGCGGCCCCGGTGTGGAAGCCGGGCCCGCCGCTGCACTGGCGGCCGCTGCGGCGGATCGAGGGGGTCGACGTCGTGATGCCCGGCAACTGGCACAAGCAGTACGCCGAGCTGCTCCACCTCGACGGGCTGGGCCTGATCGACGACGACGAGTGGAACAAGGCAATCGAGCGCCTCGACTCCGCGGACGCCACATACCACGGGCGGTATCGGTCGATCTACGACGAGCAGGAAGCCGCGGCCCGCAGGGCGATGCCGGCGGAGGAGTGACGCGTGGCCGGCTGGCGGAGGCGTGCGAGCGGTTCGGGATCGCGTACAGCACGGCCGCACAAGCGACGAGAGTGTCTGCGGCGTTTCCGGAAAGTTGCAATCGATTGCAACATTTGGACTGGACGCATCACTACGTCGTCGCCAACCACCCGCAGGCCGGCGAGCTGCTGGAGTGGGCGGCGGAGTCGGGGGCGACGGTCAAGCAACTCCGCGAGCGGGTCCGAGAGATCCGCATCGCGGAGGCCCCGCCAATGCCTGACGGCGTCTATCGGGTGATCTACGCCGACCCGCCGTGGCAGTACGGCGACGCGCGGACGAACGACGCGCAGTCCGGATCGGCCGAGTCCCAGTATCCAACGATGCCGATCGACGAGATCTGCGCGATGCCGGTCCGCGACATGGCGGCGCAGGACTCGGTCCTGTTCCTGTGGGCCACGGCCCCTTGCCTGCCGGAGGCTATGCGGGTGATCGAGGCCTGGGGCTTCACCTACAAGGCACAGTTCGTCTGGGACAAGCAGAAGGGATTCAACGGGCACTACAACGACGTGAGGCACGAGCTGCTGCTGATCGCGACCCGCGGATCGTGCGTCCCGGCCGTCGACACGCTGGACCCGAGCGTGATCGCCGAGAAGCGGACCAAGCACTCGAAAAAGCCAGACAGGTTCTACGAGCTGATCGAGCGGCTGTATCCGCTGGGTGACTCGACCCACGTCGAGCTATTCGCGAGGCGGTCTCGCGACGGCTGGCAATCATGGGGGAATCAGGTCGATGCCGCTGCACGATAACTACACGGCGAACCTGGCCGAGGCGAAGGACTTCGAGGACTTCGTCTTCGACACGATGCTCCACGAGCGGAAGCTTGTTGCCGGAGGCTACAGGAGTAAGCACTACCAGGTCGTCCACGGCGAAAGCATGACAGGCGTCGAGGTGAAGCTGGACCGCGAGTTCAGGAAGACCGGAAACCTGTTTATCGAGACCATGGAGCGAGCGAACGTCAACGAGCAGATGTATCCGTCGGGCATTTATCACGACACGAACCCTTGGCTCTTGGCGATCGGCGACTACTCGACGTTCTGGCTGTTTGCAACACAGACGCTCCGCAACATCCACGAGCAGGCGATCTGCCGCGAGATCGAAAACAGGACGAACACGGGACGCGGTTTTCTCCTGCCGGTCTGCAAGGCAGACAGGCACAGTGCATGGAAATGGGAGGCATAGATGGCCGGTGAATGGATCCCCTACGACGTTTGCCTCCCCCAGAAGCCCGAGGTCCTCGAGCTCGTCGACACGACCGGCCTGCCGGCCGACCAGGTCGTCGGGCGGCTCCTCATGCTCTGGGGGTGGGCGGCCCTGAACAGCTCTGACGGCTCGGCCCGGATGTCGATCCGGCTCCTGTCGAAGGTCTGCGGGGGCGACGAGGCGTTCTGGTACGCGGTCCAGGACGTGGGCTGGCTCGTGATCGACGCGGAGAACGGGACCGTTGGTATCCCCGGATGGGATGCCAGGTTCTCGAAGGCCGCAAAATCCCGGGCTTTGGCGACGGTCCGCCACCAGGTCGACAAGTTGGGGGCGCGTGGCGCCCCCACTGGGGGCGCGTCGCGCCCCCACGAGGGGCGCGTGGCGCCCCCGGCCGGGGCGCGTCGCGCCAGAGAGAGAGGAGATAGAAATTCTTCTTCCTCCCCCGGGAGCGCTGCGCTCGGGGACGGGGACACGCCGGCCCCGGCGGGGCCGGCCGGCTGGGAGACGCTCCGCAAGGCCTGGGCGGCCGGGACGGGCCGGCCGTGGAAGCTGCCGGACCCGCCGGACAAGGTCGCCGACCGGCTCGCCGAGCCCGGGTGGTTCGAGAAGGCCCTCCAGGCGATCCGCGAGCTGCCGCGGTGCAGGTACTTCGCGGACCCGGTGACGCTGCCGCAGCTCGTGGCCCCCGGCTTCGTGGACAAGATCCTCGGGGGGCAGTTCGACAACCCACGGGCGGCCCGCGGCGGAGGCGGGGGCGGCTACCGCGGGCCCGAGGACCGGGGACCGCCCCAGGCGTTCACCGGCGACGACGCGGCCCGGTTCGAAGCCACGAAGCGGGCCATGGCCGCGAAACTGCGGGCGGAGGGGGCGGCATGAGCGAAGACCTGATACGCCGCCTGCGGCGGTGGACTCACGACGTGGACGCCGCGCCGGCGTGTGACCTTATGGACGAGGCGGCCGGCGAGATCGCAGACCTGCGGTTCGCCCTGCGGCAGGCGACTGACCGCGCTAGTCTCGCAGAGGTTAAATGCAGCCAGTTGTTGGCGGCTGGGAGGCTCACCGACGCGGAGCGGGAGGCGTTGCGGTTCGCCCTGAGTCGGCTCTACGGCACCCTGCGTGGCAACGAGGAGTGCGACCACGCCGACGCTCTGCAAGGGCTGCTGGAGCGGTTGAAGTGACACAGAACGCCAAAGATGAGCAGCGGCGAACCCATGACTGACCACACCGCAGGACAACGCGAGCCGTCTGCTCCATCGCGTGGTTCTCTCTGCATCCGCGACGCGCGTGAGGCTATGGGCGAGCCGCCTGTGCCGTGCGAAGGGCATTACTGCTACGGCTGCGGTCGAACTTTCTACTGCGGCTCAAAGCACGTCTGCTCATCACGGCCGCAGCGGTGTGAAACCGGCATTGAGCGGACGCCGACCACGTTTGAGCGACTTGCGGCTGGGATGAAGATGCTTGGGAGAGAGTGAGAGAACGCCCGCGATCACCAGCGGCGAGGAGGAGACGATGAATAACGAGAAGACGAATGACGAGCCGTCTGGTGCATCCGGTGGTTCTCGCGGGTCGTTTTGGCTCATTACGGTGGCGCAAGGCGACTGTCGCGGCTTCTCAACAGTCCCAATAGCACAGCATCCGGCCGACTACATATCAAAAAACGCAGGTGACTCGCTGATCTGTGCGATCCCAATATCCAGAAAGCAGTTCCTTGTCGCCAAGAG
>Ga0315905_10003753_pt1 | contig 15623 bp, 6 predicted proteins | sample LakEriMetagenome_5_FD_203522 | JGI IMG/M metagenome (GOLD analysis project Ga0315905, IMG submission 203522) | Freshwater fungal communities from buoy surface, Lake Erie, Ohio, United States - Buoy 4 MA121 | ecosystem: Environmental > Aquatic > Freshwater > Lake | place: USA: Lake Erie, Ohio... | reverse complement strand
CCCACGGCGCCGTGCGAGCCCACGGCCCCGCCGGCCGCGCCCATCGACGCGCCCGCGACGGGCGCCACCCCGCGCGCCGTCCCCGTTCCGGCGAGCTGCGGCAGCGCCCCCGCACCCCCGGCCGCCGCCGCCGCCGCCGCCGCCCCCGCCGCCGCCGCAGCCGCGGCCGCGGCCGCCAGGCTCGCGCCGCGCAGCTTGGCCACGATGGCCGCGTGCACCTGGGGGAGGTAGGGCAGCACGAGGCGGGGCGCGGCGCCGATGAGCGCCTCGAGCAGCGCGGCGGCCTCCTCGCGCTGGCGCGCCTCGGGCGCCGACTCGAGGTCGCCCAGGAGCTGGCGCAGCAGGCGCCGCAGGGCGGGCACAGCGTAGGCCGGGTTGGCCGAGGACAGGCGGCCGACCAGCCGCACGGCCGTGGCGCGCGCGGCCAGGCTCTCGTCGCTGAGCGTCAGGAACAGCGGGCGCAGGCAGTCGGCCTGCGCCAGGTAGGCGTCGAGCGCCGACGACGACAGCAGCGCGCGCAGCACGCTGACGCGCACGCGCTCCGAGGGGTCGGCCACGGCGGCGCCGACGAGCCGCCCGACGACGCGCTCGACGACGCGCTGCGCGCGGCAAGCGGCGCCAAACGTGGGCGGCGCTTGCTGCTGCTGCTGCTGCTGCTGCTGCTGCTGCTGCTGCTGCTGCTGCTGTGCCGACGCGCTCGCGGCCTGCTGCTGCTGCTGCTGCTGCTGCTGCTTGGCGTCGCCGTAGGCGGCCACGGGGGCGAGCGCGGAGAAGAGGGCGGCGGCCGCCGAGGGCGAGGGTCCAGAGGCCGAGCGCGCGGCGGCCGACGCCGCGGCCGCCGCGCCGCCCCAAAGCCCACCGGCCGACACGGCAGCCGCGGCTCCACCCGCCAAGCCCGCGCCGACGCCACCCCCACCGCCTCCGCCCCCACCCCCGCCGCCAATCAGCCCGACCTGCAGCTGCAGCGCGACGGACGCGGCCTCGGCGACGCGCGCGCGCCGCTCGGCGGCGGCCACGGCGCTCGCGTGGCGCTCGAGCACGCGGCAGCACGCGAGCGCGGCGGCCTGTCGCACCGTCTTGTCCGACGCGGCCTCGTCGAGGTAAGGGAGGGCGTGGTCGCGCGCAAACTCGAGCAAAGGCACGGCGCCAAAGTCGAAGGCGCCGAGCGCGGTGAGCGCAAGGCGGCGGAGGGGCTCCGGGCCGGACGAGGCGGCAGAGGGGGGCGACGAGGCGCCGCCGGCAGATGAGTTGCCCGCACCAGCCCCGCCGCCGCCGCCGCCACCCCCAAGAGGCCCGCCCAGCAGCGCCGCGGTCAGAGCCACAACGCGCGCCGAGGGGGCCGGGGGCGCGGCCGCCGCTGCTGCTGAGGCGGACGCGGCGGTCGTCCATGAAGACGAGGCGGAAGGCTGGCCGCCCATGCCGCCGCCGCCGCCGCCGCCGCTGCCAAACGTGCCGCCGCTTATTCCGCCGCCGCCGCCGCCGCCGCCGCCGCCGCCGCCGCTCACGCCCGCCATCCCCCCAAAGGCCGCGGTCGCCGCCGACGTGCTCGCCGCGGCTGCCGCGGCCGCCGCGGCCCCAAACGGCCGCCCCGCCAGAGCCAGGCTCACCGTGTCGAGCAGGTGCGCGCGCACGGCCGGCAGCAGCGGCGGCAGCGCCGAGCCGACGGCGGCGAGCGCGACGACGAGCGCGTCGCTCGGGCCCGTCAGCACCATGGGCTCGAGCAGCGCCGCCGCGTGGGGCAGCCAGCGCGCGCCCAGGGCGGTGGCGAGTGCGCCCGCGCAGTTGAGCGCCTCGGCCACCTCGGCGCGCTGCTGCTGCTCGACGACGTGGCGCGGCAGCGCGGCGGCGGCGGCGGCGAGCGCGGCGGCGGGGGAGGCGGTGGCGGCTGCGGAGGACGACGACGGCGGGGAAGGCATAGAGGACGACCCGTAGGAGGCGCCGCCACCGTCGCCGGGCGCAGGCTGATGCTGGTGCTGGGGCGCAAAGGCCGAGGGCGGGGCTCCAAACGCAGCCGACATGCCGCCGCCGGCCGCCGCCTCGGCCCCGCCAGCCGCCAGCGACTGGCCGCCGCCGCCGCCGCCGGCACCAGCACTCGCCGAGGCCGGGCCAAAGCTCCCGACGGGCGTGGAGGCCGCCGCGTCGCCCGATGCACCCCCGGCGCCCGCGGCGAGCGAGGCCATGGACGCGGTGCTGGTGAGGCCAGACATCGCCGGGCCGCCGCCGACCCCGCCGACCACCGACCCGCCGCCACCGGCGCCGAGCACCGTCTGCGGCTGCTGCCCGGGCGCGGCCGCGAGCTGCGCGCCGACGGTCGACGCGGCGCCGCGGTGCGGAGACCGAAGGCCGGCGTGCTGCTGCTGCTGCTGCTGCTGCTGCTGGTAGGAGAACGACGACGTCGTCTCGTACGGCGCTCCTCCCCCCCCTAGCTGCTGCTGCTGCTGCTGCTGCTGCTGCTGCTGCTGCTGCTGCTGCTGGGCCTGCTGCTGCTGCTGGACCAGGCGCGCGTACTGCTGCTGGAGCTGCGCGAGCGTCACGCCCGCGTAGATGACCTGCTGCGCCATCAGCTGCTGCTGCTGCTGCGGGGTGAGCGACGACGATGAAGCCGCAGCCCCGCCACCGCCCCCGCCGCCGCTCCTCCCGGCCACGCTGCCGCTCAGCACCGCCCGCTGCGCCGCCTGCGTGGCGTGCGCGAGCGCCTTGCCCGCGGCCTGCACGGCCGCGGCGAGCACCGTCTCGCGGATCTGCGCCGCGATGGCCGGCAGGGCCGGGGCCAGGCCGTCGGCGCACCCGACCGCCGCCAACGACGCGGCCGTGTCGGCCAGCGCCGCAAACGCGGCCGCGCGCTCGGACAGCAGCACGAGCGCGGCGCTCTGCGTCTCTGCGGGGGAGGGCGAGGCGACGCCCAGCGCGGTGCTCGCGGCGGCCATCACGGCCGCGGCGGCGGCGGCGTCGGCGCCAGCCGCGCCGCCCCCCGCCGACGCAAAGTACGCAGACATCGAGGAGGAGCCCGGCCGCCCGGCGCCGCCCGGCGCCGTCAGGAAGAACGCCGGGGGGCGCGACCGCAGCGTCGCGAGCAGGTGCCCTGTCGCGCGGTCCAGGTAGTCCCCGGCGAACCGCTCGGGCGCGAAAGCCGCCAGGCGCGGCAGCAGCGCGACCACCGCGCGCCGCACCAGCGGGCTCGCCTGCGCGTCCTTGAACCGCAGCGTCGTCTCGACGACCTCGCGGTAGCGCGCGAGCAGGAACTCGCCCGTGTGGCACAGCAGGCCCCCGAGCACGAGCAGGGCGCCGTGCACGGTCTCGGCCGAGGGCGCGAGGCCCGTGCGCGGGTCCCTGCCGAGGCACCGCATGGCCCCGCGGAACAGGCCGTAGTACCACTGCACGCGGTAGCGCGTCTCGCGCTGCTCGACGAGCACGAGCACCGATCGCAGGGCGTCGACGGCGGCCTCGCGCACGCGCAGGCGGCGGTCCGAGACGGCGCCCCACACGGCGTCGAGGAAGGCGCGCACGTGCACGTTGAACACGGCGGGCGCGTTCTCGGCGAGCGCGCGGCACACGAGCACGGCCGCGTAGCGGCGCGCGGCGCGGTGGGCGTCGGCCGCGGCCGCGGCCGCGAGCTGCTGCTGCTGCTGGTGCTGCGGGAGGTGCGCGAGCGCCTGCGGGGAGGGTGGCGGCGGGGACGCGGGCGCGGACAGCCACGGCAGCGCGCGCTGCACCTCGCGCTCGACGACGTCGGCGGCCACGGCCCCGCCGCACCGCACCAGGTGCCCGAGCGCCGCGGCCCCCGCCTCTAGCAGCTCGGGCTCCTCGGCGTCGCCCAGCAGGCCGTGCAGGAGGCGCGCAAAGTGCTGCGTGCGCACGGCGTCGTCCCCGCCGACGCGCATGTCGATGAGCTCGTCGATGGCCAGCACGGCCCCCAGGCGGCGCGCGGGCGGGGAGCCCCGGGCCACGGCCGAGCCGATGCGCACGTACACGTCGGCCATGAGACGCGCAAAGGCCTCGGGCGGGAGCTCGCGCGCCTCGGCCTCGCAGTAGGCGAGGAGCTCGCGGTCCCCCAGCTCGGCGCCGCCCATCAGGTTGGACGGGTTGTTGGGCGGGGGGTGGTGCGAGGGGTCGTCGCCGTTGTTGTTGTTGGGGTCGCCGGCGCCGCCGCCGCTGCCATTGCCGCCGCCGTCGCTGCCGCCGCCGCCGCGCAGGGGGCGGCACAGGTCGTCGAGCAGGCGCGCCAGGAGGTCGCTCGACGTGCGGCCGTGGTGGTGGTGGACGGGCTGGTGATGGTGGTGGTGGTGGTGGTGGCCGTTGCCGCCGCCGTAGTAGTCCTGCTGATGCGGCTGCTGCTGCTGCTGCTGCTGCTGCTGATGTTGTTGCCGCGGCGGCGGCGCGGGCGGCACCGGCGGCGGCGCGCCCCCGCCACCGCCGCCGCCGCCGCCGCCGCCAAACAGCTTGCTCGCGCGTCCGCCCGGGCCCATCATGTTGGCCGTCGGAGGTGTCGCGTCTCTTGCGGGTCAGGCCGTGTGCCTACCGCATCGGATTCGGATGCGGGAGGGCGGCCGAGCGAGCGAGCGGGGCGTGTCGAGGAGCGGTCGAGGAGCAGCTGGAGGTGGTGCGCAGGGACGGGAGGTCGATCGCTTGGGGCGACGCAGGCCACTCGCGATCGAGCGCCAAGGCCGATCACGCGCGGGTGTCGTCAATGGTATCGGATGGGAAAGCGGGCGGGCAGAGAGGGCGCGCGCGCGCGTGCGAGAGAGAGACTGGCGAGGGCTGTCGTGTCGGTGTCCTCCCTTGCTGCACACGTCCCGTGATTGCGGAAACAAAGCGAGGGAGGCGCGCGCGCGTGTACAGGAGGCGCTATGGCGTGCCTTTGTCGTGGTCGCCTTGGAGAGAGAAGGAGGCGCTAAGGTTTGGCGAGTGGGGCGGGTCGGGAGAGAGGGGGCCTCTTCAGGAGCAGTGACTCTTGCTTGCTTGCAGCAAAGGCAAGCAGCGCAACAAAAGTGCAAGCCCCCACTGAAATCGCCCACTCTCCCCAAACTCATACTCATACGCACGCTCTCAACCATCGCTCAACTCGACCACCGAGCGCAGACGCGCTCTCGATCGATCAAGAGTGTGAAGTGTGCCTGCTCCTTCCTCCTTCCCGTCGCTCCGCCGCTCGCGAGCCCACGCGCGCGCGCGCCAGCGTCCATACACGTGTGTGCGTGTGTGCGCGCCCTAGCTGCACCACCAACCACGAGCGGATGCACCAGCAGCTGGCCGCGCCGCGCACCCAAGCCGCCGCCGCCGTCGCCGCCGCGCCCCACCGCCGCCGCTGCGCGCCTGCCCGCCGCGCGTCGCGTCCTTTCTCCTCCTCCTCCTCCTCCTCCTCCTCCTCCTCCTCCTCCCCCTCCGCCAAGATGGCCGCCACCGCCGCCGCCGCCGCCGCCGCCCCCGCCCCGGCCAGCAGCAGCGCCCCCGCCCCCATTACCGAGCGCATCGGCTTCCTCGGCGCGGGGCAGATGGCCGAGGCGCTCGCGCGCGGCCTGATCGCCAAGGGCGTCGTGCGCCCCGCGCAGCTCGTGTGCACCGACCCGGTGCAGGCGCGCCGCGACCTGTTCGCCTCGCTCGGCGCCAGCGCGCACGCGACGGCCGCCGAGGTCGCGCAGAACGCCGACGTGCTCATCGTGGCCGTCAAGCCGCAGTACGCCGCCCCCGTGCTGCAGGAGCTGCGGCCGCTGCTCGACCCGGCGCGCCACGTGATCGTCTCGATCGCCGCGGGCATCACGCTCGAGCGCCTGCTCGACGCCGCGGGCCCCGCCGCGCGCTGCGTGCGCGTCATGCCCAACACGCCCTGCCTGGTGGGGGAGACGGCCGCGGCCATGTGCCTCGGCGGCGGCGCTACGGCCGCGGACGGCGACCTCGTCGGCGCCGTGTTCGGCGCCGTCGGGCGCATCTACCAGGTGGACGAGAAGCTGCTCGCGGCCGTGACGGGCCTGAGCGGCAGCGGCCCGGCCTACGTGTTTTTGGCGATCGAGGCGCTCGCCGACGGCGGCGTGCGCGCGGGCCTGCCGCGCGACGTCGCGACGGCGCTGGCCGCGCAGACGGTCTACGGCTCGGCCAAGATGGTGCTCGAGACGGGCAAGCACCCGGGGGCGCTCAAGGACATGGTCACGAGCCCCGGGGGCACGACCATCGCGGGCGTGCACGAGCTCGAGAAGGCGTCGACGCGCGCCGCCTTTATGAACGCCGTGGTCGCCGCCACGCAGCGCGCCAACGAGCTGAGCCGGATGAGTTGAGTGCTTGGGCTGGGGGGGGAGGCGCTTTTTGTGCGTTGGTTCGGAGGAGTATGAAGAATGCTGTACTTTAGGAGTTGCAACGATGGTGCGGTTGTTCGTGCGTAAGAAATGCGGATCGGGCGCCTGTCGCCGGCCAGCCGCCTCGCTCCTCCGCCCCCCGCCTCGCGCCGGCGAGGCAAAACCACCGCCCGGCTCCACCGACCGCGGATCGTCCTCTTTTCACCGCTTACTTCTATTTTACTCTTTCGGAGGTACGTGCTTTTCAGTACGACGATCGGTCGGCGCCGAGCGCGTCCGCACAGCGCAGCGCAGCGCAACTCGATCAACGGCGGCGAGTGAGGGGCGATGGAGCTGCTGCTCTGCGCCCGCGCCCCCCCACGGCGCGCGCTGTGAGCTGGCGCCGCCGCCCGGCCGCCCGAGGGATGCATTTATTCGCCGATCCACACTTTGGACGGCGCGCGCCGATGCTCCCGGCCCGCCTCGCTCTCTTTCTGCGTGCGGCGATTCGCCATCACAGAGCTGCAGCCTTTTCGCGCCCCTTCACCTTGCCCCCCCCCCCGCTCCGTTCGCAGTCGGGGCGGCTGGTGCGCGCGCGCTCGACTCGGACCTGGCGACAGTGCGCTGGATCGATCCAGTGCAGTGTTTGGCGACCGCGCAGTCGACGCCGGCCCAGGAGCGAACCGCACGGGCGGAGCAAGCAAAAAGACTCGGCCGCGCGCCGCCGCCGCCGCCGCCGCCGCCGCCGCCGCCGCCGCCGGCCGGCCGACGCTCGATCGATCGATCGATCGGCCCGGCCCGGCCCGCCGCAGGCGTCCAACCGACCCCCTTTCTCGATCAAACCGTCGCCACGACTCAACCACGCACACAACCCCCCTCTCCTCTGCCAACAACCCCTCCCAACAACAACAAAACGCAGTGCCCCTGAGCGCTACCGGTGGGAGTCGAGTTGGCCTCGAGCCGACGCGTTAAAAAAGCAGAAACAAAAAAGGAACAACCGCTCCGCCGGTTCTTCTTTTCTTCGTTCCCCCCACCCCCCCAAAAAACAAGCCAAGATGCTCGTCCCCAAGACCAACCGCCTGGCGGTCTACAAGTACCTCTTCGCCGAGGGCGTCGTCACGGCCGAGAAGGACTTCAACCTGCCCGCGCACCCGGCCCCCGAGCTCGCGGGCGTGCCCAACCTGCAGGTGATCAAGCTGATGCAGTCGTTCAAGAGCCGCGAGCTGGTCACGGAGCGGTTCGCGTGGCGCCACTACTACTGGTTCCTCACGGACAAGGGCATCGAGTTCCTGCGCGAGTACCTCAACCTGCCCGCCGACGTCGTGCCCGCGACGCTCAAGAAGTCGGCGCGCCCGGTCGGCGAGCGCCCGCGCCCGCCCATGCCGGGGGGCGACCGCTTCGGCGGCGACCGCCCGCCGCGCCGCGACTTTGGCGCGCCCCGCGAGGGCGGCCGCGACGGCTACCGCCGCGAGGGCGGCGACCGCCGCGAGGGCGGCGGCTTTGGCCGCGGCGGCGACAAGGCCGGCGCGCCCGGCGCGTACGAGCCCCGCTTCGGCGGCGGCGGCTTTGGCCGCGGCGCGCCCCGCGAGTAAGGGTGCTCTGGTGCGCCGTGTGAGGGCCGCATGCTGCGCGTGTTGATCGCTTGATCGACGTGCGTGTGTGTGCCCGAACGCGTTTTTGAGGGACCGGATGGTTTTGGTTTTGTTTTCCGGGGTTTTTTTGCGGCCTTTTCGCTTCTCGGCGCACGTTGCTTTTCGAACGCGTGCGTTGCCTGTGTAAGGCTCCAAAGACTGGCGGGAATCATCGCCGATTTCTCAAAAGAGACGCAGGGCAGGCTCCATCTGATCCGAACATCCCGACTCGCTTTGCACTCATAACGAATCCAACCCAGGCCCAAACGGATCGTCGTCGTCCCCGCCGCCGCCCCCGCCCCCACCGCCCCCGCCCTGCTGCGCCTCGGCCGGCGGCGGCGTCGTCCTCGGCCTCAGCGGCACGTTCATCAGCTGCGGCGAGTGCTCGACGGCCAGCTGGTAGCCAAAGTGCGGGATGGGGTTGTAGTACGTGTCCATCGGCACCGTGTCGTCCCACGACTCGCCGCCCGTCGAGTGCCCGTGCCGCCGCACGACCCCGCCGCCCGGGTGGTCCTCGCCCCACCAGCGCTGGTAGCGCCCGCCGTCGGCCGCGACGCTCCACACCTCGCCGTTCTTGCGCCCGCGACCGTCGGCAAACTCCTCGTGCCACTTGTCGCCCCACTGCTCGCTGCGCCCGTCCGGGCCGAGCAGCCGCTCCGCCCACTTGTCCGTCCACTTGACGCACGCGCCCGCGCCGTCATAGTCCTCGCCCCAGCGCTCGTGCCACACGTTTGGCCCCTGCTTTCCCCACTTGTCGGCCGACTTGCTCGCGCGCCCCGACGCGTGGTAGTGCTCGTCCCAGCGCTCCTCCCACTCGTCCGCGGCGGCGTCCGCGGGGCTCCCCGCGGGCAGAGGGGCGCGCGCCCACTTGTGCGCGCTGCGCTCGACGACGCCGTCGAGCGCGGCCGACGCGTAAAAGAGGCGCTCCTCCCAGCGCTCGCGCCACTGCCCGCCCTGGGCGTCGCGCCCGCGCTTCTCGGCGCCCATGACGCGCAGGCCCGCGTAGTCGGACGCCTCCCACCACGTCTCCTCGAACTCGACGCGCGCCATGCGCTGCGTGCTCCCCGCCCGCTGCGCGCGCGCGGCGGCCGCGGCGACCGACCCCGTGACCATGGCGCTGCCGTCGGCGGCCACGGGCACGAGCGCGCTGCCGCGCAGCGTGCGCCAGCGGCGCCAGTAGCCGTTGGCGCCGTACTCGATACCGGACGACTTTTCGTAGCGGGTGCCGTCGGGCAGGACGCCGGAGCCGTCGGGGAGGTCGCGGCCGGCCGTCGAGGCGGCGGCAACGGCGCCTGTTGTCGTCGTCGCGGTGGCGGCGTCCGCGCCGCGCTCGGGCGGGCGGAACGCCGACGTGAGCTCGACGACCGACTGCAGCGGGGGGAGCTCGGTGGTGCGACGCGCGCGCTCGGCGTCGGCGACGGCCTGCGAGGGCAGGTCGAGCGAGCTCGCGGCGCGGCCAAAGAGCGGCGAGTCGTCGGCAAACGCCACGGGCAGCGGCTGCGCCGCCGACGCAGGAGCGGGCGCCGCTGCCAGCATCGCGGCGCCGAGGGCCGGGGCCAGGCGGAGGCCGCCGCTGTTGCCTGCTGATCCAGGCTGGGAGGGCAGGGACGACGCCGACGCGGCCGCACCGGGCCAGCCGCCCGTGGTGATTGGGCCGCCGCTGCCGCCACCGTTGCCCTCTGGCTCATCGTCCCCCCCGCCCATCATCATCGGCGGCGTGTTGAGAAAGACGTCCTCGTCGTCGCGCGCGAGCAGGCCCGAGGCCCAGTCGGGCATGCCGGAAGAGGAGGGAGACGACGACGATGACGACGACGACGACGAGGAGCCGTTGCCGCTGTTGCTGCTGTTGCTGCCGGGAGCCGCCGCCGCGGCCGACTTGGCGTCGCGCTCCAGGGCGCCGCGCAGCACCGCGCGCGTCAGGTCGCCGCTCGCCGCGATGCTGCCGACGGGCGGGCCCATCGTGGAAGGCGGCGGCGCGCCGAACGCTGCGGGCGGCGGGGGGCCGGCTCCCGTGGAAGGAGGACCGCCGGAGGAGGAGGCCGAAGCAGCAGCAGAGGCGCCGACGCCGACCCCCCCCTCGGGCGCCCCGAGCGCCGCGCGCGCCGCCTCGAGCACCTTGGTCGCGCGGCCGATGATGGCCTGCGCGCGGAGGGTGGGGTCGTCGTTGTCGTCGTCGTCGTCTTCCTCCTCCTCGCCGTCCGCCTCGCCCTTGCGCTCGACCTCGGACTCGAAGGCGATCAGGTCGGACAGGGACGACGGGGGCGCGCTGTTGATGTTGTCGGCGTTTCCCGCAGCGGCGACGACGATGGCGATGGCGACGCGGCGGCGGCGCACGGCGACACCGGCGACGCTGGCGCGTTGCCTCTGCTGCCGCCGCTGATGCTCCACGGCGCTGCATAGAGTGGTGCCGGCCACGCGGTACCTGTTGGATTGTGCGTTGAGGACGAGGACGAGGAGGAGCGAGGTTGCGGTTGGCGCGGGTTGGTCGACGCGGGGGGGGTGCCACATCAGTGCGTTCCGATGGCCGCGCGCGCGGAGAACGGACGCACCTGTCCGTGCGCCATGGTCCAGCTGGCCGGAATCTTGTGACCGGTCCAGCGGCAGTGTTGAGCCGCATGGCTCCGGGCGGGCGCGCGTAGCACGCGCGCGCGGATTGATCGCGAAGATGACAACCGAGCAGGTCGTGTCGATAGGGTTGGCTAGCGTCGCAGGGGCTGATGGGGGGCAGTGGCAGCGTGTGTGTGTGTGCTGATTGACGAGGCCGAGCTCGAGCGCGGATGGTAGGTGTTGCGTGACAATGCTGGGCGATCTCCTAGCGCCGCGCCTTTTTGCTGCTCCCGCCGGCGCCGTCGCGTCCGCCGCCGCCGCGCTTTGCCCCGCCCCTTCCGCCGCCCGCCCCGAATCCTCCTCCTCCTCCAAATCCTCCCCGCCCGCCGCCGCCGCCGCGACCACCGCCGCGACCACCCCCGCGACCCCCCCCGCGACCCCCCCCGCGACCCCCCCCGCGACCCCCCCCACGCTTCATCCCCACCATGTCCTCCTCGTCCGGCTCGTGCCCGACCGCCTCGCGGAAGTAGCTCGCGTCGTCGTCCTCCTCCTCGGGCGCGTCGCCGCCGCTCTTGTTCGCCGCCTCGCGCAGCGCGCGCCGCTGCGCGCGCACGCCCTTGGACGCGCCCTCGGCGCGCGCCTTGGCCTCGAGCGACTCGAGCCGCCGCGCCTGCTGCTGCTTGCGCCGCACGTTGTCCTCCTGCTCCCGGCGCCGCTGCGCCCGCAGCGCCGCCTTGGCGTCGTAGTCGGCCGCCTGCGCGGCCAGCTGGCCCGCCGACAGCGACCGCAGCGCGTGCCACAGCACCTGCCCCTCGCACAGCCCCGCCTCGGCCTTGGCCATCTCGAGCTCGAGGCGGGGGCCGACCTCGTGCAGACGCACGCGCGACTGGCGGACGTTTGCCGACGGGGTCGCGGACGCCCTTTTGCCGCCCGCGGCAGGCAACGCCACGCGCGCCGCCTCGGCGTCCTCGCCCTCCGACTCGGAGCCGTAGCCCGCGTCGACGAGGAGCTCGGAGGCGTCCGCCATGCCGCCCAGGTCGGGCAGGGGGCGTCCGGAGCCCCCCGCGCGGCGGGACGTGAGGAGGTCCTTGATGGGCCGGCGCAGGCCCGACGGCGCGACGGACACCGAGTAGTGGCGCACCGAGACGCGCCCCGGGTCGGCGCCCGAGGCGTCGCGGCTGACGAGCACGACGCGCTGGCATGCGCTCAGCTTGAGCGACGCGACTTGCAAGGGGGGAAAGAGGCCTTGGAGCAGGGCGCCCGCCAGTCGCAGCGTGGGCGCGTCGGGCGGGGTCTTTTTTGCGGCGGTGCCGCGGCGGCGCTCGGCGGGGGGCTTTGCGTCGTCATCGTCGTCGTCGGCGTCGTCGTCGTCGTCGTCGTCGTCGTCGTCGTCAGAGGCATCATCGTCCTCGTCCTCGTCCTCCTCCCCGTCGCCTCCGCGCCCCCGCTCGCCCCCCGCACCCGCCGCCGCCTGCGCCCCCGCCGTCGTCGGCGAAAACCCCTGCAGCACCAGCAGCGGCGGCGTCTTGAACGCATTCTCCGGCGCGCGCGGGTGCAGCTGCGACGCCGCCACGTCGCGGCACAGGCTGTACGACCGCACGCGGAACGTGAGCGTGGGCCCGCGGGGCGTCTTGGCCAGCCGCAGGTAGGCGGCGCGCTCGGTCGCCGTCAGCACCAAAAAGTGGGTGACGCCCAGCGGCGCGGCGACGGACACAAAGTCGCGCATGGTGTTGCGGCGCGACTCGCGGAGGCGCGCGGCGGTGTGGGGGAGCATCATGCGCCGCAGGTCCTGCTCGAGGGCGGCGAGGTGGGTGGCGTGCCTGCCGCGGCGGAAGACGAACGAGCGCGGGACTTTGGCGGAGGCGCCCCCCGCGGCCGCGCCGCCGCCGCTGCCGGCGCCGACCGACGCGACGGCCGTGTGCTTGGCGCCTTGGGCGGCGTTGTTGCTGGCGGCGCCGGGGCCGTCTTGGGAGACGTGCGTGCGCTTCTTGCGCTGTTGTTTGTTGTTGTGATCGGTGGGTTGGTGGTGGAGAGAGAGAGAGAGAGGCGGACAGGGGGCGCGCGCGGGTGAGAGAGCGCGACGCGAGGAGAGGGGCGGCGCGACCGTGTCGAGGGGCGCGCGCGCGCACGCGCGCCGCGAGGCGGCGGCTGGAGCGGGACACACGCGCGCGCCAACGATACACGCGGCAAGTACCGACTCACCCGGCGGGTGCGCGCCATTGTTCAGAGAGCGGCGCGCGCGTGCGAGAGCGAGAAGAGAGGTGTTTCGAGACTGCAGCGAGCGATGCGCCGACTCCGGTTCGAGAGAACCTGGGCGCCCTAGGAAAAAAAAAGACGTCGGGTCGAGCGCCGCTGTGTGCTCCGAGTTGGCTGATATGCACTGATAGATTGAGAGATGGAGCGACACCAGCCGAACGGGGAGGCCCACAGCGCTTGGGCATCCCGCCGCGGCGCCGCCGCCTCGCGTCCTGCCAGTCCGCCGCCGTCGCGCTCCTCCCCGCCATCCGCGAGGAGATGGCGGCCAAGGTGGGCGACGGGTACACGGTCCTGCTGCGCCAGAAGAAGCTGCCGCTGCCCGCCATGTCGTCTGGCCTTGTCGCCGTCGCGCCGACAAAGATTACAGCCGCAACGCATTCCGCAAGCTCACCTCCCGGCGCCCCCGTCCTCCCCACCGCCGCCGCCACCACCAGCCGCCCGCCGCGTGCCCAGCAGCTCGGGCGCCCAAGGCAACACGGCCGAAACGGCAAACGCCCCCAGCACCTTGGCCAGCGGCGCCTCGCGCTCGCCCGGCTCGAGGCGCGACACGACGGGGCCGACGCCAAACGACCCCACCAGCGAGAACCACAGCGGCGCAAAGAGCAGCACCCATTGCAAGGGGCCGCCCCGCCCGCCTTTGATCTTGGACGCGCCGCCCGCGATGATGCCGCCCACGACCGCAAACGTCAAGCACGCGCCGAGCTGCTCGTCGGGCAAGCCGGGGAGCACGCGGCAGGGCGGGTCGCGCTCGAGGCAGGCGTCGAGCGAGGCGACGGCGTCGCGCAACGCTTTGGCCGGGCCGTTCTCGCGCAGGTAGAACATGTTGCCGAACCGGCTCTCCAGCTCGGTGAAAAACGGCCTGCCGAGGTCGCGCAGCGCGTCGTCGCCCACGTAAGGGATCGACAAGAGGGCGGGCGCGGTCGGGTCGGCCTGCAGCACCACGGTGCGCCGGTCGAACGACGGCAGGCTCGACGCGTAGGCCGGCAGCCCCAGCGCGGCGCGCGCGCTCTCGCGCCCGCCCCTGGCCGACAGGCCGTCGACCGTGACGACGCGCACGCGCCAGCCCGTGGCGCGCTCGAGCTCGCGCAGGGCGTCCGACATGCGCGCCTCGTCGGTTTGCGAGAGCATGCGGGCGCCGTCGGCCACGTAGGACGACGAGGAGGGGGAGAGGGCGTCGTCGGCCCGCGCGGCAGGGGCGGGGGCGAGGGCGAGGGCGAGGGCGAGGGCGGCCGTGGCGCAGGTCTTGGCGGCGGCGCGCGATGCGGCCGAGACGGCCGAGACGGCGGTGGCGGCGGCAGAGGCGGCGCCGTCTCGGGCGGACGTGGCGCTCCCGGTCGCCCGCGCGGGTGGCGCGGAAGCTGCGATCGCGCGGCGCGCGCGTAAGGCCATCGAAGATGACGCCCCCAATGATGGCGAGCGCGACGAGAGGAGGCTCGGCGGGCGCATCATGACGACGATCGATCGATTGCTTGGGTTGGTGTCTCGTGCCGAAACCAGCCGTCGATCGAGAGCGCGGCGTTTGACGGGCCGGCGCACGCAAGGGCAAAATGGGTCGACGTGTTCTTGTGTGTGTACAATATGTAGCAGTATGAGCGATTGTGACGTCAGGCCTGCGCTCTCCACGCCCCCGGTTTTAAGGAGCGTGCGCTCGTCGCGTCGCGCGTCCGCCGCCACCGCCGCCGCCGCCGCCGCCAAGTCGAGAAGACACCACCCTGGATCGCGCGGTTTGTTGTTTGTTGTCGTCGTCTCGATCACACACGGGCAAGGGGTCGCCATCAAGTCGCGGTAGCGAAGAGAAGAAAAAAAAACCAAGATCGCGGGCGCGTCGTCGTCGTCAAGGCAGAGCGCAGCGCTTCACGCCGCCCCCGCCGCCGCAGCCCCGTCGCGCTTCACCCCGAGCTCGAGCAGCTTGCCAAACGCCTTGGCAAAGGCGGCGTCGAACGCCTCGGCGTCGGCCGCAAACTCGTCCACGAAGCGCTTGAAGCCCTTGTCCCAGAGCAGCGCCATGTCGGCGGGCAGCATCATCAGGTCGCGGTCCTTGTTCTCGTACTGCACGGGCCCGCTCCACTTGCGCTTGCGCCAGCCCGAAGGGTCCTTGAGGAGCGTAAAGTACTCGTTGCTCCACGTCGTCGGCGCGCGCGTCCACGGCCCGTCGTACCCGCTGCGGTCGGTGTGGCACTTGCCGAGCGCGTGCGCGCCGATCAGCGCGACCATCTCGCGGTCGTCGAAGCCCATGCGGCCGAAGATCTGGCGGATGTGCGAGCCGTCGCCGTGGGCGGCGGGCAGGCGGCCGTCGGGCGGGCACGCGGCGCCCGAGGCGGCGTCGCGGCGTCCGGGGGTCCAGGGGATCACAGGGCCACCCATCTCCTCGATCGCGACGGCGCCCGCGAGCGTGTAGAGGTCGGCGTACGAGATGCCGGGGAACCTCTTTTTGATCGGCTCCAGCAGGTCGCGCGCGACCCCGAGGCCCGCGTTGGCGCCGTGCTGCGACTCGGGCTCGAACCGCATCGTGGCGCCGTCGCTGCCGCCCGTGTTGGTCGCCTTGTCGTAGGTGCCGGCGCAGTGCCAGGCGAGGCGGACGAGCACGGGGCCGTACGAGCCGAGGCCGTCGTAGTCCGGGTTGCTGTCCATGGCGTCGGCGATGGCCTTGCGCACGGCGCCGTAGTCGACCGACGCGGCCGACGAGGACGGCAGCAGGAGCGAGGGCGGCAGCAAGCCGTTCTCCGAGGCGTAGTAGTAGCCCGCGGCGCCGGCGAGGGCGAGGGCGGCGAGGCCGAGCTGTGTGTTTTCGTGCGTGCGTGTGTGCGTGCGTGCGTGCGTGTGTGTGTGTCGAGGGGGTCGGGGGGTTTGAGGAGGGAGGAGGCAGGAGGGGGGGGGGGGGGGGGGGCGGGCGGGGGTCACGAACAAAGGTTTCCCCAGCGACCCA
>Ga0315905_10003752_pt1 | contig 15624 bp, 15 predicted proteins | sample LakEriMetagenome_5_FD_203522 | JGI IMG/M metagenome (GOLD analysis project Ga0315905, IMG submission 203522) | Freshwater fungal communities from buoy surface, Lake Erie, Ohio, United States - Buoy 4 MA121 | ecosystem: Environmental > Aquatic > Freshwater > Lake | place: USA: Lake Erie, Ohio... | reverse complement strand
ACCGCTATGTGGTTGCACATTGGCGTATTCACATCCAAACACTTGTTTGATTCTGTCTATCGCTATTTGTTCAACCTGGTCTACGATTTCACAACCACCGTAATATCTTTTGCCCGGATAACCTTCCGCATATTTGTTGGTTAACGGAGATCCCATGGCTTGCATGACTTGAAAACTGGTAAAATTTTCACTTGCAATTAATTCAATGCCATGACGTTGGCGATACAATTCTTTGTCAATCAGATCGAAAACCACTTTATCTTGTTGCATAACATTTGATTTGTGGTGCAAAGATATGTTATGATGCTAAAAAACTGTGGATCAAATCGTGTAAAAGGGCTCCGTTCACACAGCTCTTTTAGATAAATGCACTAATTTCACAACCCCTAATGCAGATAGAACCATGAAGGCAATTATACCGGTGGCAGGCGCAGGCACCAAATTACGTCCACATACTTATACCCAACCCAAAGCATTGATTCCTTTGGCCGGGAAAACCATTTTGAACATTATCGTCGATCAGTTACATGAAGCCGGCATCAATGAGTTCATTTTTATAATTGGTTACCTTGGTGAAAAAATTCAGGATTATGTAACCAAATATTATCCGGATTTAACTTGTCATTTCGTTCAGCAAAACGATCGATTAGGAACAGGTCATGCCGTAGCTCTAACCCGCGAATTGGTTGGCCAGGATGAAGTATTCATCGTATTGGGCGATACCATCGCCGAGTTCGACATGGCTGAAGTGATGGCCTCTCCACATTCGATGCTTGGCGTGAAGAAAGTGGATGATCCTCGGAGTTTTGGTGTTGCAGAGATGGATGAAGAAGGATTCATCACACGTGTGGTTGAAAAACCTGCGATACCCAGAAGTAATATGGCATTGGTTGGATTATATAAAATTCGCGAATCAGAGATTCTTTACGCTTGTTTGCAAAAAATCATAGAATCTGCGGAAGAAGTAGACGATTTGAATTTGACGGATGCATTGGAATGCATGATTCAGCAAGGAGCAAAGTTTCGCAGCTTTAAGGTGTCTAACTGGTTTGACTGTGGAAGAAAAGAAACTTTACTTGAATCGAATGCCATCCTGTTGAAAAAGTTTGGAGGCAACATGGGAGAAAAAAATCCATTCCAAAATACCATCATCATTCCACCTGTAAGCATAGGAGAAGGGTGTGTTATTAAAAATTCGGTAATTGGACCCAATGTGGCTATCGGTGAGCATACCAGTATTAATCATGGCATCATAAAAAACTCCATCATCGGTTCATTTTCCAATTTGGTTGAAATTGTACTGTACAACTCGCTTATTGGAAATGACGCTGAAGTGAAAGGGGTAAGTCGAAATTTGAATATTGGCGACAACACTGCCATTGATTTAGGAGGCAGTCGTTCCTGATTTTAACATCAAAAACCAACGCATGTTTCACAATCGCATCACGGATCTTTTCAGTATCCGATACCCGATAATTCAGGGCGGAATGATATGGGCCAGTGGGTGGCGTTTAGCCGCTGCCGTTAGTGAAGCAGGCGGATTGGGCTTGATTGGTTCAGGGAGCATGAAACCTGAAGTTTTCCAAGAACATGTACGTAAGTGCAAAGCTTCAACGAATCAGCCTTTTGGGGTGAATATCCCTTTACTTTACCCACATACGGATGCGCACATTGATACTATTTTGGAAGAGCAAGTAGGTATTGTTTTTACATCGGCTGGCAACCCTAAAAAATATACCGCCCGATTAAAAAGTGCAGGTATTAAAGTTGTTCATGTTGTCAGTAGCAGCACCTTTGCACTCAAAGCACAAGATGCCGGTTGTGATGCAATTGTTGCAGAGGGATTTGAGGCAGGTGGACATAACGGCCGAGAAGAAACAACCACCATGGTGCTCATTCCTGCCGTAAAAAAATCGGTACAAATTCCGGTGATAGCTGCCGGTGGTATTGGAACCGGCGCTCAAATGCTGGCTGCATTTGCATTGGGAGCAGAAGGCGTTCAGATGGGCAGCCGATTTGTAGCATCGGAAGAAGCCTCCAGTCATTTAGCTTTCAAAGAAAAAGTTTTACAAACCAAAGAGGGCGACACACAACTTTCGCTCAAAAGACTAACCCCGGTCAGACTGATCAAAAATGAATTTTTCAATCTGGTGAACGCAGCAGAATTGCGCGGAGCAAGCGATGAGGAATTACAGCACTTATTAGGAAGAGGTAGATCAAAGAAAGGGATGTTTGAAGGGGATATGACAGAAGGAGAATTGGAAATTGGCCAGGTCAGTGCTTTGTTCGATAAGATTTTACCTGCCGGTGAAATCGTTCGTGATACATGGCAAGCTTTCCTGGATGCAAAATCATGTATCCAACATATCGGCGAATGATTTATTGCATTGGTATGTTCCATTAATCCGCTTTGCGGAAGCCCCATTTGATCATTTCCTTCCAACTGATTTTTTTACCATACATCAAAATACCTGTCCGGTAAATCTTTGCTGCAAACCAGGTAAAGAAAAGGAAACTCAAAACTAACAAACCCATGGACAATCCAAGTTGCCACAAGGGAACGCCATAAGTTATCCTTCCCATCATTACGATAGGCGATGTGAATGGAAAAATGCTGAAGAATACGGCTTCATTGGTGTTAGGGTCGTTGATCACTTTGGTCAAAATCACAAATGACAGGATAATTGGCATCAATAGCGGGAACATCATCTGTTGCACTTCTTGTTGATCTTCGCTAACAATACTTCCCAAGGCGGCAAACAGTGATGCATACAAAAGGTATCCAAACAGAAAATAAAAAACAAAGCAGGCAAGTATGCTAAAAATTGGAAGAGATTCCAATCCTTTCAACCCTGATTCAATCATTTCGGGTTGCATAAAATGTGCTGGCACCCCTGGAATGGAATGCATTGTTTGGATCCCGGGTACAAAAGCCAGTTGTAATGTATATAATAAAGCAACCCAAATTCCGAATTGAGTCAATCCTACAGCTCCAATCCCAAGAATTTTCCCCATCATGAGTTGAAACGGACGAGCCGAACTGATGATAACCTCTGCGATTCGATTGATCTTTTCCTCACTGACACCGCGCATGACTTGGGTGCCATACATCACCATCAACAAGTAAATCAACAAGCCGCATCCAAAAGAAACCAGATAACCAACACCTGCCTCAGTTTCGCGTGCAACTTCATTATTTTCAACAATATTTTTGATTTGAATACTGTTTTTCCATCTAGCAATATCATTTCCATCAACACCCAACGATTCCCATTTCTTTGCCATGAAAGAGCTTCTGATCAGTTCTTTCAATTGCTCTCTGGTTGAAAGTGAAATTGATTGCTTACTAAAAAGTGTAATGGATTTCGTACTGTCTTTAGGAATAAATAAAAAACCATCATAGCCTTTTGATTCGTAGTTTTTCTTCCATGTTTCCGCTGAGGAATCAGTAACAAAAGTCAACTGAGGCATATCAGGAATAGAATCTTCTACCCCATCTAAAATGCCGCGTTCGTCCCAAACCAGGATTGTATTTTTTTCAACATGACTATCGTCCATGGAAACAAAAAAACTGAACCCAAAAAAAAGAAACATGATCAACGGAGCAACCAATGTTGTAATCAGGAAAGCGCGTTTCTTAACACGGGTCAAGTATTCCCGCTCCATAATCAGCAGGATCTTTTTCATAAATGATTGATTTGTTGAAATGATCGGGTTGCATCCTGATGATGTACCAATCGAATGAAAATATCATTCAAACTTGGCAACACCTCATTAAATGATCGAATGGGAATTTGATGTTGAATAAAATAAGCCAACACCTCATTAGTGGTCACTCCCTCAGAAAGCCTTATCAGCAATTCATCTGACTCATATTTTTTTACTTCAAACAAATAAGTCATCAGCTGCTCCGGAATAACGGTCACCCCTATCCGAAATATATTTTCTTTAAAATCTTGTTTGACCTGATGAACAGTACCATCCAATATTTTTTTCCCTTGATGAATCAGTGCGATATGGTCGCAGATTTCTTCCACCTGCTCCATACGGTGTGTACTAAAAATGATGGTAGCCCCTTGCTTGGCTAAATTAAAAATTTCATCCTTGATCAAATTGGCATTCACCGGATCCAATCCACTGAATGGTTCATCCAAGATGATTAGTTTGGGTTCATGTAAAACGGTAGCCACAAACTGGAGTTTCTGACTCATGCCCTTGCTCAGGTCTTCCATTTTTTTATTCCACCAAGATTCCATCTGCAGTCTCTCAAACCATTGTTTAGCCTGAAACAGAGCTTGTTTTTTTGAAAGTCCTTTGAGTTGACCAAGAAACAATATCTGCTCACCAATTTTCATTTGCTTGTATAGTCCACGTTCTTCGGGCATATAACCAATGGTCATTTGATCACGTGACGAAACAAATGGAAGACCATCCAATAATACTTCACCTTGGTCCGGATGAAAAATTCCGGTGATCATACGAAGAATCGTTGTTTTACCTGCACCATTGGGTCCAAGCAAACCGAATATCTGTCCACGTTCGATAGACAGACTCACACCATCCACTGCCTTTTGTGTGGAAAATTGTTTATGAACATCGATGAGGGAGAGCATTTCCATAAAACGGAATTGATTCGTGCAAATGTATATGAATATGTAACGGAGTTGATAATGATGCTATCCGAAAAATGTTAAAGCTATTTGCTTTGCCACCCGATCCCCATCCATGGCTGCGCTTACAATACCTCCCGCATATCCTGCACCCTCACCGCATGGATAAAGATTGTTGATTTGTGGATGATGCAGTAATGAAAAGTCCCGAGGTATTTTAACCGGACTGGAAGTTCTACTTTCCGTGGCAACCACAACAGCTTCATTGGTAAGGTAGCCTTTCATTTTTTTACCAAATGCTTGAATACCTCTGACCAATCTTTGATGAACAAAATCGGGAAGCACCTCTTTCAATGAACATGGTTGAAGTCCGGGTAAATAGGAGTTTTCAGGCAAATTAGCAGAAGATTGATTGGCACAGAAATCCGCTACTCTTTGCGCGGGCGCTACTAATTTTCCTCCACCGGCTTTGAATGCGGATTGTTCAACCAGTTGCTGAAATTGAAGGAAATGAAGCTCCTCGTGAATAGGCTGATTATTTTTCTTCAGGAATGGCAATACCTCATCCGATTCAATCTGTACAACCATACCACTGTTGGCAAATGGATTATTTCGTTTGGATGGGCTCCATCCATTGACTACGAGTTCGCCTTCCGCTGTAGAGGCTGGAGCTATGATACCGCCCGGACACATGCAAAAGGAAAAAACTCCTCTTTGATTGACCTGATGCACTAGACTATACGCAGCAGGCGGTAGCAAGGCATCCCGGGTGACACAATGGTATTGAATTTGATCAATCAAAGCTTGTGGATGTTCAATACGAACGCCCAGTGCAAAAGGCTTCGCTTCAATGATCCATTTTTTCTGAACGAACAAATAAAAAATATCTCTGGCAGAGTGACCGGTAGCGAGGATACATGCATCTCCATCAAAGATGGAGCCATCGGCAGTTTTAATTGATTTGACTTTCCCATCCTTTTCTATAATATCCACTACCCTCGCATTGAAATGTACTTCACCACCGCATTCCAACACCATTTCACGCATACAGGTGATGATCTGAGGAAGCTTGTTGGTTCCTATGTGTGGATGGGATTCGTAGCGAATTTTTTCATCTGCTCCGAAATGAATAAAAGTATCCAGTATACGGTGAATTTCTCCGCGTTTATTGCTTCGGGTATATAACTTGCCATCGCTGTAAGTACCGGCACCACCTTCGCCAAAACAATAATTACTATCTGGATTTACAGCCCCTTCTTTATTCATGGATGCCAGATCTCTTCTTCGGGCTCGAACATCTTTTCCTCGCTCCAGTATAATGGGTTTAATGCCCATCTCAAGCAAAGAAAGAGCCGCAAATAGTCCGGCAGGACCAGCACCAATTATAAGTACTTGTTTTGAAGATGACCGTACATTTTGATATTGTATGTGCGCTGAACCATCCGGATTGAATGGTTCATTTACATAAACACGCAGTGCGAGCTGGATGAATATTTGTTTACCTCTCGCATCAATAGATTTTTTTTGAATCTGATAACCGGTTATATCTCCATCGCGACAGCCAATCTTTTGTTTGATGGCAGTCTTTACCGCATCCGGCGTTTCAGCGACTGATGGAAGTAATCGAAGTTGAATGGTTTGAATCATCTGATGCAGGTAGTCAATGCGACATCAACTTAAAAGGGAAGATCATCCGTATCTCCGGTGGATGTGAAAGTATCCAATGGTTCCATGTATTCGTTATCAATGGGAGCGGAAGTATCTGAGGATTTAAGCAGTTGCTCTATTCTCCAGGCATCCAAATTGGTGATATAGTTGGTTCTTCCTTCTTTTTCCCATTTTGTACCCTTAATATTGAAATACACTTTTACTTGATCTCCCATGGAGATGCGGTCGAGGATCATGGTTTTATCTTGTACACATTGGAATTTTACATAATTCACAATTGACCGCCCATTGATTTGTTCTGTTTTTTCCAATACAAACTCTCTTGTTTTAAAACTTTCCGTGCGTTGTACTGTGTCAAATTTAGCCACTAAAGTACCCGTCATTTCATAACTCATAAATATTGCTTTTATATTCCTTCAAAGGTAGGAGTATTGTGATAAATGTTAGAATGAAGCAGGCATTTGGATATGCAAGAATATTCTTTTAAAAAAAACTGAAAAAAACATGGATTAAAATAAAATTGGCTTAATTTGAACGCCCCGCAGAATTTAAAAAGAAATCTCTTTGCAAGAAATTACAAGTGTATTTTTTTTCAATAAAAAAAATTTTTTTTCTAACATTCTGTGACGATATTCGCCGTCCTCTAAAAAAAACAAATAACTCAAAATATTACCTGCTAATCCACAAGGGAACATGGACAAAACGTTTGAAAAAGTTTGGCAAAATTGTCTGGAGATTATCAAAGACATCGTGGAATGGCAGCATTTCAAAACTTGGTTTGAGCCTATCAAGCCGGTTGGTATTCAAGACAAGGTTCTTACCATCCAAGTCCCTAGTCAGTTTTTCTTTGAATACCTGGAAGAACATTACGTTTCACTCTTGGCCAAAACATTAAAAAGAGAATTGGGTAAAGATGCCCGACTGGAATATCGAATCATGGTTGACAGTGGTAACAGCAAGAACAAACCGCTCACCATGCGTGTTCCGGCTCAGGAATACAAGACATATAATAATGAGATGGACTTTCCGCTTGTCATCAACAATCCGGTAAAAAATCCTTTCATTATCCCCGGTCTGAAAAAGATGCAGATCGACCCACAGTTGAACAGTTCATATACTTTCGATGCTTTCATTGAAGGAGACTGTAACCGTGTTGCTAGAAGAGCAGGAAAAACAGTAGCTGAAAAGCCGGGATCTACCTCTTTCAATCCGTTGGTTATTTATGGCGGCGTTGGTTTGGGGAAGAGTCATCTGGCTCAAGCAATAGGAAATGAAGTAAAACGACTTCATCAAAACAAGGTGGTTTTATATGTGGGTTCTGAAAAGTTCATCAATCAATTCATAGACCACAGCAGAAATAATGCGATCAACGATTTTATTCACTTCTATCAGATGATTGATGTGCTCATCATTGACGATGTGCAATTTTTCAATCGTGCTGAGAAATCACAGGATGCTTTCTTCTCTATTTTCAATCATTTGCATCAAAGTGGAAAGCAGCTGATACTGACCAGTGATAAATCACCCAAAGATCTGGAAGGTGTTCAGGATCGTTTACTGAGTAGATTCCGCTGGGGATTGAGTGCAGACTTACAAGCGCCCAGTTATGAAACCAAGATTGAGATCCTCGAACATAAAATGCGCAAAGATGGACTAGACCTTCCTAAAGAGGTGGTTAAATACATTGCATATAACATGAACAGCAATGTTCGTGAATTGGAAGGCGCTTTGATCTCATTATTGGCACAATCTTCTTTGAATAAAAGGGAGATTGATATGGAGCTGACCAAAAAGGTGTTACGCAATTTTGTAAAATCTTCCAGCAGAGAAATTACAATAGACACCATTCAAAAAATGGTTTGCGACTACTTTGATGTGCCTTATGACAAATTGTTGCAAAAAACAAGGAAGCGTGAAATTGTGCAGGCAAGGCAGATTACGATGTTTTTATCAAAAGCTTTCACCAAGAACTCACTGAAAACCATCGGTGAACATTTTGGAGGAAGAGATCATACGACCGTTATTCATAGTTGTCAGACTGTAAAAGACTTGATGGATACCGATAGTTTGTTCAAAGAAAGTGTTCTGGAATTACAGCACAAGGTCCAGTTAGCGGCCATGTGATACGGTTGAAAAATAAATTTGACTGATTTTATTTATTATTTGTCTTTCAAATCGTATTTTTGCAACCCTTTAGGTAAGTAAAAGGTAAGGAGAGGTGCCTGAGTGGCCGAAAGGGCCGGTTTGCTAAACCGTTGTACGGGCTTAAACCTGTACCGAGGGTTCGAATCCCTCCCTCTCCGCAGAAGGTAACCACGTTCGGGGCGTAGCGTAGCCCGGTTATCGCGCCTGGTTTGGGACCAGGAGGTCGCAAGTTCGAATCTTGCCGCCCCGACAAACAAGCATAAAAGCCTCTTGAATATCAAGGGGCTTTTGTATTTAAAGGATTAGCGTAGTGAAATTTTAGCGACTTTTTCTTAAGTGTAAGTTATCTCTATAACTTCCATTGAGCATAAGTTTATTTCAATTCTGTTCAGGGTCTTGATAGTGATATTTCTTACTCAATCACATTTCCTGAACTAGGTGTAATTCAGACAATGAAACATCAGTTGTAAAATGGGATCTGTTTCGGTGGAATTTCCACATTGAAAAAAATGAGCGCTTGAAAAAAAGCCTTGTTCCCGGAGGGGATTTTCTACGAAGCGAAAAACAACGAATATATAACGCGAAACTCAAATCAATTTATTGAGCTATTTGCTGGTTCATTTAACAATTGTGTGGGGGGGGGGATAAAAAAGAGGATTCTTAAAAATCTATTGAAGAATCCTCTTTACTCCTATTTGAAGGACGATTATTTTTGCCAGTGGTAAAGACTTTCTAAAAAATTAAAATAAAATCTAAAATTGTTGTGATTAGAGCGAGAAACAGAATGAGAGCGAAGAAAAAAGTCAGGACAGATCAGAGCGAGAAACAGAACGAGAGCGAAGAAAAAAGTCAGGACAGATCACAGCGAGAAACAGAATGAGAATGAAAAAAAAGCCAGGGACAATCAGAGCGAGAAACAGAGTGATAACGAAGAAAAAAGTCAGGACAGATCAGAGCGAGAAACAGAACGAGAGCGAAGAAAAAAGTCAGGACAGATCACAGCGAGAAACAGAACGAGAGCGAAGAAAAAAGTCAGGACAGATCACAGCGAGAAACAGAACGAGAGCGAAGAAAAAAGTCAGGACAGATCAGAGCGAGAAACAGAACGAGAGCGAAGAAAAAAGTCAGGACAGATCAGAGCGAGAAACAGAACGAGAGCGAAGAAAAAAGTCAGAACTCAATGATCGCTCTCGCTCACATTTTCGTTCTGACTTTTAGTACCGGGGAGCAGATTTGAACTGCCGACCTCAGGGTTATGAATCCTGTGCTCTAACCAACTGAGCTACCCCGGCCTATTTTGTTGAAAATGACCTTTTTCAACGGGGTGCGAAAATACAGTTTTTTTTACAACCAAAAAACGGATTTGATACGCTTCAATAAAAATCAGTCATTTTTATTCAGGATTTATTTTTAATGATTTTATAAATGACCTCCCAACCCCTGTTTTCAACCACTTCTCATATGCCATCGCTTCCGACTTCGTCTCAAATGATTTCTTATAAACCAATGCCCATGGACGATATTTTGATGTCCAGCCTTTACCTAATTGATTATGTGATGCCATTCTTTTTTCTAAATCGGATGTATATCCAGTATAGTGCTTCTCGTATGTTTTAGTGTACAAAACATAAACAGTGAACATCAATAAGTCGATTGAGTTGAGAATGTCTAAATTGGAGATTTGTACTGCCGTCCGCCGTGGCGGATATGAATCCTGTGCGCTGACCAACTGAGCTACCCCGGCCTATTTTGTTGAAAATGAACTTTTAAACAACGAAAAACTGTATTATAAATTGACCAACAACCTTTCGATATTCAAACTCATTTAATATTGGGTAATATGCGTTTGTACAATAGGTTTCAAGCAAATAAAAAGTTTATTTGTAAGGTTGTTTGAGTTGAATTTTGACCTGAAATTGATATTTATTAACTCGAACAATCATTTTATCCTCGGCTTCCAAGGAATTTCTTTGGCACCCAATATTTGTGTTGCGTATCTACTCAACATAAACAAATAATCGCTTAGTCTATTCAAATATTGAATCACCAAAGGATCAACAAACAATCCCTCTTCCTGCATGTGTACACATATTCGCTCTGCCCTTCTGCAAACACATCTGCAAACATGCAAGGTTGAAACTGCCACATGCCCTCCAGGCAAAATGAACGAACGCATAGGTGGAAGTGCATCGCTCATTCTATCGATTTCTTTTTCAAGGTAAATGACGTCATGATCATTCAGATCAGGAATTTTCATTTGTGGCTCCTTTTCCGGATCACAGGCTAACGAAGAACCGATTGTGAATAACCGATCTTGAATTTCACGCAATGCTGATTGTTCATGTTCAGGCCCCAGCTGATCAATCGCTAAACCAATAAATGAGTTTAACTCATCCACGGTTCCATAACTTTCAATGCGAAGATGACTTTTGGGAACTTTTGTACCTCCTATCAAACTGGTTTTACCCGCGTCCCCTGTTTTTGTATATATATTGAATGCCATGGTTTTGTAAACAAAAATTATTCAAAATCGTTCACAGATTATTTTTTTTGATCGGATTCAACCAGCCCATCTTTCAGTCGTACGACCCGGCGAGCAAACCCGGCAATATCTTCCTCATGCGTTACCAAAACAACGGTATTCCCATCCTGATGAATCTTAGCCAACATTTCCATGATTTCGTGAGAGGTTTTAGAATCCAAATTCCCGGTGGGTTCGTCGGCAAGAATGATAGATGGATTGTTGATAAGTGCCCTGGCAATTGCAACCCGTTGACACTGTCCGCCACTCAACTCATTGGGTTTGTGCGTCATCCGGTCTTCCAAACCCACTTTCTTCAAAACCTCCGTTGCACGTTCGTACCTATGTTTCTTGGATACTCCACTGTAAACTAAAGGCAACGCTACATTTTCGAGTGCTGTCAATCGAGGCAACAGATTAAACTGCTGGAAAACGAATCCAATTTCTTTGTTTCGGATTTCCGCAAGCTCATCGTCGAGCATTCTACTTACGTCTTTACCATTCAATATATATGTACCACCTGTAGGAGAATCCAAACAACCTAAGATATTCATCAGTGTTGACTTTCCTGATCCACTTGGACCCATTAATGCTACATATTCATTACGCATGATATCCAGACTGATCCCCTTCAGTACCGGGAGTTCCTGTTTCCCAAGAAAATAACTTTTTTGGATTTGTTCAAGATGCAGGATTGAATTCATTAGTAGTTTCGAATTGAAAGGAGGGTAAAATTAGGTCTTTTTTATTTTGCTGTTCCCTGATTCTCATTTCATTTTATGCTTGAATTTCAAATTGATTGAAATCTCGGATTGAATTCCTTGGTTCATGCTTAATTTTGCAGCATGTCTGCACAAACCCATCCTGAAAATCCCAGTACACCTGTCGTTATGAGCGGTATTCGTCCTACCGGCATGGTTCATTTAGGTAATTATTTTGGAGCGATTCGTAATTACGTTCGTATGCAGGATTTATATCCTTGCTTTTTCATGATTGCTGATTTGCATTCATTAACCACACATCCTGATACACGTGAATTGAAATCACAAGTTAAAAGGACTCTCGCTGAAAATATTGCTTGTGGTCTTGATCCGGAAAAAGCAACCCTATATTGTCAAAGCCATGTCCGGGAAACAGGTGAACTATATCTATACCTAAACATGTTGGCCTATAAAGGCGAGTTGGAAAAAACTGTGACGTTTAAAGACAAGGCCAGACAACATCCGGAGAATGTAAATGCCGGCTTATTGACCTACCCTGTGTTACAAACTGCAGACATTATCATGCATCGTGCCAGTTTGGTTCCGGTGGGAAAAGACCAAGAACAGCATTTGGAAATGGCCAGAAACTTCGTTGTACGTTTTAATCACCGTTACGGACCCGTTTTTCCAGAACCACATGCATTCAATTTTCAGGAAGAGTTGGTGAAAGTGCCCGGTTTGGATGGCAGCGGGAAAATGAGTAAAAGTGAACATGGTCAGGCTACATTATATTTTGCTGATGAAGATGATGTAATCAGAAAGAAAGTGATGAAAGCCAAAACCGATGGCGGACCAACTGAACCAAATATGCCTATGCCGGATTATATTCAAAATCTTTTCCAATTAATGGAACTGGTTTCTGATCAAAGCACGAGTGAAAAATTCCGAACAGATTACAATGCTTGCACGATCCGTTATGGCGACATGAAAAAACAATTGGGAGAGGATATGGTAAAATTTATGTCTCCCATTCGAAATAAAACGAATGATATTCTGGCGAATGATGAATACCTGGTAAAGGTCATGAAAAATAGTGCTGAAAAAGCGAGCGAAAGCGCGAGAAAAACCATGGAACTTGTCAGACAGGCTGTTGGATTGAATTATTATTAAAAGAATACGTTGCAATTTTAGATTATTCTATACATTCGCCGTCTAACGAATAAATGAAGTATGGCCAAGACCAGAAAGATTAAGCATGTGGCAATAGCAGGTAACATAGGTGTTGGAAAAACCACCTTGACCGAGTTATTGAGTAAACATTACAAATGGACTCCTCAATTCGAGGATGTAGATCACAATCCCTACTTGAATGATTTTTATGAGGATATGCCTCGATGGAGTTTTAATCTTCAGATCTATTTTTTGAATAGTCGCCTTAATCAGTTGCTAGACATTCAAAGAGGAACGGAAACAATCATCCAGGATCGTACAATTTATGAAGACGCAAATATTTTCGCGCCCAATTTGCATGACATGGGATTGATGGGAAAGCGTGATTTTGAGAATTACTACCAATTTTTTGAAACACTCAAATCCATGGTACAGCCCCCGGATTTATTGATTTATCTGAAAGCATCTGTACCAACTTTGGTGGGTCAGATACAAAAAAGAGGAAGAGATTACGAAGAGAATATTCGTTTGGATTATTTAAAAAAGTTGAATGATTTATACAACAACTGGATTGATCAATACAAGGAAGGTCCACTCTTAATTATCGATGCAGATACCAACAAATTTGGAGAAAAGGAGGAAGATTTAGGGGATATCATCGCCAAAATTGATGCTAAATTATTTGGACTCTTCTAGTTTATTATTCTATCAGATGATTCTTCATGGCATAGAACACCAATCCAACAGAATTTTTTACGCCAAATCTTTCCATCAGCCTGTCTTTAATGGCTTCAACAGTTCTAGGGCTAATGTCCATTTTTTGAGAAATTTCAGTAGCTGTATTTTCCATACAAACCAGCGTTAGTACTTCTTTCTCCCGATCACTCAAAACAATTTCACTGGAGAGGGTTGGATTGAATTTTTGTTTTGCATAGTTTTTTTTCAGCAACACTTTATTTACAAACGGATTCAGATAAAATCCGGTACGCAGCACATCCATGATGGCTTTTTTGATTTCAGCGGGATCCGTATTTTTTAATAAATATCCGGCAGCACCACAATCCATCAAGTGGCCCACGAATCTCTCATCTTCGTACATGGTGAGTATGATTACCCGTGTGGCCGGATGGTGCTTAGTGATCAGTTTGGTGACTTCGATGCCATCTTTCATGGGCATTTTCAAATCACATAATAGAACATCCGGAGGATCCAAATTGACTTTCTCCAAAACCTCCCCCCCATGATCTGCCTCCCAGATAAATTTTATGTTGGTATAAACACGCATGGAGAGCGTAACCCCTTTTCTAAAAAGTTTATGATCATCAGCAATGGCAACGCGAATGATATTTGATTCACTCATAATGGGATACTAAGAAAAGCAAGTTAGGAAGAAACGTTGGAACAAATACTTAGACAGGTAGGATCTTAGGTACTTCAATGGTTACTTTGTAGTAGGTTTGACTAGGGTCAATTTCAAAAAAGATATCACCGTTTAGAACTGCTATTCTACTCGCAATATTTTTCAATCCTAAACCATGCGAAGCTTTATTGAGTCTTTCAAAATCAGCATGAACAATTCCATTTCCGTCATGGTGAATGCGAAAGAACATTTTTTCAGCATTGGCGTTTTGAGTGAGGTGAATGAATCCGGCAGAACTATGCTTGAGTACATTATTCACGAGTTCTTGAATGATACGGAAAACCAATAATTCTTGCTCTACCTTTAATCTATCGCGATAATCATGAAAACGGGCTGTGGCATTGATTACACCACTTCCGTTTATTTTTTGAAATAAGTCAGAAGATGCGCTCTCTAAACCAAAGTTTTTGAGGGTTGGGGGCATCAAGCTGTGGCTGATATTTCTAATCAAGGAAATCGCATCATCAATGATCTGTTTGGCGCTGATGATATTTTGAAGTTGCTGGGGCTTTTCCAGATTTACAAGATTTTCATTTAAGTACAAACGTGCCGTTGCAAGCAGTGGACCCGCATCATCATGCAAATCAGCTGCAATACGCTGGCGCTCTTCTTCTTGAAATCGGATAGATGCGTCTAATAAAACCTGTTGTTTTTCAGCTTCCAGTTGCTTCATTTGCATCTGGAAACGTATAACCTTGCGCTGATGAAATATCACAAAAACTATGATGCCGATGGCAAGGCTCAACATACCTAAGGTACCTATGAGCATCAAACGTGATATACTGGATGAATCCACCTGCAAATACATGGTTAGCCAGGATTGGGGTTATTTTGATGGGTGTTTATCTCTAATTCGTCGGCGAAAGGTAAGAAATTGTCGGGATTATTCGATTTTTCAGGTAAAGAAAGTCCAATACTGATGATTAAGTTCTTTAAAATGGTTATTGTGCAATAGATGAATAAAAGGAATAGTTTACTTTCTTGATTTATCTCAGAAAGAGAAAATATTAAATAAAAAAAGTTACCTGTGAAATATAAAAAAAGACCAGAATTGATCCAAAATTCAGATCTCTTCAATAAATCAACATCCAAATAGTTTATTCTTTCAAAAAAATAGAAGAATATAAAGATAATTAATATAGAAAACTCGAATAATAACGGATAAATCGTGAATCCTTGCTTTTGATATAAGTAAAAGAGATTAAAAAAAACAAAAATAGTAGCTAATAAAAAACTTATTCGCTTCAAATTTGAGCTGTAAAGTAAAATTCTGAAAAAAACAGTAAATATCAATACCTCAAAAATTGAATAAATATTAACCAGGTTGTAGTAAAAAGTAAACTGCTTGGTTTCAATAAAAATTACTGCACAAGTAGAGAAAATCGCTAA
>Ga0315905_10003751_pt1 | contig 15626 bp, 7 predicted proteins | sample LakEriMetagenome_5_FD_203522 | JGI IMG/M metagenome (GOLD analysis project Ga0315905, IMG submission 203522) | Freshwater fungal communities from buoy surface, Lake Erie, Ohio, United States - Buoy 4 MA121 | ecosystem: Environmental > Aquatic > Freshwater > Lake | place: USA: Lake Erie, Ohio... | reverse complement strand
GGGCGGGGGGGGCCGCGGCCCGCCGCCCGCCCGGGGGCGGGGGGGCCGGGGCCGCCCGCGGGGGGCCGGGCCGCCCCCCCCCCCCCCCCCCGCCCCCCCCCCATCGACCGCCCGCCGCCGCCGCCCGTCGCCGCTCGCCGCCGCTGCCGCTCGCCGCCCTCTTTCACCAGCTTCGGCCCGCGCGGACCTCGCCTCCTCCTCTTTCCAAACCCAAAGAAAGGCAATCATGAAGTACTCCACGGCGGTGACCGCCTCGCGGCGCAAGCAGCGCAAGGTACGAGGCAGCAGCGCCGCGCAGCGACGCCCTCTTTCGCCCACTGCGGCGGCCCTCACTTGTCCCCCCGCCCGGCCGCGCCACGCCGGCGATCGACGCCCCCGTTCGTGGCCCGGCCACTCTGGGCGCGGCCGCTCGATCCTGCCGCGCTCCAGTCGTCCGTCGCGGTCCCCGGCCGCTGCTGCTGCCGCCGGAGGCTGGACGACGCGCGACCTCGACCTCGCCGCCCAGCTCCACGCTCTCTCCTTCCCGCCCGCCGATCGCTCACGCCCCCGCTCCCCCCCTCCCCCTTCCGCACACCGCCAAACACCCGCAGGCGCACTTCACGGCGCCGTCCAACGAGCGCCGGAAGATCATGTCGGCCCCGCTGTCGTCGGAGCTGCGCCAGAAGTACAAGGTGAGCCCAAGGCTGCAGCCTCTTTTCCGCCCCCGCCCCGCCCCCGCCCGCCGACGTCGCCCCCCTCGCCCTCGCCGCTCACGACTCTACTCGCTCTCTCTGCCAACAAAAAACACACACACGCGCCCCCCCAAAACCCCGCCAAAAACCAGGTCCGCGCCGTCCCCATCCGCAAGGATGACGAGGTCACCGTCGTCCGCGGCTCCCACAAGGGCCGCGACGGCAAGGTCGCGACCGTCTACCGCCGCCGCTGGGTCATCCACGTCGAGCGCATCTCGCGCGAGAAGGCCAACGGCGCGTCGGTGCCCGTCGGCCTCGACCCGTCCAAGGTCGTCATCACCAAGCTCAAGATGGACAAGGACCGCAAGGCGCTGCTGGAGCGCAAGGGCGCCGGCGGCGGGAAGGGCAAGTTTTCGGAGGCGGAGGTGGCGGCGATGCAGCAGATCGACTGAGGGGCGCCGGCCGAGCGAGGATTTTTGGGGGGGGGCGGCGGCGCGGCTCGGGGGGGCGCGCGTGATCGCCTTGCGCGCTCTGTTGTGCCTCTCCGTCGCCCCCTGTCGCTCTTTGAGGCGCGCGCTCGAATCCACCTTTGTGTATGTAAACACCCCAGAAGCCAATTCACAGAGTCGTTCGTTCGTGAACAAAAGAGTGTCTCGTTTTGCAATTGTTGCGCAAAGGGACGACCTGCGGGCCAACCGACCGACCAGTCCTCTTTCTCCTCCCTCGTGAACCCCGAACGCCACTGCCAAAAGCGCGCGCGGGGGCGTCACCGCGCGCCCCCCGCTCCGCCCGCCCCGGCGGGCGTCGTCGCGCCCGACAGCAGGAGATGCGCCCGGGCGTACCGCGCGACCCCCCGCGTCGTCAGGCAGCCCGCCCCGCCCGCTGCGGAGGCCTCCTCCATCGCCAGCAGCAGGTCGGCGCACGTCACGAGCAGCGGCGGCGGCGGGGGCCCGGCGCCGTCGGCCGGCGCGCCGGCCGACGGCGGCGACTGGCCCGCCGCCATTGCCGCTGCTGCGCCTGCTGCCTCGTCCCCGCGCTGCGGTTGTTGCTGCTGCAACAACCCCGATGCCGGCGCCGCCGCCACTCGCCACACCGCGACGGCCCGGCCGCTGCCCGCGCCGGCGTCGGGCGTCAGCGAGGGGCAGCTGGCGCTCCCAAAGCCGTGGAAGGCCGCAAGGCCATGAGCCAGCAGGCGGCCAAAGGACGACTCGCCGTCGGCGACGACGACGCCGACGTTGGCGCTGGTGCCGGTGCTTGAACCGCCGCGCTCGTTTGATGCCGCTGCCGCTGCCGCTGCTGCCGCTGCTGCCGCTGCTCCTGCTGTTGATCCTGTCGCCGCCGCCGCCGCCGCCGCCGCCTCCGTCGTCATCGCCCTGTCCCGCGCCTCCACCAGCGACAGCATGCACGCCTCGAGGTCGAGCACGGCGTGCACGTTGGCGCTCCGCAGGGCGCTGCGCGCGCCGCGCGGCACGCGCGCCCACGCGGCCAAGGCCGCCGAGGCCGCGACGGCAGCGCGCGACTCGCGGCGGCGCGCCGCGGCCTCCTCCATCGCGGCGGCGGCGGCGTACGCGCCCCCGGCCTCGGCTCCCACCCCCCCCTCCTGCCCCTCCTCCTCGTCGATCGCCCGCAGCCGCGCCTCGGCCGCCGCCGCCGACGCCGCCGCCCGCCGCCGCGCCCGGTCCTCGCGCCGCTCCGCCGCCACCGCGGCCGCCCAGCCCTCCAGGAGGCGCTCTTGCCGGTCCGGGTCGATGCTGCGGAAGGCCTCCCACGCCCCGCCGCGCGCCCCGGGGCCCGTCACCGCGGCAAACGGGCCCGGGCGCACGGGGCCGCCAAACGGCGCCGGGCTGAAGAGCGAGCGCATGTCGTCGACGGACATCGCGTCGGCGTCGGCGAGGTCGCGCAGGATGCGGTCGTTGAGCATGCGACGCGCGCGCGCGCGCCCCGCCCGCTCGAGGGCGGCGAGCTCCGGGTCGGGCGTCTGCGTCAGGCGCCCGAGCTGCGCCGCCAGCGCGTCGCGGCCCGAGCCCTGCCGCCGCCGCCCCCGCTGCCGGCGCGACGGGTCGGCGCCGGCGTCGTCGTCCAGGTAGCGCGACAGGCGCGAGCCGTCCGGCATGATGTAGGGGGTGTGCGTCGTCATTTTGTCGGTCGCGCGCGGGTCGGTGTGCGTGAGGCGAGGTGCGACGATCGGGATCGCGCGCGCGCGCGGAGGAGCGATGGCGAGTGCGATCGCGCGACGTCCAAGGGCCTGGCGGTCGGGACCCAAAGCCGCCGCTGGCGTTCTGCCGCTCTCCCCAATACTAATACGTGCGCGTGTGGGTCAAGAGGGTCAAGTGGCGCGGCGCGCGAGCATCGCGCGGCCGTCCGAGTCGAAAGAATTGGGAAAGAAATGTGCGGTGGCGGCGAAGAAGCGGGCGGCGCGGCGAGTACGGGAAGAGCGCGCGGCGTCGAGACGCGGGAGCGGCGGGGCGGCTTTTTTCGCGTCGGCGGCAGAAGACAGCCCAGAGCGCCGACCCGTGCAATTCAGCGGCGCAGTCAGTCAGAGACAACTTGCATCCTCAGTACCACCGAGACAGGCGGCGACACACACACAGACACACACACGAGCGTGCGCGCGCCACACCGGTCTCGTCACCAGCAGAGTATCGACGTCCGCGCCTGGCCTCCGCCCATGCGCCCCGCGCCGTCCTCGGGTCGCGCGTCACAACAGTCCAGCTCCTCGAGGAGCGTTGTACACGCATCGGCGGCGCGCCCCATCGGTCGGCCGCTGCTCCTGCGGTCTGCGCCGCCCCTCGCCGCGTCGGCCGCCGCGGTTCGGCGCTCGGCAGTGGCGGCGATGGCGCCGGCGACCGACCCTCGGCGGCAGCAGGAGCAGCAGGAGCACGGCCGGCACCACCACCACCACCACCACCACCATCACGTGCTCTCAACCCCGAGCCTCCTCATAGCGGCGGCGGGGGCGGCGGCGGCCGCGCGGGAAAAGCGGCAGTCGGAGCAGCAGCAGCAGCGGCAGCAGCGGCAGCAGCAGCAGGCGCCGCCCAACGCAGCGGCGCCCCCCCCCCCGCCGCCGACGAGCCCCCCCGCCCCGCCGCCGCCGCCGCCGCTGCTCCCCCCAATCTACCTCGTCGTGCTCAACCACCGCCTGCCCGCCGTCACCGCGCAGCTGTGGCCCGCCGCGCACCTGCGCGTCGCCGCCGACGGCGGCGCCAACCGCATCCACGACGAGCTGCCGGCGCTGGCGCGGCGCGTGTCGCGCGCGCGGCGGCGCTGGCGGCAGCAGCAGCAGCAGCAGCAGCAGAGCGGGGGGCGGGACGCGCAGGAGGAGGACGAGGAGCAGGAGGACGCGGAGGAGGAGGAGGAGGAGGAGGAGGCGGGCGCCGCAGAGGAGGAGGGCGAACAGGAGGACGACGACGACGACGACGACGACGCGCACCCCCGCCCCTTTGTGCCCGACGCGCTCGTCGGCGACCTCGACAGCGTGCGCCCCGAGGTGCGCGCGCTGCACGCGGCGCGGGGGGCGCGCGTGACCGACCTGTCGCACGACCAGGACTCGACCGACCTGGACAAGTGCCTCGGGTTTGTCGAGGCCCACCTGCGCGCGTCGTGGACGGTCGGGGGGGCGCGGGGGGAGCGGCAGGAGGAGGCGCAGCAGCAGCAGCAGCAGCAGCAGCAGCAGCAGCAGCAGCCGGCCGCCGACGCCGCCGCTGCCCCGCTGCCGCCGCACCACGTGGTCGTCGTCGGCGCGCTCGGCGGGCGGCTCGACCACACGCTGTCCAACCTGGGCTCGCTGCACCGTTTCCCGCACCTGAGCGTGACGATCTGGTCGGACGGCAACACGGTGCGCCTGGTGCGAGGAGGAGGAGGGGGCGGGGGCGGGGGCGGCGCAACGACGGCCGGAGGAGGAGCGGCCGGCGGCGCCCCCGCTCCCCCTCCTTCCACGCGCGTCGTCTCGGACCGGCGCGTCGAGGGCCCGGCCTGCGGCGTCGTGCCGCTGTCGGGCGCGGTCACCGTCACCTCGCGCGGCCTGCGCTGGGACATGTGCGGCACGCGCCTGTCGTTCGGGGTGGGCGGAATGCTGAGCACGAGCAACTTGCTGGGCGGCGGCGGTGGCGGCGGCGAGGGGCGAGTCGAGGAGGAGGAGGAGGAGGAGGCGGGGCAAGGCCACGAGGCGGTCGTCGAGCTGTCGGCCGACGCGGACGTGCTTTGGATGGCCGAGGCGCGCGACTTTGTGCCGCCGCACGTGTGGGACGAGGCCGAGCGGCGCGCCGCCGAAGTCTTGGCGGCGGCGGCGGCGGCGGCGGCGGGGAGCGCCGAGGCGGAGGAGGCGGCGGCGTCGCCGCCGAACTGAGAGAGAGAGAGCCACCCACAAATTTTATAGAGTGTAAACATCGTCGTCGTCCTCCTCCTCCTCTCCTTCCGTTTCCTATCACGATTCACCATTCTCTAGCGCTTGAGCACCACGGGGCCGTAGAGCGCCGTCGCGCGGCGCAGCTCGCGGGGCGCCGCGCGGCGCGGCGCCCGCACACTGCCTTCCTCCTCCTCCTCCTCCTCGTCGTCGCCGCCCGACGCCCGACCAGCTCCCTTGGCAGCCGCGGGCAGACCCCCATCGTCCTTGGCCCCACCGCCACCGGCCGGCCGCGACGCGCGCTCCAGCAGGCGCTGCAGGTACAGCAGCTGCGGCAGCTGCGGCTCGAACAGCGAGGAGGAAGGGGCGGCAGGCGGAGGAGGAGGAGGCTCGACGCCCGTCGCCGCAGCGATCGCCGCGGCGGCCGCCGCCGCCATCGCGGGCCCGTCCTCGCCGCCCCCGTCCAGCGACGCCACCGCCACGGACGCCGCCGCGGCCTCGGCCGCCGTCGCGCCGGCGGCCGCCGCGGCCGCCGCCGCGCCGCCGTCGTCGGCCAGCACGCGCCACTCGCGCAGGTCGACCACGGCGACGCGGTAGCCGCGCGCGGCCAGCAGCCGCCACTCGAGCGAGCAGGGGCCGAGCGGGCGGCCCGTGTTGCGCGCGGCCTGCTGCGGGCGCAGGAGCATGAGGGCGACGGGGATCGAGGTTGAGGTGGAGGAAGAAGCGGGGGAGGAGGAGGAGGAGGAGGCGAAGCGGCGGCGGAACGACGAGGAGCCAGAAGCAGCAGCACCGCGGCGGGGCGTGGCGCCGCCGCTGTCGGCCCCGCTGCCGCCGGCCCCTCCTCCCGGGCCCGGGGTCGGCGCGGCGCCGCCGGGGCCGACGCGCACGAGCAGGTCGAGCACGGCGCAGCCGTCGTGCGTGACGACGTTGGCGCGGGGGCGCAGGCCCAGCTGCGTGAGGGCGCGCATGACCTCGCGCTGCGCGCGCGAGCCGCCGCTCGTGCTGCCGCCGCCGAGTGCGCCGAGGCCGCCGCCGCCGAGGCGGCCGCCGATGCCGCCGCGCGCGGCGCGCCCCAGCGCCCAGCGGCGCCGCGCGTCGACGAGCTCCGAGGCGAGCGCGCGCGGCATGCGGGTGGCCCACGCGCTGCGCGTGAGTCCCTCGGCCTGCGCGGCCAGGAAGCACGCGGCGAGGCGCTCGCGGCAGGCGGCAAAGTCCGGGTCGGACAAGAGCGGGCACGGCGGCGGCGCCGGGGGGGCGGCAGCGAGGGCGTCGGCGTCGGCGTCGGCGTCGGCGTCGGCGGCGGCGGCGGCCTCGGCCTCGGCGGCGGCCTCGCGAGCCAAGGGTGGTGCCGCCGGCGTTGCCGCCTGCAGCAGGCGCGCGGCCACGGCGTCGGCGCCGGGCGTGCCCAGCTGGCGCGAGAGCGCGAGCGCGTGCAGCAGCTGCGTCGCCGAGCGCAGCCAGCCGGCGGGCAAGGGGGGGCCCCCGGGCGCCTCCTCGGCGCCTCTTCCGCCGCCCGCCGCCGCCGCCACCACCAACAACTGCTCGCAGCACCGGGCGGCCAGGGCCGGCGGGGGCGCGCGCCCAAATGCCGCGTGCGCGGCCACGAGCGGGAGCGCCGCGCCGAGCGCGGGGCGCTCCCCGAGCGCGCGCAGCAGGGCGTCGCACGCGGCCGCGCCCGGGTCGAGCCGCTGCCGCGCGGCCGCGCGCACGCCCAGCGCGAGGGCGACGGCGCCCGGGGGCGGGGGACCACCCGCGGCGGCGGCGGCGGCGGCGGCGGCGGCGGCAGCGGCGGCGGGGGGGATGCGGCGCTGCAGCTCGCGCAGGATGGCAGCCGAGGTGCGCGTCGCGGACGGGTGCCGCAGCAGAGAGAGGGCGTCGGCGGCGGCGGCGAGGCGCGCCGAGGGCACGGCGGCCAGCGCGGCGGCGGCGCCGGCCTGTGAGGCGGCGGCGGCGGCCAGGGTGGCGGCGGCGGCGGCGAGGGCCGGCGGGTTGTTGTCGCCGGCAGCAGCAGCAGCAGCCGCGGCAGCCACAGCAGCAGCAGCGGCGGCGGCCGAGGACGACGGGCCCGCCATCAGCATGCGCTGCGCCCCGACGTAGAGCAGCAGCTGCATGCGCACGGGCCCAAGAATGGCCCGAGCAGGGGACGCCGCCGCCGCCGCCGACGACGACGACGCCCCACGCCGCCACCACGCCCCGAGCGCCGCGACCGTCGCGGCCGCCTCGGCGGGCGGCATCAGCCGCATGGCCGCGAGCAGCGCGCGGCGCGCGCGCGGGTCCGCGAGCCAGCGCTGGGGGAAGTAGCCCGAGCGCGCGAATCCGTCGGCGATCGACGCGTGGGCGCGGGCGGCGCGGGCCGTCAGGAGCGAGCGGGTTGGCTGCAGCTGCTGCTGCTGCTGCTGCTGCTGCTGCAGCTGCTGCTGCTGGGCCGCCGCGTGCGCCGGCTCGAGCAGCAGGCCCGGCGCGGCACCCGCGTCGCACGCGGCCCGCCACGCCCCCAGCGCGGCCTCCTCCAGGGCGGCCAGCAGTTGGGTCGACGCTGACGCGTCGTCCCGCGCGAGCGGCGCGCCGACGGGCGGCCGCGACGCCGACAGCACCGAAAGCGCGGCGCCGACGCGCTCGAGCAGCGCGACGGCCCGCAGGGCGGCGGAGGCCGAGCGGGACGGCGGCAGCGCCGGCGCCCGCCACAGCCGCCGCGCCGCGCCCGCGAAAAGAGCGCCGCCCTCGCCCTCCCCCCGCTCTGCATCCTCCGAGACGGCGGCGGCGAGCTCGGCGCGCAGGCGCGCGGCGTAGGCCGCCTCGAGGTCGGCCGAGGCGCGCGGGCCCGCCGCCGCGCGCAGCGCAAAGGCGCCTCGCGCGACGGCGGCGTCGTCGGGCCGCGCGTCGCCGCCGCCGGCGCCTTGCGCCGCGAGGGCGGCGGCCATGCGCGCGCCGAGGGCGCGCGCGACGGGCGCGGGCGGGGGGCGGCCCAGGCGCGACAGCGCCCACGCGGCCCCGGCGAGCGCCCCGAGCGAAGAGGCAGGAGAGGAGAGGGAGGGGGAGGCGTCGAGGAGGGCGGCGGCGGCCAGCGCGGCCTCGGCGCCCGCGAGCGCGCGGCGCCGCGCCTCGCCCTCCTGATCGTCCTCGGCCGCCGAGGCCGGCGCGGCCGCGGCGGCCGAGGCCGCCGACAGGCGCGCGGCGGCCGTCAGCACGGTCGAGAGCTCGAGCGGGGTCAGGCGGGGCCAGAGCGGCGACGGCGGCGGCGCTGCGGGAGCGCGGCCGCCTCTGCGGGCCTCCGTGGCGCCGTCTGCGCCGCTGCACCGCCGGAGCAGCGCGAGCGCGAGCGACGGGGCGCTCGGCAGCGCGAGCGCGGCGGCCGTCGGGTCGGCCTCGCCCTCGACGCGCAGGCGCGGGAGGGCCCAGGCCAGCGAGGCGACGGCGGCGCCGGGCGGCGTCGGCGGCGGCGGCCGCGGCGGCGGCAACGCGTGATGAGCGCCCGGCAGCGGCGGCGGCGGCAGCAGCAGCCCCGCGGCCCGCGCCTCGGCGTACAGCCACGCCGCCTGCCCGCGAGACAGGGGCACGCGCAGCCGCGCGCACGCCCACGCCACGTCGGCGACGGCGTGGGCGGCGCCGGCGCCGACGCCGCCGCCGCCGACGCCGGAGCGCGGCCGGGCGCCACCCCCGCCGCCGTCCAGCAGGCTGCCGCGCTCGGCGAGCCGCTGCAGCAGCGCGGCGGCGGCGAGGCGCGCGCGCGGGGGCGGAGGGGGGAACGGCGAGGCGTCGCAAGCGCGCGCGAGCGCCCACAGCGCGCGCGCGGGCGCCTGCAGGGGCGACAGGCGCGCCGCGGCCGCGACCACCCGCCGCCGCCGCCGCCGCTGCGGGGCGGCGGCGCTCGCTTCGTCCTCGTCGTCCTCCGTCTCGTGCTCCTCCTCCTCCTCCTCCTCTCCGTCGTCGCTGGGGTCGCTCGACGAAGACGACTCGCCCGCGGACGCGGCCACGGCCGCGCCGCACAGCCGCGTCGCCGCGACCGCCGCCTCGCGCGCCGCGGCGACGGCGGCGCCGCCGCCGCCAGGGGCGGCCCGGGCGGCCGCGAGGGCCATCGAGTGCGCGGCGGCCGACAGGAGCTCCGCCGCCTCGTCCAGCGGGGCCTGCGGCGGCTGCTGCTGCTGCTGCTGCTGCTGCTGCAGGGGCGGCGCCGCGGCCGCCGCGGCCGACAGCAGAGGCCCCGCGCGCTGCGCGGCAGCCACCGAGACGGCGGCGCACGCGGCCTGCGCCGCGCGCCGGAGCACGCGCGAGGCCTCGTCGCCGCCGCCGCCGGCAGCAGAGGAATCGGCGGCGGCGGCGTCGTCCTCCTCGTCCTCCTCGCCCTCGCCGTCGCCGTCAGCAACCGCAGCGGCAAGCGGCCGGCGCCGCTCGGTTGCCGCGAGCACGAGCGAGCGCAGCGCCCAGGCCTGGGCGTCCAGCGCGCGCAGGCCGAGGGCGGGGGCCAGCTCGGCGGCGCGCACGCACAGGGCCGCGGCCGCGAGCGGCACGGCCGGCGGGGGGGGCGCCGAAGGAGGCGAGGGCGGGCCAACCAGGCCGGCCAGCGAGAGCAGCGCGCTCGACACCAGCTTGGGCGGCAGCGCGCGCGGCGCGGCCGGCGACGCGGCGAGCGCCGCCGCGGCGGCCGCGGCCAGCTTGCTCGTTCCCGCAGAGGCGGCGAAGTAGCGCAGCAGGCGCGCGGCCGTGGTCGGGTCGGCCCGCGTCGCGACGACCGCGGGCGGGACGGCGGCGAGCGCTGCGGCGGCGGACGTCTGCAGGCGGAGCAGCAGCGGCGGCGGCGGCGCATCGGCGGCGGCGGCGGGTGCTGCCCCCGCCTTGGCCGCGGCCACGGCGAGGCGCGTGAGGGCCGCGAGCTCGGCGCCAGAGTTGCACGCCGCTGAGGCGTCGCTCGCGCCGTACGTGACGGCCGCGAGGCGCGGAAGAAAGAGGCTGCCGCCGCCGCCGCCGCCGACGACGACGACCTCGAGCGCCGCTGCCAGGGCGTCCTGCGCGAGGCAGCGTGCCCGCGCGGGGTCGGCGACGCGCTCGCAGGCGTCGGTGGCCAGGCCGAGAAGGGCGTCGACCTCGGGGGCGGCGTCGTTGCGCGGCGGCGCTTGGAGGAGGCCGAGGCAGCGGACGGCCGCCGTCGCCGCCTCGGCGGCCGCCGCGGCGTCACGGCCACCTCGCTCCGCCGGCTGCAGCAGGAGGAGCGCGCGCGCCGCCTCTTGGATCGCCTCCAGCAGCGCGGCTGCGTCGGCGTCGTCCCGCACACGGCGGGGCCTGCCGTCGGCGGCCGCGTCGTTGGCGTCCGCGGCCAGCTGCTGCGTGCGGAGCGCGGCGCGGAAGAACGACAGGGCGGCGGCGGCACTGCCACCGTCATCGTCGTCCACCCCCGCCGCCGTCGCCGCCGCCACGTACAGGGCCGCCCGCTGCTGCGCGGACAAGGAAGCCAGCAGTCGCGGCCCGAGGCTGCCCGCGGCCTCGGCTACGAGGACCGGCGGCGGCGAGCTGGCGCCGGCGGCAGCGACTGCCGTTGCGACGGCGGCTGCAAAGGCGCGGGTGCCGCTTGCCGCCGCCGCCGCAGGGGACGCGGCTGCCGCAGCAGCGGCCTCTGCGCCCAGGCCCGCGAGCTCGCACAGAGCCACGAGCGCCTCCTGATCCTCGCCTCGAAGCGAGCCGGCGAGCAGCCCCGAGCCGCCCGCCAGCCGCCCGGCGAGCGCCGCCGCCGCCAGCGCGACGGGCCCGCGCAGCGCGCCCCCGCACGACGGGTAGGCGGCGCGCACGGCCCGCGCGACGTCCGCGGCGGTCGCAACGACCTCGGCTTCGTCGTCGACGGCCGGCGCGGCGGCGGCGATGGTGGCCGCGCGCGCCAGCGCCCGCGCAAAGGCCGCGGGCGGGGGGCAAGAGGAGGAAGCGCCGCCGCCGCCGCCGCCGCCAGCCGCCGCCGCGAGCAGCTTGAGCGCCTCGGCGGCGCCCCTGGGGGCGATGCCGAGGCCCGGCGCGCACAGTTCGGCGAGCGCCTCGTGCGCCGAGGCCAGCCACGCGCGCGGCGGGGCGCGCGCGGGCGGGAGCGCCGAGGCCGCGCGCAGCAGTCGCAGCAGCCTGCTCGACGGGTCGCTTCCTCCTGCTGCTGCTGCTGCTGCTGCTGCTGATGCCGACGCTGATGCTGGGGCGATGGCCGCCTCTGCCGCGGGCCGCCGCCACAGCTCGGTCAGGGCCGCGCCGAGTGCGCGCTCGGTCTGGCGCCTTGCGTCGTTGGCGAAAGTCGACGCCGGCAGCGCCGCCACGGCCGCCGACAGCTCGAGCGCCAGCGCGAGGTCGGGCGCGGCCAGGCGCCGCGCGGCCAGCGCGCAGGCGCGCGCCAGGGCGGCCAGCCGCGGCCAGAGGAGGAGGAGCGCGGGCTCCTCCTGCTGCTGTTGCTCCAGGCCTGCGGCTGCTTTAGAGAGCTGTTCCAGGCGCGGGACCACGCGCGCGAGGGCCAGGGGGACCCAGCGCGCGGCCGCGGCCGCCTCTGCTGCTGCTGCTGCTGCTGCTGCTGTTGTTGGCGCTGCTGTTGCTGGCGCTGCTGCGCCGTTGTCCTCGTCGGCGGCGCTCGTCGCCTCTGCTGCCGAGGCCGCCGCCGCCAGCACGTCCGCCAGGCTCGCCGAGTCCGGCAGCCACGTGAGCGCCTCGATCACGGCGTCCGCGTCGCTTCCGGCCGTCGGCGACGCGAGCACGCGCCCGGAGGAGGACGAGGGCGACCGCGACGAGGACGCGGCGGCCGGGGACGACGCCCCAGCGCGGCCGCTGACGACGGCCGAGGGCGGCGGGGCCAGGGGGCCAGGTGAGCGGGCGCCTCTTGACGCTGCCGCCGCCGCCGCTGCTGCTGCTGATGCTGCTGCTGTTGCTGCGCTGCTGCCGGCTCGCCGCCGCCGCCGCCATGGCTGCTGCTGCGGCTGTCGCTGCTCGAGCGCCGCTGCCGCCGCCGCCGCCGACGCGCCACCGCCGGCGGCGCCGAGGCCAGCACCGCCAGAGGCGTGCGAGGCGCCGCGCGCGCTCACGCGCACGACTTCTGCGCATCGTTCATCTCGCAACGCGCCCGTCAGCGCGCCGCTCGGAGGCCAGGCCGCGCGCGCGGGCCGAGGGGCGAAACTTGCTGCTCCTCCCCTGCTGCTGATGAGGGAAGGGGGCCGCCTTGCCGTGGGCGCGGCCCTGGCCGCCGCCTCCATCCCTGAGCGCCTTATCCCAGGGGGTAATTCAGGGGTTCAGCAAAGCTCGGGTGTGGTTGGCGCCGCCATAGCGGCGGGCGGGGAGGAGGCGCGCATCGGTTTTGGATTGTGTCTGTGGGTGGTCGGTGGGTGCGAGTCGTGGGGCGCGCGCCCGAGGAGTCCAGGGAGGACACTCAATCGATGGTATAGAGGGCCCCAGTCTAAAGGTCGGGAGAACTAGATGTGACTGGGTTGAGTGGAGGAGGAGCGACGGCAGGTCGTTCAGCTCGGCGAGGGGGCGGCGGCGACGGCGGCGGCGGGAAGCGCGGGTGCCGGACGCGGCGGCGGACGGCAAGGGGGGGACTCGGGGCAAGCGTGAGCGCGGGGGGTGTCGCCCCTGCTTCCGTCCAGCAAAGAAAGCACGCTCGACGTTTGGGCAGAACTGCGCGTTCATCAAGGACTGGCGCGTGTTTTACATGACTAGAGGGGCGCGCGCATTCGGGCGCGCACGCGCGCGGCGTGTCCTTTTTTTTCCTCCGTCGCCGCCCCCCGCGTCCCGTTTGGCGGCGGGGGGGGGGCACGAGCGCGCGCTCGCTCCGCCGCTCTTTCTCCTGCTCACTCACCACGACGCCTTCTTGACCCCAGGGACCATCCCCTCCGTGGCGAGGCGCCGCAGCATGATGCGGCTCAGCCGGAACGCCGAGAAAACGCCCCTCCCCCGCCCTGTCAGCGCGCAGCGGCTGCGCACCCGGACGGGGGCGCTGTCGCGCGGCAGCGCCGTCTCCAAGGCGCGGCCCGCCTGCTGCCGCACGCTGTAGGGGAGGGCGCGGTCGCGCGCCATGGCGCGCGCGAGGGCGCGGTCGACCTCGTAGGCGGCCACGGTGGCGCGGCGCAGCTGGTCGCGCACGACGCGGTTGGCGGCGCCCACCAAAAAGGGCAGGCCGGGCACGCGGATGCGCGGCGGCATGGCGACGGTAGGGTGTCGGCGCCGCGGCGCGCTTGCACCCCGCCCGGGACCCGGCGCGCGCGCGCGCGCCGAACGGGCGCTAGAGCTGGAGGGCAATGGCTCCAGCAGCGCGTCCTGAGTGCTGAGGTCCGACGGGCTGGACGGGAGGAGGAGCGGCGAGGCGAGGGCGCGGGCGCGCGGAAAGAGAGGGTTGATCGGGTGCGCGACGAGACAAAAGGGGAGGGGCGTTCGGTGCGAGGGAGCGGCAAGGGATAATGTGGGCTCGATGAGGTTGTGTGTGTCCGTGCTTGTGTGTGTATCCGTGGCGTTGTCTGCGTCCGCCCGCGCGCGTGTGGGGGGGCCGGGTTGAAGGGCGAGCGATCGGACGCCGGCGCCGACGCCCACACCTGTGCTGCGAGCCCCGCTGCGAGCGACGGCGAGCGACTGCGACTGCGAGCGATGCGAGCGACGTGCTGCGACGCCGCCGGGGCGAGCTTTTTTCTGCCTCCGTATACAACGCCCCCTAGCCCACGCAGCAGCGATCATCACACATCAACAATCCCATGCACGACTTTTAGGGCTCCGTTCTTCGCGCGGGCGAGCGCGCGCGCTCGCTGAGACGCACCCTCCCCCTTCTTCCTCTCTTCCGCGTGCGCGGCCCCCACTCTCCCCCCGCGCATTCCACCCCCCGCGCGCCAGCTAGACCGACCCTATTGATGTGAGAGCGCGTGTCGTTGCCGGCAGGCGCAAGCACGAGCCGAGTGGGCGCACAACGAACAGGCCTGCTGCGACGTGACTGCGAGCGCGGCGCCGCGTTTGCGAGGGGGGGGCGAGGAGGGCAGGGGCGAGGGTCCGTCACGTGCATACGCGTATGTGCGTATGTATGTTTGTGTTTGTAACATGTACGTGTGCGTGACGTCGAGGGCGGGGGGCGGGAGGGGCGGGGAGATTTGCATGCCGTTCCGGATTTTTTCTGCGACGAGCTGCGACGTTGCGAGCGAGTTGCGAGCGACGGCGACTGCGAGCGACTGCGAGGGCTTGCAGCACAGGTGTGGCCGACGCCGGCGCCGACGCCGACGCTCCGCCCTCAGCCGCTTGCGACTCTGTCTTGCGCTCAGCCGGGCGGTCGTCTCACGGCCTCACACACCATTGGAGTGACCTAGTCTTGGAGAGTGATCCCTACTTAGCTTAGACTCATCCCACGCTCACGCGCGCACCAATCGCCGCGGGCGCAAACACACCTCGCGCTCGTCCCCACAAGACCCCTCTGTCTCCGCAAATCGCCGACTCGCCTCACCTCTCGCCCGGCCTTCCTCGCCACCAATGCACCGCATCGCGTCCGGCCAGCCCGTGGGCGCGCCCTCGGCGCGCCGCGAAGGCTGCTGCGCGGCCTCGCGAACGCACGCGGCGGGCGCCTCGCCCGCGTCCATCGCCAACCGCCAGCACCCGCTGCCCTCCGCGTGGCCCCTCATCGCTGCGCGCCGGCGCGCGCGGTGCGCCGCGCCGCGCTTCTCGCAGACGCCCTCGGGGGACGCACAGCAAGGTGGGTCGACTAGGCGACTAGCGGGCGGACGCGGACGCGTCAAGGGGCACAGCGACGCCGAGCGGGCACGGAACGGCAGGCGCGCGGGGCGCAGCGGCCAAAAGCGGGCGCAGCGGCCTCTAAACTCCACCCGAGAAACGCCCGTCCCAACTTCTCACACCGCCGCCCCCGCCTGTGCACACCGACCGACTCCACGCACCACACCACCCCCGAAACAAAAAAATCCGACGAAAAAACAACAGCAGCCCCCCCCGCCCCCCCCCCCCCCACCCCCCCCCCCGCCCCCGCCGCCGTGCGGCTGTCGTTCCGGCTCCCCTTCCGCGCCCAGTTTGGCGAGTCGCTCGCGCTCGTGGGGGCCGGGGAGCTGCTGGGGGACTGGGACCCGCGGCGCGCGCCCGCGATGGCGTGGACCGAGGGGGACGTCTGGGAGGCCGACGTGCTCGTGCCTTTGCTGGGGGCAGGAGCAGCAGATGCGGCAGCAGACGCGCCGTCGTCCGAGGCGGCAGCAGCAGCCGCAGCAGCAGCAGCCGCAGCAGCAGCAGACCTGGAGCTCGAGTACAAGTACGTGCTGCTGAGCCGCGACCAGGAGCCGCTCGCGTGGACGCCCGGGCCCAACCTGCGGCTGCGCGTGCCCGTGGTGGCGTGGGAAGACGCGGCGGCGGCGGCGGGGGCGGCAGACGCCGACGACAGCCGCGCCGTGGTGGTGGGGGTGGTCGCCATGCCCCCCACCACCGCCGCCCAAGCCGCCGGGGCCGCCGCCGCCGAGGTCGTCGTCCACGACGCGTGGGACGGCTCCGCGCGCGACGTGCAGACGCAGGTCGCGCGCCTCGTGGCGGCCGTGACGAGTGCGGCCGCGGCCGACGACGCGGCGGCCGCAGCGGCGGCGGCCGCGTCGCCCGATTCGCCGCCGCCGCCGCCCGCGGCCGCCGCCGCGCTCGCG
>Ga0315905_10003750_pt1 | contig 15627 bp, 10 predicted proteins | sample LakEriMetagenome_5_FD_203522 | JGI IMG/M metagenome (GOLD analysis project Ga0315905, IMG submission 203522) | Freshwater fungal communities from buoy surface, Lake Erie, Ohio, United States - Buoy 4 MA121 | ecosystem: Environmental > Aquatic > Freshwater > Lake | place: USA: Lake Erie, Ohio... | reverse complement strand
GAATCCAGTTACGGTTGGAACAAACAACGACAAGACCGGCTACACGGCAACGGTCTCGGACAAAACAGGATTTAGCCTGGCGCCGACGACTGGCCTTGGAAACCAAACCGCGAACATCACAGGCAATTTAAGCGGTTCGGTCGGAAGCGTGACAGGGGCGGTAGGATCGGTTGCGTCGTTTGGAACGCTAGTTAATGACATTGCGACTGCGGTATGGTCGGCAGGGACTAGGACGCTAACGAGCTTCGGTACGCTTGTGAACGACGTCGCAACAGCGGTATGGGGAGCGGCAAGCAGGACGCTAACTGCGTTTGGTTTTAACGTCAACTTGACGCCAACAACAGGCATGGGTAATCAGAGCGGAACGGTTGGCGGTATCAGCGGAGTGACGTTCCCGGCAAACTTCGGATCAATGGTAATCAACGCAGGGAATGGTCATGTTGCGGTCGTTGTGCATGCCGTCCAGGCAGGCGCGTACACCTCGGCAGCGTTTTCGCCCAATTGGTTTACCGCAAATGGATTGGCATTAGATGCGGCACTTGAAATTGCGTCAGCGGTATCGGGGATCCAGGTACTAAGCAGACTTGATAGCATGGTCGAGGATGATGGCACTGGGCAATTCCGCTTCGATACAACTGCGGTTTCGATGGTAACAGGCGGCGGTGCAGGCGGCGCAGTAAATATCACGGTTGAAGACAGAAGTATAACGGTGACGTAATGGCTCGCATTGTACGCAAAACGTTTAAGGTTGACGGCGTTCCGACCAACGTGACGTCGGCGAAGCTCTCGGACCCAACTGGAACCTTCGGTGTCAAGCGCAACGACACGAACGCAGTTGTAGTCGCTGACAATACATCAATGACGCTGGTTTCGACAGGAACGTACCAGTATGAGTTTGCCGACTTGCCAAACGTGGCTTACACGGCTTACGTTGAGTTTGTCTACGGCGGGTCAACGTACCACTTCGAAGTGGACTTCGCGGCAGCGGCTAGCGTTTCAGGCGGCGGTCCAATCAGTTACCTTACTCTCAGGGAGCGGGTAGGTCATTACTTGTTCGGCGCGGAGGTTGGGACGGTCTTTGCTACCGATCAGTTGACCAGAATCAACTACTGCATTCGAGATGGCTTGAGTCGAGTTTACGCAGCGCATGAGTGGTCCTTTTTCAGACCGTTGGTTGACGTGACTACCACGGCACCTTACGCAACAGGGACAATTACCATTGCCGCAGGTGTCGTTACGCTCGTAGGCGGGGTATTCCCGAGCTGGGCAGCAAGCGGAGTGCTGATGGTGGGTAGCAAATACTACTCGGTTGCCAGTCGCGGGAGCAATACTCAGATTACCCTTGACAATACCAGCGTCACCCAAGCCAACAGCACAACCTACAAACTGGCGATGCCAGAGGTAGCAATGGATGTTTCCTTCGACTCAGTGGCGAACGACAGCGACTTGGTGTACTACCCTGGTCCAGACCAGTGGTATCCCTCGGTGAGCAATCGCCACGATTCAACGATACGTAAACTGGAGGCTGACAACCCAGAGTTCGGTCGTCCTTGCTACTATTCGGTGAGGACCAGCAGGTTTGATCCAGCGGTCGGAAGCAGGAAGACCCTGGCGTTTTACCCTGCTCCAGACGCGGCATACACCATGCGAGTGCCGATGATTCTCCGTCCGGTGGAGCTCAATGAAGCCAGTCTTTTTCCTGTCGGTGGGGAAATGCTCAGCCAGGTTATCCTTGAGGCTTGCTTGGCAGCGGCAGAGCACAATTACGAGGAAAGGGAGCATGTCCACGAAAAGCGATTCCTGGAAATGATCGCTTTAGCCATCCGAAATGACATGGAGCGGTCAAGTCCTACAAGTTTAGGACCAGATGCACCCCGCGGCGAGTATGGAAATCGTAGCGTTTTCGATTATGATTACCGTAGCCGAGAACAGCGAATTGGACGGTTGACAATTGGAGGACAGATTCAGTGACAACACAACGATACAGTGCTCAGATTCCAGCGGTGACGATTGGAACCACAGTCGCCGCGAGTGCAGCGATTGATTTCAGCAGCTCCGAAACTGGGAGGGTGCATATCCCTGCGGGTTCGTCTCTGACGACATTGAACTGGTATGCTAGCTTGGCTGTCAATGGGGTTTACACCCAAGTCAGGGACGGCTCGAATGCTGACGTTACGTCGACCGTGGCGGCAGGGTACAACTATGCGTTCCCTGCGGCTTTGATTGGCGCAAGTTTTTTGAAGATCGTCGGCAACGCTGCGGGTGTTGCTGGCATCACCATGAAAGATTGATTTTTTACTCAAAGGAGAGTAAGTATGTCAGAGCATAATATTTTGAATGAGTTGCTTGGTGCGTTTAGCAGTAACGGTCCTGGTTTGGTTCCGTTGATCGCTTCGACGGCTGGAACTCAAATCCCTGAGGAGAGGTTGGTTCAGTTCGTCATCCCAACTTGGGGTAACGCAAACAACATCTTGATTCTTCCGAATCCAGAGCCAGGCAAGATCGTCATCATTGCCGGCGCGGCAACTGGAGGCGAGTTGCGAACCACGGCTCCAGCAACGATTGCGATCAATGGCGGCACTGGTGCTGCTGCTGAGTCGGCGGTTGCTGCCAACCAGATGGTCATTTGCATCTGCGAGTCAGCGACTTCGTGGAAGGCGTTTACCATTGCGAGCAACGGAACGACCGCAGGACTCGAAGCCGCAGCGTAATCGTTGACATGCCAACCAAAGAGATACTATTCCCCTCGGGCGTGAATCGACGCTTCTCATTTCGTCAAGAAGTGGGCAGGCGCGATCGGTATTTCAGTCCTTGGTCTGTCAATTGTCGCATGGAGGACTTCCAGGGTCGCCTTCGTGGAGGATCTTGGTCGCCTACTGCTGCTGGATCGGTGCCTGCGACACAAAGCAACTACTTTGCCAGCGGTAGCAATGCGATTGTAGACGACAGCGGGAATCGCATTGTTGCGAGCTCTGGCGATGCCGCGGTCCACAGTGGCGGGGTGGTTTACGTTGATCCAGGGTCAAACGCTCCAGCGTCGCACGCTGCTCAGTGCGTCTATCGCGATCGATTCATCCGTCCTTCGGGAAGGATTATCTTCGCTAGCCGGCAGGGCGTTTACACCGATTGGTCGTTGAGTGCTGACGTCAGCGACATGGCTCGACCGTTCGTCATCCAGTTGTCCGAGGCTGGAGAGATCGGAACTGACATTGTGGCACTGATTCCGCATAAAGACGCTTATCTGTTGGCGGCAACGAGCGGTTCGCTTTGGGTGGTTCAGGGGGATCCGACTGCCGAGGGGACGTTGCGAAACATCTCTCGAAAAGTTGGGATGGTGGGTCCGAAGGCTTGGTGCCGCGATCACCTTGATCGGTACTACTTCCTGTCGTCGCATGGTCTTTACACCGTGTCGGCGTCTGGTGACGGTTTGCAAGCGATCTCCGAGGATGTTGTCCCTGAGCAACTCACAGGGGTTGCCGATGCGTCCACGGTGCTGGAATACGACCATGAAACTCGGTCGGTGCGCATTCACATACCGTCAGCGGCGGTTTCCTGGATGTTCGATACCGAGCGAATGGGGTTCTGGCCGTTCAAGGTTGGAAACTCCAGTTCGCATGTCGCTCTTGGTCCGATTCAACTCGGGAACAGCAACAGCTACGGCAGGTTGATTCAGTTGCATGGCATCACCGCTTCTGGGAGTGTGAATGTCACCTGGAGGGTTATGGTGGCTGATACGGCAGAGCAAGTGAGCATCAACGCTAAAGCGGCGATTGAGGCTTTGGTTGCTGGCACTACGCCATCAAATGTTCACAGTAGCGGCGTTTGGGCGGCAGGTGTAAATCACCGTTGCTACCCTCGCGCCAGGGGTAAATACATGATCCTGCTCATCTCGGCTGCAAGTGGCAACTGGGCGTGGGAAGGTGCGAGTGCAGTGATAGAGCCTTCTGGGGCGTGGAGGTAGATCGTGCCTGATGTGACATTCTCCGAATGGATTGCTGGCTTGCCAGTCGATACGCTTACGGGACCAGAAAAGGTTCCGGTGCTTGACGGCACGACGTCTCGTCATGTCACGGCGACATTGCTTGCCGCATTTGTCGTCGACACGCTCCATCAAGCTCCAGTGATCACAACGGTTGCTGACGCCGATGAACTCAACGTGTTTCAATCGGATATCGAAAAGATCATCACGGCTCAGAACTTCTTCAATTGGGTGGTGGACAAACTCGAAGCGATTGAAACGAGCGCGACGATCGTCTCTGGCGACAAGTTGGTGTTCAACGACGGCGGCATTCTCAAGCAGATCGACATCGATAACGTCAAGACGTTCCTTAACTCCTCGGCTGTTTCCCTCGGGAACCAAATCGCTAGCCTGTCTGCTGCAACACTTGCCGACACGGATCAGTACGTCGTTGCACAGACAACAACTGCACGCAAGACGACGTTTGCGGACATTGCGGCGAGGGTCCACTCGCAGTTCCTAGCGTATGTTGCTGGTCTTTCGGCTGTCGCAACGCTCGCTGATGCGGACACGTTCTATGTGAGCGATAGCGGGGTAGCAAGCAAGGTCACAGCGCAAACGATTGCAACCTATGTGCAAGGAAAAGTCGGAGCTAGCGTTGTTTCAGGTGCGTGGGATACTTACTCGGCGCTCGGAGCGGCGGCGAACGCAACCGATGTGTTCCTTCTCGAGCGAAGCGGAACAGGAAGGACGGCAACTGGAGCAAATCTCGCGTCATACGTTGTAGGGACTCAGGATAGTGCGGCGAGCGCTGGTAGCGGCGTGGCTGGAGACAACTTCCTGATCTTCCGATCGGGAGTGCAGAACAAAATGGATATCGGCCAGTTGGCTACCTATGTCCTGGCTTCTGGATGGTCGGCAGCAAGCGGGAACCCAGTGGCGACGGGTGACAAGGTTACGATCGGCAGGGGTGGGGTCACTTTCAGCGTCACAGTCGACCAACTCAAAACGTTTGCTCTCGTTGGCGTGCAGGCGAGCGTACTTGACCTTACTGGCTTGACGAGTGCTTCGCTTGCCTCGGGATCGCTATTCTTGGTCGGGGATGGTTCAACAGCCAAGAAAGCCACCCTAGCGGAACTTGAAACGAAGCTTTGGGTGGATTTTCAGGCTTACGTGTCCGGCTTGACTGCTTTGGCGGCGCTCGAGGACGCCGACACGTTCTATGTCATTGAAGGGACCACTCCCAAGAGGATCACTGGAGCAAACATTGCGTCCTACATCGAAACCGAGATGTGGGATAAAGCTGATGCAAGTCCTGCGGTTCAGGCTGGCGATGACCTATGGATGCGACGAAGCACGACGAGTTACAAACTAGACGTTGGTGCTCTTGCTACCTACGTTGCTGGCATTGTGACGAGTAGCATCGACGTTGGTGGACTGGCGGCAGCAGCACTTTCCGATGGCGACCTGTTTCTTGTCGACGAGGGAGCGTCAAACACAAAAGTCACGCTCGCAGATCTTCGATCACACTTCTGGTCAGCGCTGCCTGCTTATGTGACAGGGTTGACGGCTGCGACCACTGCGATCGATGCTGATATTCTGTACATGCTAAACTCAGGCACGCCTCGAAAGCTGACTGTTGGCGATCTGTGGGACAGCCGCTATTTACTCGATGCCAAGACGATCAAACTCGACGATTTCACGGCTTGCGACGACAACACTGACCTGAACGCTACTTCGTCTGCGCACGGTCTTTTGCCGAAACTGAGCAACAATACAAGGCAGTTCTTGCGTGGAGACGGAACTTGGGCTCCTTCGTCCAGTTCCACAGCAATAGCAACTGCGGCAACTGGAAGCACTTACTTGGATGCGGCAGCGTTGGCGGCGACCAACACAACGTACATTACCTCGGATAGTGCAGCCAAAGGGGTGAAGTTGCCGACTGGTGCTCCAGGTGACATCATGGAAGTGATCAACACCAGTGCGACTGCTGCGAAGCTGTACCCTGCAACAACTGGGGTGTTGAACGGTCAAGCAGCAAACGCAGGTATTGTTATCCCAGCTAGCAAGGGGGTTCGGTGTTTTTGCTCTGCGATTGACACCTGGACGGTATTTGAAATGCCAGCCAAGGCTGCAAACGCTTAACGAAATAGGTGGATTATGTCGACTGAAAATGACGTATCTGTAGTTCCAGAAGTAGATCCCGGTCAAAGCAATCTTATTTTGCCGCAGATTGCCAATCCGTTCACCTCGATTGCGCAGTGGTTTGCAACTCAAACACTTTCTGATATTCCAGAGAACGTCATGGGGTGGCTTGTCGCTCAAGGGTTCGAAATTACGAACATTCGGCAAGACAACACCACCGTCCCGCCTACGAACTACTTCTCGGTCAAGAAGCAAGGATTGGTTCCATCAGGGGTGTTATTGGCTCTGTGCAACTCGTACACGATTGAGGCAAACTACGCGAGAGAGTTTAATCAGATCAGGTACAATCAAGTCCTGACCAATATGCAGGAGATGGTCGACAGTTCTCAAGTCCAATTTGACGCTCAGATTGCCGAGCAAAACGCGCAGTCAGGTGTGTTCCTGTCCGACCTCGATGAGTACATGAACGCGATCGAGGCGATGATTAACGACAATCAGGCTCAGATTGTCATCGACGCAAACAACTCCAAGATTGCGTTGGGGGAAATGCTCGATAGGCTTGGCGACCTGGAGACCAATGCCACTGACAACGCTTCGGAGATTGAATCGCTTTTCACCGTACAAGCCGCGAACTTGGCGACATTCGTCAATAACTACAACAGCAAGCTTGCGGAGCTCGACCAGAACTTTGCAACGTACCTGGGTGATGTCTTGTCGAAGATCTCATCCCTCGACTCCGACCTCGATAGCCATATCGCAGATTACAGCCAGCAGTTCGGCATTCTGGCGACCAACTACACGTCTCACGCGGCTGACATCGCGTCACAACTCGCGTTGGTCCAGGCGAACGTTGATATCTACGTTGCGCAAGTAGATGCGATACTCACGTTGCTTGAGACTGACTACGAACAGGTGGCAGAAGATCTTGATGCACTCAGCACGCAAACGGGAAGTTTGGTTTCGCAGTATGCGGGAGACTACAACGCGATACTGATTCTGCTTCAAACCGACTACGACACGCACGCACCGATCGCTCGAAACTTCCTAGTCAACCTCGGACAGACGGATTTAGCCAGGATCAACGAGCAGTTCGCAGGTAGCCTTTCGTCTCAAATGCAAATGCTGGTGAGCAAAGGATTGTACACGTCGACAATTCCGGTCGACATCACGGCTCGCAACACCAGGGACCGTGACGAGAATATCCAAGAACTTAACGACCGCTTGAACCGAGAGAAACTGGACAACCAGCACAAGCTTTACGAGCAGCAAGTTGCAATGCGGTCAAGGCGGCTGGACGGCACCGATCGGTTGCATTCAGTTCGCCAGGAAGTGATCAGATACCAAGCCTCGCTTGTCAATAGCATCTACTCGCTCCGCAGCGATGCCACCAACCGGATCCTTGCTGGCCGGCAGGCGATATTTGCTGCCAAGGACTCGAACTCCAAGTACGGTGTCGAGATTGCTTCGAACCTGTACGGCAAACTCCAGGATGTCAGACAGCGGACAATCGATTCGGTCGATCGGATTTACCAACTTCGGGACGTGTTCGCCAAGTGGAGTACGGAAGAAGCCAACCGACGTTATGAGCGGATCCAGCAGATCGAGGCTCAGTTCCTTGAGGGAATCCAGCGTCAGTATGTTTCGGCTCAGGATGTAACCAAGGTGGAGATGTCCGAGAAGCACACCCTGTTGTCGCAACTACAAGCTGCTTTGACCTCGCTGATGTCTGGCAAAGAACGATACGCGGTGCTGCTCATGCAGAACGCCAACACGCTCGCCGATCACAAGCACCGTGCGATTGCCGAGATGGTCAACGCAAAGGTTCAGCGTCTCGAAGGCTGGAAGGGTGTTGCCGCTGAGAACATGCGGCTGATGACCTACCAGTTGGACGAGCGGAACAAGCTGCTTATGGCGGTCTACGCATTCGTCGAGCGCCGCCAGGACATCGGACCTGAATGGAACGACATGGCGAAGATGATTGCTGGACTCGGGGACAGTGGAGGGGGTTGGCTGACGCCAAACTAAGATGTTCCGTAAGAAGCGACGTCCAACGCCAGGGTTTCAAGTACCGCCGCCGTACAACGCGATGCGTGGCGATCACGACGATTTGCAAGTGCATGGCGATTGGCCGTACTGTGCGATGATGCAGGTGGCGTGCGAGGACAAATATCCGAACTACGTCGTTTGCCGTGGATTCGATCCGAGGATCCTGAAGTTCATCGACTACAAAGAGAACAGCGCCGAGAAGCCTGGGATATCGGTAGCCAAGCCTTTTGGGTGTCGCGTGACCTCTGGTGGAGCCAAGCGATACCGCATCGGAGAGGTTTTTCCAGCTTTTCTGCCAACCCAAGGGACGGCAGATATCGACGTGCATTACGTACCACCGTCGCCTGTCGAGGTTAAGTGGAGGCTCGGTCAAAATCCAGGTGTGGTCAACGGATCTCCCTACGGCGGTCTTCCGAAGTGTCTCGAGGACGAAATAGCAATCCTTCGGGATCACAACGGCAAGGTGATCAACTGGATACTTGTCCACACGGAAAACAAGTTGTTTCGGTTCCAGTCGACGGAGGATTTGATCGGCTCGGATTCGTGCGAAGCGTGTGTCAGGCAAATGTCGGGTTACTGGCCGCACACTGCAACGATCTACGATCCGAACAGGGTTTACGACGGCATGCTAGCAGGCACGAAAGGATACGTAGAGTTCCAAGAAGGAAAGTATTACATCGTCGATGCGAAATGCGATCCCGAGGAGATGGAGGCTTGCGAGTGCGAGCCAAGCGGCGCGAACGACTGCGAATGTAGCGGAGCATAACATGGCTTGGCGAAAGTGCTGTTGCGGTTCAAGCGAATGCCTGATCTTCTCCGACGACTTCACAAGAGGCGAGACGGGAACTCCGTTGGGCAATCGCGTTTCTGCTCCGTTCTTAGGCAAGGGTTGGTGCGACACTCCTGGCGACTACTACATCGTGGATACCCCAACGTGGAGAGCCAGATGCGAGGTGCCTGACGCGAAAGCGATCTGCAACGTAAAGCATCCCGACGAAGTTGGCTCGATGTACGTCTCTGTGGTCACGCAAGAGGAAGAAAATCGAGCTGGTTCGGAATACTCTGACGGTCAGAAGTGGCGGATCTACCTGAACGTAGTCAGGACGGTCTCGGGCGATCCGGAGGAGTGCGAGGCGACTTCGTACTACTTCGCGGAGTACGAGCGGCTTGGTGGGGCTGCTGGAGGGTCTGCGGATCCTGCCGACCGGAGCTGGATCCGGCTTGGAGTTGGCAGCGGGGGCAGCGAATCGATCTTGAAGGAACTGCAAGTTTTTTCCGAGACGGGCAACTCGAGGCGGTTTTCGGCTGCGATCGACGAAGGGATCTTCTGCGCAGGGGTCGAGAATACTATTCTTGGATCGGTGGCGATGGAGTCCCCAGGGTTGTTCGAGAATGGATGGTACAGTGGGTTCGGGATGAGCGAAGAGGACATGCTGGTTGACGACTTTGAGTTTTATCGACATTACAGCAGCAACCCCCCAGAGACGCGAGACCTCAACTGCCCTCGTTGCGGGTTGTGCCTTTGCGGCGACAATATCGAAGGCGGCAACGACAACGAAATTGAACTGCCTCCAGTGTTAAACGTCTGCATTTGGCCAGAGCCAGAGGACTGCGCTCGACTTATAAACCTCGAGCCTTGTTGCTTCCAGATCGAATACGATCGATCTGACGATACGTGGAAACACGACGGCTTCGCGTGTTGCGGTCAATTCAGGGTGGCTTTTGTTTGCGGTACGGGAGGCGGGTTTTCTCTGATAAACTTCGGCGGTTGTACTCAGACAGACGAAGGGCCAAGCACGCGAAATCCGATTGACTATAAATGTTCAAGCGAAACCGGGGAGTCGTGCTTCCTTTTTGGTCCATACGTGATAACCGAGCTAGATTTTGCTTGCCTTTGTCGCGACACTATCTTCGGGACTGGTTCGTGCGGTTACTACGTTACGGTGAGTTCCGATGAATGTTGCTCAAGAAGGAATTGCAGTGGTGTGTAGCTGTCCGCATTGCGATAAAATTTGCTCAAATGACATTCGACCATACGTGTGTACGTGCGGTGCGGTGCTTGGCAAGCGTGGCTGGCTGACGACCGTGACGGTCAAACCGATCGGTAGCAATTTGATCCTCGATCGCGAAGCCAGAAAAGCTATCGAAGGGCGGAGAGCGTGGTCGAAGCTGCATCGCATTGAGCTCGGGACTCCCGAAGCTTTCGAGAAGTGGAAGCGGTACATGCCAGCAGGTTGCGAGTGCCGCAAGAAGGTTGCTGCGATTTTGATCCGACTCCCGCCGAGGTACGGATCTCCCGAGGAGTGGTTTGAGTGGACCGTGGAGTTCCACAACGAAGTGAATACAGCACTGGAGAAGCCTGTTGTGTCGATGGAGCGTGCCTACGTGCTTTGGCGTAACCGCAGGCCGTCCACAAGCAAGACTCGTTGCATTGTGTCTGTCGCCGTTGGTCTTGAGATGCTGGAGATAGCCAAGGAGACGTGGCCGCTCATGCAGGCTTACGCCGATCGGTGCGGAGCCGACTTCATTGGACTCGACAACGACACCGAGGACTGGTGGGGGCTCGAGAAGTTCCGCACGGGTCATTTTGCGAGCCAGTATGACGAAACGCTGTTTTTGGATGCCGATTGCGTGGTCCGAGAGCAATCGCCGTCTATTTTTGATGAGAATCCCGAATCGATCGGTATTTGCGACGAATCCAGCAAGTTTTCACACCGACATCGAGAATGGATGACGAAAGAGCGAAAGTCCGTCGAGTCTCGTTCAAAAGTGAAGATCGAGGACACGGAGCGTTCGGTCAACTCAGGCGTGGTCTTGTGTCGTCGGTCGGCAAGTGGCATTTGGCTTCGTCCGGAAGTCGACATCGGTACGATGCACTGCGCAGAGCAAGTGTGGGTGGGCAAGCAGATCGACGATTTGGTCGCACTTGGGGCCTCGCTCAGGCACCTTGATTATCGATGGAACTGGCAATACTGGTACTCGGGATTTGCCGATGGACTGGAAAACGCCTATATTGTTCACTTTTCTAGCGCATCGAATCGCTTGGCGTTGATCAAAGATTACATTCGGACCCAGCAAGTGGCTGGTGAAAACACAAACGTTTGATTTAAGGATTCTGTAAATGCCGATCGTACTCAGACACCAAGCCGCTGGAATTGCGCCAGACCAAGAGAACCCACGGACCAAGTACGGCATGGCGATGGTCCTCCAGCAGCAGCGATCCGACCAGCAGATGCGTCAGAGAACGCAAGACCAACAGTACGACATGCAGCGCATGGGCGCGATGGGTGCAATGCGGGAGATGCGTGAGCCGTCGATCGGGGAAGACGACGCAATGCTCGAGCAGGAGATCCGTAGCGGTTTGTACGATCCCGATACGGTCAGGGCGCTACGGCAAGATCAGCGTGCCATGAGGCAGATCATGCGAGACACGAACATCGACGGCACTCAACGAGCGCAAGCATTGGGGAACCTGCAATCCCGCATGCGAATGTCCAGGTCGACAGGCAAGGTTCAGCCGATGATGCAGCAGATGGGTCCAGCAGCACTGCAAACGAAGCCACCCATGACTGAGGCTGAGTATTTCAGCGACGAGAAGAACTACGCCAATGCGTATGCAGCCGCGCAGGCTAGGCTCGAAGCGGCAGGTCCAGACACCCCTGCTACTCCAGAGAACATCCAGGCGCAGATGCACAACGACTACTTGGCGAAGCAGAAGTTCCTGCAAGGCTTGTCGCAACCTCAAGGGCAAGGTCAGCCAGCAGCACAACCGCCAAACGCTCCTGCGACAACTCCAGCGGCGAATCCCCAAGCGTCGTACACTGGCGGTCAGCCGACGTTCGGTGCGTCTCCAGTGATGGCACAAGGCGGGATGGGTGCTCCGGTCGGTCCAGGTGCATACCAGCCAACGGGCAGTTACACTGGAGGTCAGCCTGTGTTTGGTGCATCGCCGGTGTTGGCGGATCCTGCGAAGCAGCAATATGCCGAAGTGTCAGGCGGAAATCGCGATACGCAATACTCTTTGCAGAATCCACAAATGTCTGCCGGCCAAGCGTACTTCGACCCGAACAACCCTGTTCGGCAAGAAATGAGTGCTGCCGATCAATTCATGGTCAATCCTCAAAAACAAACGCTCGGACAGCCTGGAGGTAGGTACGGTCTCGGTCAGATCGACTACGGCATCAATCCCGCGACAGGCAACCGTGTCACCGCGTCGATCCGTCCTGGCGGAACAATGCCAGAGTATGACGAGCCAGTCGGTAAGCCAGGAACGGCGATGGGTGGCGGTAGAGGCGGACTGACAATAATGGGCGGCAAGAAGAAGCCTGCGCCGGCTGCGACTGCTGAGGTTTCGCCAGGGGGGACGCCTGTAAACGCAGGTCTTGCCGCTGCCGCTCCAATTCGCATAAGCAGGGATGACCCTCGGGTCAAGCAAGCCGAGATGATCGCTGTAAACCCGAACGCCTCCGAGGATGAGCAGAATAGAGCTGCTGACATCCTGAAAAATGCTGGTTACAAAGAGCAGGACGTAGCAAGGTTAGCTGCAAGCGGTAGTGCAACTCAGTCCAACAAGAAGAGATTGCGCGATCCTTTTTGGGGTCCAGTAGGTGAGTTTCTTGCCGACCCTCTTGGTGAATACAATCCTCTTGTCGGTAGCAAGCAAAATGCCAATGTTGTTGCATCGCGATCAGCATCCGCTCCTTCAAGAGGCCAGATGCTAAACGCAAGTCCTTCGTTGCTTGATCAACTTGAGCAGGCCGAGCCAGCGTCCGCAAATCCAGTTGTACCGTCGCCTGCGGGTGGCGTAACGCAGGACCAAGGCGAATTGAGAACCTGGACCAGCGTGGACGGAAGAACGTTTGAGGGTTCGATTGTCGAAGGCTCGCTAGATCCGACTGCGAAAACGATTTCCGTTAAGCGAAAAGACGGTCAGGTCTTTAGCAACGTTCCGATTGATCGGTTCGGCGAAGAGGACAGAGCATACATTGATGCTTTGTACAAAGTTGGAAACGCAACAAACTGGACCGAAAAGCCAGACAGCAGAATGGGCAAAGGCGAGGCGTATCAGTACGATAAGCCTGCCGGGAGCCAGGACAAAAAGCCGACCCCGAAGTCCAAGTACATCGGCGAAACTCCAAAAGAGGTTTACCAGCGACCTCCGTCGTCATCCCGTAGCACGGCAAAGCGCACAGGCTAACTCAAAGACTCCAAGCTAAACAATAGATCTTACGGGCTAGAGGTTTCTCAATGGGCGATTTTCTTGAAGTGTTCAAAAGGAAACTGGCAGAGGGTGATTCGGGCAGTCTTTCGGATGCTTTGCCTCCAGCAGGCGGCGATGCCGAAACCACGGCTTTCAGTGAACCTAAGAGAAGGCCAGTTATCGAAAGCAATCGAAGCCGAGGTAAGCGTACTTTCCTTGATGTATTCAGGGACTCCTTGAACAAAGAGGAGACGGAGGCACGCCTGCAAAAGCAAGCTGAAGCCGAACGTATTGCCGACGAAGCGGCTGCGGCAAAAGGCAAGGAGAACATCGCCAAGCGAAGCGAGTTCACGCGGGGGTTGCTCCGAGGGATCGACCAGACGCAAGCCACGTTTTATGGCGGTCTCGGGATGCTCAGTTCCGCCATGGGTGACGACAAGTCGTCCGATATGCGATTCCAGCAGTATCGAGAACAGATGCGTCAGGCGTCCGAGAACCCCGCGACGGTAGACGAGTTCTTTTCGACCGACCCGAAAAAGGGTGCGTTTGGGAGCGTTGGAAACCTGGGAACTTACGCAGCGGGAACGATTGGAAGTCTGCTTCCAACTATCGCGGAGTCTGCGGTAGCTGGCGTTGCAGGTGCGGCAATCGGTGGAGCCATTGTTCCTGCGCCAGATCCTACTGACGTGGTGGCAGTTCCGGTCGGGTTCGTTGGTGGTGTGCTTGGTCGCGGCGCAATGAAAAAAGCCATCGCTGAGACTGCGGAACGATATGTTGCGCGTGGCGTTGCTGCCGAAGCTGCACAGCAGATGGGCGAACGGGCTGTCAAGAACGCTCTAGCCAAGCGAATCGGAGCAACGATCGGTACTCAGCAGATCACAGCACTTCAGGAAGGCGGCGGCATGTACGCCGAGGGCAGGGAGGCTGGGTACGACAATCCGTGGTCAGCAATCCTTTTTGGTCAGGCTTCTGGTGCCTCGGAGGGAGTTCTCGGTAATGTGCCGTTCGCACTGCGCACGTTCATCGGGAAGACCGCTGTCCGCGAGGCGGCTGAGAAGTTTGGCGCGAAAGAGGCGGCAGGACTATTGTGGGATGCGGTCAAGAACGCGGGTGAAGAAGCGGTACAGGAAAGCTTCCAGGAGTTCCTCGGTGACGTCAACAGCAGGATCAACGACCCCAACGATAAGATTTTCACGAAGGAAAACTTCAAGCAATGGGCGGAGTCTGGAGCCGCCGGCGCTTTGGCTGGAGGTATCCTTGGCGGTGGCGGTGTCGCTACTCAAGCAGCATTGGATGCAAGGCGCAGGCAACTCGAAGAACTTAGAGCCAAGGGGTTCATATCGAAAGAGGAAGCCAAGGACAACGGAATTGAGGGTAGCACTCGCAGGGAGATCATGGGTAACGCAGAGCAAGAGCTTGCGGACCTGAACGATGTCGAGGTGCTAGCCAAGCAAGAGTCCGATCGGAATTTCATCAACCAGCAGCAGCAGGCTCAGGCTTCACAGCCGCAAGTTGGCGTGCAACCCGAGCAGTTCGCCGAGGTTCCGATCCCCGAAGATGGTGGTATGTCGGACGAAGAGTACGCCGCTTTTAGGCAGGCTCAGATGGACGCTCAGGGTGGTAACGTTTCCACTTCAGCCCCCGTTGACACGGCGACAGTGCCTCCAGCGGTTCCGCAGCCGACCGTCCAGCCACCGCAAGTTCAGCCTCAGCAACCCGCCGCGGTTCAGCCGCCAGTTCCACAACCGCCGCAGGTTCCACCTATCGCGCCTGCCGTTGAGCCTCCACAAGCACCACCTGTTGCGCCCGGACCCACCCCGCCTGCACTTACTCCCGAGCAAGCAGACCAGTCAGACAAAGAGTTTGCTGAACAGCAAGCTGCCGAGCAGGGTCCAGTTGCGCCGCGAATGCCAACGATCACCTCGTCGGAGGAGCATGCAGCCTTGCCGATGTTCAGTGTGTACGAGAGGAATTTCCAGGGTCAGAAGCGATACGGCGTCAAAGGTTCGGATAAGGGTGGCTTCGGCGATCCCCTGTTTGAACTCCCAGAGGCAGCACAAGCCGAGTCCGACAGGATGTTCGGGTATTTCAAAGACCAGGAGCGTAGGTCCGAGGAATCCAAGAAGAAAGCCGAGGAAGCGACCAAGAAAAAGGCTGATTACGAGGCGAGCTTCGGTGGCTTCCTGTCTACCGATCCAAAAACCAAGGGTCGGCAACTGAAGGTGCTAGGCAAGCCAGTTCAGTCGGACGGGAAAGCGACCACAATCAAGGATCTCAT
>Ga0315905_10003748_pt1 | contig 15633 bp, 7 predicted proteins | sample LakEriMetagenome_5_FD_203522 | JGI IMG/M metagenome (GOLD analysis project Ga0315905, IMG submission 203522) | Freshwater fungal communities from buoy surface, Lake Erie, Ohio, United States - Buoy 4 MA121 | ecosystem: Environmental > Aquatic > Freshwater > Lake | place: USA: Lake Erie, Ohio... | reverse complement strand
AAAAAGGTCCATCTCCCGAGAAAAAAGGCTGATCTCCCGAGAAAAAAGGTCGATCTCCCGAGAAAAAAGGCCGATCTCCCGAGAAATGAACAGCACCAGCCGAGAATTTTTCTCCGCTGGCGCTGTAGAGAAGCCCAAGAATCGATCCAGTAGGTTATGGCGCGGTTGGGAAGCCATCGACATCTTTACATGATTTCAAGCCTTTTCCTGCTCACTCAGCACTGCTCACGGGTCACTTCGAGTGCGTATATCAGCGAGCTAACACCAATCCGCGAATCGCCCGCCTATGGTACCTGATATGGAAATCGCGTGAGGCAAAGCCTTTTACGCGAAACACGATCCACGGCGATCATTGATCGCCGTGGGGCCGATGGGGTAATTAGTGCTCGCATCCGCGACCAGCAGGGATACAATGCCCCTGCCGTTTCCCGGATGGTCGCAGTTTGTTGCAAAACAGGTTGAGGAAAGTCCGGACACCGCAGGGTAGCGTGCCCCGTGAAAAGTGGGGACGGGAAGATCGCGAGAGATTCCCGATGGAAAGTGCCGCAGAAAATATACCGCCGATGGTCCCGCGCAAGCGGGAATCAGGCAAGGGTGAAATGGTGGGGTAAGAGCCCACCGCGCCGAGGGCAACCGAGGTGGCAGGGCAAACCCCACGTGGTGCAAGACAGAACAGGGGAGAGCGACCCGCTCACATCTCCGGGTAATAGTCGCACTCCGCGCAAGCGGGGTCCTGCGCAAGCAGGGAGAGAAATGACCGTCGATGGCGACCGCGAGGCCGCCGGGACAGAATCCGGCTTACAGGGAAACGGCAATCCCCTGCCCCGGCCTCGCCAGGTCACTTGGCAAGGGCGCGCGGATGATCGACTTTTCCCAGCGGTCGTGTGCCCGGACCGGCTGTCATTTTGCCGAGATCACTTTCCGTGGCATCGGCGACCGCTTGCAGACGTTTCACCACATCGGGATGGGCGGCGGCGATGTTTTTGGATTCACCGATGTCCGACGCAAGGTCGTACAGTTCGCCCTTGGCAAGATGCAGTTTCCAGTTTTCCTGTCGCACCGCTTCCAGCACCAGTCCTTTGAAATAGAGAAACTCCTTGTGAGGTGGTTCCGCATCTTTCTCACCGGTCAAAACAGGCCAAAGATTCCTGCCATCGATCTTGCGTCCGGCATCGATCGTTCCCCCGCTCAGCGCGACGAAGGTCGGCAGGATGTCGAACATCCCACAGATCGCGTCGCACTCGGAAGCGGCGGGGATTTTCCCGGGCCACCAGGCGAGGCAGGGCACGCGCACGCCACCTTCCCAAGTGCTGGCTTTCTGGCCGCGCAGGGGTTTGTTGACCGAGTATCCCGTGCCGCCGTTGTCACTAACGAAAATCACCAGGGTTTTTTCGGCGAGTCCCTTTTCGCGCAGTGAGTTCAGTATTTCGCCGACACTCCAGTCCATCTCCTCCACCCAATCGCCGAACAGGCCGTTTTTTGATTTGCCGCGGAATTTTTCCCCCGGATACAGCGGCCAGTGCACGGCATTGTGGGCCAGGTAAAGAAAAAACGGCCGCTGCTGATTTGCCTTGATGAAGGCGAGCGCTTCTTCGGTGTAGCGGGCAACCAGGGTTTCCTGATCGCGCGCCAGCACTGTCTGGATCACGGTTTCATTGCGCATCAGCGGCAACGGCGGCTGGCCATCGCCTTCTTTCGGCAGCGGCTGGCCAAAGTTGCTTTTCACTCCGTCGCGGGCCGGCCCCATGTCGTTGGAGTAGGGAATGCCGAACCAGGAATCAAAACCCTGCCGCGTCGGCAGGAACTCCAACTGATCGCCAAGATGCCACTTGCCAACCATCCCGGTCGCGTATCCAGTCGCCTTCAAGGCTTCCGCGACGGTGATTTCCCCGGTCGCCAGCCCCTGGGCAGAAATCGGAAAAAGAACGTGCGGAATTGGCAGCACCCGTTTCGGATAACACCCGGTCATCAGCGCGGCCCGCGACGGCGAACACACCGGCGCGCCGTAAAAACTGGTGACCTTGCGGCCCTCGCGCGCCATGCGATCCAGATTCGGGGTGCGGTTCAATGTGGAACCAAACGGACCGATGTCCGCATACCCGAGATCGTCGATGTTGATGATCACGAAATTCGGTTTGACCTCCTCCGCGGCCCGAAGCGTCAAAGCGGAAACGAACAGATAGGCAAACCAGCGTGCGATTTTCATCATCATCATTTTTTTTCTGCGGCCGCAGGAATTGGCTGTTTCGCGAGTCCGACATCGAACCGCTTGCCATTGTCGCGCGTGCCTTGGAAATAAAACCAGTACTCATTGCCTTGAATGAGAATGTCGCCATGGCACAGCGCGCCGCGGGCGAATTCCGGCGTGTTGATGTTGATCCTGCCTTTATCGGTGAAAGGTTTGGCGAGATCGCTGGTGGTGTATTCCTTGTAATATTCGCCGTTCAGGGAAAAGCCGATGCAGCCGAAAAGCCGATAGTTGGAGCCTTCCTTGACCAGCACACTGCCTTCTCCCGTGGCCCCGGTGGCGACGGGGGGCGACCAATCGATCAGGTTTGTCGAAGTGACATAATGAATGCTGTCGCCGCCGGAGGTATAGAAAAGATAGTAGGTGCCGTTTTCCAGATAGACAAACGGGTCGTTGCACTTGCCCTGATGCAACACCGGATTTTTCGGACTCTTGGTCCAATTTTTGAGGTCGGTGGATGTGGCGTAACCGGTGGTGACTCCCTTGCCCGCCCCGGCGTAGTAAAGATAATACACGCCGTCCTTCAAAATCGGCTTGGCCGGGGCCTGCGGACGGGTGTCGTCCCACTCGCCCGCTTTGCCTTTTGCGATCGCCACACCCTGTCTGGTCCAGTTGATGCCGTCGGGCGAAGTCGCGTAATCGATTCTCGGTTCACCCTGCCCGCCGTTGCCGGTGTCCTGCCAAGGGTTGGCGCTGGTGTAATACATGTAATAGGTGTCCCCCACCTTGATGATCGAAGGATCCTTCGCCCACTGGTCCACAGGGTCGGTATACACCGGCTTTTCCTCTGCTTTCCAGGCATCGTCGACCGCAGAGGCCATTAGCTGCAAGCCGCAGCACAGCAACGCCACCGCCTCGAAGATCGCTTTTTTCATCGCAACTACAGGGCGGACACTCTTTTGGTCATGAGCTTTTCGACGATCGGAGCCACCGCCTTGCCCCATTCCTCATACCCTTCCCGGCTCAAATGCACGGTATCGGCAAACATGTTGGGCAGCATCTTTTTGTCCTTGTCCTGCAATTTCGCACCGAAGTCGAAATAGCCGATCATGTCGCGGTCGGCGAGTTTGGCGATGCCGGCATTGATGGCGCTGGTCTTGTCATAGGGAGTTCCGGCGGAGGGCAGGATGCCGAGAAGCAGGATGCGTGATTTCGGGCATTTCTCCCGCAGTCGCTTGACCACAATCGAAACTCCGAACGTGACTTCCTCCGCGGTATTCATGCCCTGGTTGTTTGTGCCGATCATCAGCACGATCAGCTTGGGCGTGCAGTCCTTCAATTCGCCGTCATCGAGACGCAGCAGGACATTTTCGCAGCGGTCGCCGCCGATGCCGAAGTTGGCGCATTTGTATTTGCCGAAGTACTTGCCGAAAATATCGCCCGGCCACATCTGGGTGATCGAGTCACCGAGGAAACAGAGATCGAAATCGTTTTTCTTGGTGCGTTCGAGATATTCTCCGTGCATGCGCCAATACCAGCGCACGCCGCCGGGCACCGGCTTGCTGGGGTCGTTGGGCGATGTGAGGTTGAAGTTTTTGTCGGCAAACGCTGGCGCGGCCTGCAAGCCGGGAGTCATGCCGAACTGCGCCATAGCGAGCAAGAGACATGCCATTGTACCGAAGTGGTTTTTCTGTTTGGTCATTGCGGGTGTTGTCTACGTTGGAACTGCGCTTGCTCTTTCACCAAATGCCGGTCTCGTCAAGGATTTTCGCTGTGCGACGACGTTCGGACAGTTTCATGTCGGGATACCCATCGTCAATGGCATCGGCTTCGAGTACTTTTTTCAGGCCCTGGAGCACGCGGGATTTCACCGCATCGGGAAGTCCGGCGAATGCCTCGGAATAGATCATGAAAGAGCAGCGGTTCTTGAAAAGGCGGCTGTTCAATTGAAAGTCAGCCAGCGACATGCCTTCCGGGGTCCGGGGGATGAGCGCCGCAAACTGTTTTTGAAATGTTTCATCGCCCTGGATACCGTCATCACCGATGGCAGCCTCTCCTTTGAACAAAAACCACTCGACGATCTTCCGTGCCGCCTGATCCGCCACGCGCCCCGCGGAACCGCTGTCGGGGTCGGCATCGGGATCAATCGCCTTGCTCAAAAAATACGTGCGCTTGTAATTCATCGTCGCCGCGGTCAGCAGGTTGTGCGCCTGACACTGATGCTCCAGCACCATCAACGAAACGATGTCGCTGGTCGCACAGGGGTAATTGCGGATGTCGATTTTCCCCCGCATGTCGGGCCAGGCGAAGACCTGCGGGAGTTCGGACCGACCATCGACATAGGTGCGATTGCCGAGATGGGGCAGCGCGATCGAACCGGTCACGTAATACCCGCCCCAGCGTTCGGCGACCGGAGTTTCATGGGTGACCAAGCCCGATCCGAAAGACAACAGCGCGTGACCATCCTGATCCGGAAAAACCGAGCGCACCAGCATGCCCGGAACATTTTCGGTGCGACCGGTGCCGTGACACGACAGGCAGTCGCTGGTATCGCGCTCGATGGTTGCCGCCTTCCCGGCATGGCCCAAGTCGACAAGGTAATAGACAGGCCCGAGATCTTTCTCCTGGATGATGACTTCCATCAGCCCGCCGGGAACATACCCGCAGTAGCAATTCAGCGAGTGGAACAGGGCCCGCGGATTGCCGGGGTTGATGAGCCCGTTCTGTTTGCTGGTTTTGGAAAAAACCAGCACCTGCGAAGCCTCGGGCACCTTCAACGCGGCCAGCACCTCACGAGCCCGTTCGAGCACCGTCTCGCCGCGCAATTTGCCATCGTCACGCTGCCATTGCAGGGCCAGCTCCGCCAACCGATCCCGCGCGGGAGTCTCGGAGTAGCGAAGGGGCGGTTGGTCCCACAAGTCCTGCTGCGCCGACAATCGGCCGACAAACAATAGAATCAATCCAGTACGTTTCATGAAAAATTCCCAGCCTTACTACCGAATCAACGCCTAACAACTCTCAGCATATCTTCTGATTTCCCACGCAGAAAGAGAGGCCGGACAGATTCCGCTTGATTGCATTTTTTGCAACAAGCCACGGCCGATGAACCCGATTTTTCTTGTCATCCAACCTGTCGCAACTACTCTTCATCCGTCAATGCCGGAACTGTCACCAGTGAAATCAAGGCGCGCGAAGACAACTGGATCATCCCCGATTTCCAAATCACTGCCAAAAGATGAAAGTAATAAAACTCTCAGAATGGGCCGCCCAGGCACTCAATCAAAAAATTGATTCCGAGCTGAGGGCGAGCTTGGAACAAGTGGAAAATTGGCATGCAAAAAATGTGCGGGTCCTTTACGGGCCTCACTTGTATTTCGCATTCCGTGTTCAAAACTCGCACTCGTACCATCAAATCGAATTGTTTCCGCATTTCGCCAAACCAACATCTTCATTGGAGCTTCTCGGCTACATCCGTTGCCAACTGATCCGAAGCGGCTTGCGATGCAATCCAACAATGGAAAAGTTGTTGGCAAAGGTGCCCTTGGATGAAACCATGCACCACTGGATCGATTCTTTGGAAGCGGAAAAATGGCACAAATACCTTGAGGATCTTTCGGATCAAGGCCAACTCGTCGAAGTGCCTTTGCCGCAACTCCGCCTGATGCTCCTGGAATCCCACGCGGAAATCATGCTTGCCCAGCCGGACTCCGACAACTTCAAGCGAGCCACACTCACGAGACTGCGTGACATGCTCCGCGACTATCACTCGGGTTCGGCGGCGCACATGGACACCTCCACATTCGCGATCCTTGAGACTTCCTTTGATCGCTACAAAAACGTCGGTCATGTGCAGGTGGAATATGCCAGCGAGACTTTCATCCGCTGCCTGCACAACCTTTTTCGGCAAAAGGAGAACATCGGCAGGTACATTGTGGATGGCGACAATCAACCCATGGTGATTCAGGACCAGGAACTGAAATGGCAACTCACCGAGCCCGACGGCAAGAACAATTCATTCACGCTGGGACTTGCCTGCCAAAACGCTCCCAAAAGCATGAACATCGTTGCCGGAGTCGTGGGCCCGCAATGTTATGTTTTGACCACGAAAACAATCTACCCCATCAAAAAGTGGAATCTCGCCGCCGGAGCCATCATGTTTCCCATGGTGATACCCGCTGCGGCAATGACAACCAAAGCCGGCTATCAATTCCTCAACAAACTGGGCGTGGAAATACCAAGCCTGATTAAGGAAAAAATTGTCACCTTGGTGCCGAAAATTTACGTGAAGGCGAGAATCATCAAGCACAACCACCAGGTCTCCTCAATTTTCCGAATCAATGCCTATGGCTCGCTGGCGAATCAAACCCCGCATTATGAGTGGAAGCAGAATGCCTGGCAGGAAACACGGGAAAAACACATCACACCAAAAAACCAAATCGCAACCATCGACGATGATGCTCTGAAAAAATCAGCCGCCTGGATGGCGCAACTGCCGCTCCGCACCAACATTTATGGCGGGACCAACCATCATGAAATGCGGGTCAGCAAGTCATTTCCCGATCAATTCATCGATTGGATGAAACACAAACCTGACTGCGTGGAATGCAAGCTTGATGCAGAACTGAAGCAACTGCTCGATGGACTGGTCACAGGCGACATCTCATTGGAGATTCAGGAATCAACCAATGGCATTGATTGGTTTGACATCCACGTCAATGTCACTCTATCCGACACCTCACTCAGCGAAAAGGAGGTGGAACTGCTTCTCAAGGCCAAGGGCAAATGGGTCATGCTGCCCGAAAAAGGATGGCGCAAGCTGGAATATTCCATCAATGAAGAAACGGCGAAAGAACTGGCCGACATCGGTCTGTCCGCACACGATTTTTCGGGAGAAAAACATCGCCTGCACGCGCTGCAACTTTCCTCCATGGCGCAGCGCAAGTCCAAACTCCTGCCCGGAGAAGCCCACAAGCTCGTGACCCGCCGCATCGAGGACATCCAGACGCGCGTCAGTCCGGAACAACCGCCGTGTGTGCATGCGACGTTGCGCCCCTACCAGATGGAAGGCTTCCACTTCCTCGCGTATCTCAGCAAAAATCAATTCGGCGGCGTTCTCGCGGACGACATGGGCCTGGGAAAAACCCTGCAAGCGCTTACATGGATCGCCTGGCTGCGCAGCACCCAGGACATGATGAAACCATCACTCGTCATCGCCCCGAAGTCGGTCCAGGAAAACTGGCACAGCGAAGCAAGGAAGTTTTTTCCCGAACTGCGGGGCCTGGTCTGGAAGACGGGCGAAATCGCGACGGACCTGGAGACCGACATGTTTGATCTGCTCATCGTAAACTACGCACAGCTTCGCAACCAGAAAGAACTGCTCACCCGCAAGGAATGGGGCGCGGTCATTGTCGATGAAGCGCAAAACATCAAAAACCCCACCTCGCTCAGCACCCAGGCGTGTTGTGAGTTGCCGTCGGAATACCGCCTGGCCCTGACCGGAACGCCGATCGAAAACCGACTCATGGATCTGTGGTCGATCTTTTCTTTTGCGATGCCCGGCGTGCTGGGAACTCGTGCGTCGTTCTCGAAGATATTCGATAAAAAAGATGACCCGCTGGCCCGGCGCCGCCTGTCCGCCCGCACCCGGCCGTTCCTGCTCCGACGCACGAAAAATGAAGTGGCCAAGGAGCTTCCCGAGCGAATCGAAGAAGACCTCAGCATCACCATGGAAGGCGTGCAGTTGAGACTCTATCAAGCGGAACTCAAACGCGCCAGGGCCCACCTGCTGAAGGCCAAGCTGCCCAGTCAACTTGACAAGATGCGCTTTCACATCCTCACCAGCCTGCTGCGTTTGCGCCAGATCTGCTGCCATACCGCACTGCTCGGCATAGAAGCAAACGATGCCCCGGCGCAGGTATCGAAAGCTCGGAAAAAAGCCAAAAAAATCGTCGACCTGGACAGCGGCGCGAGTGCGAAACTGGAGGCGTTGATGGATCTGTTGGAACCGATCATGGAAGAAGGCCAGAAGATTCTGGTGTTCTCGCAATTCGTCGACATGTTGGAAATCATCCGTCGCTCTGTTGATGAACGCGGCTGGAAAAATTTCACACTGACCGGCAAAACCGAAGATCGCGGCGATTTGGTGGATGACTTCCAATCCACTGAAGGCAGCGCCATTTTCCTCATCAGCCTGAAAGCGGGCGGCTCGGGCCTCAATCTCACCGCCGCAAGTTACGTGGTCATCTTCGACCCTTGGTGGAATCCCGCCGTGGAAGCCCAGGCGATCGACCGCACCCACCGCATCGGCCAGAAACGAACGGTCATCGCCTACCGCCTGGTGGTGCAAAACAGCATCGAACAAAAAATCCGCGATCTCCAAAAACAAAAGTCAAACCTGGCAAATGACATCCTGGGAGAGGAAAGTTTCGCCCGCTCCCTCACCCTCGATGATTTCAACTTCCTGCTCGGCAGCAACGACGACTGAGCAAATCACTGGTTTTCCGGGGATTGCACTGTGGGGTCAACAGTGATGATGCGGAAAGTCCCGTCGATTTCACCCGCTCGGTGCTTGCCAATCAGGACCGTCTGATCGATCATCATCTCATGGATCATGTCGGCGCGCTTCAAGAATTCTTGCTGCTCGATGAATGGCGGGATCGTTTCGACGAGGATAACCTGAGGCTCGGACAAAAACTGGCGCGGGAGCGGAAAATCAGCGAGCTTCACGCGGAAGAGATCGATGAGACGAACTTCACGATCACCGCCGTATGCCTGACGGCCCCGCAAGCACGCATGGAGATCAATTACTGGCTCAACAGGGGCCAATGGGACATGGACAGCTCGTGCTCCTGCCATGTCGCGCATTTTTGCGAACACGCGGCGGCGGCGATGTTTGTCCTGTCGATGAACAACAACTTGCGACGCCTGCTCGAAGAAAACGATCCTGCATCACGAACTGCCCCGGCCCTGGCCGCAGCCAGCAGTCTGCTGCCGGGTGATGATCCGGAGATCCCCGCATTGCTCTGCACCCCCACCTTCCGGCTCAGTGTCTGTCGCGAAACGGTCAAGGACCGCAACGCTTCTATCATATGCCAATATCTTGGCGAAAAAGAACCCGCCGAATGGGTTTTTGCACGCGCGGTGGCTTTGTATGGAGATCACGAACTGCCCTTGTTTTCCTCGCACCCGGAGCAACAACGGTTGATGAAGGATCGCAATGGGGCCGCCGTGATGGTGCGGCGAGACCGCGCTGCGGAAACGATCGCCGCACTGCAACTGCGCGACATCGGTCTCGGGGCCTTCGATGCCTCACCGATGTTGCGGTTTTTGCATGGAGCCAACAAAAAGGAACTGCCCGTCGACAGCCCCTGGCTGCCACCGCTGCCGCCCTCGACCTCCGCGCCCTACTGGCACCAGTTCCGGGCGATACATGTGCCGCGTTTGCTGCAACAGGGATGGGCGGTGAGCTTCACCGACAACGTGGGCCACCTCGTCCATGACACCGCGCCGGACGACTGGATGACCAAGCTTGAGGAGGATCCGGACCAACGCGGCTGGTTCAGTCTGTCCGTGGGATTCCAGGTTGACGGCAAACGCTATGATCTGATGCCGATCCTCGCCAATCTGCTGGAGGATGACTACCTGGAGGAAACACTCGACCGCCCGAACAACGGATTCGTGCTTGCGCCGCTGCCCGACGGCTCGGCGTTGAAAATTCCGTTAGGCCGGGTGCGGGCGATCCTCAAGCACCTGGCCGCGTTGATCGACCCGCAACATCCCTCTTCGGTGAGACTGCACGCGCTCGATGCCGCAGCGCTCACTGCGGTTGAGGAACTCGGGCTGGACACCCCGCCATCGCTTGTGGAATTGCGCGACAAGATCAATACCTTCGGAGGCATCGAGGAAATCCCCTCGCCGGCGGGATTGCAGGCGAGCATGCGCGACTATCAGATCAGCGGATTCCGCTGGATGCAGTTTCTCGCCGCCCACGGACTGCACGGCATTCTCGCCGATGACATGGGGCTCGGAAAAACCATGCAGACCCTGGCGCATCTTCTAACGGAAAAAGAAAGCGCACGCAGCCGGGGACTGCCCAGCCTGGTTGTGGCGCCCACTTCCGTCGTGCCGAACTGGCGGGCCGAGGCGTTGAAGTTCGCCCCCTCGCTGCGCATCCTCGTACTGACAGGTTCGGATCGCGCCCGGTATTTCCGCAGCATCCCGCACGCCGATGTGGTGCTCACCTCTTTCGCCCTGCTGCAGCGCGACATCGCAAAACTCAGCAAGCAGCCGTTTCATCTGGCGATTCTCGATGAAGCGCAGTACATCAAAAACCCCCGCGCGCTGGTCGCCCAGGCGGCCTGCAAACTGCAAGCCCGCCATCGGCTCTGTCTGTCCGGCACTCCGGTGGAAAACCATCTCGGCGAACTGTGGAGCCTGATGCGCTATCTCATGCCGGGTTTTCTCGGCAGCGAAAAATCCTTTAACTCCCGCTTTCGCAAGGCCATTGAGAAACAGGGCGACACCGCGCGTTTCGAGGCGCTCAAACGCCGCGTGGCACCGCTGATCCTCCGTCGCACCAAGGACGAAGTCGCCAAGGAACTGCCTCCCAAAACAACGCTGGTGCATTTGATCGAACTGCACACTCCGCAGAAGGATGTGTATGAAACCATCCGCGCCACGATGGACAAACGGGTGCGCGACGCCATCGCCGCCCGCGGCATCGAACAGTCGCAGATCCTGTTCCTCGACGCCCTGCTCAAACTTCGCCAGCTCTGCTGCCATCCGCGGCTGCTGCCCGATGAGTTTTCCAACAAGATCACCGTTTCGGCCAAGCTCGATTTTCTAACAGAACTTCTCGCGACCCTGCTGGAGGAGGGACGGAGGATATTGTTGTTCTCCCAATTCACCAGCATGCTAGCGATCATCGAGAAGCACTTACAGCAGCAGAAAATCCCCTACCTCATCCTGACCGGCGCCAGCAAGGATCGGGGCGAGTTGGTCGAGCAGTTTCAAACCGGAAAAGTCCCGCTGTTTTTGATCTCCCTCAAGGCCGGCGGAACCGGGTTGAATCTCACCGCCGCCGACACCGTGATCCACTACGATCCCTGGTGGAACCCCGCCGCCGAGGCCCAGGCCACCGACCGCGCGTATCGCATCGGACAGGACAAACCGGTGTTCGTGCACAAACTGCTCTGCGAAAACACCGTCGAACAACGCATCCACCTGCTCCAGCAGGAAAAAGCCGAACTCGCGAACACGCTGCTCAGCCAGGCCGGTGGCAGCGCCCGCCTCGACCACTCCACGCTGAGCCAGTTGCTGGCTCCGCTGGAGAAATGAGCGAGCAATGGCATGACATAGCCATCATGATCCAGTTCCGCATTTCAAACGATGTGATGCGGAAAATTTGACAACAGTTTCCGCCGTCGCCGGCAGGCTGAAATCATTCAACAACACAAGCCACCTGCTTATTTATCCTCAGTTGCTTTCGCAGTGGGTTCCACTGGCTTTTTGGCTTCACCGGTCTGTGCGGGAGTTGCGGGAGTTGCGGGAGTTGGGGCGGCGGTGACGGGTTTGCCATCCCAGTTTTTGCCCATCGGCGGGATACCGCCTCTGGCGATGTAGAAATAGGGATCGAACGCTTTTTTGGCGGACTCGATGTAGGCTAGGGCTTCGGCGATGGTGTAGTAGTTGCCGTAGTTGGAAATCGCGACGCGACTGGGACGCTCGACATCGGTGTAGTAGCCATATTTGTCGATGCGGCCCTTGATGCTCGGAATCGCTTTTTCGATGTACTCGCGGATCTTTGTCTCGTCCGCATAGTTGTCGGCCAGTTGATCGAAGGGGCCGTCGTAGTAATCGTTGCGCAGGACGCTGATCTTCCGGATCGTCGTTAGGACTTTGCGATCGCCATTTTTTTTGTCAACCCAGTAGATGAAACCGGATCGCTCGCCGACGGTGGCATCATCGCTGATGGGTTTGAAATTTTCTGCCATGCCGACTTCTTCGTTGAGCACCCAAATGAAGTAATTGTTTTCGGTATTGAAGAGGAGGAAAAACTGATTGCCGCTTTCATCGAAGGTGCGTTGCACGAAGACTTCGTTTTTGGGCAGGGTGAATTTTTTCGGTGGCGTTTGCGGCAGTTTGTTGAGATTGAAAATGACGGTTTTTTTATTGTAACTAACGGACCATTTGAATTCGTCGTCGCCAACGCGCTTGACGATGAGTCCGTCGCCCTCGGTGAAATATTTGGCGTGCGAGATTTCCTTATCATTGGGGCCGGAGGGGAATTCCTCAAACTCCGCGTATCCAAAACTCAGGACTCCACGCTCGCGGCGGCCACTGGGCAGGCGGATGTTGCCATAGATTTCACGACCACTTATTTCCATTTTCCAATAGTAATAATTTTCGGTGGGATAGACGATGACTTCGTCCGGCAGGCGGGAGAAAACCTCCCAGAAAAAGGCATCGGGTTCGCTGAGGATTTTATCGAGCGAGCGGTCATGCCAGGCTTCGACCAAATGTTGGGAGAGAAGCAGTTTGGGCTTTTCCTCACCGACAACGCTGGAGGTTTTCGCTGCATCGTCAGCTTTTTCCACGACTGCTGGTTTGTTTTCAGCGGCAAGGCCGGCAACGAGGGCGAGAAAAATTGCAATGGTCGGGATGAATGGCTTCATGATGATGGATGGTGGGTGAATTTGGTTCAACAGTGGTAAAAATACCGCCGCCCCGGAAGAAAATGACCGGAGGCGGCGGCTATGGAAGACAATTGTGACTATTGGTCGGTTTGATCGTCGGGTACGACAACCGCGCGGTAGAAGGCGCTCAGCGTGCCAGGGGCGAGAGGTTGTTTGTATTCGGTGCTGTCTGCATTGGCAGCACCAGTAATGGTGGTGAGCAATGCCCAGGGGCCAGTCAGGTTGGTGGCGCAATAGATACGGTAACGAACACCCGGAGCGGTTTTGACGCGTATGCATATCTCACCGTTGACGATCTTGGTGTCGGCCACGCTGAAACGGGAACCAGGGTCGCCTGGATTGGTCCGCGCATCGTGCTCTTCGCCATTGCTCTGGCCATCACCATCTCCATCCAACGCTGGGTCTGTGATTCCCGTGATACGCTCCCAGTCATCGTCGAGTCCGTTGTTGTTGCCATCATTTCCTACCCGTGAACGCAGGACGGAATGGACGGCGGATTTTGCGGGCTCGTGATGAACAGAACTGGTCGGCTCGTGAACGACGGAACGCTCGGGCAGGTGGAGCTGGGATACCGTGACGTTGTGCATCTGTGATTTCAACGCGGTATGCAGGTTGCTCTTGTCAGCACTGTGCGTTGAAGAGAAGACCGTGCTGTGGACGGTGGACTTCGCGGGATCATGCTGCTGGGAACGAGCGGTGTCGTGCACACCGGAATCGGAAGCGCTGTGAACAAGCGACTTCAGCGGATCATGGGCAACGGAGTGCGCGGCGGTATGCACCGTGGAAACCGCAGGATCATGTCCGGTGGACAATACGGCATCGTGCTGACCGGAGCGCAGGGTGTCGTGAAGAACCGACCGCTGAGGATCGTGCTGCACGGACTTGTCCGGATGATGCACAGCGGACCATGCGGGGTCATGCTGCTGGGATAGCAGGATGGCATGGGTGTCCGAGCGCAATGGATCGTGCTCCACCGACTGGGACGGGATATGGATCATGGACAGGCCGGGGTCGTGCTGGGCGGAGAGCGCGGTGGCGTGTTGTTGGGAATCGACGGGCGCATGGAGCACCGACTGACCGGCGGTATGACCGGAGGAGTGCTCCGGGCGATGGATTTTGGAACACACGGGATCATGCAGGACCGACTCCGCAGTCAGGTGAATCCGTGAGTGATACACATCGTGAATGCTTGACTCCAGCGCGTTGTGCTGGACCGAGAGGTCGAGCTTATGGCAGGTGGAGCAGGCCGGATCATGCAGGGAGGAAGTCGCCGTGTTGTGTTGCGAACTGAGTGCCACATCATGGCAATGGGAACGCAGCACCGCATGGGTGTTGGATTGGGCGACATCATGAGCTTGCGAGAGGGCAGGCTGGTGGTTGATGGCGGAATGAACCGGATTATGCTGGGTGCTCAGCACCGGATCATGCTGCCTCGAGCACAATGGCGAATGGAATTTTGAAACCAATTCATCGTGCAAGCTCGATTCGACAGGCTGGTGGATTTTCGAACTCGATGGTGTGTGGATGGCGCTTTCCTCGGGGGTATGGTGTTGCGACCAATGAGGATCATGCAGCAGGGATACGCAATCCTGGTGCAGGCGCGACAGGTTGATCGCATGGATGCGGGAAATGGCGGGGTCGTGCTGCTGGGAGGTCGCCGTGTTGTGTCCCATCGACCAGAACGGATCGTGTCCGTGGGATTTGATCGGGTCATGCTGGTTGGAAACGGTGGGCTGATGGACCATCGATCTGGCGGGATCATGCTGGGCCGACGTTGCCGGATCATGTTTGTCCGACAGCACCGGTGCGTGCACGGCAGAGCGAATCGGATCATGCTGCAGGGAAATGTCGGGCTCATGCATGTCTGAAACAGCCGGGTCATGCTGCTGGGATTTCTCCACTTGATGCTGGTTGGAGTCTGCGGGGGCGTGAGCCACCGAGATCACCGGATCGTGCTGCACAGAGAGTGCCGTGGTGTGGATGTTCGACCTGGCGGGATCATGCTGTGTGGAGACCGTCGGTTGGTGAGTATTGGACCACAGAATGTCGTGGCCGTTAGAGCGGACCGGGTCGTGCTGCGCGGACTGGGTGACGCTGTGCAGATTGGAAACCGCGACATCGTGCTGGGTGGACTGGGTCGGGCTGTGTTGAGCCGAGAGTGTGACCGCATGGAGCTTGGAACGCAGAATGTCGTGGATCAATGAGCGCTCGACGTTGTGCACATTCTGCGACGTGGTTGGGCTGTGCTCCAGAGCGCGGAGTGCCGGCCATTCGCTCTGCTGGGACTGCGCCGCAAGGTGCGCTTTGGACCTGATGGCATCGTGTTGCGAGGACTGGGCAGGCAGGTGGTTGAGCATGGAAAGCTCCGGACGGTGTTGGACAGACTGCAGCGTATTGTGTTGCGCGGACATCAATGGCGTGTGGGCCAGCGACAGCAGCGGTTGGTGCACTTTGGATTTTTCCGGTAGATGCACCACCGATAAAGTTGGATCATGCTGCGCAGAGAGGGTGACCATGTGCTGCACTGACCTGTCTGGCATGTGCTGTGCGGAAACATCCGGCGAATGCTGCGTCGAGGTACCTGCCACATGAATGGCGGAAACCGCGGGAGCGTGGATGTCCGACTTCGCAGGTTCGTGTTGCTGGGAACTTGCCGTCGTGTGAATATTCGACCGGGCTGGATCATGCTGCGAGCTGCTGGCAGCCGTGTGCATGCCGGACCAGTGGGGATCGTGGCCGTGGGAAAGCACG
>Ga0315905_10003746_pt1 | contig 15639 bp, 4 predicted proteins | sample LakEriMetagenome_5_FD_203522 | JGI IMG/M metagenome (GOLD analysis project Ga0315905, IMG submission 203522) | Freshwater fungal communities from buoy surface, Lake Erie, Ohio, United States - Buoy 4 MA121 | ecosystem: Environmental > Aquatic > Freshwater > Lake | place: USA: Lake Erie, Ohio... | reverse complement strand
CAAACGCCACCGACGGATCTTGCCTCGTCAACGCCAGCGAGGTGAAATCGGTGTTGTTGTAATAGGATGCCTTCAATCCGAGACCGCCCGTGCCCACGACAATGTTGACGACGGCCGGCGATGAGAACGTCAGGCTGTCGGTGGCGGTAAAAGTGAAACTGTCCATTCCCTCATAACCGGCTGCGGGAGTATAGGTGAGATTGGGCGGATAGCCCGTGAGGGAACCTTGCGCCGGTTGCGTTGCGACAGTGCAGGTCACCGGGTTTGAGCGGCAGGAAAAACCTGTTAGGGAAATGGATTTGGGCGTGCCGACAGGGGTGACCAGGATTTGCGGGTTTGCCTGCGGAAGGGCATAGACCACTGCTGAGCTTGTGGCTGCTTCCAGAGCGCTCACGGTGTTGGCGAGCGCGGTGTAATTCGAGTTTCCTGACTGCCAATTCGCGAGGTCGGAATACAACTCCGGCAGCGTCCAGCGGGCCGCCTCGCCGTAATTCGGCAAGGCTCCCAGCGCGTATGATTTATAGAAGGGGACATTCTCGGAGATCACCTCGATTCCTTCCTGGATCTTGGTCCGCGAGAGCGCTCTCATGGCTGCGATCGGTGGATAGCCACCCATGAATGTGTCCATCGGGCACTGGACTCTGGCACATTCGAACAAGTCCAGAACCAAAGACTGCGCGTCGGGCACGGTCAACATGTTCTCCACAAAGCCGTTGAGCTGGCCCCGGCAATTCCCGGTCGGCTGTTGGAGCCCGACACGCACGGCCGGATAGAGAAGGTTCTTGTCGGAATTGAGCATTGTCTCCGCGCAAGTGCCGAACAGCGTGCCTGCCAGAAAGCCGTTGGCCATCTGCAGGGGATCGTCCGTATTGAAGCCAGGATCCCATGGAAGAGGCGGTGTCACATTGGAAATAAAAGCATCTGCCATGTCGGGCACGGAAGGGGCCAGCGATGCCTTGTCGAGCTGTCCCAGCGCGAGGGCTGCCCTGGAGCGCACCCATTTGTCCGGGTCCTTGAGCCGGCGTGTCAATGCCGGGATCGCGCTGGTGATTTTCGAGCAGCCCAGGGCCGTGCAGGCTCCGTTGCGCTGGTAGATGTCGGCGGGATTTTCCGCCATGGTGATGAGTGAGTTCACCTCGGCGCTGCTCAGCCAGCGGGTGCCCAGTTCGGTGGCGGCATTCAACCTGACAATCGGGTCATAGTCACCCAGGGCGCTGATCAGTTGCGCTTTGGTATAACCGCCGCAATTGGATGCGAAGTCGCCGGCCCAGATGGCGTTGCTGACTTTCTGGGCGCTCAATTCATTCTCCGGAAGCGATCCTTTGCCCGTGATGTAAAGTTTCTTCAACGGCATGGCGGCATGCAGGAGGTAGGAGGCGGTTGGAATCGCCCAATATTCATACGTGTTGTCCCAGTAGCCGTTATAGGCCTGCCCGGCTCCCCATTGTTCGCCGCCTTCATACACAAACGAACCGTCGGCGCGACGCTTCAGATCGCGGTCCCAGAGCAGCCGTTTCGCGTATTCTGTTCCCGCCGTTGGACCTCCCATGTTGGCGCCCAGCTCCGTCCACAGGTAGGCGAAGCCTTGCCCGGTATGCCCGTAAGCCTCTCCCCGCGTTCCCGCCACACACATGCGCGAGAAATACTCGGCCTGTGCTTGTTTGTTGTCCATGCAACTGAAGAGGACCGCAGCCATGCCGTCTTTGCCATTGCTACGATGATCATAGTACTCGCGACCCTGACCATTGATTTGATGCTCGCCCCACCACGGCTGATGTTCGCCGTAGGGAATGGATCCGCCGTTGACAAAATAGCCGAAAAAATTTGCCGCGCGCTCGATCGCGGGATCGATCTCCGGATCCACCACGCCCGCCTTCTTGCCGAGCGCCACCGTAATCTGCACGATCAGTCCGGCCGAATTGAGCGCGCCATAAGGAGCGATCGAACCATGACGTCCGTTCGCCCAGCCGCCGGGCGGCGGGAGAGTCGCAAATCCGTGACCGGTCGTGCCGCACAGATCCGAGTTTTTGGCTCCGTATTTGACATACTCGCTGAGCCCATGAAACACCTGGGCGTCCTGTGTCAGCAGATAATACTCGGCGAGAAAGATGCCGTTGTAGTAATGCCACGCGTCGCCACCCGCGACGTAGTCCGGAGGTGCCAGATGCCGGGCATAGGCCTGCACCATCGGCAGGTAAGCGGGATCCCCAGTCGCCAGCAAGGCCAGCGCGCTGATGGCTCCTCTGCCGTCATCCTGCCCCCAACCATTGGCGTTGATCCTCTGGGCCAGACTGCTGGCGGCGTTCGCCATGATCAGTGCGGACTTGGGGCAATTGTAGGGCGTCGTGGCGGAATAGGCCCCCATGACGGGAAGCGTGATGGAAACATCCGTGGTCGCTCCCGCCCGCCAGCGTTTGAAACGCAGGATGCCGCTGCCAGCCTCGGCAGCACCGATCGCCCAACCGAGGATCTTGCGCGCATCGCTGGTGAAAAGCGGCACGGCTCCCGTGCCCGCACTCGCTCCCAAGATGACATCATTGACGGCCAGTACGCCGGCCGCAGGCGTTCCAGTGGCCACGTCGGTCACGAGAATCTGATACGGAGCAAATGCCGTTACATCATCATGATTCATGGTCGCCGGCCAGGCATGATAAATCCACCCGCGCATCCCGGTAGGCCCGAGGTTCCAGGTCCAGGAGCGGTTGAGAGTGCTGAGATCCGTGGTCCTGAGGTCGGGCGCCTGGGCCTTCATTACTGAGGTCAAGGCCACCAGCAGTGCCAGGGAAATCGACGTGAGCGAGGCTCGAATGGGGAATAAGTGAATCATTTGAATTTCTTTTTTTTGGAATTTTGCATGCGCTCTAGCAACAGGAAAGGTCGAACCACTGCCGTTTTCATTCATGGGAAAAGACCGAGTCGAGTCTGTCAGCGCGACCACTGATGCACAAAGAAGAAAACGGGCGACAAACGGGTGACAAGCACAGCAGAAAAGTGCGGGGCCGCCGGTGCGCACCGACGACCCCGCTGGGATCCCGGAGAAAAACCATTAACTCCGGAAAAGGGAATGTTGCGAATCACGGGTCGTGAGTCATGGGTCGGGAGTGAAGACGCAAACGGTGTCTGTTCTCTTGCTCATGACCCATGTCTCATCAACTCTGAAATCGCCTGGGAACTTAGTTGGGCGTTACCGCCAGACGTGCGAACTGCTTGTCCAGTCCTGGTGTCAGGGTATAGGATACCGTGCCTGCGGTATTGCTGAGGTTTGGATCATTGACATCCACAGGCGTCCAGTTTTCAAGATCCGGCGACGTCTCCACCGCGAACTGCGTGCCGTAATCGGTGCTCGGGATGTTGCCGCCGTTGGTCCAGGTCACTGTGTTGTCGATGAGGCCCGGAAGGGTGGCTTGTCCGGTCGCATTCATGAAATATGCGATGCCGTTTTGCACCCCGTCGTTATTGTAGTCTTCACCAGGGGCTTGTCCGCCCGCGGGAGCCCAGTTTGCATATCCGCCACCACTGCTCGTCACGCTGATATTGCTGATGTTGTCAAGCCACGGCCTGTCGCTTACATTGCTGAATCGAAGAGTGAGAGCGCCCGAGTTCGCAATGGTCTTCGTCAATGTGTAGCTCTGCCAGGTACCCGGCGTCAGTCCGGTCGTGTCAAAGTTTTCGGTGTACGGGGTGCCGTCGACCAGGAACGTGGCAGCCATTACTCCCCCGACTCGGCCGTTTTCTCTCCCGGCATAGAATGTCACCGCAAGGGTATCTCCCGAGTTAACGGAGACTCCCAGATTCTGATAGAATGTATTACCGGGATCCGTCAAGTTGGCATACCAAACACCGGCGTCTGTGCGAGTGGCAAATCGATTATTATCATTGGTCTGCGCGTATGCCAGATTCGCATTCCAGACGGCTGCTGCTGTAGCCCATGGTCCACCCAGCGATTGTCCTATCGTCTCGAAGCTCGGGTTTTGCACGATGATGTCTGGCGTGACGGTGATCGCCATCGTGGCATCCGCACTGAAAAGAGCCGCATCGCGCACCTGGAAGTTGAACGAGTCGGGCCCGGTGTAGTTCGCGATTGGCGTGTAGGTGAGTGTGCCGATACTGGCTACCGGAATGTCAGCACTCGGGGCTGAGGTGATGGGCGTCCCGTTCAGCGTCAGTGTGCCGGCCGGGAGAGAGGTCACCTTGATCGCTTGCAAGGTGTCACCGGCATCGATATCCGAGAAAGAGAAGTCCGAAGCCGCGAAAGTCTTGACGGTGTTTTTTCTCAGGATCACCGAGCCGCCAGTGGAGGTGGGCGGATGGTTCACATGCGTCACATTCACCGTCATCGTCGCGTTGGCGCTCCAAAGGGTGTTCGCATTCTGAACCTTGATCCCCATGGTGGTGTAAGGCGAACCGAACCCTCCCAACGGCGAGAGGTACGTCAGGTTGCCAATGTTGGCTGCCGAAATCGTCAACGGTAGGTCGCCACTCACCACAGTGGCTCCGCTGTTCTTCAGTGTGCCCAGTGTCGGGAGCGAGGTGATCTGCACTGCTGCAAGAGCGCTTGAATTCGGATCCGCGTAGCCGAAATCGCCTGCCGCCAGTGCCGTTGACACGTTCTCATCCGCCGCCAGCGTGGCATTGGTTGAAGTCGGGTTCGGGCTAGTTGAGATGAACCGGATGATCACGACACCGGAGCCCCCGGAGCCAGCGGCGCCGTTTTGATTTTGTTGTTGTCCACCACCACCGCCGCCCGTGTTGGCTGCCCCGGAGGCAGGAGCGCCAGGTTTGCCTCCATTTCCGCCGCCACCCAATCCGCCCGCGCCGCCGCTGCTGCCATTGAAGTTTCCGCTGCCGCCGCCACCGGCATAAAATTTCGCGATGCCCGTGATGGAACTTGAGAGTCCTGCACCACCAGCGGCACCTGCCCCTTGGCCGTTCCCATTCGTGCCGTCTGCCCCGGCGCCGCCACCACCCCCGGGCGTAAAGGGGCCGCCCCAACTGAGAACATTCCCGCCGGCATTCCCTTGCAGGCTGGTGCCAGCGGCTCCGGGACGGCCCGCACCTCCACTTCCGCCACCACCGGAACCGCCAATTGAGGGATCGGTGTAACCAGGCGAGACAGGATAGTTGGAGCCGCCGCCGCCGCCGCCGACAGCCGTGACACCAGCAAAGACCGAGTCACCTCCGTTGGCTCCCCGATAAGGAGAACTCGTTGACCCGCCCGCTCCCCCACCACCGACGGTGACGGTATATGCCGTGGAGTCAGTAACGGTGATTGTGCCGGTCACAAATCCGCCTGCTCCGCCGCCGCCACCCGTGCCGCCGCCGCCGCCGCCGCCGCCGCCAACGATCAGATAATCGACACTGCCGCCAGCAGTCACGTCAAACGTACCGCTGCCGGTAAATGTATGGACGTCATAGGTGATTCCACCGTCAGTGTAGCTTGTCACGGTGCCGCCAGTAGCGGTAACTTGGGCATGCGCCGACGGAAGTGAGGCACCGAGTCCGATGGCCGCGATGGCCAGGCCACAGAGCTGGCGCATGGGCCGGGAGCTCTTGGTCGCAATTGTGTTGTTAGATCGATATGTGGTTTTCATGGTATTTGTTGCTTGGGTTGTTTCTGAAAAAAGTAGTCTGTTTTTGGGTTGGCGTGTTGCTTTCGCTGTTACGATCAACGTGAAGATAGGCGGCACGGCGGGGAGGCCACAACACAAAAAAAGGGCGACAAACGGGTGACAAGCACAGCAGAAAAGTGCGGGGCCGCCGGTGCGCACCGACGACCCCGCTGGAATCCCGGAGAAAAACCATTAACTCCGGAAAGGGGAAAGTTGCGAGTCAAGGGTCTTGAGTCGGGAGTCGAGAGTGCTGGCGCTAACGGCCTCTGTTCTCTTGCTCATGACCCATGTCTCGGCAACGATGAAATTGATTTGAATACTCAGTTGGGCGTTACGACCAGACGGACGAACTGCTGGTCCAGGCCTGGTGTCAGGATATAGGAAACCGTGCCTGCGGTGTTGCTGAGGTTTGGATCGTTCTCATCCACAGGTGTCCAGTTCTCAAGGTCCGGTGACGTTTCCACCGCGAACTGCGTGCCGTAATCGGCACTCGGGATATTGCCGCCATTGGTCCAGGTCACCGTGTTGTCGATGAGGCCCGGAAGGGTGGCCTGTCCGGTCGCATTCATGAAATAAGCGATGCCGTTTTGCACCCCGTCGTTATTGTAGTCTTCACCCGGGGTTTGGCCGCCCGCGGGAGCCCAGTTGGCAAATCCGCCGCCACCGCTCGTCACGCTGACATTGCTGACCTTGTCGAGCCACGGTCTGCCGCTCACAGGTCTGAATATAATGCTGAGATTGCCCGTGTTGGTGATGGGGGTGGTAAACGTGTAGCTTTGCCAAGTGTCATTTAACTGCAGAGTCGTGTCAAATTCGATGCTGGTGTATTCTGTCGTGCCGACCATAAATGTGGCTGTGAATTTTCCGCCATTGCTCCCCCCGCCGCCCTGCCCGGTCTTGGCTCGCCCACCGGAGAATGTCATCGAAAGTGTGTCTCCGGCGTTGACGGTGGTCGATAGGTCCTGAGTGACCGAGACGAGCCACGACTCCAAGTTTGCGGCATAGAGGCCATCCGCAGCGGCGGTAAATGTGTTGAACTCATTCACCTTTAGCACTTCATACCCCTGAGGGCTGATGCCACCCACCCATGGGCTGCCCAGAGCCCACCAATAAGACGCATTGTTAGGTAAGGCACGCGTTTCGAAGCTCCCGTTCTGCACGATGATGTCTGAGGTGACGGAGATCGCCATGGTGGCATCCGCACTGAAGAGAGCCGCATCGCGCACCTGGAAATTGAACGGGTCGGACCCGGTGTAGTCAGTGACTGGAGTGTAGGTGAGGTTCCCGGCCGTGATATCGGCCACGGCAACCACCTGGTCTAGGGTTATGGGGGTACCAGACAGATTCAGTGTACCATTGGTCGGGTTCGGGAGCGAAGTCACTTTGATCGCTTGCAACGTGTCACCGGCATCGATATCCGAGAACGGGAAGTCCGCAGCCGCGAACGTCTTGACGGTGTTTTTTCCCATGACCACCGAGCCGCCGCTGGAGGTGGGCGGATGGTTCACATCCGTTACATTCACCGTCATCGTCGCGGGGAGGCTCCAAAGGCCGGTCGGGAGTGCCGAATTCTGGACCTTGATCCCAATCGTCGTGTAGGGAGAACCGAACCCTCCCAACGGCGACAGGTACGACAGGTTGCCGATGTTGGCCGCCGCAATAATATCGTTATTCGACACCGGGTTTCCATTGTACGTCAGTGTGCCGAGCGTCGGGACCGCTGTGATCTGCACGGCAGCCAAGGGGCTTGAATTCGGATCCGCGTAGCCGAAATCGCCTGCCGCCAGTGCCGTTGACACGTTCTCATCCGCCACCAGCGTGGCATTGGTTGAGGTCGGCGCGTTTGGGTCATTGGCCGCCGGCGTCAAAGTGACATCGCTGACGCTGTTCAAAGAGGTATAATAAGTATTAGTGGCGCTGAGGTTTTGGAAACCGATGCTCAAATTTCCAGAATTGGTTATCGTGGTGGTAAACGTAAAGGGATACCAGACACCCGTGGCTGGCGTGGCCGGGAGGGATAAATCATAGGGCATTTTGTAGTAAGTGCTGCCGACCTTGAAGTATGCATTGCCTCTTACGCGCGACCTGTCTAGGTCCCAAGCGCCTAAGCTGACCCCGAGATTGAATGTCACCGAAAGCGTATCTCCGGCTGAAACCGTTGTCTGCAAGTTCTGTTCAACACCGGCATTATTCCATGTGAATCGCGTGAAGTTACTTCCACCGTCGGGGTCGGAAGAGAAGTTCCCGGCAATGGGTTTCAGACCGGTGTTACCATTTTCAAAGGACCAGGGCGCCGATGGAATTTTGGCCCAGTTAAGAGTCGGGTCAGTATTAGTCCCAAACTCGGTCTCGAAGTTCCCATTTATCACGGGGACAGTGACCGCCGAGGCGAGGGGGGCGCTGAGGCCGATGGCCGCGAGTGCAGCGATGGCCAGGCCACAGAGCTGGCGCATGGGCCGGGAGCTCTTGGTCGCAATTGTGTTGTTGGATAAGTATGTGGTTTTCATGGGCTTGTTGCTTTCGTTGATACGGTTCGTGTGAAGACTGACGGCGCGGTGGGGAGGTCACAACACAAAAAATGGGCGACAAACGGGTGACAAAAAGAGGCCGCTGCGCTCAAAGACGGTAAGACGCAAGAAAAGAGGGCTGCCCGGCGGTTTGTCGGACCAATCATCGAGCGAGGTTGGGCTGTTTCCTGCGGAGTGTCAAAAGACACTCGTCAAGAGTCGATTCAAACATCCGCAAGTTACGTGTGCGGCATGAAATATCGTTAGAGTTGAATGGCCGGATTAATTGTCCTCATTAGCGGGATCGGCGTCCCGAAAGTCGGGGAAGCCTTGAATGCGAGGAATGATGCTTCCCACGGGTTGGAGTATGAAGAGGACGTTGCGGCTGCGGGGGTCGTGGAACCAGTTGGTTTCACAAAGAGGTTCGGGGCGCTCCTTGCCTGGCGCGACAAATTGAATGTTCACGTGGTATTCTTCCAAGCGGCTGGCAGGTGCATCAAGGATCAGTCGCGAGTTGGGATTGATCGCGAGCTTCCGGGTGCCGACGATGCCGCCCACCTTGTTTTGAGTGAGATTGAACCAGAGCATCTGACCGGGTTTGAAGTGCGCGGCATCCGCATCGATGATCTGCATTTTCACCGGCGCAATCTTGTTTGCGGGGTCACTGGTCACGATGAGATAGAAATCGCGGATTGATGCGGTGATTCCTGCCACCGGTGCGCCTGCCGGGACCACAGCAGCGTTGCTGGTGGCTGGGGTCGGCGGTGCCGCGGGCAGCAACGCGAGACTGACAGCCTCCGGGCCGACTTTGTAAATGGGGGAAAATCCCATGCGGGTGAGCTCGACTTCCTGGGACGTTTTGCCATCGAACAGATAGAGAGTTGTTAGATCGCTCTCAGGTGCCGCGATAAAAAGGATGCGACAGGTGCGGGTGGATTTTTCCGCCGCGGTGGCGGCAAGGCTGAGGATCAAAAGAAAAAGGGCGGCACGCATGGCGAGATCAGGATTTTTCAAGGTTGAGGCAACAGGGTTTCAAATTTCCGAGTTGTTCAACCAGCGGAATGAGATGATTTCATATCTTCGGCCGAAGTTCAGGTTGGCGGCGGACTTGGGCTGGGTGGTGATGTCGGCAGCGTCCGCGGAATCCACGAAATTGCGGGTGCGGCGGACGACGGCTTCACAGGTTGCGCGAGCCGTGATGTTACCGGAATTGTCACGGGCATCCCCGTAAGCCCGGATGGTGAACGTGTCATCGCGGGCCGATAGAATCGGGGCGATGGGACGAAGCACATCTGCCTGGCGTGTCCAACCCGGAAGACCGTAAGCACTGTAGCCCTCAGCCGCTGCGGGATAACTGTATCCAGCACGCGCGGAAAAGGGCAGATTGGCCAGGTCGACTTTGGTGGATCCGGCCTGAATCACTGAATAGGGATTGGTCGAGTTGTCATTGGCGAGCGTATTGAGGGCAGCCTGGATGGTTCCGGCAAGGGCCAAATTGCCGTATGTCAACTGCCGGTTGACGAACTCTGACAGCGAGAGGAACGGCCCGCGGGCCCGGACCTGATTGACGATTTCCTCGGCGAAGCGGTCGAGAACCGGGCCGGTGAGCTTGCGGTATCCGGCAAACTCCGCGCAGGTGGAAAACTGGCCGGAAGTGCCGATCGATTTGGCCTCGACATCGCCCGCAACAGAGAAGTGGCTGAAGGCATAGTCCTGCTTGTCGGACAAGGTGTTGCCCGTGGGGATGACGTAAGGAATCTTCTGGTCGCGGGCGTGGCCTAACAGGGCGCGCCAGGCTTTGACCGAAGTGGAGTTGACGTTGAACATGCCTTCCACCTCGATGCGGGAAGCGATGTTTTTCCAAGCACCCGCCTTGCTTGCGTATTGGGCATAGAGACCGTCGGCTCCCGCCGTGGTCTTCGCGGCGGCGGCATCCGCCTTGATGGGCAAGTAAGCGCGGTTGGGGAGCGGGTTCTTGCCCGACACGAAATCGGTGAATGTTTTCTTGGAAGTCGCCGAGCTTGCGGGCACACCGAGATTGGCTGATTTCGGAGCGATGGAGGAAGCGAACCAGTCGTCAAAAAGGAGGTGATTCGCGCAATAGAAGTCGTCGTACTGGAGCTCCTGGCCGGCTGGCGGACGGGTAGGGGGATAGTTGAATACCGTATTGGCCGGAATGAGCGGAGTGGCATCGCTATTGCCGACGATGTTGAAGCAAAAGGGTGGAATGGGATTATCGGAACGCAGGTTCCAATTCTGGAGCTCGGCAAGCGACTGGATGGGCTGGGTCGGGAGTTCGTCAATGATGCAGCGGGAGAGCCCGTCGGAGCTCTGGAAGCCACTGACAATGAAACCGCGGTTGGCGGCATCGGCGTTGGGAAGGAGGCTGTCGAAGGGGGCAACGGCTCTAAAGCTGAAATCAAAGGGTGAGTTGACAGGATGGGCGGTGCCGGGATACTGGAGTTGTGGTTGCCAATCCGCCGAAGTCCGCGCCCCGCCCATGGTGGTGATGTTGACGAACGGACTGGATTGGACAAAGCCTTTGCCGGGGAAGAAGGTTTGGCTCGCGGTTCGCGCGCCGAAAACCGTGGTCATGAACGGTTGCGGCGAGATGACCGACTGTGAGAGGGTGGCGGGTGAGAGGGCGGTATTGGCGGGTAGTTTAAACACGGCGCTCGCGACATCAGGGTAAACTTGATAGCGATACGCCAGTATTTTTTGACCATTGTCATTCTCATCCATGATGATTCCAGTGCCTTGCCATGGAGCGCCAAAGAATGCCCCGCCCCCGTCATTGAAAAAGGCGTCGAACCGGGCTTCGGGTTTCACGTTGGTGCCGCCTGGAAGCGCGGCAAACTGGGAGCCGTCGTCTTTTCTGATGGGGACATAGAAGCCGCCTTTCAAACGCGCTCCCGGTGTTAGCGTGATCGTGCTACTGAATGGAGCCGGAGTCGCGGCGGGACTGAAGAGGAGGGTTTCTCCAGGCTTGAAGGTATATGTTGAATTAATTTTAAAAAACATGCGGGGTTGTCCGGTCAGCGAGGCTGGGGAATAGGTGTTGGCAGGCGGGAAAGAGCTGTTGTTGCAATTCAAGACGCTGTTATAGAGCGTGTTTTTGACCGTGCCGACTTGGAAGCGGAATGCTTCCGGCGTGCAATAGAGGAGGGCGAACTCGATGTTTGGACTGGAATTGATCGACACGTTGTAGGGATTCCACAAGGTGATGATCGGTGTAATCAGCAACTGAGGTGTATGGTTGGGGGGGGTCGCTGAATCTTTAGTGGCGTAGTGCGAAAAAACCCACTGGATACGGGCAATAAGAGGGACGATGCGGGTTCTATGCAGGTAGTTGAACACGTTGGTAGCACCCCGATCATTGAAATCGCAGGCAAATGGGGCTATGCTGGTGCCGCCGGAATTCATTTGCTTGTAGAGGGTGGCCCAGTGCCTGAGGTTTTCCCAACTCGTCACCGCCCCATGATGCTCGGTCGGCCAGTCGTCGGTATTGCCCCGGTAAGCCGACCAAGGATAAAACAGGGATTTGTCGGGGCGGTGGCTGCCTCCGCTCACGGGAATAGTGAAGGCGATGTCCTGGCCGGGTTTCACGCGGAAAAAAGGCTGGTTGGACTTGGGCTCCTGATCCCAATTTTCGGTGAGCAGGGAGAGATCCTTGCGCCAGCCGCCGGTGGCCGTATTGGTCAGCAGCCCCACCGAGACGGCCGAGAGGTCGTGGAAAAAATCCTTGGACACGCCAAGTGTCCCGGGAGGCGCAATGAGATCGCCCTGACGCAGGGTGATCGCCTTGTTGGCGGGTGCGGCATCGGTCAACAAAGGATCCATGCGAAACACCGATGGATCGACAACCGTGTGCGACTTGACCTGCGGCGCCCAGCCCGCAACCGAATCATTGGAGGGTTTGTATGGCTTTGGGATACGGGCTTTTTGATTCTCCCCGCTGACCCACCAGGCGAAACTCCCCGTGCCATTTCCTGAGGAAAGTTTTACTGGAGCAAGATTCACATTCACTGGCATGTTGGCGTTCCCGGTTCCTTGCGCCGCAGAACCGGGACCGACCAGCGCGATTTTCCCGGTGCCTGCCGTGGTGTCGGGCACCGTGTCGGAATTCGCGGGCACTGCGGGATTGCCAGAAACCAACCAGGTCAGAAAACGGGCTTTCTTTGCCGCTTGATAGTCTCCCGGGGAAACCGGTCGCCCGGCGTATGCCCCGCTTTTTTCGTGGTCGTCGCCCTGCCAGCTTTTCCACACGCCGAGCACCGGCGGGTTAAGTTTGGACGAGTTGACAGGTTTGAGGATGTCGGCACGGGCGGTGACCCGCGTGTCGGGGCCGGTCTGCTTTTGGAGTTCTCCGATGGCGAGAGCGAGAGCGAGTCGGGCATTGGCGCGGGCGGTCGCCTGGGCTTGGGTCTGGGTCGCGCCGCGCAGGGAAACGCTTGAAAGCGTGAGCAGCCCGACGGCGATGAGGGTGATAAGGATCATCAGCGAAAGCGTGACGATCAGAGTGAAGCCGCGGCTGCGACAGCGAGACCACGCATGGCGGCGTTGCCCATGCGTGGTCTCAATGGGCTTCAGGCCTGTCCTTTTGAAAATCATTGACGTAGAGATTATTGATGGTAATCCAGAAATGCTGCACACGAGTAACGCCATACAATGTGGTGGCATGGCGACAAGGTTGCAACCTCAAGAACGGGTGACAAACGGGGGACAAACGCAAATGGATCCGAACACTCATGCAAGGGACGATGGATTGCATGGCGGATTTGGAGCAGAGTTTGGTAATCGGTTTCTCCTGTCGCAACTTTTATCTAAAAATCCGTTGATCTGTCATGCCATAAAAACAATGACATGCGGCAGGGCGGCTACATGAGGGAGAGGAGTTTTTTTTGAGACAGGCGGATTCACGGTTTGCGGCGCGTGACGGTGACATGGCTGATCTTGTCCAACCAGGAATTGGCTTTGGTACTGCCGTAGAACCCGAGACTCAAAACTCCCGGATTGGTGAGGGTTTTGGTCATTGTATAGGTTTTCCAGCTATCGGCGGCCAACGAGGTGGTGTCGAACTCCATGGGATAAAGATTCGTGTCCACCTTGAAAAATGCCACCCCTTTGCCCCCGGGCGCGTCTTTCGACCTGCCGAGCGAAAAGGTCACCGAAACCATGTCGCCGGCCGCAACACTCACCGCCAAGTTCTGAACGAGGGGAGCGCTGGAGGGTATGTCATCCGTGCTGATCAGAGCGATCCAATTGCCGTCGGGCACTGTGGTGAAGGTCCCGCCGGTCACGGCTTGAATTTGCTGGAAATTCCCAGCCAGGCCGGATGTGGGCCACGGGCTGCCGAACATGGCCCAAGGACCACCAAGCCCGTTGCCCGCCGTTTCAAAACTCCCGTTGGCCACTTCGATCACAGATGCCGATTTGACGGTGATGGCCATCGCGGCGTCCGCGCTGAAGGCCGTGGCATCACTTACCTGGTAATTGAACGAGTCGGGTCCTGCGTAGTTCGCGACCGGCGTGTAGGTGAGCGTCGCGAGGTTGGCCACCGGAACGGCCGTGCCGGATGTTAGAGCAGTTCCGCCCAGCTTGAGTGAACCATGGGCCGGGAGCGAAGTCACTTTCACCGCGCTCAACCTGTCACCGCCATCCACATCCGAGAACGGGAAGTCGATGGCCGTAAACGTCCTGATGGCGTCGTTTTTCACGAGCGTCGAAGCACCGGCGGAGGTGGGCTGATGGTTCACATGCGTGACATTCACCGTCATCACCGCGTCGGCGTTGCTCCATAGGTTGTTGGCATTCCTGACCTTGATCCCTACCGACGTGTAAGCCGTGCCGAAGCCTCCCAGCGGCGATTGATAGGTCAGTTTGCCGATGTCGGCCGCCGCAATTGTTAGAGGCACAGCCGTCACGGGAGTTTCCTTCAACTTCAGTATGCCTTTCGCCGGGAGCGAGGTGATGCACACCCCGGCGAGCGCGGCGGCTTTCGGATCCGCGAAGCCGAAATTGTCAGCCGCCAGGGGCGTTGCCTCGTCCTCCAGAGTGGCGAGCGTGGCATTCACTGAGGATGGCAGCTTGGGATCCGTGCCGGCCGTGACTGTGTACGCTTTGGTGGACTTGTCCTGGGCGGAGAGGGTGTAGGTTTGCGGGGTGGAGAAATTCCTGTTCGTGCCGGATGCCGGAGAGCACGCTGCCTGGGCCGAGACCGTGTAGGCCGGCGCAAGTTTTGTTAGGTCCGTGCCGTGTGGCACGGTCCATGCCACAGTGCACGCCGCGCTGTCAATGATGGCCCGGCTGCCTGAAACGTTGGCACCGAAGGTCAGGAAATCCTTGGCCGTGGAGGTCGTCGTAAAACGTAACGGCGCAGCCGCCCAGAGCGTGTGCTGCGAGTTGGTGGCGCTGAAGGTGAAGTAATAGGTCGTGCCGGGGGCCAGATTAGTGAGTGCGCGATTGAGGTCGATGGAGGCCACTTTGTCCGACGAGCCGATGGGGGCTGATTTGGCCCAGTTGGCGGGGTTCAGGCCGCCGTTGACGGGGCCCCAGTAGGCGACCACGTTGTAATTGTTATTGTTGCACATGAGCTTGGCGTTGAGCGTGGCCGAGGTGGTGGTGATGGCGGTGGCGGCCTTGTTGGCGAGACTGCCGGTGGCCGGATAGGCCGTGGCGATCCCGTATTTGGCCGCCAGGTAGCCGCCGACCAAGGCCTCGTCACCTGGCGACAGTGATTTGCTGTAGCCGATGATTTCGGCAACGTCCCAGTCCAGGCCGCCTTCCTTTTCGGTCCGCCCGATCTGGCAATACGGATACTTTGCCAGATTCTCCGCGTTCGCCCTGTCATCGACGGTAACCTTGACGATCATGTAGTCGGTGATGGGCTTGAGATCCACGGCGGAAACGCCATTTTTGGAGCATGCCGCCGGCATGTCCCAGAACCCAGTACCTTCACGTTTTACCGTGTAGCTGGAGACCCGAACCGATAGACTGTCAAAGGATTTGCGGCCGATGAACGCGCCGGGCTTGTTCCAGGTGGCGTAGGGCGAACGCATCACGACATACTGCTCTTTGGCGAAAAACTTTCCGTCAAGGTTGAACCACCCTCCACGGATTTGGATCGCCGGCAGTGACATCAATTGATTGGCCGCCACGGTGGCGGTGCCGCTGTTCCAGACGCTGGTGTCCAAGGTTGCGTGATGCCCGTTGCCGGACCGGTCTTGCCAGGTCTTGACCGCCCCGTTGGCATCGGTGGTGATGCCCACCGACGCGTCAAAGTGGCAGGCGAGATTCTCCGTAACGGGAACCGAATAGCTATCGACTGAAATCGCCGCAACAGCCGATGTGCTGACCTGAAGCGTGTTGGCCTGGGTCGTGTTAGTTTGAGTCGTGGTGGGCTTTGTGGCGTTGGGATTGGTGGTGCCGGGCCTGACGGTGTTAGGTTTGATGCTGCTGGCCTGGCTCGCGCTGGCCAACCCGGCGATATAGGTGGCCTTTGCGGTGATGCGGTAGTCACCTAC